>Ga0265309_10000321_pt1 | contig 18267 bp, 15 predicted proteins | sample Helome_FD_192492 | JGI IMG/M metagenome (GOLD analysis project Ga0265309, IMG submission 192492) | Marine sediment microbial communities from subtidal zone of North Sea - Hel_20160524 (Illumina Assembly) | ecosystem: Environmental > Aquatic > Marine > Subtidal zone > Sediment ...
CGATAAACAGCGACTCATCGCTGGACTCGCTGCGAACACGGATCACCGGTTGCTCCGAGGTGTTGTACTTGATTGAATTCGAAATCAGGTTGATCAGTATCTGTTGCATGCGATCTTCGTTAGCCAGCACCCAGACGGGATCCTGGCTCAACTGGAGGTCGGTCCTGACCTGTTTCTTGCGGATCAGGCCGTCGAGTGTATCGATGGCCGCATCGATGACAGCGTTTGCCTCGACCGGCGATAGTGGCATATCCAGGATGCCGGCCTCGAGACGGCTCATATCCAGGATTTCATCGAGTAGCCGTGTCAGGCGTTGACTCTCCTCGTGAATTATCGAGACAAAGCGATGCTGTTCATCTTCAGTCACTGTCTCCGGGCTCAGCAGGATTTCCGAAAAGGACCGAATCGACGTCATTGGCGTGCGCAATTCGTGGCTGACCTGGCTGAGGAATTCATCTTTCTGCAGGTCGAGTTGGCGCAACTGCTGGTTGGCCTTGCGCAGTTCATTGGAAATCTTCGTCAGTTCGTTAGATTTGTTCGACAGTTCACGCGAGGCTTCCATCAGGCGCTGGGTCTCATCGGCAATTTCGATCAACTCAGTCATGCTGATACTGCCGCGTCCCGCAACCCGCACCACCATCGCATGTGCCGAGGCGGCACCGACGTTACCCGCCAGCACGCGCTCCAGCTGCACGATCATCGCGTCGGTCGGCCAGGGCAAGCCGCTGGAAAGTCCTTGTTCACGCGCCATGCTGTCGAACAACTTGCGCGCCGGTTCGGTGCCCAGGATTCTCTGTGCCAGCACAAACAGGTCTTCAGCATTGGCCTGGCCGGGTTCGAAACGGGTCGCCTCGTGGGAGCGAATACGAAACACATCGACGAACAACGCACCCTGCAGCCGATCTAACGGGCTGGCCTCGGACAGAGTGGATACAACCATGAACACCAGGGTATTCAGACCAACACTCCAGATGACAGCATGCACCAGCGGATCATAACCAACCAGGCCAAATAACGCCTGGGGCCTGAGAGCAGCAAGGCCGAACAGGCCGTTGCTGAGAACATCCGCGCTCAGGATCACACTACCCCCGAAACTCGGCAGAAAAAGGGTATAGGCCCACAGCGCAAAGCCCGTCAGCAGTCCCGCCATCGCACCATGACGGTTCGCACCGCGCCAGAAAATGCCTCCGAGCAGGCTGGGCAGGAACTGGGCTACACCGACGAAAGCGATCAGACCGATCGCGGCCAGCGCATCGGAGCCACCGCTGGCCTGGAAGTAGAGGAATCCGAGACCGAGTACCGCAGCGATACTGATTCGACGAGAGGTCAGTAGAATCTTGCGCACATCGCCACTGACTTCACGGCGACCGTGCAACAGGTACAGCGAAATTGGAACCACGATGTGATTCGATACCATCGTCGAAACCGCGATCGCAGCGACGATTACCATCGACGTGGCCGATGAAAACCCACCGAGGAAGGCCAGCAGGGCCAGGTCTTCGCGTCCGAGCGATAGCGGCAGGGTGAGCACATAAAGATCCGGGTTGGCGCCCGGCGGCAGAAACTTGAGGCCGGCGATTGCAATCGGCATAACGAACAGGCACATGCCGAACAGGTACAACGGAAACAACCAGGATGCGGTCGCCAGGTGTCGTTCATCGACGTTTTCGACCACCGTCACCTGAAATTGCCGCGGCAGACAAATGATCGCAGTTGCCGACAGGAAGGTTAGCGTTACCCAGCGGGCATCGAAGATATTACCGCTACCGTAGATGACTTCGGTATCGATGTTCTCGAACACCGAACCGACGCCACCTGCCACGCCAAAGACGACGAACAGGCCGACCGCCAACAAGGCTGCCAGTTTGATCACGGCCTCGACCGCAATCGCTGCAACCACGCCGTGATGGCGTTCGTTGGCATCTACATTACGCGTACCGAAAAGAATGGTGAACAGCGCCATACCGGCGGCGACGACAAATGCACTCAGCGATACGTTGACCTCGCCGACAATGGCCTGGTAACTGCGGGTTACCGATTGCAGTTGCAACGCGATATAGGGCGTCGTCGCCAGCAGCGCCATCAGCGTCACCACCACCGCGACGCTGGAACTCTTGCCGTAGCGGGACGAGATCAGATCGGCAATCGATGTAATGCGATGAACTTTGCCGATGCGCACGATTTTGCGCAACAGCCACCACCAGCCGATGAATACCAGGGTCGGACCCAGGTAAATGGTGATGAACTCGAGACCATTGCGGGCAGCCGAGCCAACCGCGCCGTAAAAAGTCCATGAGGTACAGTAAACCGAGATCGACAGCGTGAAAACTATCGGTGACTGGATCCAGCTTGCGTGGCCCTGGCGTGCACGACGGTCCACGTAAAACGCGAGTGCGAACAGCAACGCCACGTAACCCAGGCAGACTCCGAGCAGCAGGTCGATGGAGAGCATCAGTCGGAACTGTCCGTATCTTGCTGGTATTGTGTATCTTCCGGGTTATCCCAATCAGCGCTTCTCTGAATGCGCCTCGATAGCGCGGCAGCGCCTGCGATTAATCCCGCCCAGACGGCGAACAGGTAAAATCCGGTAAACGGTATGCCCAGGATCCTGGTGTCGAGTTGAAAAATGCCGGCCAGGGGCGGCGTCAACAAAAGACAGCCAACCAGGAACAGAATCATCGACCGGTCGTTGATCTTACGCTCGGACAGGGGCTGGTCATCTGAGTCATTGTTCATGATATTGCAATCCTGTTTGGCGTCCGCATGCTCCTGCCAGACTGAAGAGACTATCGCCACTCGGGCCGATTCTAACCGCAACCGACAGGATAATCACCCGTGACAGCGGCATTCTCGCAGCCGTTATCCGGTCAGTGGGTCTATGATTCTGTGCTTGCAGTTTCGCCGTGGGCAGGTACGGCAGGACAGGCCGACCGGTTCGAATGCGGTCGTCCGGTCGGGAGCATAAACCGTGTGTTGGGCATCATGGTCGCTAAACACGCACATGTCGGTCAGATAATGCCGCGCCTGCCCGAAACCGATAGCGCCGGTACTCGCGGCTCGGGCAACGAAAACGAAACCCTCACCGGATGGCAGTTGCACGTGCTGACGCAGCACCGCGTGCGGTGCCTGCTGTGCCCGGTAGAGAATCCACAACGGGCAGGATGAGCCGTAACGTGGCACCACAAGGCCCGGCAGATTGCGCGCCAGAGTAATATTACCCGAAGCATTGGCCTGGTAAAAACCGAACCGGGGCTGACCTTCGTCTGCCGGTAGCGCACTCAGACGCTCGCCTATCAACTGGAAATCGACGCCAAAATCGTCACTTAACATTTCCAGGTCGTACTGAAGTTCCGGTGCGCGCTGCTTGAGGGCTTCCAGCGGAACCAGGACGGCACTGACGGCGTAGCGAAACAGAATTTCGTGGGTACGCGCACGGGCGAGGTCGGTTTCGAGCTGGGCTTCAGAGGATACGATTTTACTGACTACCTTATCGAGCCGCTTTTCGACCAGTGCCCGCGCGGCCTTAAAACGGCTGGTGGCTGTGCCCTCGGGAAGTTTCGAGTGTAATGCTTCGACCCGGCTCTCGATCTCGGCAAAGTGATTTTGACGGCTGTCGAACAGGGCATCGATTTCGTCCAGCGGTGTCAGGGTACGCCTGGCCCAGGCAGCATTATCAAAATAACTGGCCAACGCATCGCCCAGCTTGCACAGCTGCTGACTCTCCTCATGCATGATGGCGTAAAACCGGTCGCGGGGGATGTTGTCGATGTCGGGGTACTGGTCGATGATTTCAGATGCCGAATTAAGTGATGCAATACGCGTCAGCATCTTGTGCACGGTTTCACCGAGGAAGGGATCGTGGTTCAGGCGATCACTTAGTACCTGGGCAGTATTCGTCGCCTGGTGTTCGGAGTGCGACAAGGCCAGAATCCCGCGTGCCCATCCCGGGAAGCGGCCGATCAGTTCACCAATATGTTTTTCTTCGACACCCAGGGCCAGCATTTCAGGGTTCTGCGCGATTTCCTCGAGTGTTTCCAGCAGGCGACGATCAGCGGCGCCATCAAGTTGATCGAGGGGAAGATCGAGTGCATTGGCTACCTTGCGCAACAAGGTACCACCAATGTCCCGCTTGTTATGCTCGATCAGATTGAGATAAGACGCCGAAATTTCGATCTGGCGCGCCAGGTCAGCCTGGGTAATACCGATTTCACGTCGGCGTTCGCGGATTCTCGGGCCCAGGATATTGCGCTTCATGATTGGTTTCGACGCATCAGAGGAGTTGTGCCTAGTCAATTATTAACAAATTAACACTTCGGTCATTTGTTAAATTTACAAAACTATTCTTATTTTTCACATACTTATTGAAATATTACCTCCAGTCAATGATTCTTGCCCTGCTTAATGCACTCAAGTCGGCTCAGACCGTTATTTGTGACTCGGTAGCCGTAACTAAAATAAGTCGGAGGACTCGTAACTAATGAGCAAAATAGACAATTCAAGGCGCAACTTTATCAAGACCAGCGCAGCAATCGGTGTCGGCGTTTCAGCACCACTGATTTTTACCAACGCCCACGCGGCATATCGCAACGAGCCAAAGGGTTCTACAGTCACCTTTGGTTTCAACGTACCACAGACCGGTGCTTATGCGGACGAAGGTGCGGACGAACTGCGCGCCTACGAGCTCGCAGTCAAGCACATTAACGGCGAAGGCGATGGCGGTATGTTGAATACCTTCTCGTCAAAAGCGCTGAAAGGCAATGGAATCAACGGCAAGAAAGTCGTCTACGTTACCGGCGACACGCAGACCAAATCAGACGCGGCGCGAGCCTCGGCCAAGCGCATGATCGAAAAAGATGGCGCGATCATGATTACCGGCGGCTCTTCGTCCGGTGTCGCAATCGCGGTCCAGGGCCTGTGCCAGGAAGCCGGCGTTATCTTCATGGCGGGTCTGACCCATTCCAACGACACCACCGGTAAAGATAAGCGTGCCAACGGTTTTCGCCACTTCTTCAACACTGAAATGTCTGGTGCTGCGCTGGCGCCGGTGCTCAAGAACGCCTACGGTACCGATCGCAATGCTTATCACCTGACTGCCGATTACACATGGGGCTGGTCACAGGAAGGCTCGATCAAGAAATACACCGAGGCCATAGGCTGGAAAACGACCGCTGCAGTGCGTACTCCGCTCGGCGCCGGTGACTTTTCCCAGTACATCACGCCAGTGCTGAACTCGGGTGCAGACGTACTCGTGCTCAACCACTACGGTAAGGATATGGTGAACTCGCTGACCCAGGCAGTCCAGTTCGGACTGCGCGACAAAATGGTTAATGGCAAGGAGTTCGAGATCGTGGTACCGCTATACTCGCGCCTGATGGCACAGGGTGCGGGCGCCAACGTCAAGGGCATTTTCGGTTCCACCAACTGGCACTGGTCGCTGCCGGACGCAGGCTCACAGGCATTCGTCAAATCCTTCGGCCAGGCTTACGGCTTCCCGCCGAGCCAGGCTGCCCACACTACCTATTGCCAGGCAATCCTGTATGCAGATGCCTGTCAGCGTGCCGGTACCTTCATGCCAAGCCAGGTAGGCAAGGCGCTGGAGGGCTTCAAGTTTGATGGTCTCGGTAACGGCCCGACAGAATACCGCGCCGACGATCACCAGTGCTTCAAGGATGTCCTCGTGGTACAGGGTAAAGAAAACCCCTCCTCCAAGTTCGACGTACTCGAAGTGGTTGAAGTTACCCCACGTGCCCAGGTCGAATACTCTGCCAGCATGCTGGGTGGCAACCTCGGCCCGTACAACAACGGCTAGTACCACAGCAAAGCAGAAAGTTTCTACAAGCTATCTGTAAAAACTGCTGACTCAGGGAATTTAGCGGCACAGGGACGTGCCACATTATTTTAAACCCCTGCAAACCATGCCGGGGTTCGCCGCGGTAGCTATACCGCTGCAATAATCGAAACGATAAACGGGACTAACCAAGTGGACGCTTTTCTATTGCAAGTATTGAACGGCCTGGACAAGGGCGGCGCATATGCGTTGATCGCGCTCGGCCTGACACTCGTATTCGGCACTCTTGGAGTCGTCAACTTTGCTCATGGTGCACTGTTCATGCTTGGCGCCTTCTGTGCGGTGACGCTGCAATCTCTGCTAACGCTGGAGAGGGTCACTCTGGACCCTGAAAAACTCACGGCCTGGGGCACGCCGATGGAGATCCGCACCCCCTACATTGTTGAATGGTTCGGGGATTTCGGCCTGACATTAATCGATTGGTCGGTACCCCTGGCCATCCTGCTCGCGGTCCCGATCATGCTGTTGCTCGGTGTAATCATGGAACGCGGACTCATTCGCCATTTCTATAAGCGGCTCCACGCCGACCAGATTCTGGTTACCTTCGGTCTCGCCATCGTGCTACAGGAAATCGTCAAGTCGCAGTTCGGGGCCAATCCAATTCCGCAACCGGCACCCGCGATTTTCGCCGGCTCGGCCGATATCGGTCTGATGCTGGGCTTTGCGGAAAATGCCGTGGTCTACCCCTGGTGGCGTATCATTTACCTGCTGTTTGCCGGCATGGTGATCGCCTCCGTGTTCGCCTTTCTGCAATTCACCACTTTCGGCATGGTGGTGCGTGCCGGCATGGCTGACCGCGAAACGGTTGGACTGCTCGGCATCGACATCGACCGTCGCTTTACTATCGTCTTTGGTATCGCGGCCGTGGTCGCGGGGCTTGCCGGCGTTATGTACACGCCGATCCTGTCGCCTGATTACCATATGGGCATGGACTTTCTGGTGCTCAGTTTCGTCGTCGTAGTAGTCGGCGGCATGGGCAGTCTTGGCGGCGCGGTAGCGGCCGGGTTCCTGCTTGGAATACTGCAATCCTTTGCCTCGATGAACGAGGTGAAATCGCTGCTGCCGGGCATCGACCAGATTGTCATCTATCTGATCGCGGTCATCGTGCTGCTGGTCAGGCCACGCGGCCTGTTCGGGCGCAAAGGCGTAATGGAGAGCTAGACGATGATCAAATTCAATGTAAAGAACAAGGACCACATGCTGCTGATCGGTTTCGTCATAGCGGTCGCTCTGGCACCAATAATTTTCGCGCCAATCGGCGCTGGTTACCCCGATCTGTTACAGAAGTTTGCAATTTTTGGTATTTTTGCAATTGGCTTCAATATTCTGTTCGGTCTGACTGGCTACCTGTCATTCGGTCATGCGGCATTCCTCGGCATCGGCTCGTATACGGCTGTGTGGACATTCAAGTTGCTAACCATGAATGTTATCCCGGCATTGATTCTGTCCACCCTGTTCGCCGGTGTGTTCGCACTTTTGATCGGCTTCATCGTCCTGCGCCGTTCCGGTATTTACTTCTCGATACTGACGCTGGCGTTCGCACAAATGTCCTATAACCTGGCTTACTCGGTACTGACACCGATCACCAATGGTGAAACCGGTTTGCAGCTGACGCAGGGAGACGCGCGCGTACTAGACGGCCTGTTCGGCGTCTCCCGCGGTGAAGCTTTACCATCAACTTCGCTGTTCGGTATGTCGATGTCCGGCTGGAGCGGGTATTACTTTTGTGGTGTGATACTGATTATCGCTTTCTACATTTCAATTCGAATTTTCCGCTCACCGTTCGGCATGATGCTGCGCGCGGTCAAGTCCAATCAGAATCGTATGTCCTACACCGGACTCAACACCCGGCCCTATACCCTGGCCGCGTTCGTTATCTCCGGCATGTTTGCAGGTCTTGCCGGTGGTCTGATGGCGATCACCGACCCGCTCGCGGGCGCGGAACGTATGCAATGGACGGCGAGCGGCGAAGTGGTGTTGATGACAATTCTAGGCGGTACCGGCACTCTGCTTGGCCCTGTCATAGGTGCCGGCGTCATCAAGTATTTCGAAAATATTTTCTCCTCGTTCAACGAGGGCATTCTGATGGAGGCGTTTTCTTTTCTGCCTGAAATGCTGCAGCATGCGTTGGTGTCTTTCACCGGACTATTCGTCGGCGAAGGCTGGCATCTGACGCTTGGCGCATTGTTCATGGTCATAGTAATATTTCTCCCAGGTGGCCTGATGGAGGGCATCGCCCGAATCGGCAATGTAATCAGACGCTGGCGCAAGCCGAAACCCGTGGTGACCACCGAGGCCGAAGCGGCCGTATCCGAGTAGAATCCCATGTCAATTCTTTCCGTTAAAAACGTAAACAAGCAATTCGGTGGCCTCAAGGCATTGCACGAAGTCAATCTCGAAATCGAGGCCGGTACCGTGCATGCCATAATCGGACCTAACGGCGCGGGTAAGTCGACCCTGTTGAACTGTTTCGTCGGCCGCCTCGATCCCGATACTGGCAGCGTTGATTTCAATGGTGTGTCACTGCTTGGCATGAAACCGCATGAGATCAACCAGGTCGGTGTCAGCCGGGTGTTCCAGACGCCCGAGATATTCGGCGACCTGACCCTGGTCGAAAATGTCATGATCCCGGCATTCGCAAGCCGCGATGGCGCGTTTCGAATTAATGGCTGGAGGCAGGTCGCTGATGAAGCCAGCGTTCACGATAATGCAATGCATTTGCTCGAAGACGTCGGCCTGGCCGCTAACGCTGATACGGTAGCGAATCAGTTATCACGCGGCGACAAGCGCCGCCTCGAACTGGCAATGTGCCTGGTGCAGCAACCCAAATTGTTGCTGTTGGACGAACCGACCGCGGGCATGGCGCGTGCGGATACCAACAATACCATCGATCTGCTCAAGAAAATCGCTGAGCGGGGAATTACTATGGTCATCATCGAGCACGACATGCACGTGGTGTTTTCGCTGGCAGAAAAGATTTCCGTACTGGCGCAGGGAACGGTTATCGCCGAAGGCTTGCCCAACGAGATCAAGGGTCACCCGAAAGTACAGGAAGCCTACCTGGGAGGAGCACACCTGTGAGCGATAGCAATCAAATCGACGAAACTGCACAGTCAAGCCTGATCGGCGATACGGCTTTTACCGGCAAGGTTGCTCCCGGCGTCGAGGCGGTCAGGGCGCAGGGTGGCCAGCGCGCCTTCTTCTCGGTCTGGGAGCTGCATGCCTACTACGGGGAAAGTTACATTGTGCAGGGTGTCAGCTTCGACATCCGCGAAGGCGAAATTGTCGCCTTGCTGGGACGTAACGGTGCGGGCAAAACGTCGACCTTGCGCGCCCTCGCAAGGGTGGATTCACCCGAGCTGCGTCACGGCGAAATCTGGCTCGACCACAAACCGCTGCACGAAATGAGCGCTTACCAGGCTGCGCAAAACGGACTCGGCCTGGTGCCTGAAGATCGGCGCATCATCCAGGGCTTAAGCGTCGAGGAAAACCTGCAGCTGGCGCAGATCGCCCCCCCCAAAGGCTGGTCTATCGAACGGGTCTATGAACTCTTCCCCCGACTCGGAGAACGCCGTAATCAGGAGGGTGTGACCCTGTCAGGTGGCGAACAGCAAATGCTTGCAGTTGCCCGCGCGCTGGTGCGTGATATGAAATTACTCCTGCTCGACGAGCCTTACGAGGGACTGGCACCGGTTATCGTGCAGGAAATCGAGAAGACTCTGGAACAGATTAAGGCGCTCGGCATGACCACCATCATCGTCGAACAAAACGCCGTTGCTGCACTGCACCTCGCTGACCGGGCGCTGATTCTCGACATGGGCAAGATCGTGTTCGACGGCACCGCGCAGGAAGTACTCGAAAACGAGGACCTCAGGCACGAGTACCTCGCTATTTGATCCTGTCAGGTTAAGTATTTTCGAGGCGGGCGCTGATCGCTCCCGTCATCTTTGGCAAGCCTTTCACTTTGCCAGCAGCGCGACGCGCATCGAGGTCACTCACCCCGGCAGCTTTGAGCCAGGTCGCCCCTCGTATCTGGTGTCATCATTGTCGCGGCGAAAATTTTCTGCAGGAATGACTTTTTCAGATGTGGTCGAATCCACCCGGTTCGGGCTCGCAACCAGAAAAACCTGCAACTTGCTATGCCTCGCATTAACCACCGCTACGCCCTTGACAAAGTCAAACGCCCAGGCATCGGTGGCGTAATCGATATTGGCCGATGCGCTCCAGGCGACCGACGCCCCGCTGCCGGGAAAAGCTGCGGCGAAGCAATCCGGGGCGATCGCAAACAGCTGTACAAACTCTGCGATTTTCGGCAATCGCCAGTTGCTAACGCCACCCAACTCGAAACCTCTCGCTCTATTCAACGCATCGACCCAGCTCAAGCGGGCGCCATCACCCAGGCAGCCGCTACTCACCTGACCGAGCAGACAACGGGACCAGGTTAGTCCGCTTGCACTGTCGCGCACGGTCCCCCGCGAAGTATCGACAGCAAGTTGCTCGCAACCGGCGAACACGCTGGTAGTCATTGCCAACAGGCCAACGACAGGTATTAACAGACACATGCAGCGCATGTGTTAAAAATCCGCCAGCAAGCGACCGAAACCATCGAAACGATCGTCGATGCCGGCCAGGCGCAGGCAATCCCAGATCATCGCCTGGTTGCTGCAGATCGCCGGTTTGCCTGCGCGGGCTTCGATTTCGCCGATGACATCCAGCGTGCGCAATGCACCGCAGGATACAAAGATCGCATCGGCTTCGGGGTGGTCCTGTGCAAGCGCAAATTCGGTAATGTAGTCCGCGGCGACGCGCACCATGTCGCTGTCTTTTTCCAGGTTCAGACCGCAAATAGATATCACTTCGAATCCAGCCTGCTCGAGGTAATCCACCTCGCGTTGATTGACTTCATCGAGATACGGCGTGGCAATGACTATGCGCCGTGCCTGCACAGCGGTCAGGGCACGAATTACACCTGTAATCAGCGATGTTGCCACCGCATTCGGCGCGCCACGGTTGAGTTCGGCGAAGACGCGTTCCTCACCGATCACCAGACTGCCCGAGGTGCAGGCATAACAAACCACATCGAGGCTCCCATCGGGCAGCAGGCTGGCGGCACAATCGGCGAGTAAATCCGCCTGCGCCGCGAGCGATTCACTGGTAATCGAGTCGGGAATTGCGGCACGCGCGAAATGGATACCAACACCCGGAGGCCGCAGTTTAATGACGTCGTCCTGCACGGTTTGTTCGGTGGCAAGCAGCACGTAACCGATCTTGGCCCGTGGATGGCTGCCTTCGTCAAATCTGATCGAGGCTGGCACCGGGGCGATCACTGAATTGTCAGGCATTGAAAATTATTCCTTTAGCAAGATCGGTATGATATATACACCGGTCTTCACCCGATATCCAGGAATCCCGATGCTCGAACAAGCCCGCCAACGCACCACCGAATTTCAGGCTCGCCTCAAGCAGGCAGGAATCGACCTTGCTATCCTCACCGACGAAAGCTCGATTGCCTACCTCGCCGGCTTCTGGGGCTATCTTTCGGTCGAATTCGGGCGGCCGACGTTTTTGCTGATTCGGCCCGATGCGGCGCCGCAGGTCATCACCCCGCTGATGGAAAGCGAGATGGTTGGCGCAATGACCTGGGTCGAAAACGTTACTACCTGGGAAGATGCGGGTGCGAATCGCTGGGAAAACGTACTCGCCAATGCGATTGGAGCTAATCCCGGGAAAATCGGGGTCGAGCGAGCTGCGCTGCCGCCGATCGTACGCAACTGGTTCGACGATCAAATGCCCGGGATTGAACTCCACGACATCGCACCGATACTCGGCGAAATGCGCATGATCAAGTCACCAGAGGAAATCGAAGTCATGAAGCAGGCCGGTCAGATTGCCGGCGCGATGATGCATGGCGCCGAGGGCGCCCTCGGCGAGGGACGCCCCGAATACGAAGCGGCACTTGCAGTGATTGAAGCAGGCACCCGCAGGGCCGCCGGTTTCCTCACCGCCAAAGGTTGGGAAGCCTTCATCTCACCGATGATTTATAACCTGCAAATCATGCAGTCCGGCACCGACACCTCGATGGTGCATCGTCGCGCCAGTGTCAAGCCGCTGGAAAAAGGCGATCCGGTGTATTTTTGCTTCTGCAACATGGCGCAATTCAAGCAGTACAAACTTGGCTTCGATCGCATGTTTTTTATCAAGCAGGTAGCGGATGAAGCGGCCGAGGTGCAACAGGCCGCAATCGACGCGCAGCAGGCGGCCATTGCCGCGATCCGTCCCGGCGTCACCGCCGAATCAATAGCCCAGGCCGCCGATGAAGTTTACCGCGAACGCGGTTATGAAACCGGCTACCGCACCGGTCGTTCGATCGGTATGGCCTACCTCGAATCACCCGAACTGAAACATGGCGACAAAACTGTGTTGCAGGCGGGCATGACTTTCGCGGTCGATGGCGGCATCAGTGTCGACGGCAGACTCGGTGGACGCATCGGTGATTCGATCGTCGTCACCGAGACCGGTTCCGAGTACATCACCGAGTACCCCCGAGAAATTCTTACCGTAAATCGATAATTCAAAAACCTGAGGAGTCCGCCATGAGCATCACCCGCCATCATACCAATCAACGCATGAGCCAGATCGTCGTTCACGGCGACACCGTTTACCTCGCCGGCCAGGTAGCCGCTGATGCCGGTGCGGACATTAGCGTGCAGACCCAACAGGTGTTAGAGAAGATTGATACCCTGCTGGCGGAAGCCGGTTCCGACAAGAGCAAAATCCTTTCCGCGCAGATCTGGATCGCCAGCATGGGCCATTTCGCGCAAATGAACGAAGTCTGGGATGCCTGGATCCCCTCGGGACATGCGCCGGCACGCGCCTGTATCGAGGCGCGCCTGGCGAGTCCTGACCTGCTGGTCGAAGTGGGCATCATCGCTGGCTGTTAGTTGGCGAAATCAATTTCTCACAACAGGTCGACGGTGTCCGCGCCGTCGGCATATAAAATTTAGTTATGTACATATTAGACTTCGGCACTAATTGCGTTTATCCTAACTCGCACAAAATCTTTGCGCCGATACAGACAGCCACCAGGCAGTCGATAAACGGCCTGAGCAAAATAAAATAATAGCCTGAATATTAAACCAGGCAAGACCGAGGGGGTCCTCCGTATGAACACTGTAATGCTCGTTTCACTGGTTTTATGTGCCGCTATCGCCATCTGGGGTGTTGCCGACCCGGATTCGATGACCGGCTCGGCGCAGTGGCTGGTTAACTACTCGCTGACCGCGCTCGACTGGTATTTCCTGGCTTTATGCACGGCTTTCCTGGTCATTATGGCAGTGATGGCTTTCAGCAAGTACGGCGATATCAAGCTCGGTGCCGACGACGAGGAACCCGAATTCAGCACACCTTCGTGGATCGCGATGCTGTTTGCGGCCGGCATGGGTTCGGGGCTGCTGTTCTGGGGTGTGGCGGAGCCGATTTACCATTTCATGACCCCGCCGGTTGGCGAAGGTGAAACCGCGATGGCGGCGCGTAACGCGATGGTCATCACCAACCTGCACTGGGGTCTACACGCCTGGGCGATCTACGGCTGTTGTGCCCTGACGGTGGCTTATTTCACTTTCAGACTCGGCCTGCCATCAATGGTATCGACGCCCATCAGAGTAGGATTCAAGAATGTTTTCGGCCCAAAGACTCTAAATGGCATCGGCAACACCGCTGACGTTCTCGCGGTTATCGCGGTCGTGTTCGGCCTCGCTGGCTCGCTCGCGATGGGTACGCTGATGGTGCGCTCCGGCATGAGCGCGGTGTTCGGCACCGACCAGGATGTCACCATGAGCATGATCATCATCGCGGTCATGACCGTTTGCTTCCTGCTGTCGGCCTGCACCGGCGTCGATAAGGGCATCAAGATTCTGAGTAACATCAACATGGTTGTCGCCATCCTGATTTTGTTGGTGGTGCTGTTCGGTGGACCTACCGCCTACCTGTTTCAATCCTTCATCTACGCTATCGGTGACTACCTGATTCAAATCATTCCGATGTCGTTCAAGACCTACGCCTATACCCCGGCAGGCTCGTGGAACTGGTTTCACGGCTGGACCCTGACCTACCTGATCTGGTGGCTGGCCTGGGGGCCTTTTGTCGGTATCTTTATCGCCCGCATTAGTCGCGGCAGAACTATCCGTCAATTCGTCCTCTACGTGGTCGGCGTTCCCACCATCGTTTCTATGCTCTGGTTTGCCGCATTCGGTGGTGCGGCGATTCACATCGAAATGTTTGGCGCCGGCGGCATTGCCGACAAGGTATTCGCCGACGTGGCGGGCGCGCTGTTCGGCTTCTTCGAGTATTTTCCCGGCACTACCCTGCTGAATTTCCTCGCGGTATGCCTGATCTTCATCTTCCTCGTGACGAGCGCGGATTCGGGCACCTTCGTTATCAGCATGATGTCCAGCAAGGGCGATTTGAACCCGCAGACCAAGTTAAAGCTGATCTGGGGATTGATCATTGCAGGAATTACCATCGCCACCATCGTGACTGAAAGTGTCAAGGTGGCGAAGGTGATGGCGATCACCGGTGCAATTCCATTCACCTTTGTCATCATTTTGCAACTGGCTGCATTTTTCAGGATCGTGCGTGAGGATCCGATTGTGCGAGAAAAGCATACGCACGTGCGGCATGTCGGCAGCGACAGCCCAACCGACGAAAGCGCGGCTTAGGGGGAAATGACAATGATTAATAAAACTACAAAATATATCGTTTCGGCCCTGTTATGTGCTGCGCTGGTCGCCTGCGGTGGGAACGACCAGAAAAGCCTGCGCGTCGGCGCCAAGCCTTTTGCCGAAAGCATGATCCTGGCCGAAATGATCGCGCAGATGGCTGAAAACGCGGGCATTCCGGTGGAACGCAGTATTCCTTTCGGGCTGACACCGAAAATCATGGAAGCGGTCAAACAGGATGTGCTGGATGTGTACCCCGAGTACAACGGTACCAGCCTGACCTTTCTCGGTCAGGCACCAACCAGCGATGGCGAAGCCTCTACCGCCGCGGTGTCGGCACTGTTCAAGCCACTGGGGCTGGAACTGACCGGTAAGTTTGGATTTTCCAACGATTACGCGATGGTAATGACGAAAGAACGGGCCTCGGATCTTGGTGTCAGGACACTGCAGGACCTGACCAAACTTTCCAGCCTTAGTTATGCCGTGGACGAGGATTTTGTGCAGCGTCCGGCGGATGGTCTGCAACAGATGAACCGTCGTTACGGTATCACCGGATCTAAAACCGCCACCTTCCCGGTTGGCACCGAAGGTAAGGACAAGATCGTCTCGGCACTGCTCGACGGATCGGCCGACGTCGGTGAACTGTTCATGACCGATGGCCAGATCGCCGAGTACGACCTGGTCGTGCTGAGCGATAACCTGGGTTTCTTCCCGGTCTACGAAGTCGCGCCGCTGGTGCGCTCCGATGCCCTGGCAAGCCTTAAAGGATTGCGCGAAGTACTGGAAAAGCTGGCCGGTAAAATCACCCCGGCCGATATGCAGGCGATGAACAAGGCGGTTGACCTCGATGCGCAGTCCGCGGCCAGCGTGGCAGCGGCTTTCCTGTCGTCCAAGGGTTTGCTACCTGAAGGTGCCGGCAGCGGCGGTGCGGCCAAGATCGCCGTGGTTGCCGATCCTGGTGTAGCGCGCGACATCAACACAGCCAGAGCGTTACGGGCGATACGTACCGGCTACGCAGGTAGCGATCTCGATCTGACCAATAAAGCTTCTCCGCTGGAGGCTCTTGCGGCCGGCGAGGCGCGTGTGGCGATCGTTGGTGCTGAAGCCTTTTATTCGCTCGGTGACGATGGCCCGGTTGCCAAGGGAATCGCCGAGGCGTTTGCCGTGCTTGGTTACAAGTCGGCTCACCTGATAGGCCTCGCTAACGGCGCTGATTCGATCGGCGGCATGAGCAAGATTGCGACCGGCCCCAAGGGATCCGGGTCCGATATCGTGCTGGACATGCTACTTAAATCGATCGGCAAGGCTGATATCGAAGTCATCAACTCGGATGACAATCCGCGTAGCCTGCTGCTGGCAATGTCCAAGGGTAGCTACGATGGCGTGTTTCTAATGGCGCCCTCGAAGGAACGAGGCATCGCTACCTTGATGAGAAACTCGTTTTACAAGCTGGTTGATTTAAGCGAGTGGGCCGCGGGTGGCCATACAGCGCGCTTCAGCTTTATCCGGCCTGCTACCATCCCGGCAAACACCTACCCGTCACAGACTGGCCCGATCACCACCGTGAGTACCCAGTTTGTGCTCGCCAGTCCTGCTAAAACAGTGCAGGCTGCGGGTGAAGTCGGACCGGGAACGGCCGGCATAGATTCGAGCGCGGCAATCCCAGTTAGCGCGAGTGCGGTGGAATCGATACGCGAGGCGCTCGGCGCGATGGACGTGATCGACCCGGCTATTCCAGCACATGGATCGCTGGTACCTGAGATTACAGTGGTGGATAAGTCGTTACCCTTCAGCGCAGATATCTCGGTAATCAACATTCTAATGATTCTGTTCACGGTATGGGTGATTTACCTGGTCTTTTTGCCAAGCCCGCGCGACTTCAAAATGCCGGAAGACCTTTGACCACGTAAAGTTATTGAGGAGATATAACGATGGTAAATTATTTAGCACCCATAGATCTTGAAGATGAACATCTCTCTAGCGGGGTTATCGAAAAAACCGTACAGATGGCAACCGGCGTCAAAGGTGCCAAGATATACCTGATGACCGTAATCCCCGGCATCACGCCCGGCATCGATCAGCGCTATGCGATCCGAGGTGAAATGCATGGCTCGACTGAATATCCGTTACAGCAATGGAAGGATGACGCCGCCAAACAACTGCAGGAAATTGCCGACAAGTCGGTACCCAAGGCGATGCAGGCCGGGGTCGTGGTTGAAAATGGCACGGTTTATCGTGAAGTCGTCGAAGCCGCCAAGGACCTGAAAATCGACCACATCGTGATGGGTGCGCATCGTCCATCGCTGGCGGATTTCCTGCTCGGCCCCAACTCGGCCAGGGTGGCCCGCCATGCCGGATGCTCGGTGACAGTAGTTCGGGAGTAAAAATATTCACCAGCGAGCATTACCCAGTCGATGGGAACATCGATTTACGGCCTGATTTGGTCTCTATTCCCCGCCGCCTGCAATGAAACCCGTTGATGTACTGATCGCGATTTCGGTCGCGGTTATCTGGGGTATGGGATTTATCGTCGCCAAGGCGGGGATGTCGCATTTTTCACCCATCCTGCTGATGGCCTTGCGCTTCACCCTCACCGCGTTTTGCATGGTCTGGTTTTTTCGGCCGCCACCCGGGATTTTCAAACAGCTTTTCTGGATATCGTTAATCAGTGCCGCGTTGCAATACAGCCTGACCTTTAACGGCGTGCGCGGTATCGACGCCTCGACTGCAGCGCTACTGGTGCAACTCGAAGTACCTTTCGGCCTGATTCTCGCCTGGCTGGTGCTCGGCGAACGAATCTCGTTGAAACAGGGGTTGGGCATCGCAATCGCGTTTATCGGCGCCATCCTGATCATTGGTGAACCGAAACTCGCCGGCGACCTGATATATGCCTTCATGGTCATCGGTGGCGCTTTTACCTGGGCCGTTGGACAAATCATGATCAAGAAGCTCGGTAATATCGGCGGATTTCGCCTGATTACGGGGGTTGCACTGTTCGCCACGCCGCAATTGTTTGTCGCTTCTTTCCTGCTCGAACAGAATCAACTCGAACAAATTCAAACCGCATCGCCCGCCGCCTGGGCAGCGGTCGCTTACCTGGGACTGATCATGACCGCACTGGCCTACGCATTGTGGTATCGATTGCTGGGTCACTACACCGTCAACCAGGTCATGCCATTTTTGTTATTGCTGCCTGTCACCTCGGTGTTTGGTGGTATATTCTTCCTCGGTGAATCGCTGACGACGAAAATCGCACTGGGCGGGGGTCTCGCAATTATCGGTGTCGCGATGATTACCATTCAACGCATGCCTTTTCGCCAGCAGGTATTGAAGGATGAGCGCAACATTCAGCAAGATTGACGATACAGCCTGTGACAGCTATGCCGAGCTCGGTGCGGTATGCCTGCGTGGCGTTTTCACCGACTGGGTCGAATTGTTACGTGCCGGGGTAGACCGCAATCACGATCAGCCTGGTCCGTATTTTTCCGAAAACGTGATCGACAAGGATGAGGGCCGTTTCTGGGACGATTACTGCAACTGGCAACGAATTCCCGAGTTTCACCGCTTCATCACCGAATCGAATGCAGCACAACTGGCCGCGCAAATCATGCGCTCGAATAGCGCACAGTTTTTTCATGATCATGTACTGGTCAAGGAACCCAACACGCCAAAGCCCACACCCTGGCATCAGGATGCGCCCTA
>Ga0265309_10000323_pt1 | contig 18210 bp, 17 predicted proteins | sample Helome_FD_192492 | JGI IMG/M metagenome (GOLD analysis project Ga0265309, IMG submission 192492) | Marine sediment microbial communities from subtidal zone of North Sea - Hel_20160524 (Illumina Assembly) | ecosystem: Environmental > Aquatic > Marine > Subtidal zone > Sediment ...
AAAATACAATGTGGAGTCGAGCGGCCTCGCGGGGACCGGCGGTGAATACGAAGTCCAGGACGGGTTCGGTTGGACCAACGGCGTATTGCTGGGGCTAATGAGAAAGCTGCGGTCCTAGACCCCGATTACAGATTCTTACGGCACCGCTTCTCAAATCGCTTCCTTACCGATTCCGGATCGGAAATCCGTTTGTATAACAGGTCGAGGAACCACGACAGATGCCTTCGGCTTTTCCTGTCGAGGGTATCGAGGCTATCGATTAGATCGTAAACACTTTCCCTGATATCGAGAAACCGCTGGATCGTGCCGGGTAACCGGTCGTTGTTCCTGCATTGTCCCTTGTACAGCCGCTGCCAGACGTGCTCGATGCTGTAGCGGCGATTCGGTTGCGCGTACGGCGCATTGACGAGTCCCGAGAAATCGAAATCGAACGCCAGCGGCGTATAGGGGGTGCGCCGTGCAAGGGTCGTAACAGCGTTGCTGCGCTGCGCTACCCTGCATGCCCATGAATTCCGGTGTTTGCGCAGCATGCTCTTTTACTTGTTGCGAATCAGCCAGTGCAGGACGATCGGTGCAACGATGGTCGTTACAAGCGCCATGATCACGATCGAGGAAAACAGGCCCCGAATAATCGGCGGGGGTGGCGACGGTAGCAGGAAAAGGCCTGCCTCGAGCGCGACGCCAGCGACGATCAACTCGACGGCGCCGCGTCCGCTCATGCCGACGCCGACCATCAGGGACTCTTGTCGAGACAGGCCGACGAGGTAAGCCGGGACACCGGCGCCAATGAGCTTGCTCAGCAAGGCGATGATAATCAGGGCCACGACGAAGACCGGCGTAGTCGCGATGGCGCTGAAGTCGAGGTGCAGGCCGACCGATACAAAGAAGATGGGCGCCAGGAAACCGCGCGTGATACCTGACATCTGTTGTTCGACACGCTTATAGGTCCTGGCATCGACGGATTTCGGGTGAAAAAACATGCCGGTAAGGAACGCGCCGATAATGAAGTGCAGTTCCATGCGCTCGGCGAATGTCGCATAAGCGAGCCCCGCGATCAGGAGCATGCTGAAGTCCACTTCGGGAAACCGAAGATGCTTGAAGTACTGGCCGATAAACGGGAAAACGAATAACCCGAAAGGTATCGTAACCGCAAAGAACAGCAGGACCTTGCCAACGAGCAGCAACGCTTCGGTGGTACCGAAAACACCTGCGCCACTACCCATTACGGCAATCAGGAACGCCAGCAGGAACAGGCTGATCAAGTCATCCCATAGTGCTGCCGCAATAACGGTTTTGCCGACCCGGGTTTCGAGTTCGCCAAGGTCGAGGAATATTCGCACGGCCACGGGCACGGCCGTAATGGCAAGTGCAGTGCCGAGAAACAGGCTCTGCACGATCTTGAGCGGTGATGGCGGTAACAGCGTGAGGCCCAGCAGGATGCCTGCCGCCACGGGCAGAATCATGCCGCCGATCGCGACGAAGATTGCCGACTTCGACGTGCGAGCAAAGTCGAGCGGTTCCATGCGAATCCCTGCGAGCAGCATCAGGAAGAACATGCCGAGTTTGACGATGGACTCGTAGGTTTCACTCTCTGCAGCTGACCACAATACGGGCCAGGATTCCCGCATTGTTGACAGCGCCAGACCCAGTGCCACGCCCGCCGTCAATTCACCGACGATCGCAGGCAGGTTCACTCGCTCCGCGAGTTCTGCGAAAACCCTCGTGACAACGAGCAACACCAGGATGAGGTACAGGATGTCCATTGCGTCTCATGCGCGTGCCGCTCAGATGACCTTAACAGACCTTCAGGCGCTGGCCCCATGCTGGAATACCCTGAGTCCGCGGTATTGCTGAACAGCGAAAAAGAGCACTGCGATCGCGACCGCGTCGACGAGCAACAGGCCCGTCGTCGTCAGCTGTTCATGGAAAAGTGCGAGGAGCACGACGCTGGCCACGACCCAGACAATATCGGCGGCGATAATGCCCGTGACTTCCCAGGATCGAATAGCAGCCGAACGCACGATATTGCCAAGCTGCAGCGCAAACAGTACGAGAACGGCGGCAAGCACATAGACGGGAAGGGTGCTCTCAAGGCCGAGCTGGGCCGCGATCCAGCCCGCGCCCAGTACCATCAGCAGTGCGGAGCTGCCCGAAAACAATGCGTTTTGGAGGAGGGCCTGCAAAAGAGGGCGAGGGTTAGTCTTCATAGCCAATCTCACTTTAATTAAATATAGTGCTTTAAAAACATATAGCGAACTGTTAAGCTTGTCAACCATGGCGAAACGAAACTATCGACAAAACTGTGCACTGGCCCGCGCAATCGATGTCATTGGCGAGCGCTGGACGCTACTGCTCGTACGGGACTTACTCGTTGGGCCGCAGCGATTCCGGGACCTGGTCCGTTCCCTCAAGGGGATCGGTACGAACCTCCTGACCAACAGGCTCAAGGAACTCGTGGCGGCCGGGATCATCGAACGTCGCGGCGAGCAGGGTTATGCGCTGACAGAAAGTGGGCAGGCACTGGAACCCGCCGTGCTGGCGCTGGTCCGCTGGGGCCTCGCGCACGGCCCCGGAAACTGCCCCGGCGACCACCACGAGGACCGGTGGGATCTTGTTGCGCTCAAGGCCCTGTTTCAGCCGGAGCGCGCTGCCGAGTTATCAGCGAGGGTGCAATTCGAATCGCCGACGCTCGAGGGGTGGATCGAAATCGAGGACCGCTCCCCGCGGATAGGGCCCGGCAAGGTCGCCGAGCCTGACATGATCGTTGCAGGCACCATCGCCGAGCTGTTTACAGGAAACGCCGCGCCTGAATCGTTGCTCGCAGCAGGTGATCCATCGGACCTGCAGCGCTTCATGAAGACGTTCGCGTTGCGAGCCTGAAGATCGGCCGTTAAGGGACCAACGTCTCGCTGACTTCGATCGTACCTTCGAGGAATTTCACGGCGCGGCCACCGATCAGGACTCGATCGCCGACTTGCTCACACGTCAACTCTCCACCGCGCTCTGACACCTGCTTTGCATGGAACTTCGTCTTTCCGGTCTTGGCCGACCAGTAAGGTACGAGTTGCGTATACGCCGACCCCGTAACGGGGTCTTCGTCGATGCCGACATTCGGCCCGAAAAAGCGCGCGACGAAGTCGTACTCCGCAGACGCTGCCGACGCGATTATGCCGCGACTGTCCACGGCTTTGAGTTGCTCGATGTCGGGGCTCATAGCTCGAAGGACCGTTTCGTCCTCGAGAATAACGATGAGGTCTGCCGCCCTGAGACACTCGACCGGCTGTACGCCGAACGCCGCCGTAATCTCGCCCGGAATCGCACAAGGCACCGGGACCTGCGCCGGAAAATCGAGAACCAGCAAATCGCCGGAACGGCTGACAGCAAGTTCGCCCGACCTCGAATCGAATCGAATCTTTTTCTCCCGATATCCCTCGCATTCGAATAGCACGAATGCCGACGCAAGCGTCGCATGCCCGCACAAATCCACCTCGGTTACGGGCGTAAACCAGCGTATGGAAAAGCGGTCACCTACGGGGACGAAAAAAGCGGTTTCGGAGAGGTTGTTCTCGGCCGCAATCAATTGCATCAGGTCATCGGTCAGCCAGTGATCAAGCGGACATACGGCCGCCGGATTGCCTTCGAACGTGTGGGCCGCAAACGCGTCAACCTGGTAGATCTTTAACTTCACATCCGCCCTGCTATTGAAGAGTATGATGAGAGGCTAACACGGAGAACGGTCAATGCACGACGAGTGGCTCGAACGCTGGCAGGTCGGACGAACCGGCTGGCACGAAACAGAAGGTAACCGCAATCTGCAAGAACACTGGCGCGCCAGGGGCAAGCGCGTGCTCGTGCCGATGTGCGGCAAAACGCCGGACCTGCTGTGGCTCGAAGAGCAGGGCAACGAAGTAATTGGTGTGGAACTTTCGGATATCGCCGTACGTGCGTTCTTCGATGAACAGGACCTCAGTTACGAATGCCACAAGGGGGTGCTCGACCAGTACCGTGCCAATGAACGGCGCATAACGATCTACTGCGGCGACTATTTTGAATTCAGCGACACCGGCTTTGAAGCACACTACGATCGCGGCGCTCTCGTGGCTTTATCGCCCGAGCTGCGCCCCCGGTACGCCCGCCATACGAGTTCGCTCCTGAGTGCACACGCCGAACAGCTTGTCATCGCAGTACAGTACAACCAGGCGGTCTGCGACGGCCCGCCGTTCTCGATCACTGCTGACGAGATGAGCGCTTACTGGCCGAACCTTGAGGTCGCCGCGACGGTCGACGATACGGCGAACGCGCCGCCCAAGTTCCTGGAGGCGGGCCTCGACCTTATGCACGAGGTCGTCTGGCGCAGCGCTTAGCTTACTTTTTCTTCCAGCGGCCGCTCTGGTCCTGGTAGTAGTGACCGGACGCCGTTTTCTGTATCGCTAACTCGTAGAAGCGGTTAGCAACCTGGGCGACTGTGGTGCCGGTCTTTTTCGCTGTCTGCGAGAACCTTTGCTTCCGTTTCTCGTTGACCTCGGCAACCAGCGCCCTGACCTCGGCGCTCGCCGGCGATTGCACAGCAGCCAGGTAGCCCGTGTTGGCCTCGCCAACCAGCCCCTGCTCCTTGGCGTCATGAATCTCGATGGCCCACGCACCTTGCATTAACAAGAGAAGGCCGATAGCTGCAAAAATCTTCTTCATTGTTAACATCCTCAAAATACGTCGCTGTCTTCCTCGAACAGGTCCTCGAGGTCCCTGTCGACCTGCAAGCGGATCTCATGTTCGATTTTGACGTTCAGGTTTATCTCGATCGGTTTATCCGGCGCTTCGACCTTGACGGTCGGGCTGCAGCCGACAATCAGGCACGATAGAACAACTAGTTGGAATTTCATGGTGCACCCTGTGTTTGCCATGTTCAGCTTATCTCATTTGCCGTCGTCGCGTTGCTGCAGCAGTCTCTGTTCCAGCACTTCTTCGACCGCGCGCGCCGCTCTGAGACTCCGCAGCATTTGCGGCACGTTGTTCTCGACCTTGAGATTCAGGACAACTGGCCGGGTTTCCTCCATGTCCGGATTTCGTCCCTCGAGCCGCAATTGGAGTTTCAGGTCGCCGCCTTCGGTGTAGTCCACGACCGACGAGAGTGATTCATATTCGAAGTTGCTGAGAACTTTGCGCACGAATGCCAGGCTTGAAGCGTCCGACTCGTCCGGCGGGGTGCCCGGAAGATAACGAATGACGCCGCCCGCCGGATCCCCGGACAGGGTGCCATTCGTAATCGTGATCGCGTCACCCTCGATGCTAACGGGAAGCCGCGCACCTATACTGCCGCTCACCTCGATGGCCTCGAACTCCTTGACTGTCAGCAACTCATTCATCTCCAGCGATTCCGCATCCAAAAGCAGAGTATTGCGCTCATTGCCTGTATAAAAACTGAACGGATCGGCGCGAATTTCGCCCCCCAGGGCCGCCATCCGCAGATTGTTGATCGCCACCCCGGACCCGCCGGGATCCAGGACGTAATCAGCGCTGACGTCCGTGATCGGCACGCCGACGTCGAGGAGTCCGGCGGTAAGCCTGGCGGGCGCGACGGACAACTCGCCGTCGGCCGAGTAGTCGAATTCGAGCGCTGTCGATACGTCTGCAAATACCGATTCGTCGAAGTAGCCCGAAAGGCCCGTAACACTGGCAGTTGCACTGCCTTGCAGAACGTCACCCGAATCCTGCCACCCGGCCACAAGATTTATCGCAACGGTGCCGTCACGGAGGTCCCATCGGTCGTTCCAGGGCGAGACCCTGTCGGACAGCGCTTTCGAGAAGAACGACACGATCGCATCGTCAAGCCGTAGCGAACCCTGGCCTGTTCCGAGATCGTGCGTCAGCCACAATGGGCCGTCCTGCTGCAGCCCCACCGTCTCGAGCTCGGCCTGCATTGCATTCCCTCGCAGGCTAACTCCCCCCTTTACACCGGCCAGGGCGATATTGCGCCCCTGCCATCTTGCCTCGAAGCCCGGCACGAAGACCTCCGACGTCACGGCGAGCATCTCGTCGAGTTCGCTGATCGTGACACCTTCAAGGAAGACAGGCGCGGATACGTCCAATTCGTCAGATGCGCGCAGTCCTTCAACATTGCCGTCAATGGAGCCTGCGGCTAACACCCAGCCGGCGTCGACGATTTCCAGCGAGCCCGGCGAAACCAGGCGCCCCTCGATACGACTGGCCCGGATATCCGGTGAATCGAGACGATGAACGTCCAGCACAGCATCCGGACGCAATGCCACGTCGACAGCGTCATCGGTGAAGACGATATCGACGAGCGCAGACAGGCTCGTCTCGCCGACCTTACCGACTGGCAGATCGCGATTCTCCATGCTGACGCGGGCGCTCATCGAGCATTCCGGGCCGGGTCTGCAGCGTACGCCACTCAGTGCCAGCGGAATGTCCTGCCAGTCATCATAAGACACCTGCCACATCGAGCTGGCCTGTTGCAGGGTCCAGTCGACTGCCGGGAACACGGCGGCGATCTGCATCGGGCTTCCCTCCGTCAGGATCACCGAGGTGACTTCACCGGAGCCGTGTGCATAGGACAGCTGCAACCGTGACAAAGGCACAAGCTCAACCTGCGCCGTCGGCGTGCTGTCGCTATCAAATGGAACGTCAATTTCCAGCGCCAGGCGGCCCGCACCTGCATCGACGCTGATCTCCGCAGGAACAATACCGACCAGTTTCGCGAGTGGGCTCCAGGCGGGCAATTGCAGGTCGGACGAGCTGCTCAGTGCAAAACCGGATTCGTCTCGCCGCAGACTGGCTGAAGCGTTACCGGCCGGCACGGACAAATCAACGGTGTGGGTGGCCGAGCCCGTGCGCCGGATGCTGGCGGACACGGAAACCGCATTGACACTGACGTCCAGCTCCTGTTTGTCCGTTGTCAGTGACCAGTGCAGATCGTTAGCCGCCGGGTAGGGCGGGAACCGCAACTCGGTGATTCGAAACTCACTACCCGCAAGTTCGTCGTTGAGCGACAACACAAGATCGATAAGCGGCGCGAGCTCGAGCGGCTCTCCAGCGCGGTTTGCCTTCTCGATTGATACGCGGTGGGCCGCGTAGGTCTTGAATTCGGCCTCAGTGCCGATGATTGGCAACGTCAAGCCGTCTATGGCGATGACCGTATCGTCGTCGTAGGTGAGTTCCAGGTAGGCGATCGAAACGTCGCGCGTCGCCAGCGCGTCGAGGGAGACGTCCGTAACCTCAATGCCGTACTTTTCCAGCAGCGGATTGGAGATTTCGCGGATCAGCGCGTCCCGCAGGTACCAGGCGAGCAGCGCGAGGACAACAATGCTGCCCAGTACGATCGAGACAATTCGGGTGGTTCGCGTAGACATGGGTCTCGTGATCCCAGTCCCGGCAAGGTCTCAGAATTGAATGCTGATAACAGTCGCCGGTTTCACGGTATCGGTCGGAAGATCGGTCAGGGCCATCTCGCGCCGAACACGCGACTCTGCCTGGGCGTCATATCCCCAGCGAATGCGCCCTTCTCCTTCGAAGGCGGTAGGTAGAGACTTGCGCCATCGCTCTTCGTCTTCGACTGTCTGGTGACGAAGATAGTCGGCAACGATCCTGGCGCGAAGCTGTTCTTCGTACCTGGCCTCCAGGTCGATCGGATCACCCGACTTGTTGCCGATAACGACGATCTCCTCCATGGTTTCCTGCTCGTCAGAGCTTGCCTCGGTATCCTGTTGCGCCTGCGCGGCCGTCGCTGCAAACACGAAAATGGCAACAAGAGAGAATGCGCCAGTTACGAGTTTGAAGGACGCCGGTTTTGTCATTTGCTGGCCCGCTCGGTCCAATCCAGTGTGCCAAACCAGTAGTCGCGCGTTGTTTGCAGCCACTGGTCGGTGCGTCTTGCGGTTACCCATGCGTCGAGAAAATTCAGAAGCTGCTGCTCGCCTTTGCGGACCGCGAGTGCCTCGCTTGATGCCAGCAGCGGTTTGTCTATCGGCAAGTCGAGTTTGTTCGAATTTTGCATCGCCATAAAACGCGCTTCGGCCATGCCGCCAACATAGGCGTGTGCGCGACCACCGATCAGGTCGGCCGCCGCCTCGCCCGGAGCCTGGTAGACCTTGATGTTGGCATCACCGAACAGGGTCTGAGCGACGCTGGCCGACAGCGTATTCGATACTGTCGCTATCGTGATGTCCTTGTCGTTGAGCTCGGCAAGCGTGCCGATTTCCTGCGTCATACTCGTATTTGTCACAAGGCCGACGCCAGAGTCCGCGAGCGGCCGTGTGAAGTTCACACGCAGCGCCCGCGCCGGAGTGATCGCCATGCCGCCTGCGATGATATCGATATCGCCACGCTCGAGGGCGGGAATCATGTCGTCCCAGTCGTAGACACGGAAGGCGGCCTCAACGCCCATGTCCTCCGCGATCTTCCGCGCGACGTCGATTTCATTGCCAATCAGGTCGCCGGACTCCGCACGCATGGTCCATGGCACGAACTCGGCGACACCGACGCGCATTGTTTTCCGCTCCAGGATGTCGTCGAGAACATCGGCGTTTGCAGGGGTGAAGACGAGCAGCAGCAGTACAGGAAGCGCTCTGGCAAATAGTCGGCCCATGAAGATCCTCTTAGCGAATGATACCGTGGCAGGCAGTATTTGATATCTTCCTTCAGCCTCGAAGCGGTGTCCAGCTTTACGGCGAACGGGAATTTGAGTGATTATGAAACTATCGAGCAGCGACCTGCAGACATTGCGGGACGCTTACGAAAAACTCGAGAACCCCTCGCTTGCGATCCGTATCAGTTCGGCGGTCGGTATGCCCGTAGAGGCCGTATCGCGCGAACTCGGAAAGCGGGCGCCGGATGCCGTGGTTGACGCCGTAAGCAAGTCGACACACAAGGCGATCGAATTCGTGCTGCAAAGTTCCATGCGCAGCATCAGCTCGGAGGCCGGGACGGCGGCGAGCCCGCGACTGCACACGGCGGCCGCGATGACGACTGGGGCCGTTGCCGGCTTTTTCGGTCTCGAGACGCTCATCGTGGAGCTGCCGTTAACTACGGGCATCATGTTCCGCTCGATCGCGGATATCGCCCGGGCCGAAGGTGAGTCGCCGCAGGACCCGGAGACAGTCCTCAATTGCATGCAGGTGTTCGCAATGGGGAGTCGCGCGACGGACAAGGACGACGCCGCGGAGACGTCTTACTACGGCGTGCGGGTCGCACTGAGCAAGGCTGTGGCCGATGCGCTGCAGTATGTGGCCGCACACGGTGCGGGTAGCGCGAGCGCGCCGGCCATCGTGCGGCTGATTTCTGCGCTGGCGAGCCGCTTCGGTATTGTCGTAACGCAGAAAGCCATGGCGCAGACGATCCCATTCATCGGTGCCATCGGCGGGGGGCTCGTGAACACCGTGTTCATCTCCCATTTCCAGGACATGGCACGCGCGCACTTCGCCATCCGCAGGCTCGAGCGGCAGTACGGTGCAGAATTAATCCGTGAGGAGTATCGGCAACTCGGCAGTCCCGAGCAGGTCGACTAGTCAGTCGCGATGACGGCGTGCTGTTCGTCAAGCGTCAGAACCGCATCGGAGCGGGATGGCAATGTCTGCAGATTGTGTCGAGTGAGCCGTTCGTAGTAGCGGATAAAACGACCCACCTGTTTCGGGGTCATGATGGAAGCGGCATCGGCGTCGCTGGCATCGGCCAGTTTCTGTTCCTGTTCGAGTCGCCAGCGATACACAGCGTCGAAAGACGGAGCCTTCAGGAAGAACAAGGCATCGAGTCGTTCGAAGAGGGGCTCGTAATCGCTCGCCAGGCTGTTATTCACGAAGGTCCGCCAACTTCTGTCCGGGTCACCCAGGCTCTCTAGTTCGTTGACCGGCTCCTTCAGTGCCGTCACGTCCTGCGAGCGGCTGCCAACGCACCATCCCTCGAGGATAATCATGTCGAGAGGACCTTCGATGGATGACGCATCCGCGCTCCTGTCATCGTTGGCCTTGTCGAACCGGGGAACATGCGTCACGGCACCTGCCGGCAATTCGAGTAGTTGATCGAGGGTCTTAGTCAGCAGGGCCGTGTCGTGAGTCCCCGGAACGCCGCGCGTGGCGAGCAAGGGATGGATGTCGTCGGCGAGGGCGGCGCGCTCTGCGTGCGTCAGGTAGAAATCATCGATAGACAGGACCGCATTTCGCCAGCCAAAACATTCGTTGGAGACCATGTCCAGGAACTCCGCAAGCGTTGATTTGCCTGTGCCTTGTGCGCCGTTGATGCCAAGTAACAAAGGGCGTTCAGCAGGAAGCAGTGCCGGCAATTGTGCGGCCAGCGGCAGGTAGAAACTCTCTGCCGTGACCCGGAAAGCCGGTGGTAGCTGATGCAGCGCCAGGAAATTCGACAGCGCCTGGTCGGATAGCTGTAGCGGAACTCTGGGCATAGGGTACTGTGAGGTCAGGAGTTTGTATGAACGTCGGCGCCACTGATAGCATGGCTCGGACGCTTCGACAAATACGAGTGGTCGATCGGGCGTTTAAAAAAACGAATTTCAATGGACCAAAATAACAACAACACGACCGTCCAGGGTTCCGAGGCCGGCCGCGAACCCGAAGATTCGCGTTACTTTCGACGCGATATTTTCGAACCGAACAGTGAAGCTGAGCGTGCGGTGCTGGGCCTCGTTCTGCGTCGCGGGCCGATAACGCAGACGCAAATCTCCAACGCGATAGACCGATCACAGCAGACTGTTTCGCGCGTGCTGGCGCGGCTTGTCGAGCGCGGTTCGCTGCGCCAGGGCGATCGTGTGTCGAGCGGCAAGCGTGGGCAGCTCAGCGTCAACATGGAGATTGTCCCCGAATATGCGTACGCATTCGGAGTAGTCATTTATTGGGACGCGCTGGCCGTCACCTTGATGGACTTTTCCGGAAAAGTCATCGACGAACGATCCACGACACTCATCGCCATGACGCACGACGCGGTGGTGGCCGAGTTGAAACGCATGATCGGGGATCTCGAGAAACAGTGGAATGTGGGCGATCGCGTTTTCGGGGCCGGCGTCGGCATTCCGGGTACGTTCATGCGGGAGACAGGCCGCCAGGTCAATACCCCTCTCGCACTGGAAGAGTGGGCCAACATCAACGTCGAAGCCGTGCTCGCCGATGACCTGGAGCTTCCAGTGTGGGTAGAGAATGATGGCAATGCCGCGGCAATCGGGGAGAGTTTGTTCGGTATCGGACGATGGGCCAGGGATTTCGTCTATTTCTACATCGCCACTGGTCTTGGCGGTGGCGTCATCCATGATGGTGAACTCGTCCGGGGATCGGTGGGCAATGCGGGTGAAATCGCTGAAATGCTGCCACCGCAGATGTTTCCTCATCCGAATCTCGAATTGCTTCGCAAGCTCGTTTGCAAGCACGGCGCGGATATCAACTCGGTGTCGGATCTCATTGAGCGCTTCGATCCGGACTGGGCGGGCGTCGACGAATGGATCGTCCGCGTCCGCGATTCGCTGTCGCTGATTGCGTCAGCTGCCGCGGCGATTCTCGATCCACAGGCCATCGTCATCGGTGGGCGCATCCCGCCGGTCCTGGCCGAAAGAATCATCCCGCAGATCGAGATCTACGATCAGCGCCGTCGTTCTTCGCAACGGCCATTGCCGCGAATCGTGGTCGCCGAGGCCGGCAGCAAGTCGCCCGCCATGGGTGCCGCGGCCTTGAGCTTCAAGAGGTACTTTTTCAGATGAAACTATCCGCGATGGGTAAATAAAGTCGAAAAAAATCCACAATTAGGCTAGTTATTCACCCGCAGTGGGTATATTATTCCCTCCGAACACTGTCGTGGCCGGCCCACGTGAGGTGGGCGCCACAACGGCGTTTGCCCGGGGGAGCGCCACACACATTCATAACGTCCCCAGGGTATCTATCCACTAACAGACGGGGGACGTCAGCATGAAATCTCGACATTCATCGTATTTGTTCGCAGCATTTGCGTGCGTTGCACTGCCGATGGCGGCTGTTGCCCAGGACAGCGACGAGGCGATCGAAGAAATCGTTGTAACCGGCACCGGTGTCGAACGTACAGGTTTCGAAACACCGCAATCGGTTGTTCAGTGGTCCGAAGAGGAACTTCGGTCCTTTAATTCGTCGAGCCAGGCAGACATCCTGACGCAGTTGTCAGGTGTCAGCGCCGAAGGCGGTGGCGGCGAGGTTGCCACGAACGTATTCCATCGGGCACTTCCCTCTGGTGGCCAGTTCTCGTTCACGCCCTTGAACTATGACGGCATGCCATCGTTTTCGACGTTCGGCCTGAACTCGTCTGCGTTTGATGTCTACTATCGCAACGACCTCGGTATCGAACGCGCCGAGTTCGTGGGTGGCGGCGTATCCAACCTGTTCGGTCCCGGGTCGGTTGCCGGTATCGTCAACTACATTTCCAAGACCGGCGGCCCCGAAAATGAGGGAACGTTGCAGGTCGAGGCGGCTGAAGAAGGCCGGATGCGTGGCGACTACTACTTCAGTGGACCGCTCGGCGACGACGATTCAAACACGTTCTACGCAGTTTCGGGTTACTACCGATACGATGAAGGCCCGCTGGATTCGGGTCTGGACACAGAGGGTTTCCAGCTGCGCGGTAATCTGAAACGCGAATTCGAGGACGGTAGCGGCTCGCTGACGGTCTACGGTCAGGCCATCGATGACAAGGTGCAGTTTTTCCTGCCATTGCCCGTCGACGGCCAGTCACGTGAACGCGTAGACGGCAACGACGGCGACGAGGTGTACACGATGAACACCGTCGAAGCGATTGGTTTGTCATACGATACGCCGGATGGCCGCTTCACGACGCCAATCGCAGATGGCGTAGTCACGGACGGTGGCATGATCGCGATCGTTCTCGACAAGGACCTGAACGCCGATTGGACGCTCAATGCAAAAGTTCGTTACGCAGACTACGATCACCAGTTCAACCTGTTCCTCGACGGCGATGGAATCGGTCCGAATACACCGGAAACGCAGGCCGAATACCTCGCCAACCGTGGTGTTGATGCTGCATTTGCCGCGAGCGCGCAGTTTGAATACATCCAGAGTGGAACCGCACTGGCTGGTTCTGACCTGGTGTTCGGTAACAGGACCCTGGATCGTTGGCGCGATGCGACGGATTTCTCGGCCGAGTTCAGCGTCGGTCGCAACCTGACGTGGAACGACCAGGAGCACTCTGTAACGATCGGCATGTTTTTCTCGGACTCCCAGGCCGACGATCTCAATTACATCACGACCTATCTCGCCGACTTCCGCAACGCACCGTTGCTGGTTGACGTCACGATGACGGGTGTTGAGGAAGACGCAAACGGCGATCTCGTCGCCTCAGCAGATCCGAACGCCACGTTCTTCTGGACGCAAAATGGTCTCGCGAGGACCAACGGCATGGTCGGCAATCGTGATCGTAGCGCCAAGCGCACGGCATTCTATATTGCTGATCAGATCGAGGCCGGCGACTGGTCGTTCGACGTAGGCGGACGCCTCGAGCGGCTCGATGGTGACGTCAAGCAGTTCAACACGGCATCGTTCGTGATGGGCAACGATCCGTCGATAAACAATGAGATCGAGGTGGTCGGATTTACTGATGGATCGCTGACCAGCGATACAGTCAGCACGACCGAGTGGGCACTGTCCGCTGGCGCGCTGTATCGCCTCAACGACGAAATAAACCTGTTCGCAAACGCCTCCCGGGGTTACTTCTTCCCGCAGGTTCGCGGTGTGCCATTTAACGAGAACGGGCTGCTGGCGTCCTACGAAGGTGAAATCATCACCCAGTTCGAGGGTGGCTTGAAGTACCAGGGAGAGAGATTGATCGCGAGCGCGACGTTCTTCTGGACCGAGCTGGATGATCGTCGCAATGTCGACTTCGAAAACGACGCGCAGGGTAACGTCGTCGAAGTCGTCTCGTTGCAGTCGACCGAGGCCTACGGACTTGAGGCCAGCGCCGAGTACTACATTAACGACTTCGTCACGATTGGCGGCAATATCACGTTGCGCGACCATGAGTTCACAGAGGCAGAGGACAATCCGGAAATCGACGGCAACGAGCTTCGACGCCAGCCGACCGAGATGGCCAACACCTATGTGCGCTTCGTCTACAACAACTTTGATGCCTCGTTGTTCCACAACTTCCACGGCGACAACTACGCTAATGACTCGAACACGGTAGAGCTCGACGATTACAACCTCGTTCGTCTCGAAGCTGGATACACGTTCGAATTTGACGCTGGCCAGACGATGCGCGTCAGCGCGCATGCCTTCAATCTATTCGATGAAGAAGGGATTACCGAAGGCTCGCCACGGCAGGGCAATGCACAGTCCGGTGAACCGGCTCAGTTCTTCGTCGGCCGGCCTATTCTCCCCCGCAGGTGGATGCTTAGAGTCACTTACGACTTCTAGCGTGTCGACGATCGACGGGGGCGCATGAGCGCCCCCGTCATTTTTCGACCTCCGGAAACCGCCTTGAGGAATGCGGCGATGAGCAAGCGCTCTACATCGCGAACAGACGTGCTCGCCCGCTTGTTGGGCAAGCTCTACGGCGCTGCGGCTGTCGGCGCGATTCTCAGCGAGATCGAAAAACTCCTGGGCCAGTACAGTGGGAGCGCTAAATCTTCGGCGGGCGGAACGTGGTTGAGCGAGAAAGACATTCTCCTGATTACGTACGGCGATACGCTGAAGGATGACGCGACATCGCCGCTGCACGTGCTGCACCGCTTTCACAAGGAGTTCCTGACCGACGTATTCAGCGTCGTGCACATCCTGCCGTTCCATCCTTTTTCTTCGGACGATGGCTTCTCGGTCATCGACTACCACGCTGTTCGTGACGACCTTGGCACCTGGACGGACATTGGTGATCTCGCCTCCGATTGCCGCCTGATGGCCGATGCGGTCGTCAATCACATGTCCAGCCAGTCGCCGTGGTTCAGGCGTTTTCTCGACGGGGATGAGGCGTTTTCCGGGTTCTTTTTCGAAGGTGATCCTGATGAGGACCTGAGTACCGTCGTGCGGCCCAGAACCACACCGTTGCTGACGCGGTTTTCCGACGCCAATGGTCAGGAACGTCATATCTGGACGACGTTCAGCGCCGACCAGGTTGACCTGAATTACCGGAACCCGGCCGTACTGGTGGCTGTAATTGATGTTCTGTTTTACCTGGTATCGAAGGGCGCGCGCCTGTTGCGTCTCGACGCCGTGACATTTCTTTGGAAGCAGCCAGGCACATCGAGTGCGAACCTCGAAGAAACTCATCTTCTGATCAAGATAATGCGCGCTGCGATCTCCTTGCTGCGTAACGACATCGTAGTCATCACTGAAACGAACGTTCCGCATCGCGAAAACGTCGCCTACTTTGGCGATGGCCATGACGAAGCGCACATGGTCTACAATTTCGCGCTTCCGCCTTTGATTGCGTACAGTTTCATCAGTGGTGACTCGGGGCACCTGAATGAATGGGCAAGCCAGCTCACGCTTCCGAGTGATGAAGTGTGTTTCCTGAACTTCTCCTCAAGCCACGATGGTGTTGGTGTTCGGCCCGTGGAAGAAATTCTCGACGCGCGCGAATTACAGAGCCTCGTTGACGCATCGCGGGCCGCAAACGGACTCGTGTCGTCGCGCATGCTCGAGGACGGCAAGGAGCATCCGTACGAACTCAACTGCACCTACATCGATCTCATCTCGTTACCGCAAGATGGCGATGAGACACTGATCTCCCGGTTTGTTGCGTCCCAGGCTATCGTGCTTGCGATGCCGGGCGTGCCGGCCATCTATATCCAGTCGTTGCTTGGCACTCGCAACGATCTCGGCCTGGTCGCGCAGACGGGAAGGTCGCGCAGCATCAATCGTTCACAGCATGATTACGGTGATGTCGTGAACGCGTTATCGGATCCGAGCCGACTCGAGGCGAAAGTGTTCGATCGGCTGACCGCCATGATTAGAAAACGGCGGCAGCACCCCGCGTTCAGCCCCTATTCGCCGTTCGACGTCGTCGATCTCGGCGAGCACGTGTTTGCCATCCGTCGGGGCGACCCGCAGGCGGGTGCTACCATCCTGTGCATCGTCAACCTCACCGACCGGGAGACAACGGTCGAGGTGCCCGCCGCCGGCAAAGACATCCTGACGGATGGTCCGGTCGCAGCGGGCAAGAGCAAGCTCGAACCTTTCGCCGTTCGCTGGCTACTAAACGAATAACAACAAAATGGACCAGGTACCCATATGAATACATTCGACTTCATCATCGTCATCGGCTACCTGGGCATGCTCCTCGGGCTCGGCTACTTCTTCAAGGAACAGAAGTCTAAGAAAGACTACTTTCTCGGCGGGCGCGAGCTGGGAGTGTTTCCGCTGACACTGTCGACGATGGCGACGCAGCTATCGGCCATCAGCTTCATCTCGGCACCCGCGTTCGTGGGCCTGCGGCCGGATGGCGGCATGGTATGGCTGTCCTACGAATTCGCCGTACCCCTCGCGATGCTGTTCCTCATGGTGTACATACTCCCGGCTCTGTATCGCTCCGGCGTTGTCAGCATTTACGACTATCTCGAGCGACGCTTCGGCGTAGTAACGCGCCTGTTAATCAGCGTTGTGTTCCAGGTGAGCCGTGCATTCGCAACAGGCGTCACGATCTACGCGACCGCGCTTATCCTGAACAGCGTCATGGGCATCGACTTCATGACGGCGATCACGGTCATAGGTGTCGTCACGATCATCTATTCACTGCAGGGCGGTATGAAGGCAGTCGTCTGGTCGGACACGATTCAGATGATCCTCATTTTCTTTGGCGTCATCATGGTTGGCGGTTTCGCGCTCTACAATCTCGGTGGCGTCGACGCATTTCTCGCCAATGTCGACACGACGCGCCTGACCGTATTGCGCACCGACTCGTTCGGGTTCTCGGGCGACGAGTGGGGTCTGATGCCGATGATCTTCGGTGGCATGGTGCTGTATGCGTCGTATTACGGCTGCGACCAGACACAGGCCCAGCGTACCTTGTCGGCGAAGAGCGAGAAAACCGTGCGCACAATATTGCTTGCGAACGGCCTGGCGCGTTTCCCGATAGTATTCCTCTACTGCACGGCGGGCCTGATACTCGGCACGTTCGCGGCAATGAATCCTGAATTCCTGTCGCAGATCGATCCCGAGCGGCCCGACACCCTGGTGCCGCTGTTTATCGTGCAATACCTGCCGCACGGCATCATCGGCATCCTCGTCGTCGCATTGCTCGCGGCGGCGATGTCGTCGCTTAGCTCCGTCGTAAATTCACTGTCCGCGGTTCTTATCGAGGATTACGTTCGCCTCACGGGCAAGGAGCTCAAAAAGGAGCGCTACGTATTCTGGTCGCGTGTGACGGTGTTCTTCTGGGGCATCGTTATCGTTGTACTGTCGATTTACGCGGGGGATATTGCGCCGACCGTGATCGAAGCGATCAACAAGATCGGGTCCGTCTTTTACGGACCGATTCTCGCGATCTTCCTGCTGGCTATCCTGTTTAACAAGGTGCACTCCCTGGGCGCCAACGTCGGACTGCTGAGTGGCGTCGGTGTGAATGTCTATCTGTGGCTAGGGGCGCCGCACATCTTCTGGCTCTGGTGGAATTTAATCGGCTGCGTCGTTTCGCTGTCGGTCGCGCTGATCATCTCGGCAATCAGGCACGAGGAATCGGAGGCACCTCCCGGACTCGATCAGGGAGTCGGGCATTGGTACAAGGGTGAGACCACGGTGCTGATCGGGGCCTTCATCGGCATGCTTGTGATCGGCGCGCTCGTGCCCTGGATCTTCGGCGGCTGAAAGTGATCGACGTCGAGGCCGCACAACTGGTACTCCGAGCCAACGACCGGGATGGTCATACCGTGCCTACCGACGGACTCTACCCGTTCCAGTGGAGCTGGGACTCCGCGATCACGGCGCTTGGCTGGCTGCAGTTTGACGAGGCGCGTGCCTGGCAGGAGGCGCACGTCATGTTCAGCGGGCAATGGGACAATGGCATGCTGCCGCACATCCTGTTTCACGGTGATGCGGAGTCGTATTTTCCCGGGCCCGACGTGTGGGGCAGCAAAACGGCCTTGCCGTCCAGCGCCATCTCTCAACCGCCCGTTTGGTCGACGGCGATTCGACGCATGTTCGAAACGTGCAAGGATCGGGCGATCGCGGAACCGGCGCTCGAGCAATTGCTTCCCAAACTCATTGCCTACCACGACTGGTGGTACCG
>Ga0265309_10000331_pt1 | contig 18104 bp, 16 predicted proteins | sample Helome_FD_192492 | JGI IMG/M metagenome (GOLD analysis project Ga0265309, IMG submission 192492) | Marine sediment microbial communities from subtidal zone of North Sea - Hel_20160524 (Illumina Assembly) | ecosystem: Environmental > Aquatic > Marine > Subtidal zone > Sediment ...
TGCAGTTGAGTCGCTGAGCCTGGCCATGAGTGGGCAGGGGCTCGAAACCTCCATCGGCCAGTTCTCTCTTAACGGCGATCTGGCATACGAGCAGTCCGGCGAGGAGGTTTCGCTTGAACAGGAGGGAGCAGTCAGTCTTGCTACCCTGGACGTCAGCCTACGGCAGCCCGCGCTTGACGTTCAGAACAGCAAACTGGAATTGACGGCGCGTCTCAATTACGCCGATTCCCCTTCCGGCACCGAAATGCGGCTCGCTTCTGACATTGCCCTGCAAAACCTGGATGTCAAAGCAAGCCAGCGCAAAGTCAGCCTGGTCAGCGCCGAGGCATTGAAAATCGAAGAGCTCCTGTTCCAGGCTGCTGACCAGCTCTCGATCAAGACGATCAGCTCGGAGCAGATCCAGGTCGGCAAAGTGACGGACGATGACGCAGAAGAACCGCAATCGCTGGCACGCAGCGACAAGCTGCAGATTGCAGGGTTGTCACGTGCCGGGAACCTGGTCGCTATCGACAGCGTGACCTATGAGGGTTTCCACAATCGCATCGTTCGAGACAAAGATGGCGATCTGGAGGTCATGCGCTTTATCGACATAATCGAGAATCTCAATACACCGGCTGCAACCACCGAACCAACCGATGAGGCTGTGCTCATAAAGGAAGGTGAGGAAGAGCCGGCGGAGCCCATCGACCTGGTGATTGGTAGTATTCGGGCTGCGCAGGGGAGTAGCGTCACCTTCATCGACGATAAAGTAAAACCGTCCTTTGCCGCGACTGTGACATTCGAGGAAATCTCGCTCGAGCAACTCGATACCCGCAAGCCCGGGCAGAAAAGTCCGTTGCGACTCGAGGGCGCAATCGGCAAGCACACCCGGCTTTCGCTCAGCGGCGACGTGAAACCTTTCCTCGAGCCGGTGAGCGTGGACCTGGTCGGACAAATACAGGCCCTCGATCTGCCTGCACTCTCCCCCTATACCTGGGAAAGCCTGGGTCTGCAGCTGGATAGTGGTACGCTGGATGCCGACCTGAAACTTGTCAGCAAAGACGAGGTCCTGGACGGTAAGGTGGACCTTGTATTACACCAGCTGGAGCTGGGTAAAGTCGACAGCGAGTCCGGTCTGCAAAGCAATATCCTGGTACCGATGGATACTGCTCTGAATACCCTGCGTGACACGAACAATACTATTAAGCTGACTATTCCCGTCGAGGGAAATATGAATGATCCGAAGTTTGATGCCAGCGATGCCATCAACCAGGTTCTGGCAACAGCCATCAAGACCGGGGCGCTGAGTTACCTGCAGCATGCCCTGCAGCCCTTTGGTGCGTTGATAGCCGCAGCCCAGTATGCGGGCGAAGCCGCTACCAAGGTGCGGTTGAATCCCGTGGAATTCGAGGCCGGTCAGGCAACGTTGACCGCGACCAGCGAAGAGTACCTGGCGAAGGTCGCGAATGTTATGCAGGAACGTCCTGAAATTGCTATCAAACTCTGCGGAGTTGCCGTTCAGCAGGACAGTATGTTTTTCCAGGATCAACAGGATCAACAGGATCAACAGGATCAACAGGATCAACAGGATCAACAGGATCAACAGGATCAGACTGCGGCTGGCGATATAGCCGCCGGACAGCCGTCTGAAGGATCTCCAGCGATGGACGAACAGACGCTCATCGAGCTCGCCGATTTACGCGCAGCCGGAATCAAGGACTACCTGGTCGAACAGCATCAGGTTCCTGCCAGCCGCCTGGTTGGCTGTCGGTCGCACATCGAGACCGACCCGCCAGACGCGAAGCCACGTATTGACCTGCTAATATAGGGGACAGGCCACGCTGGATTCGCGGTCGCCCGTCAATTGGTGGATCCCGGCGCGAAAATACCTTTGCGGGATTCTGTGACCGGTTTTCACCATGGAATGCTATCGCCGTTAAACTCGATGAACTGCCCGCTCTGCGCGCGCCCCGCGGATTGAAGAATACTTTTTAGGCCGGATACACTTTCATCCGTGCCGATTTCCGCGTTGGGGCCACCCATTTCCGTTTGAACCCAACCCGGGTGCAGGCTTATGACGCTAATGCCACGGTCGGCCAGGTCAATGGAAAGACTTTTGACGACCTGGTTTACCGCGGTCTTGGAACTGCGATAAACGTAGCTGCCGCCACTGCTGTTGTCGGCAATGCTACCTACTTTGCTGCTGATCACAGCCACCAGTTTTTGCTGACCGGCTGCCACCTGCTCGACGAATGCCTGTACCAGCATCAGCGGTGCAATCGTATTGACTTCAAGTACCTGCCGCCATTCTTGCGCATCGACCTGGCCAAAACCAGTACCTTTCGAACCATAGATGCCTGCATTACTTAACAATATATCAATCGGTTGGTTGGCAAGCTGTTCTGCCAGGGTCGCCATCTGCTCGTAATCAGTGACATCCAGGGCATGTAATTCAACGGTCAGGCCTCGTTCGTTTAGCGCCTGCAATTGCCCGGCATCGTCCGGGTTTCTGCAACAGGCGAGCACCTGCCATCCATCCTCGGCAAACTGTTGGCTTAACTCCAGACCGATACCACGATTGGCACCAGTGATCAGAATAGTTGGCTTTGTCATGAAAATATCCCCTGTTTATCAACGATTTAGCAAAAAAACCGTGTCAGTTAACCTAATTCATTCTGCAGACCGTTACAAGCGTTCAATCGCAATCAGGGGTCAACAAATCCCGGCAAGACCGCTTAATGGTATACTGTCGCGATAATTACTCAAATAACCACGGCCTGTGGTGATTTCACAGGATAAATTACGGTTGATCGGTAAGGACAGGTGCAGCGTTATGAAATTGACTAACACTTTGATAGCCCTTTTGTTTGTATTGTCGATTTCGCCTGTATTTGCCGCCGAAGAAGTCAAGACCCTCAGCATCGGTGCCGCAAAGGTATCCTACAATTACCAGCCGACCGATACGGGTGTCGCGACCCTGACACTGGTTGCACTGGTTTCTGAAACCAACAATTCGTTGCGCGGACTGAAAAATATGGATCAGCGCCGCTTGAGCAAACTCGGGCAATTGATCTACCAGTGCAAATTGATGCTGTACAAGGCCGATAAGAGCAATAGCGCTATCGATGCAGAAGCCCCCATCCTGATCTCCAAGAATTACTCCTTGTTTACCGGCGTGGATTTGCCATTGGCTACCGATGAACGCATGGGTATCCAGGCCGAGGCGCTGCAAACCGTAGATGAAGACAGTCTATTCAGCCCCACCCTGGGCGACGGAGATACGCTCAGAAAGAAGTGGGAAACCCTGGGTGAAGGTTCCGCGGTTAACCTGAAACAGTTTAATGTCAATATGTTGCATGAAACCGATTTGATTTCGACTGCGGAAAGCATCGATATCGTCGCCCGCTTCCCGATATTCCAGCTGGAAAAGCCGGTGTCTCAGTGGAGTTATAACTTTAACCTGAAAGATTTCAAACAGGCGATTCAGCATATCGATAAAAACTGTACGCCGACCAGGTTCGCAGAGCTGATAAATTAGAAAACCTGAAAGCACAGAACGGACCACAGGCTTGTTGTAGTGGGCCCTTGTAAGAATAACTAACCTTGTGTCATTTCGGCGAAAGCCGGAATCCAGTTCAACTATCCCATTCGCAGAACGCACAACTGACTGGATCCCGCGGTCAAGCCGCGGGATGACGATGTCGGGTGACGGGGTGACGATGTCGGGTGACGGGGTGAGGATGTTGGGTGACGGGGTGAGGATGTTGGGTGACGGGGTGAGGATGTCGGGTGACGGGGTGAGGATGTTGGGTGTTCTGATCCAAATCCTGATTTAGGCCGTATAAAGCCTTTAACCAAGCCCTACAAGAACCTGAAACGAACATGAATAATGCACTGCTGGAAAGTTTTAAAGACAACTTTAAGGATCTGCAACAAGCTGACTGGAGTCAGCTTGGCCAATTTTACGCCGACGATATAGTTTTCAAGGACCCGGTACACGAACTTCGTGGGCTGGTGATACTCGAGGATTATTTCACCGAGCTATGCGCAGACCTGATCGACTGCCGGTTCGAGTACCTGGACCAGGTGGTATCTGACAATTCTGCCTATCTCAAATGGATAATGCATTTCCGGCATCCCAGGCTCGGCAACGATGTAATCGATGTACGTGGTGTCAGTCACCTCCGCTGGAGCGACAAGATCGACTTCCATGAGGATTTCTATGATATGGGGGCGATGTTGTATGAGCGGCTGCCGGTACTCGGTAACGTGACGCGCTGGCTTAGATTGCGACTGGCGAGCTAGACCCGTGGCGCAAGTAGAAGCAACAAAGGGCAATGCGGGCAAGGTAATCTGGGTCACCGGGGCAAGCAGCGGCCTGGGCCGAAGCCTGGCCCTGGCGCTGGCGGCGCAAGGGCATCGGGTGATAGCGAGCGCACGCAACGAAGAGTCCCTGGTATCCCTGGAAAAACTCAATTCCTCCATTATTGCGCTGCCCTGCGATATCACCGACGAAAACAGTTTGCAATCGGCGCGGGCCAAACTATCAGCCAACTTTACAAGCCTGGACCAGGTTATATTGAATGCAGGCAACTGCGAGTATCTCGAGTTTCCCGAGCCCGACTGGAGCGCTGTCCGGCGGGTAATGGAGGTCAATTATTTTGGCAGTATAAATTGCCTGCAGGTCGCACTGCCGTTGCTGCGACAAAGCACGGAAGCCAGACCGCATATTGTCGTGGTTGCCTCTCAAGTGACCAACGCACCCTTTGCCAGGGCGGAAGCCTATGGAGCGTCCAAGGCGGCTTTGCAGTATTTCTTCAACAGTCTGCGTATCGACCTGGCCCCCGAAAATATCGACGTTAGCGTGGTCAATCCCGGGTTTGTCGATACGCCGCTGACCCGCAAAAATGATTTTGAGATGCCATTTTTAATGGATGTCGATGATGCCGCACAACGCATCATCAAGCAGGTCGCATCGAGACCTCGCAGCTACAGCTTTCCAAAAAGGCTCCAGGCACTACTGCTAATTTCGAAATTGATGCCCGGGACCTGGCAAAAAATGGTTTCCGGCGATAGCAGCAAGCCAACACCGAAAACACAACCCAGTCAGGATAGCAAACAATGAAAATCGCCATTATAGGGGCAGGAATTTCCGGCCTGACCGCGGCCTATTACTTAAGACGGAATCACCAGCTAAGCGTGTTTGAAGTCGCCGATAAAATCGGCGGTCATACCGCCACGGTTGATGTCAATCACCAGGGATGTGATTATGCGATCGATACCGGTTTTATCGTTTATAACGACTGGACTTATCCCAACTTTATCGAGTTGATGGATGAGCTGGGCGTCGACTCCCAGCCCACCGAAATGAGCTTCAGCGTGCGCTGCGAAAGCACGGGTATCGAGTACGGTGGCAGTAACCTGAATGCAATGTTTGCGCAACGCCGTAACCTGCTGCGTCCATCCTTTCACAAAATGATAAGCGATATCCTGAAATTCAACCGCGAGGCAATTCGTGATCTCGAGAACGGTGATATCTCCCAGGAGGCGACACTGGGTGAATACCTGCGCGCGAACCAGTACGGCGAAGCTTTTGTCTACCGGTACATATTACCGATGGGCTGTGCGATCTGGTCGGCGTCAACCGATCGCATGATCGATTTCCCTCTGCGTTTCTTTGTGCAGTTTTTTAAGAACCACGGTCTGCTCAGCGTAAACAATCGTCCGCAGTGGCGAGTGATCAAGGGCGGTTCGAGAAGCTACCTGGATCCTCTTACTGAAGGTTTCAGTAAATCGATCATGCTTAACGCCAACATCAATCGTATTCGCCGCCTCGGCGACTCGGTGGAATTGATTATGTCCGATGGGCGGATTCTAGCCTATGACCATGTCGTGCTGGCCTGCCATAGCGACCAGGCCCTGTCCCTGCTGGGCGATGCATCCCTCGCCGAGCGCAGTGCCCTCAAGGCAATACCTTATGAGCAAAACGAGGTAGTATTGCATACCGACGAAAATCTTTTACCGCGCAAACGGGTTGCCTGGTCAAGCTGGAATTACCTGCTGCGGGGCAGGTTTCAGGAACGTGCGATACTGACTTACAACATGAACATACTGCAGGGCATCAAATCCGATTCGACATTTTGCGTTACCCTGAATGCCACCGAATCGATTTCTCCTGCAAAAATAATTGACCGCTTCAACTACAGCCATCCCGTATTTTCACTGGAATCGGTGCAGGCAGCCAGTCTTATCGAGCAAATCAACGGTAACAACAATACCTGGTTTGCAGGGGCCTACCTGGGCAATGGATTCCATGAAGACGGAGTCGTCAGCGCGCGCCAGGTGGCCATGTCAATCAACCGCTTACCCGGCCTGTCATTTTCAGCAGGCGGATTAACCGACGCGCAGGCAGCCGCCCGTGCATAGTGCCATTTACAAGGGCAACTTGAGGCATCGGCGGTTCTATCCGCTGGAGCACAAGTTCACTTACCAGGTATTTATGATGTATCTAGACCTGGGTGAACTCGAGTCCGTGTTACAGCTGTCACCCTGGTGGTCGGAAAAGCCCTGGCGCCCTGCGCGATTCGAGCGCAGCGACTTTCTCGGCGATGCGGGGATTCCACTGGACGAAGCCGTACGCAAGCGGATTTATCAGGAAACCGGTGAATGGCACACCGGAGCAGTGCGGATGCTGGCAAACCTGAGGTATTTCGGGTTCAACATGAATCCAATCACCTGTTACTACTGCTTTGACGAAAACGAAAAGCTGACAACCATTGTTTCCGAAGTCACCAATACACCGTGGAAAGAGCGGCAAAGTTACGTGCTGAAATGTGATCCGGACAAGCGCATACAGCGTATAAATTTTCATAAGGAGATGCATGTATCGCCTTTCAATCCGATGGATATGACTTACCGTTGGAGCAGTAACAATCCAGCGAAAATATTGAGTCTGAATCTCGAAACGGAATATCAGGGTAAAAGGCATGTAGATGCGACCATGGCGCTCAAGCGTCGTGAAATCGATGCGGGAAGCCTCGCGGGTATTCTGCTCGAACATCCATGGATGACGGCAAAGGTGCTGACCTCGATTTACTGGCAGGCACTTAAGTTGGGGATCAAAAAGGCCCCGTTCCACAATCACCCGAAGTATCTCGAATCGAGTAACGAACAACAATCGACAATCAAAAGCTAAAGACCTGAGTTATGACATCTTTCAATCAATCGAATATCGCTATTAACCACCAGCCGGGGTTGCTGGAAAACTTTGCCCAGACCCAGCTGGAAAAGCGCTTGAGTAAAATCCCTTATGGCGTTCTAGTTATCGAAGACGGTTCCGAGTCGAAAAGTTTTGGCGACAAGAACTTACCTGGCGACGTCAGCGCCAAAATAGTTATCCATGACCCCGGCGCCTATCGGGACATAGCGTTTGGCGGATCGATCGGTGGTGCTGAAGCTTACATGCTCGGCAAGTGGTCTTCCCCCAACCTCGTGGACCTGGTTCGATTGATGGCGATCAATATCGATTTTCTGAATGTTATGGATGACTCGAAACCATTGACTCATCGTTTGTTCGATAAGGCCTACCACTGGTTCAATCGAAACACGGCCGACAAGGCCAGGCAAAATATTTCCGCTCACTATGATCTGAGCAACGAGTTTTTCGCGCTGTTTCTCGATCCGGAAATGATGTACTCGTCTGCGATGTTCCCACGAGCAGAGGTGGGATTAGACGAAGCCGCGGTTTACAAGCTCGATGTGATTTGCCAGAAGCTGGATTTGCAGGCGTCTGACCATTTGCTCGAAATTGGTACCGGCTGGGGTGGCATGGCGATTCATGCGGCAAGAAATTACGGCTGCCGTGTAACCACCACCACAATTTCGAAAGAGCAGTATGAGACCGCTTGCCAACGCGTCCTGGATGCGGGGCTTGAAGACCTGGTTACCGTTATTTTCGAAGATTATCGTGATCTCGAGGGAAGCTACGACAAGTTGGTATCAATCGAAATGGTCGAAGCAGTGGGGCATGAGTTCTACCAGCAGTACTTCGGTGGATGTGCCTCGTTGTTGAAGCCCGATGGACTAATGTTGATACAGGCCATCACCATCCCGGATCAGCGTTATCGCTATGCGCGTAATTCTGTCGATTTTATCCAGCGCTATATTTTCCCAGGCGGTTCGTTGCCGGGGCATGAAGTCGTCATGTCATCCATCAGAAAGTATACCGATATGCAAATGATCGGTATGGAAGAAATGGGTGAGGACTATGCGAAAACCCTCGCAGTCTGGCGTCAGCGTTTCCTGTCCAGGCTGGATGAGGTTAAAGCCCTGGGTTTCGATGACGTTTTCATACGTATGTGGGATTACTATCTCTGCTATTGCCAGGGCGCGTTTGAAGAGCGTGTCATTGGCACAGCGCAAATTCTTTTTGCCAGGCCAGAGTGGCGGCAAAAACGTAGTCAGTAAACGAGTCCCGCTTAGTCCGCTAATGAAAAAGACCTTACTAAACCTGGCTATTTTCCAGGCCGGCTGGCTGGTTTGTGTAGTTGGCGGAAATTTATATGCAGTTGCCTATACGGCCATCGCGCTACTCATTCATCACTGGTACGTGCTCGAAAAGAATGCCGAATGGCAACTTATCGCAATTGTGACTGTGGTTGGCAGCCTCTGGGATATTCTGATGACGCTTGGCGGCATGGTCTATTACGCGGACTCCGGTTTTCTCGGCATTCCCGTCTGGTTGATTTGCCTGTGGGTCCTGTTCGCAACAACCTTCATGCATGCCTTGTCCTGGTTAAGCCGTTACTTATGGGTTGCTGCCGTTTTTGCAGCCGTCATGGGACCGGCCAGTTACTGGTTTGGTAGCGAGTTAAGCGATGCCTATTTTGGCACCCCCATTCTGACCTCGCTGCTGGTTATGGCGGTTGGCTGGTCGACCCTGTTTCCGGCCGGGATCTATCTCACCCGAAGGTATCAATAATGAACATGATGCAAAAATGCCTGTCCAGCCTGGTCGCTGTGACCGCGCTGGTCGCGCTGCCTGCGCTACAGGGCGCAGTTGCTAATCAATCCTCCGAGCACGTTATCGGCGATGCGTTCGGGTTGAAAAGCAACGATCTTTTGTATAGTGAAACCCACTGCGTGAGCAACGAGCTTGCCAGAGAAGTCATTTATCAGCAGCGCGACGGAACCTTGATTGCACATAAAGCACTCGACTATCAGTCCGGGCCCACGACACCTTCATTTGTTCAGCACAATATCCAGGCAAAGGAAAAGATCAAGGTCAGCTTCGATCAGCAGGAAGTATCGATGTCTGTTACCACTTCCGGTAACAAGGAACTCGAAAATAAATATCCGGTTATCGACATCGATAGTACGCCGCTCGTGATCGATGCCGGGTTTGATGTATTTATCCGGGATAACTGGGACAAACTTGTTTCAGGGGAAACCCGGGAGTTTCAGTTTCCGCTCGCATCCCGTTCCAGCCTGGTATCCCTGCAGGTTAAACCCTCGGTTTGCAGATACGAAACTGAGACGGATCAATGCTTTATGCTGGAGCCGGCGAACTGGTTTTTCCGTATGCTGGCGTCACCGATTGAGCTCGGCTACGACGCGAACCTGGCCAGGCTGACCCGCTATCGTGGGTTGTCAAATATAAACGATGAAAGTGGTAAAGGTATGATCGTCGATATCAAGTATCGTTACCAGGCCACCCCCGGAACTGCCTGTAGTATCGATCATCTGCGTTCAAGCGCTAAACCATCATGAAAATCCCGGCAGGTTTATCGATTGTTTTGTTGACCCTGGGCATGCTCTTGTCCTGTTCCAGCGTTCCCGTCAGTGAATATGCCGACAATGCACCTGTCATGGTGGTGGAGGAGTTTTTTAACGGCTCACTGCGCGCCCACGGTATTGTCAAAGACCGTGGTGGAAAAGTTACCCGTTATTTCAACGCCAGCATCAACGCCTACTGGGTAGATGGGGTCGGAACACTGGATGAAGTTTTCAAATTTGACGACGGCGAAGAGCAAAGACGTATCTGGAAGCTGGTCAAGGATGATGCCGGAAACTATGTTGGTAGCGCCAATGACGTTGTTGGAACCTCCGTACTCAAGGTCGCCGGCAACAGCCTGTTTCTGGATTACGTGCTGCGAATTCCCTACGATGATGGAACCCTGGATCTGCATATCGATGACAGAATGTACCTGGTGTCAGACCGGGTACTGATCAACGAATCCGTCATGACCAAGTGGGGCTTCGACGTGGGACAGATTACACTCGTCATAGAAAAAAATGAATGAAATCAGCAAGACCTTCAAATTTGATTTCAATCATCCGGTAGACAAGCTCTGGTCGGTTGTCGCCGATACACCTCGTTGGGGTGAGGCCTCCGGATTTCCCAAGTACCAGTCCACCGAGCAGTTGCAGGCAGACGGCACGATAAAGGTATTCGGCGAGGTGACTATTGCCGGTATGAATCTTTGCTGGGAAGAGCCACCGGCAAACTGGATAGAAGGACTCTGGTTTGAGCAGTTGCGATTGTTCAAAAACGGTCCCTTCGTCAGTATGGCGACTCGCGCCGAAATCGTCGACAAAAACCCGCAGAGCAGTCTCAGCATAGAAATCAGCTTTGTACCCAGAAACCTGCTTGGGTATTTCCTGGCACGCCGACTGATCTCCGCTTTTCAGGGGAAAGTCCAGCAGCTGCTCGACATAGCCGACCAGTTGATCAGGGCAGAACAACCGGATCTGTTCGAAACCGACTTCCAGCTATCGCGATCCGCTACCGAGCGAGTAGAAAAAGCGAAACAGGCTATCGATCAGACTCAGTACGGGCATGGATTGACAGGCAAGCTGCTCGAGTATATTGCCGGGAAGCAGGAGGTGGATCTCTGGACGATGCGCCCACTGGCGCTTGCCCGTCGTTGGGAGGTTGAGCCCCGCTTTGCCATCGAACTGTTCCTGCAGTCGGTTCGCGAGGGATTGCTCGAGTCTCGCTGGGATGTATTGTGTCCTCGTTGCCGTGTCTCAAAAGCAAAAACCGCTAACATCGGCGAGTTACCGGGCAAGGTTCATTGCGATGCCTGTAACATCGATTTCGAGAGCAATTTTGCGCGTAATGTAGAGCTCAGTTTCAGCCCAAGTCCGTCGGTGCGGACAGTAGAGTATGGTTACTATTGTCGCTCCGGGCCGGGCTTTACGCCGCATATCAAGGGGCAATGTACGCTTGATCCAGGTGAATCCCGCGCTTTGCCCGCCAGGCTATCTGCAGGGGAATATCGTATCCGTACGCTCGAAGCCGGTGACGAATTGATCTTCACGCATGACTCGACTGTTCTGCCCGGGATAAATCTTCTCGAAGGCCAGCTTGAACTGGGTGACAGTTCTCCCGATGGCGAAATCCTGCTGCGCAATAACAGCCCGGTTCAACGTACCATTGTGATTGAAGACCGAAGTTGGCTTAGTGAAGTATTGACCGCCGAACGGGTCACCACCATGCAGGCGTTCCGTGATCTGTTTTCAGACCAGGTATTGCGTCCGGGCGATGAAATTACTATCCGTAATATCTGTTTTTTATTTTCCGACCTGGTCGATTCAACGAGACTTTTTGCAGACATCGGCGATGCCGCGGCCTACCAGCTGGTGCGTGAGCACTACGCGATACTGGGTGAGGTAGTACGCGAACACGACGGTACCATTGTTAAAACGCGTGGCGATGGAATTCATGCCGCTTTCCTGACACCTGATGCCGCATTACTGGCTGCAATTGAAATGCAGCAATCGATTGGGCAATTCAACAGCGAAAGCAGTAGTGCCCCGATCACCATTAGAATTGGTATTAACTCTGGAAGCAGTATTTCAGTGAACCTGAACGATCGTCTGGATTACTATGGCAAAACGGTCAACCTCGCGGCTCGACTCGAAGGCCAGGGTGAATCTGGCGATATCTCCATGTCGCGGAAATTTGTCGAAGACCCCGCTGTTGCCGAAATTCTTCAGAGTTACAATTTGCGCGAACATGAGGCCCTGTTCAAGGGCTTTACTGAGCCCCTGACGATATACCAGATCACGCCGTGATCGCGGAGTCGGGGAACAGGGTGATGCTGAACTTTGATCCAAACATGCATGCGCTGCGTAAAACCTGTTGAATCCAATTATAAATGGAACGTTCCGCATCGATGCCATGAAAAATCTGCCGCATCCCATCCTTCCTGTCATGCTCGCGCTCGTCACTGTGCTCGGCGGTTGTGTTAGCCACCAGCGCAACACCGTAGCAACACCCGCAGCAATTGAACGCTATCAGCTTGCCCAAATTCTGACAGGTGTTGTTTTTACCGGGGCCGACCGGGCCGAACCGCTAATGGCCGATTTGTACCTGCCGCGCAAAGTAGATAAACACGCAGTAGTTTTGATGGTCCATGGCGGAGGCTGGGCATCGAGGGATCGGCAAGACATGACTGGAATCAGCGAGAAACTGGCGCAGCATGGTTACGCAGTGTTGAATGTGAGTTACCGTTTCGCCCCTGTGCATACCTATCCAGCGCAACTGCTGGATCTTCGGCAGGCTTTGCAATGGCTGGCTGTGAATGCAGATCGTTATCACCTGGACGTCGAGCGCATTAACGTCTGGGGTTACTCCTCGGGAGCGCATCTCGGTGCATTGCTCGCAAGTTATAATTTTGATGAGACAGGGCTATTAGAAGGCAACCCGGAGTTACCCAGAATCCGGGCGGTCGTGGCCGGCGGAACCCCGGCCGATTTGCGCAAGTACAATAAAAGCCCGGTGGTGATGCGTTTCCTCGGCGGAGCGCCCGAGGATATCCCTGATTTGTATGCTGAAGCCTCGCCCATATCCCATGTCAGTGCGGATGATCCCCCGGTTTTCCTGTATCACGGTAAACTGGATTTGATGGTAACCCTGGATCAGGCGACGGATTACTACGCGGCCTTGCGCGCGAACGGTGTCGAAGCCGAACTCTATGTAAATCCCTGGCTCGGTCACCTCTCCATGTTTGTACTCGGTGGTGATGCCGAGGCAGAGGCGATCAACTTTTTGAATCGTAAAAACTCACCAACCGTTGGCGGTGGAATTTGATGAAAACGATGACGAGGGCAATAGGATTACTGATTTCATTTGTCATTACTTCTGCGGTTGCCACAGGGAGCGGCAACGGGAGCGTTAGCCCCGAGCTGCAGCTCCAGGCACTCGAAGCAAGGGCATTGAGCGGTAACGAGAAGGCACAAATGAAGCTGGCCCGGATGTACTTGCACGGTCAAGTGAAAATGGCGCAGATGTATTTGTACGGTCAAGGTGTGGAAAGAGATGTGGAAAAGGCCGTCGCCTGGTATAGCCTCGCCGCGGATCAAGACCTGGCATTTGCACAGCATAAGCTCGCGCGACTATACCTAGAGGGCGATATTGTTGAGCAGGATATTGAAAAAGCTATAGGCTGGCTGGAACGAGCGGCGGATCTCGGTTTCATTGACGCGCAACTCGATTTGAGCCTGCTGTATGAGTCCGGACAGTACCTGCCGCCCGACTACGTCAGTGCTTACAAGTGGCTCAATATAGCCGCATCGTTGAGTGAAATTGATATAGAGTCCCGACAGAACCAGCTCGAAGCGAAAATGTCCTTTCTCGAGATAACCCGGGCAAAGTATCTTTATCGCGCGTGTATATATAATAATTACAGGGATTGTTGAATCTACCAGCTGAATATCGCGTCAATTTGTATATAATCCCGCCGCGCTATTTAACGAGTCTCCACCACGGGAGAGTTTTTCAGGCCTGGGTGGCCATCCTCCAAACCGATCATTGAAACCATGACTAAATCTTCTACTGACCAGGCAGGCTTTGGCACGCAAATTCGTAAATCGCCGTTTTTCGAGGCGACCCAGCGCTGGGGTTGCGAGGGTTATTCGGTTTATAACCACATGTATATCCCGCGTAGCTTCGGCGACCCCGAGGCTAATTTCTGGAACCTGGTGAACGACGCCATCCTCTGCGATGTCGCCGTGGAACGCCAGGTGGAGATCAGCGGCCCGGATGCGGCGCGTTTCGTGCAGTACCTGACACCGCGCAACCTGTCACAGTGCGAGGTCGGTCAGTGCAAGTACGTCTTCATCACGACCGCCGAGGGCGGCATCATCAACGACCCGATTCTGCTGCGCCTGGAGGAAAACAAATTCTGGTTATCACTGGCCGACAGCGATGTACTGCTGTGGGCGAAAGGTGTGCAGCTGCACTCAGGCATGGACGTGAGCATCCACGAACCGGATGTCTCCCCGTTACAATTGCAGGGTCCGAAGTCGATGGACATCATGGCCGCGGTTTTCGGCGACTGGATAAGAGATTTGAAATACTACCGCTGCACCGGGTTCGAACTCGACGGCATTCCACTGGTGATTTCTCGCACTGGCTGGAGCAGCGAACTGGGTTACGAGATTTACCTGCGTGATTCGATCCACGGCGACGAGCTCTGGGAAAAGTTGATGCAGATCGGTGGGCCGATGGGCCTGTTTCCCGGGCATACCTCGAGCATTCGCCGTATCGAGGGAGGCATGCTGTCTTACGTCGCCGATTGCAATCTCGACAACAACCCTTACGAAGTCGGACTCGGGCGCCTGGTCGATCTCGATATGGAGGCCGATTTTATCGGCAAGCAAGCCCTCACCGAGATATGTAAACAGGGCGTCAGCCGGCAACAGGCAGGTATCGAGATCGATGGTCAGCCCCTGGCTGGCCCCAATGATTTTTACTGGCCGGTATTTTCCGGCGATTTATGCATCGGCAAGATCACCTCGGCGATTTATTCGCCACGTCTGCAGAAAAACATCGCGCTGGCCATGCTGGATATCGGGCATGTTGAAGTCGGCAGCAGTGCGACCGTGGAGACGCCTTTCGGCATGCGCGGGGCGACGGTCGTACCCAGGCCTTTTTACGATCCGCAGAAATTAATCGCCGCCGCCTGAGCGCGCGATGATTCCACGTTTCAGTCGCCCAAACTGTCAGCCATTTCCTGGGATGTTTCCAGGATCGTAATTTCCCGGCTCGACGCGGCGGCATGATGGCAGTAAAGCCGGATATCGAATTCTATGTCCCAGTGTTGGTCCCCGGCGCGGCACAGGGATCCATCTTCAAGATCGGTGAGGATGGATGATTCAGGCAACCAGGCAAGGCCGAGCTTTTCCTTAACCAGGGACTTCAGGGTATGGGAATAGGCATTTTCATAACGCCTGGAAAGATAGCAATCATGGGACTTGTCCTGTATCAGTTGATCGATCGCTTTGCCGAACACGGAATCGTGCGCATAGGCGACAAACGGCAGCGGCTTGTCGGTTGTACCGGGCAGGCTGAACAGCGGCGTCTGGTCCGGTTTGGGCACCGTGACCGGAATCAGGGAATCTTTACCGACCGTGGTGTAGGCAAATTTTTTATCATCGATCGGTAAAGCCAGCGTTGCGTTGGCGTAACAAAACATGTAATTGACGTGGCCCTGGTTGAGCAGGTCGATGCACTCGCCGAGTTTTTCAGAAATCAGTCGAACATAGACATTGTCGAGCCGGGTTTCGAGTCGTTTTACCCAATCCAGGAACAGGGTTTGCGCAATCGAGTTTTGCGCAGCGACGGTAATTTCAAAATCTCCGTTGGTGCCGAGTACACGCGCCGCTTCGCGCGCGTTGTACAGACGGCGCAAAATGACTTCCGCTTCGGGGACGAAAATACGCCCCTGCGGGGTTAAATTGAAGTTATTGCTGTCACGATTGATTAACTCGGTGCCGAGCCATGCTTCGAGTGATTTGACCCGCCGGCTCAAGGCCGATTGCGTGACATTCCGCTCGCGGGAGGCCGCGGTAAAGCTTTCCAGTGAGGCTAAACAAACGAAGTCTTCGAGTAACTTAATATCCATCGCGCTCCCTTTTGGTAAGTTGTTTGATGGTTTTCTTATTATTGGTTGCCAGGTTTCCTGATTTTGACTCAGTGGCAGGCATTGTCTCACGTTGTCGGTACAAGTGAACCTCGATATTGAGTAACAGGAGATTAAGCCGTTCGCTTTAGCCCCATCCTTGTAAAACATGGGCTTAATGCGGGAACTTAAAGTTCTCTGATAAAAGTGCCTGTGCGAAAGCGTCCATTGAGGGAAGCCTTGCAGTGGGGTTTATGCCGATTTGGAATAGCGGCAGTCCAAATGAGCACTTGCCATACTGGTAAGATCAGGGGATATTTAGCACCATGAGCGTAAACAATTTCTGCCTCATAACTTCACTTGCCAGAGAACAATAATTTAATCAGGGCAGGGCGACAGCGGGAAGTTGCAAACATTCTAACCAAATAATCGAGGAGTCGATAATGAGAAAACCAATACTTAGTCTGGCGTTTGGTATCGCCATCAGCCTGTCGTCGACAGCGGCATTCAGCGCAGAGAAAGTCAATATAGGGACGCCAGCCTGGACCGGGGCGCAGGCGATCGCTGCCTTGTTACAGGCGGTAGTTGTCGAGCGTATCGGTGGGGAAGCGAACCTGGTACCGGGCAATAATGCGACAATCTTTCAGGGTATGGACCAGGGCAAGGGTGATATCGATGTGCATCCCGACGTCTGGTTACCCAACCAGGAGAGCTTCACCAAGAAGTATGTCGATGGCGCGAAAACCGTAACCCTCAGCAAGCGTCCTTATGAAGGCAACCAGGGGTTTTGTGTCTCCCAGGATTTTGCCAAGGCTAACAGTATCACCGATATCGCTGATCTGGGTCGTCCCGACGTGGCGATGAAAATGGATAGCGATGGCAATGGCAAGGGTGAAATGTGGATTGGTGCGCCGGGCTGGGCTTCGGCCAACGTCAACGAGGTCAAGGTTCGTGACTACGATCTGTTGTCATTTATCGAACCGGTACGTGCAGAAGAGAGTGTCAAGACCGCCCGGGTCAAGGACTCGATTGCGAAGAACGAAGGCTATGCGTTCTACTGTTACAAGCCGCATGCGGTCTGGTACATGTTCGATGTCACCATGTTGTCGGAACCCAAGTATGACCCGGCGAAATACGTCATGGTGCAACCGTCTGATTCGCCTGACTGGTATACGGAGTCAAAGGTCGAAACCAAGGATGCGCTTAAGAGTGTTCAGATCGCCTGGTCGAACTCGCTGAAAGAACGCTCTCCAGCCATCGTTGAATTCTTTGAGCGCTTCTCGCTAACCGCGGACGATGTCAGTGGCTTTGCTTATGAAATATCGGGCAAGGGTCGCAAAGCGTCGGAAGTTGCCAGCGAATGGGTTGCCAACAACCCGGAACGGGTAGACGCCTGGTTAGGTCTGTAGTTTCGTGACATAAAAACCTGTGCGGGGCCGGCGATGCTGCCCCCGCATAGTTTTCAATTCGGATTTTTATCGCTATTCGGGGGGGATTCTGCGTGTCGAATCAGTCAGAACAGTCATCGGGCGAAAGCGTTATCGAAGTCTCCAATGTGTGGAAGATTTTCGGTAGCCAGGCCGAAGTCGCCTTACGGGCTATCAGGGAAGAAGGGCTTGGCAAGGCTGAAGTACTCGAGACTTATAACGCGGTCGTCGGGGTTGCGGATGTCAGTCTCGATGTCAGGAAAGGCGAAATATTCTGCGTGATGGGTTTGTCGGGCAGCGGTAAATCCACCCTGGTGCGCCACTTCAACCGCTTGCTTGAACCCACCGACGGCAAGATCGTGATTCACGGCACCGACGTCATGGCGCTGGGCACGCAGGAACTAATGGAATTTCGCAATCGCCAGATCGGTATGGTGTTTCAAAACTTCGCGTTGTTGCCGCACCGCTCGGTGCTGGATAACGTCGCGATGCCGCTTGAAATTCGCAACATGAATAAAAACCAGCGCATGCGCCGTGCGGCCGATATGCTGAAAACAGTGGAACTGGACGCCTGGGGCAACAAGTACGCGCATGAATTATCCGGTGGTATGCAGCAACGCGTGGGACTCGCTCGTGCGCTCGCCGCCGACCCGGAGGTATTGTTGATGGACGAGCCTTTCAGTGCACTCGACCCGTTGATTCGCCGGCAACTGCAGGATGAATTCATCAAGCTTTCCGCGGTGATGAATAAAACCACGATGTTCATTACCCACGATCTCGACGAGGCGGT
>Ga0265309_10000332_pt1 | contig 18079 bp, 18 predicted proteins | sample Helome_FD_192492 | JGI IMG/M metagenome (GOLD analysis project Ga0265309, IMG submission 192492) | Marine sediment microbial communities from subtidal zone of North Sea - Hel_20160524 (Illumina Assembly) | ecosystem: Environmental > Aquatic > Marine > Subtidal zone > Sediment ...
CATTGAGCTATCAATGGTCCTTCTCGTCTAAACCCGATGGCAGTAATGCGATACTGCAAAACGCCACCACGCAATATCCCAGTTTCGTCGCCGATGCCCGGGGAGACTACAGGGCCCAGCTCGTCGTCAACGCCGAAGGCATTGACAGCGCGCGCGCGGTTCAGCTTGTCGTGGCCACCGTTAGTCCCGAACGACCAACCGGTCCGGCTAATCACGAGGGATTATCATCAATTTGTCTGGATTGTCATAGCGACGAACTCGATGCTTTACCCGGGCCGGGCAAGATACCAGGGAAGTCGCCGAATCACGTCGCTGCCAGCAGTTCGTGCGAGACCTGTCATACCCCGCTCGGTTTTGACATAGTCCCTTTTGTCGACCACCAGGAAGTGTTTGGCAACTGCAGCCAATGCCATAACAACGTTGTGGCCATCGGTAAATCCGATTTTCATCTACCGACCAGCGCCGAGTGCGATAACTGCCACAATACCACCAGTTTTTTTGAGCTTGGCGCGGACGGCAAGTTTGACCACACGGGTATTACCGGTGGATGCTCCGGTTGCCACAACGGTAATACAGCCATCGGCAAAACGCCTTCGCCTACCGACAACCCACCTGGTACGCATCCGGTTACCAGTGCCGATTGCATTAGCTGTCATACGACGGCCAGTTTTCTGGCCGCCTTCCCCGACCACACCGCCCCCGTCGTCACCGACTTCGGCTGCGATAGCTGCCATGGCGTCACGGCGATTGGCCCACCTAACGGACATCCCATCCCGGCGGTCGACTGCGGTACCTGTCATAGTATCGTGAGCTTCAGTATGGGCGGTATATTCAACCACCGTGTGGTTGATCCAACGGTGCAAATCTGCGAGTCATGCCACAATGAAACCAATGGTATTAACGCACCCGCCAAATCTGCTGCGGTGCCTGATCACCTGGTAACCATCACCGATTGCGGCGGCTGCCATAGCACCGACAGTTTCGCGCCTGCATTCTCCATCGATCACACCGATCCTGCGGTGCTGGCGGCTCGCTGCGATTCCTGCCATGGGGTTAGCGCAAGCGGCAAATCAGGCAACCACATGCCGACCACCGAGGATTGCGGCGTTTGTCATACGCCAGGTACTTTCACCACAGGTACCTATGACCACGCGGGTGTTACCATTAATTGTACGAACTGCCATAACGATATAATCGTTTCCGCCAAACCTTTTAATCACATACCGACCACTCCCGACACCCAGGACTGTGCGGACTGTCATTTCAGCACAACTACCTTTACCGGGGCAATTTTTAGTCATGCCGGGGTATTTAACAATTGTGTATCCTGTCACGACGGCAACATCAGCATCGGCCAGCCTGCCAGTCATCTGCCCACGGCCCAGGACTGTATTGTTTGTCACACCACCGCGGATCCGTTCAAACCAGCGGTGAATTTTGCCCACTCCGGCATCAACAACAATTGTCAATCCTGCCACAATGGCAACCCCGACTATGTTGCGGTTGGCGTACCGGGTAAAAAGTCAAACCATATCCCGGCGCTGGCGATATGCAGTGATTGTCATGATTCAACCACAACTTTTACTTCGACAACATTTCTCGCCACGCAACATGTGAACATCACTAATGGCTGCGAGGGTTGTCACACCACCCAATTCTTTCCCGCTAATCCTCTACTCGTGAAAACAGCCAGTCATGTGCCGACTGACCAGGATTGTGATACCTGCCATACGGTGGCCGGCTTCACACCAACTACGATGCTGGCTCATGAGGGTATCACCGGTAATTGCGTCTCCTGCCACGATGGCAGCTTTGCTGGACTGGGTGCCAGGGGGAAGACACCCACACCTCCACATCCCGCAACCACTAACGATTGCGCTTTTTGCCATAACACGACTGATTTTGCCGACGCGTATGTCGACCATACCGACCCCGCCGTGCTGGCCGCGCGCTGCGATTCCTGCCATGACGGTGCCACCGCCACTGGCAAAAATGCGAAGGTCAATCCTCCCCATGTGATAACCACCGAGGACTGCCGTGTCTGTCACGTGGCCGGCGGGACTTTCGCACCGGCTGTATTCAATCACACCGGTATCGTCGATAATTGCGCGTCCTGTCACAATGGTATCGACGCAACCGGCACCGCCGCCAAAACCAACCCGGCGCACATCCCCATCACCCAGGATTGCTCGGTATGCCATACTCCGACTTCCTTTGCCAATGCCAGGTTTGAACACCAGGGCATCGTGAACAACTGTGTCTCCTGTCATGACGGTGATACCGCTATCGGCAAAGGCAACTTCCATGTGCCGACCAACGGTGATTGCGTCGACTGCCATCAAACCACCGGCTTTAAACCTGCGAGTTTTAGTCACGCGGGTATCGTGGATAGCTGCTCGTCCTGTCATGGCGCTGGTTTCGCGACACCCAAGAACTCCGGTCATGTCGCGACCAATGAGGATTGTGGTGTCTGCCATAACACGGGTGGCTTCGTCCCGGCAACCTTCGATCATACCGGCATCGTCAACAATTGTGTGTCCTGTCACGATGGCAATACGGCGACAGGCAAGGCGGATGCCATGCCCGCACACATTGCGACCAGCCTCGATTGCTCGTCCTGTCATACCACCGCGACCTTCGCCGGTGGCAGCTGGACGCATGATGCCAGCAGTATTGGTAACTGCGATACCTGCCATTCACCTGGCGGTGGTGCGACCTCTAAACCGGGGGGGCATTTAAATACAACTTTCCAGTGTGACGAGTGTCATACCACCAATGGCTGGGCACCGACCAGCTTCAGCCATAGTCCCCAGGGGGACTACCCGGGCAATCACCGCAATGATCCAGGCTGTACCGCCTGCCACGGCAGTCCCATAGACAATACTATTCCGTATCGCTGGCCGCAGTACGCTCCGGACTGTGCGGCCTGTCATGCGAATGATTTCGAGCGCAAAGGGGATCACATTGGTGGCGAAAACGGTACGGTCTCACAAAACAGGAATTGTGCCGGCAGCGGTTGTCACCGGGTTAGTGATAGAAAATTTGATTGATGTAGAATCATCCAATAATCGATTTAGCGACCAACCGTTAGCTGTGCACAAACAATATCAATCGTCGCGACGATTTAAAAAGCACGAAGCCTACAATAGTGATTTTGTAACGCCAGCACCTATTCACAACATCAAGCAAATCTAATCCGTCAAACACTATGTCTTCATTAAAGTTAGCAACATCGATAAAGTTACTCATAGCAATACTCGTTGCGATAACGCTGACCGCAGTGGTTACCTATTTTGCGACTACCCGGTTATCCAATACGGTAGAGCGGGATCTTATGCAGGAGTTCAAGGCCACCCCGTCTGTTACCGCCACCCCGGCCAAGCAGGATTCAGCGACTGACCTTGAATCGGTCGACGTATTACTGGTCGGCCTGCAGCAACGACTGGAAGCGCAACCCGACGATGTCGATGGATGGGTATTGCTGTCAAAATCGTATTACCACCTGGATCGCCTGGAAGAGGCGGAGGCAGCGTTCGAAAAGGCCAGGGCACTGGGCTATACCGGCAGCTGGCAACCATTACCGCGGATTGATTCTTTCAGTCAGAACAGTTCTTCCTCAATTAATCTTCGAGACTACAGGATTAACGAGGACAATAACCAGGCAGGAACCGCAGCTAGTGAGACAACATCTGCGGGTTTAAAGCTCAGGGTATCGCTGAATCCAGCTTTGCAAAAAGAGCTATCATCCGATGCCGCAGTTTTCGTCTTTGTGCGCGCGGTGGGAAATCCCGGACCACCGCTTGCCGTAGTGCGTAAAACTGTCGGCGAACTACCATTCGAAATCGCGTTAAATGACAGTCATGCGATGATACCGAGCAAAACAATTTCCGGTGCTCATAACGTAATTGCAGGAGCCAGGATATCGGTCTCCGGAAATCCTGCGCGACAGCCGGGAGATTACGAACAGCTATCCGACTCGATTCCTGCAGATTTCAGTGAAATGCTTGAACTGGTTATCAACGATAAAATTTAAAATAACCGGGTCTGACAGAGGTTTCTACTTCTCGCGCAGATGAGCCGCGCGCGCCGGGACAACGGCAATAGCAGTCATTCCCGCGCAAGCGGGAAGCTTGTATCGTGCTTTGCTTCCTGGATCCCGGCGGTCCGACGTATCGGTAAACGCTGGCGCGTTTTCCGGGATGAAGCCGCCTTAGGGCGGCTTCACTTGATACGATATTCAGCAGAACAAGCATGCGCCACCAGACCCTCTCCGCGTGCTAGCGTCGAGGCGATCTTGCCGAGCTCGGCAGCACCCTGCGCGGAACAGCCAATCAAACTCGATCGCTTTTGAAAATCGTAAACTCCGAGCGGGGAAGAAAATCGTGCGGTGCGCGAAGTCGGTAACGCGTGATTCGGGCCAGCACAGTAATCACCCAGTGCTTCCGCGGTATAACGGCCCAGAAATATTGCGCCGGCATGACGAATCGATTTGGCCCGTTGTTGAGCATTGTCGACCGATAGCTCAAGGTGTTCGGGTGCGATGTAGTTAGCCACGTCTATCGCATCATTCAGATCCTTGACCTTGACCAATGCGCCACGGTCACTCATCGACTGTTCGATAATTTGCTGGCGCGGCATTTTGTCTATCAAATCTCTGATACTAGCCTCGACCCGATCGAGAAATTCACTGTCCGGGGAAAGCAGAATGGCCTGGGCGTCTTCATCATGCTCGGCCTGTGAAAACAGATCCATTGCGATCCAGTCCGGATCGGTATCGCCATCACAGATCACCAGTATTTCCGATGGCCCGGCAATCATATCTATACCGACGGTCCCAAACACCATGCGCTTTGCGGTGGCGACATAAATATTGCCAGGCCCGACGATCTTGTCGACGGCCGGTACCGTAGCGGTGCCATAGGCGAGAGCCGCCACCGCCTGGGCCCCGCCAATCGTAAATACCCGGTTGACGCCGGCGATATGCGCCGCGGCCAGTACCATTTCATTGACTATCCCCTGCGGGGTTGGCACCACCATGATCAGTTCAGCTACCCCGGCCACCACCGCGGGGATCGCGTTCATCAGTACCGAGGAAGGATAGGCCGCCTTGCCGCCGGGCACGTAAAGTCCAACTCGATCAAGGGGGGAAATCTGCTGCCCGAGCAGCGTACCGTCAGCCTCGGTATACTCCCACGATTCCAGCTTCTGGTGCTCGGCGTATGCCCGAATTCTCTGTGCCGCCTGTTCAAGCGCATCGCGCTCCACAGCGGGTATATTCCGATAAGCCTGCTGCAAGCGCTCTGCCGGCATTTCCAGTGCTGCCACCGAAGTGGCGCTAAGTCCGTCGAAACGCTGGCTGTATTCGAGTAAAGCGCTATCACCTCGATTTTTAACCGCGCGTAAAATTTCGTTAACGGTGGCGAAGACCGCATCATCCGAAACTGATTCCCAGGCGAGAAGTTTATCGAGTGCAAGTTGAAAATCACTATCAGTGCTGTCAAGACGGTTGATGTTCAATTTACTCCACCGCTGTTTCAATGATATTCACGAGATTCTTGATCGGCTGATTTTTCATCTTCAGCGAAGCCCGGTTAATGATCAGGCGTGAACTGATATCCATGATATGTTCGAGTGGAGTCAACCCATTCGCCTTCAAGGTATTACCGGTATCGACCAGGTCGACGATGATATCAGCGAGCCCGACCACCGGGGCCAGTTCCATTGAACCGTAAAGCTTGATCAACTCGACCTGACGCCCCTGCTCAAGAAAAAACTGGCGGGTAATTTGCGGGTACTTGGTCGCCACCTTGAGACGCGTGCGTGGCAATGGTCTGTCGGCATAACCCGCGGTCATCATCTTGCAGGGCGCAATTTTCAAATCGACCCGCTCGTACAAACCCTCACCACCATGCTCGGCAAGCACGTCCTTACCCGACACACCGAGATCAGCCGCACCATACTGAACATAGGTGGGTACATCCGCGGAACGAATTAACACCAGCTTGATGTGGTCATGATTGGTGGCGAACACCAGCTTGCGACTCGTGGACAAGTCGTCGGTGGGTTCTATGCCAGCGCGCGCCAGCAGGGGCAGCGTTTCATCAAGAACTCGACCCTTGGCAAGCGCAATGGTTAACTCTCTGGACATGATCTATCAGTTGGGAACGCGCTGGATTCTGGCACCCAGGCCGGCAAGTTTTTCTTCGATGTGATCATAGCCTCTGTCGATATGGTATATACGGTCCACCACGGTCTCTCCCTTTGCCACCAATCCTGCCAGAATCAGGCTGGCCGAGGCGCGTAAATCGGTTGCCATTACCTGCGCCCCCTTAAGCCCTTCAACGCCCTTGATAATAACCGTGTTGCCTTCGATGTGAACGTTCGCACCCAGGCGCACAAACTCCTGGATGTGCATGAAGCGATTTTCAAACACAGTCTCGGTAACCGAACCGGTACCCTCGGCGATCGCATTCAATGCGCAAAACTGTGCCTGCATATCGGTCGGGAACCCTGGATAGGGAGCGGTTCTGATGTTGACCGAGCGTGGCTTACGTCCTTCCATATCGAGTTCAATCCAGTCATCACCGATATCGATCGAGGCGCCGGCTTCTTCGAGCTTGGCTAGCACCGCGTCCAGCAGATGCGGATCGGTGTGCTTGATCAAAACCTTACCGCCGGTAATCGCCGCCGCCACCAGGTAGGTACCTGTTTCGATGCGATCGGGCAGCACCGTATAATCGCAGCCACGCAGATTTTCGACACCGTGAATCGTGATCGTATCGGTACCGGCATCCTCAATCTTCCCGCCCATCGCATTAATAAAATCGGCGAGATCTACTACCTCGGGTTCGCGTGCCGCATTCTCGATAACCGTGGTGCCGTCGGCCAACGCAGCCGCCATCATCAGATTCTCGGTACCCGTTACCGTAACCTGATCCATTACGATACGTGCGCCCTTAAGTCGATCGCAACGCGCCCTGATATAGCCCTGTTCGACATCGATAATCGCGCCCATGGCCTCGAGACCGCTTAGATGCATATCGACCGGTCGTGCACCAATTGCGCAACCGCCGGGCAGCGACACCTCGGCTTCGCCATAGTGGGCCAATAGCGGTCCGAGCACCAGGATCGACGCACGCATGGTTTTCACCAGTTCGTAAGGAGCAAACGTATTTTCCAGCGTTGTCGGATCTATCTCGATACTCATTTTCTCACCGATGGTCAGCGAAACTCCCATGCGACCGAGCAATTCCATGGTGGTGGTGACGTCATGCAAATGCGGAACATTACGGATTACTACAGGACTATCCGCCAGCAAGGTGCCGGCAAGAATTGGCAGTACCGCGTTCTTGGAACCGGATACGCGTACCTCCCCTGACAGTGGCGAACCGCCATTGATGATCAACTTATTCATGCAAAGCCAACGCAAATAGAAGCGGCCATTCTAACAGGAAAGATCCGTAATGTGGGTGAGGCAGACATTAAATATCTGCCCTTTGCAGAAGTACCATGTGCGTATCTTGATCAAGTGAAAAAAGGAAATTCCACTATTCCTGATTGCGCTCCTGCAGGGTTTTTATCAACCCGTCGACGCCATTCTTTTTGATCGCGCGCGCGAAGCTCGAACGGTAATTGGTCACCAGGCTGACTTCATCAACACTGACGTCAAATACTTTCCAGCCATCGTCACCGAGGCGCAAAGTGTAATTGATCGGGATTGGAAATCCACCGGCCTGCTCGATCTCGATCCTGACAGTAACTTCGCCTTCAGCCTCGGTACCTTCCATTGGCAGAAAAATCAGTTCCTGGTCGGTATACTCGAACAACGCGGAACTGTAGGTACGCACCAGCAACTGGCGAAATTCGCTAACGATTTCCGGTTTCTGATCCGTGCCGACATCATCTTTATATGACCCAAGCGCCAGATCGGTCATCGCCACGAAATCAAAATGAGGCAACACCAGATCGTCAACCATTTTATAGACCTTTTGCGGATCACTTTTAAAGGTGTCCATATTCGCCTTGAGTTGGTCCACAACGCTCTCTACGGTTTGCCTGACCAATTGCTCGGGCCCGGTTGCCGCCATGACAGGGAAGCTAACCAGCAGGATTAAACCGACAATTATATTTTTCACTGAAATACCCCACTCACACTTTTCAGTTTTGACACATGGTTATTGAAATCATTCACTGAACGTAAATATTCCGCATACGCGAGAACATAAACCTGTAACGCATTGATTATTTCATCGGCTTCTTCGAGTCCCGCCTCGAAATCAGAGTAGGCCGCTATCATCCAGCGCCTGGCAGACTTGGAACTCTTCCGCATCGAAGCAACGGACTTATACTTGGCCTGCATAGAGAGATACTGTTCACGTACCTGGAACGGAATACCCATGCGCGCAAATGAAGCCTTATGCACCAGTGCATCCAGTTCAGCCTGGGCCTGTACTACCTTTGCCGGTTGTGTGCCCTGCTCCCATTGCCAGCGCAAACCGAGTAATGGCGACATAGCCGCGTGATTGAAAGGATCGTAAATATACGGATTATCCAGCGAGTCTCGCTCCGGCGCATAGGCCAGCGACCCGGCAACACCGGCATAAATAATCGGCCTCTTAGCTGCGCGGTTGGCTTCCACCAGCGCACGGCGCGCGTCCAGGCCGGCTTCGACCTGCTTCAGCTCGACCCGATTCGCTCGCGCCATATCGATCCATTCCTGCAGGCTTTCCGGTGGCAATTGCAGTGGCTGCAGACGTCGATCGGCAAGCTCGATGACATCATCAGTTCGGCCAGTCAATAACTTGAGACCGGCCATCGCTATTTCTTCCAGGGCACTCGCCTCGGCGAGAAAATTATCAATGAGGCCAAGCCCCGACTCAAGCGCATACCTGTCTGATAAAGTAGCCTTGCCAGAGCCATCATCTATCCATTCTTCAACCAGGCCAAGCGCACTCGCCAGGCGCTTGCGCACATCTTTGAGTAACAAGCCGCTATCGCGTGCAGTCAGGTAGCCATAGTAAGCCTTGACTACCTGGAGACCGACCGCATCACGCTGCAGGGTGACATCCTGCTGTTTGATCAGAACGTTATTTTGTGCAGCTTTCTGGTAACTCTCGATGCGACCGAAGGTTGTTAGCGGTTTTATGATGCTAAACTTCAGGCCTCCCCACAGCGACAGGCCATCGTCGAAATCATACTGGTCATCGCGCGGTTTACACTCACCGCTACAGGAGTTTTCGCCACCCTCGTAAAAACCACCGTCCAGACCCGTGGACAAGGCAAGAAAACTATCTACCGAGTAACGTAAACCGTCCCCTCCGTCGGCCTCCTGCAACAAGCCCCTTGCCTTGCGCACAAAGGCCTCTTTTTCTTCAATCCGGGGATCATGTGCCATTGCCAGTTCGATGGCTTGCGCAAGGTCGAGCTTGTCCTGCGCATAAAGCCCGAAATTGGCGCAAAGTAACGCGCTCAGGCCGATCAATATTGACGAAAGCTTAATCATAATCGCAAATCTTCCTTAATCCGGCTGAACGGAAGCTGACTCAGCCCACCAGTCAGCAATATATTCCCGCAGAGTCTATCCTCTAAAACATCCAAAGTGAACGCTGAACCTGTCAATTACGCGTCATTCCGATGAATTACTGGCAAAATCGGCGCATAATCGTTAGTGTTCGTTTCCTCACACAAATAACACTAATTGTATGTCCAGACCCTTAACCGATCGACATAGCTTTAGCTATGATGAACTCATCGCCTGCGGTAAAGGCGAGCTGTTCGGACCCGGCAATGCATTATTACCGCTGCCGCCGATGTTAATGTTCGACCGTATCACAAACATTGATGAAGTAGGCGGTAAATATACAAAAGGGGAAATAATTGCAGAGCTCGATGTTGACCCTGATCTCTGGTTCTTCAAATGTCATTTTGAAACCGACCCGGTGATGCCTGGATGCCTCGGCCTGGATGCGATGTGGCAGTTGATCGGGTTTTATCTTGGCTGGAAAGGTGGCCCTGGACACGGCCGAGCCCTCGGCGCCGGCGAAGTCAAGTATTTCGGGCAAGTGCTACCGCAGGCTAAACGGGTCACTTATCGAATCGATATAAAACGAGTGATCATGCGCAAGCTGGTGATGGGTATCGGTGACGCCGTGATGGAGGTCGATGGCAGGGAAATCTATAATGCCCGGGATTTGCGTGTAGGTCTATTTACCTCTACCGCCGATTTCTGACGATTATATCCACCTCGTCATGACCATGCTTAGCTACATAGCCGCCATCTTCGCAGGCCTGGCGCTGCTCATCTGGAGCGCTGACAAGTTTGTCGAAGGCGCCGCTGCCCTGGCTCGCCTGATGGGTGTGTCGCTTATGATCATCGGCATTACTATTGTGGGCTTCGGCACTTCAGCGCCGGAAATTGTTGTTTCTATTGTCGCGGTTATGGAGAACACGCCAGATATCGCCATCGGCAATGCGCTCGGCTCGAATATTGCCAACATTGGTTTAATCCTTGGTGTCACCGCCATCCTCGTACCAATCCCGGTCGCGACACGCCTGTTTAAAACCGAGTATCCATTGCTGGTGCTGGCCACGCTCGTAATGACGTGGAGTCTCTACGACTTAAGACTCGATATTGTCGATGGTTTCGCCCTGCTCGGCCTGTTGATACTGTGTTTCTTACACCTGATACGCGAACATCGCAAACATCCGGCCGAATATGCCAAAGAGGAACACGAGAGCGAGGAATTGGTGCATGCGATGAAGATGCCCGCGGCTATCGGCTGGTTGTTGCTGGGGTTACTGGTGCTGGTCGGCAGTTCCAAGTTGCTGGTCTGGGGGGCTACCGGCGTCGCTGTGGCGCTGGGTGTCAGTGAATTGATCATCGGCCTCACGGTAGTGGCACTCGGTACCAGTCTGCCCGAACTTGCAGCATCAATAGCGAGCCTGCGCAAAGGTAACCCGGATCTCGCTATCGGTAATGTCATCGGTTCGAACCTGTTCAATTCGCTTGCAGTAATCGGGTTGCCTGCGTTACTGACGACCTTTAGCATCGATGCGGCCGCGCGCTCACGCGATTTATCGGTGGTGATCGGGATGACATTGATGCTGATATTGATGTCGCGCTTCCCGGCTGCCGTACCCCGCTACCTGACTCGCAGCAAGGGAGTTGTCCTGCTCGCGGCTTTTGTCATTTACCAGCTATATTTGTATTATGAGGCCGTCGTGAGATGACTATGACAAAACATGCCTTCATCGAGCTTGGCCTGGCGGTACTCAAAACCGAGGCGGAAGCAATTTCGGCCCTGACCGGGAGACTGGATCAGGGATTCCATGACGCCTGCGACCTGATATTAAAATGCACAGGCCGAATAGTGGTAACTGGAATGGGTAAATCCGGGCATATCGGTAACAAAATCGCGGCCACGCTAGCGAGCACCGGATCACCGGCCTTTTTCATGCACCCCGGTGAGGCCAGTCATGGCGACCTCGGCATGATCACCGCGGATGACCTGGTTATCGCCTTGTCTAATTCCGGAGAGACCAGCGAAATTACGTTATTGCTGCCATTGCTCAAACGCCTTGGTATTCCCTTGCTGGCACTGACTGGAAATCCAGCCTCCACGTTGGCACGAAGCGCCAATATTCATTTAGATGTCAGTGTCACCAGGGAGGCCTGCCCGCTGGGGCTGGCACCTACTTCCAGCACCACCGCGACCCTGGCCATGGGAGACGCACTAGCGGTGGCGGTGTTAGAGGCGCGTGGTTTCACCGAGGAAGATTTCGCCCTGTCACATCCCGGCGGTCACCTCGGGCGGCGCCTGCTGCTTCGAGTCAGCGACATCATGCATACCGGCGGTGCCGTGCCACTGGTTACCACCGAAACCACGCTCAAGGGCACTTTGCTGGAAATGACTGCCAAGGGTCTGGGCATGGCAGGAGTTGTCGATGCAGCAGAGAACCGGCTTGTGGGGGTCTACACCGATGGCGATTTACGTCGTACCTTCGAAATAATGCCGGATATCGAGTCCGCACTGGTACGGGATTACATGACCGCAAACTGCGTAACCATCACCGCAGATCGTATCGCCAGCGAGGCTTTGAAAACCATGCATGATAAAAAAGTTAACGCATTGATGGTGGTCGATGAAGAATTCATCGTTCAGGGTGCGTTAAACATGCATGATTTATTAAGAGCTGGTGTTGTCTAGGAGAGACCAATGACCGCTAGCGTTAGCGACATCGCCAGACAGATTCATCTGCTTATCCTGGATGTCGACGGGGTGATGACCGATGGTGGTCTGCAATTCGATAACCAGGGCCGGGAATACAAAACTTTCAATTCCCTCGACGGTCATGGTATTCGCATGCTGCTCGAATGCGGAATCGAGATTGCGGTGATTACCGGCCGCAGTTCCGGAATCGTCAGCCACCGCATGAACGAACTCGGGGTGAAACATGTTTACCAGGGATACCGTGATAAATTACTGGCATATGAAAAATTGTTGCAGGACACCGGTTTCGAGCCCGAGCAGACCGCCTATGTCGGTGATGACTTACCGGATTTACCGTTAATGCGCAGGGTTGGTCTTGCAATTGCGGTACAGAACGCCCACGCCTTTGTGAAACAACACTGTGACTGGGTGACCACCGCGCGTGGCGGCAACGGGGCGGTGCGGGAAGTAACCGATTTCATCTTACAGACACAATCATTGCTCGCAGCCAGGCAGGACAGTTACCTGGAATGAAACCACGCCTTCTGGTCCTGGTCATTATGCTTGGCATCGCTGCGATTGCGCTCGGCTGGGTGTATGAATCGCGCCTGCGTCCACAGGATGAAAAGGTCGAGCTGATTATTCCCAACAATATCGACTACTTTCTTACCAATTTGCACTATCGCGAGATGAACACGGAAGGCATCCTTGATTTCGAGTTTAACAGCCCCCGGCTTGAACACTATCCAGGCACCGACGTGAGTAACATCGAGGTGCCATCGATGCAGATATACCGCGCAGCTGAACACTGGTTAATCGATGCGCTTAACGGCGAATTCCTGCACCGCGAGAATCTATTGCGCCTGCGCGATCAGGTGGTAATACGCAGGCAAGGCGACAATCCCTTCCAGATGTATACCGAGAGCATACGCTTCGAACCCGATCTGGATCTGGTTACCAGTGAGGCGAAGGTATTAATGCGCAGTAACCAGGCTCAAATCGAAGCCGAGCAAGCCATTTTCGACCTTGCCGGCAAGGTTTATCGATTCAACAAAACACATTCGGTTTATAGTAATGGCAACAGTTAAGTCCGTCGCGTTATTGTTGTTGCTTCTGCCCTGCCAACTCTGGGCGCTCGCTAGCGACCGTGACCAACCGATAGAGGTCGAAGCCGACCAGCTTGAGGTCAGGGAACAGGAAAGAGTCAGCATCTACCAGGGCAACGTCAGGCTAGTACAGGGCAGCCTGGAGATTAATGCCGACCGCGTGGTGATCCATTTCAATGAAGCCAACGAACTGGTACTGATGGAAATGACAGGTACGCCCGCGACTCTAAGGCAGCTCGACGATAATCAACAGGAAATGAGGGGGGAGGCAAAGCAAATCGACTACACGCAATCTAAATCACTATTAGAACTGCGCAATTCCGCCCGTTTAAGTCAGGCAGGGGATACTATCGAGAGTGACCTGATTCGTATCAATACCGAGACCAGCAGTCTTCAGGCAGGCAGCACGGAGTCCGATCAACGGGTGAAGATGCTGATCCAGCCCAAACAAGACTCAGTAGCCCCTGAATAGATCGTAGATGAGCGACACCAATTTACTCGAGGCCACAGAGTTGGCCAAATCATATCGAAAACGCGAGGTCGTCAAATCGGTTTCGCTGCATGTCAGAGGCGGTGAGATCGTTGGCTTGCTAGGTCCAAATGGTGCCGGCAAAACCACCTGCTTTTATATGATAGTCGGCCTGATCAACAATGATTCGGGGGTCATCCGCCTCAACGACAAAACCATCAGTCATTTGCCGATGCATCAGCGGGCTAAATTGGGCATTGGCTATCTACCCCAGGAAGCCTCCGTGTTTCGAAACCTTACGGTGCAACAGAATATTCTGGCCATCCTGCAACTGCGCAAGGACCTCGATAATTCCGCACGCAAACAAAAACTGGAATCTTTGCTGGAAGAATTTCAAATCGAGCATTTGCGCGAAACCGAGGGGATATCGCTTTCTGGAGGCGAACGTCGACGCGTCGAAATCGCGCGAGCGCTGGCAAACCAGCCCGAATTCATCCTGCTCGACGAACCCTTCGCGGGAGTCGATCCGATATCAGTCATCGAAATTCAGACAATAATACGTCAACTCGCCGAGCGCGGTATCGGAGTATTGATTACCGACCACAATGTGCGCGAGACCCTGGGAATATGTGATCGCGCTTATGTTATGGGGGATGGCGAAGTTCTGGCCGAAGGCAGTCCAACGCAGATTCTGGAAAATAAAATAGTCAGAAAGATTTACTTGGGAGATGATTTTAAGCTATAAATAGGGGCATGGGAAATAATAGATATCCTGGCGGAAAATCAAACAAGGAACGGCCCCGCCTATGAAACAAAGCCTGCAACTGCGAATAGGGCAAAGCCTTACGATGACGCCTCAGTTGCAGCAGGCAATCAAATTGCTGCAGCTTTCCTCTCTGGAATTGCAAACCGAAATCCAGGCAACCCTCGATGCCAACCCACTACTCGACCAAGACGATAATCTCGGCGAAATAACCGTTATCGATCCCGATGCAAACCGGGAAGGCGGCGGCAATGGCGAAGACGTTACCGATTTCAAAACCCCTGAAAACAAGGTTACCGAAAATCGCGCCGAGCAAATGTTACCGGATGAGCTCGAAATCGACGCTCGCTGGGATCAGATCTACGATAACCTGCCTAATTCATCAAATCAGCCCACCAGCTCAGGGGCGGATAATCGCGATATGTTCGAAAACCAGGCGGGAGCGGAGGATACGCTAAAGGCCCATCTCACCTGGCAACTTGACTGCTCTCATCTATCCGCAACCGATCATGACATCGGTCTCGCGATCATCGACTCTATCGACGACAACGGCTACCTGACTGAAAGTGTCGAGGATATTCATGAAGGCGTGGTGCGAGAACACGACACGCTGGAAATCGATGAAGTCGAGGCAGTACTGCACCTGGTACAGCGTTTCGACCCGGTTGGTGTTGCGGCTTCCTCACCGAGCGATTGCATGGCCATCCAGCTGGGGCAATACGACCCTGAAACACCACACCTCGCCAAAGCGCTGGTGCTGGTAGAAAAATATCTCGAGCAACTTGCCAGTAATGACGTGGCCTTGCTCAAACGGCGGCTACAGGCGAGCGATAGCGAGCTGGCGGAAATTATCAAACTGATTCAGAGCACCAACCCACATCCCGGTCACAGCATCAGTCAAAACCATGCCGAGTATGTCGTTCCGGACGTATATGTGAGCAAACACTCGGGCAGGTGGCGGGTCAGTGTCAACCCCGATCATGCGCCGCGTCTCAGGGTTAACGATCAATATGCAAGCCTGATAAAACGTAGCGATAGCAGTGCTCAGAATACCTATTTGAAAGATCATCTACAGGAGGCACGCTGGTTCATAAAGAGCCTGCAAAGTCGTAATGAAACGATGCTGCGTGTCGCTACTGCAATCGTCGAACGACAGCATGCATTTCTGGATTATGGCGAAGAGGCAATGCAACCAATGGTGTTGCGTGATATCGCAGAATTACTGGAAATGCATGAATCCACCATATCGAGAGTGACAACTCACAAGTACATGCACACCCCGCGCGGCATTTTCGAGTTCAAATACTTTTTTTCGAGTCATGTGGGTACCGCTGACGGCGGTGAATGTTCAGCCACGGCGATTCGGGCAATTATTAAAAAATTTGTCCGCGCCGAAAAACCGGAAAAACCACTAAGCGATAACAAGATTGCAATTTTGTTGGGTGACCAGGGGATTAACGTAGCCAGGAGAACCGTAGCCAAATACAGGGAAGCATTAAATATCCCGCCATCCAATGAACGTAAACGTCTCTTTTGAGACATTAATGATTCTCAGCGATGTGAATCCCACAGCCAAGGAGATTACAGATGCAAGTAAGTTTAAGCGGTCATCATGTAGAAATAACTGATTCCATGCGCAACTATGTGAATGAAAAAGTCGGCAGGCTAGACCGACATTTCGACCAGGCGCTGGACATTCATATTGTACTCACCGTGGAAAAGTTGCGTCATAAAGCGGAAGCAACCTTACACGTCAGTGGTAGCAATCTGCATGCCGACGATGTGCGGGAAGACATGTATGCCGCGATTGATGGTCTTGTTGATAAACTTGATCGCCAGGGCAAGAGGCACAAGGAAAAAATGAAAAGCCACCGACCCAAGAGCGCACCAGCCGAGCTGGCCTGAAAACCCACCAGGGGGAGATTACTCCCCCTTTTTATTTCCCAGTGCGTGATCCAATACGCTTGCATACTCGTACAAATCGACTAACATGCGCGCATCCAACTAAGGCAACATGCATTCAAGCTCGCTTCAATGACAATTTCAGCACTTTTGTCACCGCAACGGATATTTCTAGATACCGAAATATCCAGTAAAAAAAAGCTTCTCGAGTTGATCGCAAATATAGTTGCGGATCAAACCCGGCTGTCGGAATCCTCGATCTATAATAATCTGCTAAATCGAGAGCGCCTGGGCAGCACCGGCCTTGGTCGCGGCTTTGCGGTGCCGCATGCGCGCCTGGAAAACCTGGACAAAACCATTGGTTGCCTGTTTCGGCTCACGGAGCCAGTTAATTTCGAAGCACCTGACAACCAGCCGGTTGACCTGGTGTTTACCATCGTCATCCCCCAGGAAGCCACCGAAGAGCACTTGCTGATACTGTCCTCGCTAGCCCGTATTTTTTCGCAGACCGATGTTTGTGATGCGATCCGCGGGGCAACCAGCAGAGACGAAATAGCCCAAATTATCAAATCGGCCGAGCAATGAGCCCGTCGCTTAAAATTCACGAGTTTCTTAACCAGTATCAACACAAGCTAAAATTAAACTTCACTTCTCGCCAGGTTGGCCTGAACCGTGAGATCCATCTGTCGCGCCAGGCAGCAGACACTTTCGACGCGGCCGATTATTTCAATGTTATCCGTACCTCGAGTATCGTTGTCGTCGGTTACCAGGAATCGCGTTATATCCACAAGCTCGACACTGACGAGCAAGGCAAATTGTTTAAAACCCTGTTTCGAGGTCCGGTTTGCGTAATTATCTGCAGCGCGGGAAACCTGCTCCCGGAGTCGATGATAGCACTCTGTGAATCACGCGAAATCCCCGTGCTGCAATCAGAACTTAGCGATTCCGAACTGCTCGACAATACCCGTTACCTGCTATCGCGTGCGCTCGCCGATAATACGACCGAGCACGGTGTCTTTATCGAAGTCTTTAGCCTGGGCGTGCTCATCACCGGAAAAACCGCGCTAGGTAAGAGCGAACTGGCGCTGTCCCTCATCTCCCGGGGACACCGATTAATATCCGATGACCTAACCCTGTTTACGCGCAGCACCCCGGATGTGGTCGAAGGCAGTAGCCCACGTCTACTGACCGATTTCCTCGAAGTACGTGGCCTCGGTATTGTTAATGTGCGGGCGATGTTTGGTGCTAATTCTCTGAAGCGGAGCATGCCGCTGAGTTTAATTGTCAACATGGTCGAGCTGGACCGAAAAAACAGCACCGAATTTGACCGGCTCGGCAACAATCTAAAAACTCGCAGCATTCTCGCACTCGACTTCCCCGAGGTTACCCTCCCCGTCGCCCCCGGCCGCAACCTTTCCATACTGGTCGAAGCGGCCGCGCGCAACCACCTGCTGCATAGCAGTGGATACAATGCGGCAGAGGATTTCATCGCTCGCCAAAACCAGGCCATTGCGCGTGATTCTGATACTACCGACTAAACCCATGAGGAGAACGACGAAGTGAAGCTGTTGATTGTCAGCGGCCTGTCCGGGTCCGGAAAAACTGTTGCCCATCAACAGCTTCACTTCGT
>Ga0265309_10000333_pt1 | contig 18065 bp, 22 predicted proteins | sample Helome_FD_192492 | JGI IMG/M metagenome (GOLD analysis project Ga0265309, IMG submission 192492) | Marine sediment microbial communities from subtidal zone of North Sea - Hel_20160524 (Illumina Assembly) | ecosystem: Environmental > Aquatic > Marine > Subtidal zone > Sediment ...
TGTCCCCCGAGACACCCAAGCCCGCGCGCAAGGTGCGCGCTCCCCGGCTGGCGCCGGGCTTGGTCGAAGAGTTGTTTAGCTACTGGCAAAAAGCATTCGGGCACGAGCGCAGCAAGCTGGACGACAAGCGAGCCCGGTTGCTACGTGCCGCGCTGCGTCAATACGGGATGGTCGACTGCAAACTGGTGTGCGACGGGGTGAAGCGGTCCCCGTATCACATGGGGCAGAACGAGAACCAGATTGTGTACGACAAGATTTCACTGCTCTACCGCGACGGGGAGCACATCGAGAAGTATCGGGGCTGGGCAACGAGCCCGCCGAAGGGCGCCGGCTACCGGGACGAGATAGACGAACTTATCGCACGAACCAAGAAAGGAAGGTAACTCATGGAAATCGCTTTCGAATGGGACATGGCGGCGCAACGCCTCCGCACCGTCCCCGCCGTCCCGGCATGTACGAACGAGGAGAATGCGCGCAACGCTGCACTCCTCCGCGACATCCAAGGCGAGAACCCTACCGCGGCCAGGGTGGCCCGGTACAAGATGGCGGAGATTGCGTACGAGCAGAAGGACTTCTACCAGCCCGTGAAGCAACTGCCCGGCGGCATCATGCCGCTCTGGATGCAGAACCCGACGGCGGACGTGTACCAAGGCGTCCGCGACGGCATCAAGCAGCTGCAGGGCGTGGCCGGCAACGCGCAAGCGTACGACAGGCTGATGGAGCGGAGCCAGGACGCGGAGCGTGGCGCGGCGTTCCTGGAGTACGTGTACCGCGTGGCCGCGTGCGAGTCCCACAACGAGGCATGTCTCCGCCCCTTGCTGATGGCGATTGCGGTGATGGAGGAGCTGAACCCAACGGGCGACGCCGGCCGCATCAAGATTCTCAAGCTGGACGTCCGCGCGTGGTACGGGGTGGACAAGCCCAGGAGCAAACCAAGCCAGCGCCGCCGGCAAGCGGCACATCACACCAAGAATCTCCGCTGGCTCCCGGTCGGGTGGCGCGCGGTGTGGAGCAGCCCATGACCGGTTTCATCGACGAGACGGACTACCGCGAGGCGCTCGAAGCAACGATTGCGCGCTGGCGCCCGGTGGTGGAAGCGGCAAGGACGCGACACTACACTCGCATTCAGGCCGCCAACACTGGCGGCTGGGACGAGCTGGCGGACGAGCTTTGGGACGGCGACCAAACTCTTGACGAGGCCATGGTGGAACTCATCGACGCCGAGAAGCTGCCGTACACCACGCCCGCCATCGTGCGCCGGTACCCGCTCGGCGAGGACGGCGAAAGGTAGCAAGAACGGTACATCGCCAGGGGCGCCCCTGAGCGCCTCCCTGGCGCCCCGGTGGGCAGGGTAGGGTGGCCCCACCCCGGGAATCGGCCCCTAGACCCCGCCACGGCCCCGCATCAGGGCGCTGGGATGCTGGCCAGTGGGGCGCCGAATACCAAGTGGTCCAAACTCACCCCGAGCGCGGTGGCCAGCGAGACCAGGGCGTCGAGCCGCGGGTACTGCTGCCCGCTCTCGTACCGGTACACGCTGGTCCGGGTGCGTCCGATGTGGACGGCAAGTTCCGCGCTGCTCCAGCCCCGGGCTTCCCGCGCGACACGCAATCGTTGTCCGAGGCCTTCTTTCATTCCGCAATCGTATACGATTGCCGTACACTCAACAACCCACCAAGAAACACGAAAGGAACCAAGCATGCCGACCATGATTTGTCACCAGACGCTGCCGGACGGGAGCGACAACCCGACCTGGCTCGACCAACGCAAGAAGGGCGTCACGGCCACCGACACCGCCAAGCTCATGACGGGCGGGAGTTGGATGGAGATGTGGGCCAAAAAGACGGGACGCATCGACAGCGAGGACCTGTCCCACATCGAGCGCATTCAATGGGGGAGGTGGATGGAGCCCATCATCCTCCAAGCGTACGCGAGCGAGCGGTACGCCAACCGCCCCGTCACGCCAAGCGGGGAGCTGATGCAGAGCGACGACCACCCGTGGATTCTCGCCACGCTCGACGCGCGCACGGAGCGCCCGGAGCACGGGACCATTCCGTTGGACGCAAAGAACACGGACAAGCTGATGGAGTACAAGTGGGAGGACGGCATCCCCGAGAGCTTTGCCTGGCAGCTTCGTCACCAAGCTCTCGTCGAGGGCGTGGGCTCAGCAAGCATTGCGTGCGCGCTGGGCGGCAACTCCCTCATGTGGGCCGACCTGGACATTGCGCCCGCAGAGTTCGACCGCGTGCTCAGCGTGTCCGAGGAGTTCTGGTGGTTCGTGGAAAACGACATCCCGCCAACGCCGGACAAGATGGACGCCAGTGCGGCCACGCGGCGCGCGCTGGACGCGACGTACTGGGCGAACCCGGCGGAGCACATCGAACTACTCGACCCGGAGTACCTGGAGCTGGACGAGGAGTACGCAACCATCGAACGGCAGCTGCGCGAAATGAAATCGCAAGCACTGAAGCCCCTGGAGGACAGGCTGAACACGTTGAAGGCCAAGTTGAAGCGGGCCATCGGTAGCCGCAGCAAAGCGACGCTGAAGAACGGAACGGTGTACACGCTGCGCACGGTGGAGAAGGAGCCGTACACGGTGACGCCCAAACCTTACAACCTCATTCGACGCAAGGCGGTGAAGCCATGAGAAAAAGCATCGACCCAGCGGAGCGCGATTTCATCAGGCTACGGTTGTCACAAGGCCACTCGATATCGGAAGTCGCCAAGTTCACCAACCGGGCGAGCAGTACAATCAGCCGCTATGCGCGCACGATGCCCGGACACAAGAAGAAGCACCCGGCGCTGGACGTCATCCCGACCGCTTGGATGTTTATTCAGGAGCTGCGCGACGGGCACGACGAGCCGAACGCCGCTGAACGCGTTGCTGCAAAGATTGGTTGCAACTCGCGAACCATCGACAAGCTGCGGCACTGGGTTCGAACAGGGGAGAAGCCGGGGGGGAACTCTTCTTCCGCCTACGACAAACCGCCGCCGCAAGACTTGGTGGACGCGTACTTCGAAGCCATTGCACCATCTCAATCCGGCTTCTTTCTCCCACCGCAGCCAACCAACGTGGAGCCGCCCGCGGAACGCGCCGGAGAGTTTATGACCCGGCTGCTTTACATCGAGCGCCTGACGGTAGAAATGCGCGACCTCCTCGTCCGCCTCTGTGTTGAGCTAGGGTTGGACGCTGAGCGGGTGTCGAAATGAAACCGGACGAGAAATGCAGGAGCTGCGGCGCGCCCATCATCTGGGCACGCTCCAACAAGAGCGGGAAGTACATGCCGCTGGACCAAGCCGAAGTCACTGAGGGCGTGCGCTTCGTGGTCGGCTACAAAGACGGGGTGCCGTACGCGTACAACGAAAAGATATCCGCGGGACACGCAAGCCACTTCGCCACGTGTCCCAACGCCTCTGCGCACCGGACCAAGCCGGACGGACAGGGGGAGCTGCTGTGAAACACTACATCACCGACATGGGGCGAACGCTAGAAGCAACGGACGTCAAGACAGGGGCGCGCCAGCGCGTCCCCCGCTTTGCCGTTTGGGGCCGCCGGAACTTTGACGGCAAGCCCGTCGTTCTCGAAGTGAGCGAGAGCGTGGACGAGCTGCTTACGACGTACGGCTCCGAGGTGCCCGTGTACCGACTCGACGAACTAGAACCACTGAAACCATAAAGAGAAAGAAGAACCAATGGCATCAACAACCAAGTCGGGACAAATCGTTCCCGCGAAACAACAGCAACGCACGCTCGCCAAGGAACTGGTGAGGCTGCAGCCCGAGATTGCGCGCGCACTGCCGCGGCACCTGGACGCGGACAGGATGAGCCGCGTGTTCCTCACCAGCCTGCGGACGACGCCGAAGCTGGCGCAATGCACGCTCCCCAGCTTCCTCGGTTCCGTTCTCCAGCTGGCGCAGCTGGGACTGGACCCGAGCAGCGGGTTGCAAGAAGCATTCCTCATCCCGCGGAGCATGAACGGGGTGATGACATGCACGACCATCATCGGCTTCCAGGGGATGCTGGAGATTGCGTACCGGAGCGGGAAGGTGAGCAACGTATACGCGGAGGTCGTGCACGCCGGCGACTCCTTTGAGTACGAGCTAGGGCTGCACCCGGACATCCGGCACGTGCCGGACGGAGACGAGGACGGCCCGGTGACGCATGCGTACGCGGTGGCGGAGCTGAAGGATGGTCGCAAGGCATTCCGCGTCCTCACGGCGAAGCAGGTAGCGAAGCGCGCGGGCAGCAGCACCGCAAAGTCTGGCCCGTGGACAACGCACCCGGAGGCGATGGCGAAAAAGACAGCGTTGCGCGCCCTGTTCAAGTACCTCCCCAAGAGTGCGGAGCTGGCGCAAGTTGCGGCGTTCGACGAGGCGCCGGAGTACGGCAAGAAGCAAACCGCGTTCCTCACGCACGAGACACGTGAGACACTGGAGCAGCACGGCATCGACGTGGACAGCGACGAGACGCCGGCGCTCGACGAGGCAAAATGAACAAAGTCATCCTAGTGGGCGAGGTTGCGTACCCGCCCCGATACAACGAAACGAACTATGGCGCCGTCCTCAACATCATGGTGAGGACGAAGCACCGGTACAAGAACAACTCCGGCGAGATTGTCGAGAAGGCGCAGCAGACGCGCGCTGCGTTGTGGGGCAAGCTGGCCGAGCTTTACCGCGGCGTCCGAAAGGACGACCTCGTGTCCCTGGAAGGCAGGCTGCAGAACAAGAAGGTGCAGGACAAGACCGGAGCGGAGACTTGGCAGACCGAGGTGGTGTGCAATGCCTTCGAGGTACTGCTGGGAGCAGACATGGACGATTACGAAGAACCGAGCGACAAGGCGGCGCCCGAGGAGGCGCCGGTAGACGACTTCACAGACGACGACATACCATTCTAACCAAACCACGGGGGGAGAACGGGTTCTCCCTTCCCACTGGCCCTCGGCGCTTCGGCGTCGGGGGCCTCTCTTTTTCTTCACACGCGTGGCAGCCGGATGTCGTTCATTTGCATCACCGCGCCACGCCCCGGCCACTGGTTGTATCCGGGGTCCCAGGGGCGCCCGTTGGCCGTCGTGCGCGTGCGCGGGTTGGCGTCAGAGTGCGTGAACACGTGGAAGGGGTCCACGGGGAACCCCACGTCACCGGCAAGGTACTGCACGAGCCAGGTGAGGGAGCGCCAGGCTTTACGCGTCCACGACCCGCGCGGGTGGTCAAAGGGCGGAGACACCTCGATGCCGATGGTGAGCCGGTTCGCCGTCCCCTGGCGCCATAGGCGGCCGTCCAGGAGGTCCCCTGGCCCACGCAGCTCCGGCCACCGCTCCCGCCACCATTCCGGGAGGTTCTGGAACGCGCGGCGGCTGTAGCGCCAACCCATCCCGGCGCCGGCGGTATGCCATGCCGCAAACTCAAGCGGCACCAACTGCGCCACGTTCCCCGTCTCGCCGCAGACGACGAAGTGGGGTGAGTTCTTCGAGATGCGGCGGTAGACGAAACGCGCGGCGTCGTGCGGTGACGAGTACCGTTGCTGAGCGTTGTACCAACGACGCCACGGACCGGAGCCGGTGGTGTGGATGATGATGCCAGACGGCGTGTCCCGGTACTTGTACAGCTGCTCGGCGTATCCGCGCGCTGCCTCCATAAGAACGGGTCCATGCGGACTCTTTGCTCCAATCATTAGTTCCCCACTTTGTTCGCGGCATAAGCAGCTCCGAGGGTGAGCGCCACGCCGCCAAGTCCCGCGCCGACCCCAATCAAGATTTTTTGTCGCCGTTGTCTCCTTGCGGACTTCTTCCAACCCTCCGCGCGCCCCGTCTCCAGTATCCGCGCCGCACGCTCTTCCTTTGTCTCCGCCTGCGAAGCGGTGTTTCCTTGGCGTAGCGCGTCCGAGGTGGCGCGCTGCAGGTCAAAGGCCTCGGTGAGCGCGGCGACGTGCTCGTTGCAATCCGCGTCCGCTCTTTGGAGCTGCAGGTTGCACTGCTCCAAGGTCTTGGCCGGCTTGCGCTCCGCGCGCCGCTTGCGCTGGATGGTGCGGAGCGTTTTTTCAAGCAGCGACCTTTCGTCTTGCAGCGCGTCCGCCCGCGCCTTCGCCGCGTCCGCCTGCTCCTGTAGGACGTCCGCTTGGCGCAATGCTTCAACCAGGTTCTTGTTCGCCCGCTCCGCGTCCTGTACGTGTTGCGCAACGCGCGCCTTGATGTCTACGTCGCGCCCCTCCATGCGGTTGGCGCGACACTCAGCCAGCCAGGCACCCCCAAACAGGAGCGCCGCCAAGACGGCGGCTACGGTGACCCAGGTGTTTTTCATTTAGGCGGCAGCGTGTCCCCGGGCATCGCGAATCGAAAGTCTCGTTTGCGAGAGTACCACCGGGCAAGTCCCCAGCCTATCATCGAAAAGAACCAGAGAATGGAATACACGCCGATGCTCTGGTAGGTCGTCCACCCGCGCCCCTCCGGGTCAGGCGCGTGGTAGCGGACAACCTGCAGGGCGATGAGCCAGAACAACGGCTGCGCCTCGCGGAAGAAGCGCCACACCCAACTCTCTACAGCGCGCGTGACAGTGAACAGTTGCGTGTCGAACTCTGCGGCGACCCAGCTGGTGACACACCAGAGTCCAATCAGGAACGCATGCTCTTCCAGCGTACTCATCTACGTCGCAGCTTGCGCTCGATTGACTGAATGCGCTTGTCCTGCTCCGTGTCGTCCGTCGTGTAACATTTCATGTCTGCATGCCCGGCCTCGTTTGCGTGAAGCTCTAGGCGGTGCTCCAGGTCAGCGATGGCGGTGTCCTGTGCACCAATGCGTGTCTTGAGTGCGTCGATGGTGGCGTGGTCCCACCATTTCCCAAGCCCGGAGAAGCCGAGGACGATGGCGAGGAACGCCAAGAGGAGCTGCCACTTGCTGCGAATGTCATGCAGGTCATCGACCTTCGCCTCAATCTTTTCCAGCAGTTCTTTGGTCGTGTACTTCACGGACGGCGGAACTGTCCGTTGCGGCTGCTCGCTCATGTGACAGGCGGCTCAACCAGCTGCCGTATCTGCTGCGACTTGAAAGGCTCGCCGTTGGCCGCGATGCCGCTGGCCTGGCCGACCCACTTGCCAACTGTCTCAAAGACAAGGTCCGCGTCTGTCACCGTGTACGCAACCGTCGATTCGTCCGCCGCGACGCCCACGGTGACAATCACGGTTTGCGCCGTGTCCTCGTTTTCCCACGTCACTTGCAAGCCGGTCGCGGTGGCGAGCTCGCTCGGGCTGATGAGAACTTCATTGCGGTAGACGGGAAACGCATAGCTGTCCCCCTTATGTCCGACGTAGATGGTGGGGAGGACAACCGGGGTGATGCCGCAGTCGATGCCGTCTACCGCGCCCGCGCCAAGAGCGATGACGTTGGCGTCGATGCGTTGGAGAACTTCAATGATGAGAGCGCAGTCCTCTGCGGTGCAGCCGCCGCCGCCGCCGCCGGTGTTTACCTGCTCCACCAGCGTCGACACCTTCAGCTCAAAGAGAACGGTGAAGCCACCGAGCGTCGGGGCGTACGTTTGCCAGTCGGCAGGGTCGGGGAACAGGTTGCCGTTGATTTGGAGGTTGTGGTCGCTTTCGGCGGGACGGAACTTCCATGGGTGAAGCATGAAGAACGTAGAGCCGAGGTTTTCCGTGTCGGAGGTAGGGTCGCCGCCAACGACGCGAAACGCTTGCGGTAGGCCGCGCCGCTGCGGGACCGCCAGCAACCAATCTTTCCACTCGCTGTAGATTTCGCGCCAGTCGAGTTCGTTGTCTCCGCCCGTTGAGATTTCAATGATGCGGAGGTTCACTGGGTCAAACGTGACGACGTCAGCCATGTCTACCCCTTTATCACGTTCTCACCCGGGAGCGCCGTTTGGCACTTGGGACAAAATATCCACTCCAGAATCCCGTCTGAGGCGACGGTGCTCCCCGTCTTGCAGCGCGGGCAAAGAGCGTTCCGGCCCGTCGGCGTCATCTTCGGCGGCAAGCGCATGACGACGGACTGCGACTTCTCGTGAACCACGGTGGCCACGTGCTTGACGGTGTGTGAGGTGATGCGCACCGAGCGCACCGCGGGGTCGTGCAAAATCTTGTCCGCAATCCCAAGCGCCTGCTCCTCCGTGCTTCCCCGCGCCTGCTCAACCCAGATGTTGCCCACCTTGATTTCGATAACGAAGAACGCGGTATGTCGCTCCCATAGTTTCTTGGTCATAGGTTTCTGAAGTTCGGGTCAGGCTGCTGGTTGAGGTTGACCGTCGCGTCAGCGGAGAAGCTCCGGTTGTTGAAGCGAATGGGCTCATACCCTTTTTGGATGGCGACGATGTCGTAGGCGACCCCAGATTGCAGGGTTGCGACCCAGGGGTCCGCCACGGTTGTCTCGATACCATCTTCCTCCGCGCCCGTGGAGTTGATGTAGACACGAATCTCCGTGCCGACCGCAAAGTTGGTGAAGCTGACGGAGATGTTGGCGGTGACCGTCGTTGATGCGCTGGTGCCGTCCCGGTAGGAGTGCTCTGTTACCGAGCCGCCGCTGACGACGGAGATGGCGACGGCGCCGGCGGTGTTGTTGTAGATGCTCCGGTCGTTTGCGGTGCCCGCCTGCAGGGCGTAGCCGCTGAAGCGGTTGCCGGTGGAGGTTTGGCTGGCCACGCGCGGCGTCGTCAGCTCTATCGCGTGGCCGTCACTGAACGCGAAGTCGCAGAAGCGAATGTCTCCAAGGTCGTCCGTGGTCATGAACGCCACGCCGTCCGCCGTGTTGGCGTCGAGGATGGCGTTCTTCAGCTGCAGGCTGTTGCTCACCAGCGCACTTGAGACGTCACGGTACTGGCACGAGATGGCTTCGACCGCTGCGTCGTCGAGCAAGAACGCGCCGCCGTGTCCGAACTGGACGCCGTACAATCCAATCGCATCCAGGTTCGCGTCGTTGAAATCCATGTCCCAACGGACACCGGCGGCGGCAGCGGTGATGACACCGCCCTGCGCACCCACGGCGTCATTCCCCGTGCCGCTCTTGGTGCCGAGCTTGAAGTTGGTTGTCCCGCCGGAGTTGCCGAGCGCAGAGATTTTGTAGAGGTCCGACGGCGCCCACTCCTGGTCCTCCCACAAGATGAGCTGGTCGGTATCTGAGAACCCGTGCGTGGTCGTGTCGTTGATGCCGACTTGGAGCGGCGTGTTGATGGTCCACGAGCCACCGGGACCGGGCTTGAACGTGCCGGCGCTGGAGCCAAGCTGGGTGAAGATGTCGGCGAAGTCCCAATCGGTTGTCCCACCGTTGCGGCCCTCGACAATGATGCCGGGGCTCCCATCGGGCAGCCGACGAATCTCGTCTATCCACGTGTTGTCCACCGTCTTGGTCATCACGGTGGCGGTGACGGCAGTGAAGCCGACGTGCTGGATGGCGCTCGTCGCAGGCGCCGTTCCCCCGGTGTTGCTCGGCGTGCCCTCAATGTCCACCACGAACTGCGTCCACCCGCCTTCGACTGAGGTGGGCCACGAATCATTGCCGCCCACGTAGAACTCGAAGAAGTCGGAAGTGGATGGCCCGGTGAAACGAATGGTGAGTCCGCCGTTTGCCTTCGTGTCCAGCAAGCCGACGATGCCGCAGTTTATCCAGACGTAGAAAACCTGGTTCGCCCAGTTCTGCGTTGCCCCTGCGTTGTAGAGACACCCACGGCGGGAGCTGGAAATCTGCTCGGCGATGGAACCGGAGCCCTCAATCTTCACATCAGTGTCGAGTGCCACGGACGCGCCGCCGCCGCCAACGGCGACGACCCAGTTGGTTGTCGCGTTCGCTCCATCTACCAGCGTTCGGTTGTCGGTGATTTGGTTGGCCACTTAGGAACTCTTCAGCAGCCGGTCGTAGAGCACGATGGCGCCAGCATGATGCGAATACAGGTGCGCGCCGTCCGAGGGAATGAAAACCGTTGGCCCGGCGTGGTGATGAACCATGCTCTCATGGTCAGGGCCGAACACGTAGCAGGCGTCCTCCGGGTGGGAGAACTGGAGAATCGACTCCTCTCCAGTCGGAACCACGTGAACGACGTTGGCGCCCGCGGGCAGCAGCGTCGCGTCGCGCCAGACCTTGAAGCCCGCCCACCAATCTGGAATCGGACCGCAGCAACAATACGGAACGTGTCCGGGAAACCCCGCAAGCAACGACGCCCAAAGGTCGATGCTCGCGGGGTCGTGTTCTGGTGTGAGAACAACTCCGAACACGGTGGCTCCTTAGAGGTTGAGGAAGTTTCGTTCGATTTGTGAAGTCACCGGAATGGTGAGCGCAGACGTCGAGATGGTTTGGACGGTGGACTGGGTGTACTGCGCCGTCTGTTGCCCGATGGCCCTGGCCTGTACATCCGCGTCCGTGCTTGCCGTTCGCCCGCCTTGGACGTTGTTCGAGTAGTCGAACGAGAAGCTGTAGTCGGCAGACGCCAACCCCGTCACATCTGCTGCCAGGTTGTCCTTGACGATGATGTTGTCTGGCGAGTCGATTGGGTACTCGTCGATGTCCGCAGCGGCGCTAGACGTGGTGGTAATCGTTTCCGAATCGTAGCGCGTCACGCTCCATTGGGACGTGCTCGTTTCCGCGGTGACTTGGTAGATGCCGTTCATGGCCGCATCGGCTCCGGTGAGGCCACCGACGCGCACGTACTGTCCGGCCCCCACATTCAACGCGGAGAGGTTGGCGCCCGTGCTATCGAACGTCCCGTCCGCCCCGGTGCCCGCTGTGACGATGAGGTCAGTGACGTTCCGGGTCCGCGTGAAGTCGAAGAACAGGGTGTACTCCGCCACGGTGTCGTCGATGAGGGTCTGGTTGAAGTCCAGCGTGACCGAGACGGTGAGAGGCGCGTTCCGCTGCGTCCCCAGGTTGTCGAAGTACACCGTGTCGTTCGCAGACGCGCTGTTGAGGTTGATGATGTAGACGCCCGAGCCGCCGCCGTCCGGGTTAGACGGGAAGGATAGGCCGCCGTCCACAGAGCCAACCTCTAGCGTGGGACCGACGAAGCGCATGAGCCCGTCCATCGTCTTGCCGATGGCGGTGTCCGCGTCCGCGTCAATGTCCGTGGCTTGGCGAAGCGAGTATTGGACGAACTCGTACACCTGAGTGTTCGTGCCGTTATTGCCGTCGACGATGATGCCGAAGTTGTACGGGCCGCCGACCAGGAGGCCGTCACCACCGCCACCGCCGTCACCCTGCGCTTGCGGAGTGGCATAGTAGGTGATGGACATGCCGTTCCACGGGGAGCTGCCGGTGATGGTGCCGTCCGCGGACGAGATGTCCAGGTCCTGCGAGTTGGCCAGGCCGAACGTGAACAAGCGGTTCGAGAGAACGGACTCACCAGCCGCGGCCAAGTCGGACTGCGCGAACGTTCGTGCGTTGGAGTTGCCCGGCGTGGTTCTTTCTCGGAGACGCAGCGTGAGTGCGTTTCGGTTGTCCACGGAGATTTGCGCAACCGTGTCCGCTTCGCCGGTGTCGAACGTGCCGGTTGCAAACGTCAACGTCAGGGCGGCGACCCCGATGATGGTGTATGTCCCGTCGTTCGCGGCGGTGTTGGCCGCGCGCACCGTCATCTGGCCGCCGACCTTGAAGCCGTCGGTAATGAACGAGCCGGTTGCACGGGTGGCGGTGTCGTCCCCGCCCGCGCCATCTACGAACGTGAACGTGTCGGGGTTCCCGATTTCGTTGTAGATGAGAACGGCTTCGTTGACGGGACCGTTGAACGTGAAGTCCACGGTGTCATCGACCGTCGTGTCCGTGCCGAACTGATAGTAGGCGAGGTCGCCGGTGCCGGCCGTCTCGTCTAGGAACGCGCCGAGGGTTCGGATGCCTGCGTACTGCGCATCGAGGACACCGGCGGCGCTGACTTCGCTCCAGCCCATGTTTCGGAACATCTTTCGCGTCCGAATCGAGAAGGTGGCGTTGTCGCGCGGCGACCAACCTGAGTTATTGCCCGAGGGGTCCTGGCCGATGAGATATTTACCAGCGTCCGAGTCAATCGTGAGCATCGGAAAGGGGGCGTTCGCGATGAGGAAGTTGTCGTCCTTCCAATCGATGACGGCCTTGCTGTAGAACGCTTGGCCGAGCACACCGTCCAGGTCCAGGTGGCCCTGGGATGCCGTGGCATCTTCGAGCGCGTAACACTCCAAGGCAGCCGTGTCCCACATGAGGTTCTTCATGTCGGTGCGCGTGTCCGCGCTCTCGGAGCCGGCGGTACCCGTGGCGCCGCTGAGGCTCTTGACGAGGTAGCTCGTCGTGGACGTGTTGACTACGACCACCTCGTAGACGCCGTCGTGCGTCGTATGGTTGAAAACGGTGAAGCGCTCGCCGACCACCATGGCGGGCAGGTTGTTGCCCGCCGAGCTGATGGTGACATTGGGAGCGGTGTCCACGGTGAACACCATGTCGGTGATGGTCGCGGCCACATGGGAAAAGACGAACGCCGACTCGCCCACCGCGTTGGCGATGGGGTTGCTGCCACTCACCTTGTCCAGCGTCACGCTGCCCGTGGACGGGCTGGCGTCGTTGACCTGATACAGCCCGTTGTTCACGGTGTCCGAGTGGTCTCGAATCTCCACCCACTCGTTGTCGAGCAGGAGGGGCAGGTTGGTTCCCGCCGACGTGACCGTTACCTGGTTTGCAGTCGGCGTTCCGAACACGATGTCCGAAACGGTCGTCGACGCGCCTTGCGAAAGACCGCTTGGGTCCGTGATTTGTCCTAGTGCCACCTTCTATCCCCCTGGTTGAGCGTGACCATCGTACCCGTGCGCAGATTTCACCGCAACGATTGTCACTGAAGTTCGTCCTTCACTGTCGTGTAAACCACCTGTGAGCGCCAGGGCTCTCCGGTCGCGGAGACGCCTTCTGCCTGCGCCTCCCATTTGCCCGGCGTCTCGTACACGCCATCCCCCGTCGTCGTGGTGTACGTAGCGAAGCCGCTGCCCACGGAAATGGCGGTGTTCACTTGGTAGTTCGTGTCCGTGTCCCGGTTGTAGAAGTTGACCACCAATCCAGTTGAGCCCACCAGCTCCGCGTCCGCCATCAGCGTCGCCCCGCGGTATACGGGCAGCGCAACGGCGTCCCCCTTGTGTCCCGTGTAGACGCTGGGCGTGACGAGGACGGGGGAGGCGCAGTCCGTGCCCGGCTCGTACACCGCCAGCAGCGCCACGGTCTGCGCGTTGATGGCGTTGATGATGGCCGTGGTGTCCAGGCTCACCCCGGCGTCCGCAATGACCAGCATGTCGGAGACGTAGAGTGAGCCGGTGATTTCATATTCCACCATGAACACGTCGCCCACGGCCGCATTGAGCTGAGAGACGTCGAGGGCGTACTCATACTGTCCCGGCGCGAGCGTGTCGCTCACCTCCGTTTGCGCCGCTTGGCGCGTCGTCCACCCGGAAGGCTTGAACGTGAAGTCGGAGAAGTCGAGCCAGTTGGCGCCCTGCCGAAGCGCGACGACCGGAGATAGGCCGGTGTCACCGGACGTGAGCGTGAGCACGAGCGGGAAAGCGGTGTCGGTGGGGAGCGCTTGGACAGTCATCAGTCTGAAACCCTCGTGTACTCGATGGTGAGACACAGCCGAATCGGAATACCGTTGCCGTTCGCGTCCAGCGTCGTCACAAAGAAGTTGAGCGTATCGTCAGCCGCAAGGACGTCGGTGTCAAAGGTCGTGATTTGCTTGAGGTAGGCTTTGTTCGTGGTGCCGTCCACGGTCCAAGCGGGACTGCGAAAGACGCGGGTTTGCGTCGGCGTTGCTGTCGCGCCTTCTGTCAACGGTTGCTTCCAGCAATCCCAATACAAGTCGTGCGTACTGTGCGCGCCGCTTGGGGTCCAGTAGAACGTGACGCGCTCCAGCCGCGCCTTGTAGGGGAAGTAGATGCCGCCGTCCCAACGGTCGAAGGTCGGGTCCGTGTCCAACGTGGTCCCGTCGCTTGTGGAGCTGCCGCCAGAGTTGCTCCAGGGGTCGTCACCCATGAAGCCTTCGTTGTAATGATAGTAGCGCCAGATGTCCTCTGCCGGAACCACGCGCGCGGTGATGCGCTGCGTCTCGCGGGCGAGCGTCACCGTGTTGTTTTCGTCGTCCTTGAAAACCGCCGAGGTGGGCACCGTGTCTTGCACGCTGAAGTCGCCGTGTCCCGCTGGAACAGACGGGAGGCTCGCCTGCTCCTTGAAGCGGATGCGCTTCGGATTGATTTCGACTTCGGCAGTGACCGAGCCGTTTGCGCCGTCGTTGAACTTCGCGCCGGGGTCGGTCGTTCCGTCTTGCTGTATTTCGAGGACGGGCTTGTTCGTGCCTGCGCCAGAGTCGGACTTCTGCTTTTCAAGAGTGAGGGGAGTTATCGCGTTCCCGCCATCGTGAATCAGAATGTCATCGTTTGCGCCGAGACTGACTTCGTTGTCACCTCGTTGAAGGACCGTCTCAAGACCGTCCGCAGTTGGCTCCGAGTAGGGCGCAAACGAGATGCGCGCGCCGGTTTCAATCTTCGCCGTCGTCTGTCCCCGGCTGATGATGGGGAGCTTGAAGTACGCGCCCGCATTGGTGGTCGAGCCGTTGCCCTCGAAGTTCGCGCTGCGTGTGAGGTCCCCGATTTGCGAAAGGCGGAGGTGGCTGTTGACCAGCGACCATCGAAAGGACGCGCTGGTCACATCGAGACCGGCTGCGTCCACGCGCGGGATGTACATGATGGTCGCCAGCGCCGGGTCTGCGTTGTTGAGCCGGAACTTCCCAACGCCGGGGTCCCCGTCCACGGTGGAGGAGTCGTACTCGAACTCCGCGAAGCCGAGCCGCGTCTGGTCGAACACCGTGGAGATGTCCACGCCGTCGAGGAGGAGCGCACCCTTCACGTCCGTCGGTGTAGCCGACGCGCCAAGTTCTAGAAGGGACGTGTTGAAGGGAGCAATCTTGACGAGCCCGTTGTTCGCCCCGCCGTTGCCATAGCCTGCGAACACGTAAACGTCTCCGCCGTAAGGTCCGTCCTGCGCGGTGCCGCCGTTTATCCAAAGATGCCCGCCGCCCTGTAGGTCGCCGACGGCGCGCGTGCGGACGCCGATTGCATAGGAGGCCGGTGCCGCCGTGTCGAGCTTGGGAATGAATAGGATGCCGTTGCTCTTGAACACCATCCTGCGCGTGTTGTCAGCGTTCCGAACCTCGACTGCGTGGTCGGTATCGGATTCGATTAGGACGTCGAGCGCGGGAAGGTTGCTCGCATCCCCGCTCTCCGCCTTCGTGTTCACTAGCGTTAGGAGTGAGACGTTGGCCGCTTGGTCGCGGAGGATTACTGGGTTGGCGACCGGCGCGTCCACATCGTTGTCCGGCGTCGGCGCGTTGATGGTGTCGTCGAGGGAGGAGGGGACTGGAAGGGATGCGTTGGCCATTGGTTCCTTTTATGGAATCACGTTTACGTACGGAGAGGCGTGCCCAAAACTTTCATCCGACAAGGCCCTGATGGTTGCTCTGTCGAGCACCGTGTCTGTTACAAAGACGTTCGCCATGAAACCGTCAATATCTGAGGCAGTCTCATCCTGGTCACATGCAAAAGAATACACGTCGGTCGTGTTGACCGTCTGGCTCGCAACCACGTCACCGGACCAAACGGGCTGTCCGTTGAGATAGAACTCCGCGGGGTTGCTTCCTGTTCCTCTGCCAGTGCTATCGATGGCGAGACAGACATGAAACCACCGACCAGCGGGCGTCTCTTCAAAGTTGACGCCCATCGCCGTGACGCCGTTGCCTTGGAAGCGCCACCCGGCAGAGCTTTGCAGTTGAAGCGCATAGTTGGAGCTATTGCTGCCAGGACCGGAGCCGAGTAACTGGAGCGTGTAACCCAGGACCGTCCCCATCATAAATCCGCCGAACGTGACTGGCGAGGTGTGCGGGACTTGGTGGGCTTGTGAAGTCCCGGTGATTCTCGGCGCACCTGTTGGGAGGCCTCGGTCGAGCAGCAGCATGTCATTGCCGTCGTAGGAATGGCTGGCGTTGACCGCGCTGTTGAAATAGGTGTCTCCTAGAGTCGGAGTCCCATAGTCGATGGTGTGGTTCCCAGACTTGTCGAGAACGTCATCCCTGAATGGACAGGCGAGAATGTTGCCCACCGACTCGCACACGGTAGACGACCGTGTGACCGTCCCACCAATGCCGCCGACCGCTGGCGTGCCGCCCTGCAAACGCTGAGGCATCAGCGGTGCCTCGTCTGGAAGAAGCCCTCGGAGCCCGTGGTGACGGTGAGGTTGGCGTGCGTGCTGGAGAAAGCCATCACCAACCCCGTGGTGAACAGGAGCCCGGTGGGGAACCAGTATGAGCCCACGCCACCGATGAGCGGGATGCGCCAGTACGGCGTCGTCCCGTTCGCCGGCAAGCTCGTCGCATTGAAGCACATGGCGCAGACCGCCGTGCCGCTTAGCCCGTCGAGGTACGCATGAAGCTCACCCGCCGCGCCCGCGCTAGCCTTGATGACCTTGCTGTCCTCCGCGACTGAGCTGATGCCCTGGAACCCGTAGGCAATCGGCTGCCCGTCCGCGTCCGACATGACGAAGGACTGGTGTTCCTTGGACCCGTCGTCCCACGTTGCAAAGACGTCGCCCGTGGCGTCGTCGAATCGTTTTACGCTAGAACCTGTGAGTGCCATGTTTCACCTATAGAATCAGACTGATGGGGTTGTTCGAGAAAGTGACCAACGTGACAATCCATTGCTGCGTTGGACAAATGGTGAGCAAGAGTTTTTCAAAGGCGTCCCGACTGCCCTCCGGGACGTCTGCGGGCGCCGGGAATACCTCACCACCAATGTAGAGGAAGAAGGGCCAGTACGCCGGGTCGTCTGGCACCGGCGGCGGCGCGCGTTTCGTGAGGTCTTTGTTGACCAGGTAGAACACGTCGTTGGCCAGCAAGTCAGAGCAGACGGCGCTCGTGTCGCTCTCCTGGTTTGGTGGCTGCTCCCCACACTCTGCGTCCGAGTCTCCGCATTGCGTCAACCCAATGAGGGGCTGGTTCGTGTAGTCGCGCGGGTCCCTTGGCTGCAGACGGGAATACTGGTCTATCACCCTCGTGTTGCGGTCGAGGACATACAGGTTCTTGCTGTTCGGGCTAAGACAAATGCCGCTCGGGTTACTGAAGCCCGGGTCTAGGCTGCTGTCGAACGAGGCCGTCGTGATGTCGTACTGGACGGCCAGCGTGTACTTGAGCGCAAGGTTCCCGGCGTCGTCCGCAACCCACATGGAAAACCCGCTGTCCCCAAACCAGAGTCCGTATGGCGCCGTCGTTTCTGCCGTGATGTACGTCTCGCCCGCGTAGACGCCGGTCGTGATGTCCCACGGCGAGCTGAGGTTGTATCGAACCACGACACCGCTGGCGCCTGCGTTCTGGCCGCAGACCCAAAGGGCGGTCCCGTCGGGCTTGAAGAACATGTCCCCCGTCACCGTTGGAATGTGCGCGGACACGTCCAGCTCGTCCCCGGTTGCTGAAAGCGTCGCGACGTCCCAGGGAGTGAAAAGCGAGTACGAACGCACCTTGTCCGTGTCGCCGTAGATGAACATGAGCGTACCGTCCTCCGAGAACGATATGCCGGTGGGGTTGCCCTCCTGAACGCCCACGCCGCCGAAGGTGCCAACGGTGGTCGTGCTGATGTCGAACGGGGTGGCTAGGTTGCCCTGCACGATGAGGTCGAACTGGCCGTGCGCCGTGATTACCATCTCGCCGTCTGCGCGCATGTACATCGCCTGAGGCTGAGTTCCGCCCCCAGAAAGAAAGAACGACTTGCCGGTGTCGCGGTAGTCGCTGACGCTGCGGCTGTAGCGGAACACCGTGTCGGCGTTGCTCCCGACGATGTACGTGTCTCCCGTTGCCTGCCGCACGAACATGTCTTGCGGAACGGTTTCCTCGTTTGAAACGTCACCGATTTCGACTGGCAGCCCGGCGGTTGAAATGTCGTAGGGGGTGCCGAGCTTCCACTGCCAAATGGAATCTGAGGCCGCGCTGATGGCCTCGACATAGTTGCCGTCTCCGGTGAACGCGACGCCGGTCATGCCGGTGTCCGCGCCGCTCGTGTCCATCGAGACGCCGGAGTAGTTGTAGCTGGTCAACGTGTAT
>Ga0265309_10000338_pt1 | contig 17978 bp, 16 predicted proteins | sample Helome_FD_192492 | JGI IMG/M metagenome (GOLD analysis project Ga0265309, IMG submission 192492) | Marine sediment microbial communities from subtidal zone of North Sea - Hel_20160524 (Illumina Assembly) | ecosystem: Environmental > Aquatic > Marine > Subtidal zone > Sediment ...
GCAACCTCAAATGCGGCGAGCATCGCCGACGATGGCGCCAACGGCGACGATCCGGATACGGGCAACAACAGCTCAACCGAACCCACGCCGCTGGATGCAGCGCCGGACCTGGTGATCGGCAAAGATGACGGCGGCATCACGGCGATGCCGGGCGAAATCGTGAGCTACACTCTGCGTTATCAGAATGTGGGTAACCAGGACGCCACGGGTGTCGAAATCAGCGAAACCGTACCGGATAACACGGTATTCAACGCTGCGGCCAGCACGGCTGGATGGTCCTGTGTGCCGGACGCCCCGGCTGGTTCCATTTGCACGCTGGCCATTGGTGCGCTGGCTGCGGGTATTCCCGAAGCGTCAGCGACCTTTGCCGTGACAGTGGACAATCCGTTGCCGGCAGGTGTGATAGCAACCTCAAATGCGGCGAGCATCGCCGACGATGGCGCCAACGGCGACGATCCGGATACGGGCAACAACAGCACATCAGATACCACGCCGCTGGACGCCACGCCCGACCTGGTGATTACCAAGGATGACGGCGGCATCACGGCGATGCCGGGCGATACGGTGAGCTACACGCTGAGTTACCGCAACGTGGGTAACCAGGGTGCAACCGGTATCGTTATTACCGAGACCGTACCCGCGTTTACCGTGTTTGACGCTGCGGCCAGCACGACCGGATGGTCCTGCACCCCGAATGCCTCGGCTGGTTCTGTTTGCACGCTGGCTATCGATGCGCTGGCTGCCGGCCAACCCGAAGCTTCAGCGACCTTCTCGGTTACAGTAGTCAGTCCAGTGCCGGCTGGTGTCGAAGAGGTCGTCAACAGCACCAGCATTGCTGATGATGAAAGCAACGGTACTGATCCGAACCCGGGTGACAACAGCGATTCTGACAACACGCCGGTGATCGCCCAACCGGACCTGCTCATTAGCAAGGATGACGGCGGAGTTACCGTGATACCGGGCGCTACGATTGCTTATGTACTGAGCTATCAAAACGTCGGCAACCAGGACGCTACGGGTGTCGTCATCAGTGAAACAGTGCCTGCCAATACCGTGTTCGACCCAAATGCCAGCTCTGCTGACTGGGTCTGCACGTCAGCGGCCGCCGGTTCCAGCTGCACGCTGGCGATTGGTGCGCTGGCAGCAGGCGCCGGCCCCATCACGGCGACTTTCGCAGTGCTGGTCGACAGCCCGCTGCTTGCGGGTGTCGAAGAGGTCGTCAACAGCACCAGCATTGCTGATGATGAAAGCAACGGTACTGATCCGAACCCGGGTGACAACAGCGATTCTGACAACACGCCGGTGGATGCTGTACCTGATCTGGTCATCAGCAAGGATGATGGCGGGGTCACGGCACTGCCGGGTGCTACGGTGAGTTATACCATCACCTATCAGAACGTGGGCAACCAGGACGCCACCGGTGTCGAAATAAACGAAACCGTACCGGATAACACGGTATTCAACGCTGCGGCCAGCACGGCCGGATGGTCCTGCGCGCCGGCTGCCCCGGCCGGTTCAATTTGTACTCTGACCATCGGCGAGTTGGCGGCGGGCGCCGTTGCGGCTACAGCGGCCTTTGTGGTTGATGTGAACAGCGTAGTGTCGGTTAACGTGGACGAACTGGTTAATAGCGTCGGCATTGCAGATGATGGGAACAACGGCGACGATCCCACTCCCGATAACAACGACTTCAGCCTGAGAACGGCAGTGGGCGGGTCCGCGTTTTTCCGGGTCACAAAGCATTTCACCGACGGTAATCCGATGGATGTGAAAGTGATGCTCAGCTGCAACAATGGCACGGGGAGCCCCTGGAGCGGCGAAATCAACGAAAATGAGCAAAAAATATTCGTAGTAACCAAGTTTGCTCCTGGCCAAATGGATTGCAGTGTCACAGAGGTGTTTCCAGCAGGATACTCACCGAGCTATGAAGCATCAGCCGTCGAAAACGGTAATGCCGATTCCATAAGTGGCGGGCCCACGGCTTGTAACTATGAAGGCGTTGGTTTTGGCACCTTCCAATGCAGCATTGTCAATCAGCCTGATCCGGTACAGATCACCGTGGTCAAGGACTGGGTCGTCGAAGGTGTTGAAAGCCTGCCGATTGAGCAGGAAATCGATATCAGGGTCGTATGTGACAGCAATTCCGAGATTCTTGGTCTGAATCGGCAAGACTCCGAATTCAATTCGGCTTATAATCCGGCCTCGAGATGCTCTACCGGTGATGATGTCACCGATTCGTACCTCATCTGCAGAGACGTACCAGGCGATGCGACACTGGTCGTCGATGTAATCCCGGGCGACTACCCGTCTACCTGGTGCCGGGCCTACGAAAATATTCTAAGCAGCGCCGTCGAGCAGGAAACTGACTGTAACGAAGGCCGGCGCAGTGATGCTCGTAAAACCACCCTGCCCAATGCGGGAAGTGCAAGCGATTACGGCATGGTTGTCAGTACCTCCGGCATGGCCGACGGCAAGAACCCCGACAAGCGTGCATGCCTGATGACCAACACGGTCTTCTATGAAGGCATCCCGACGCTGAACCATTTCGGCATGGCCATCCTGGCGCTGTTGATGCTGACTGTTGGGTTCGTCGGGCTACGGCGCATCGTCTAACAGACGAGGAGTGGCACACACGATAATTTTGGGAGTTGATAAGATTTAGTCTATAATTGCTCTAGTGACCTGAAATCCTTGGGGATTGCAGGTTTCTGCCATGCGCAGCAAAGAGACCAGAGCATGAGTCAGATCAGCATCGGAATTCTGGAAGACGACAAAGACCAATCCGACCTCCTCGAATTGTGGCTGGGCGAAGCAGGTTACGATGTCGGGAGCTGTGTTGACGGCACGGAATTTATTCGTGCCGCGCAGTCTCGCGGGTTCGATTTGATGATACTCGATTGGCTGGTCCCGAAAATGAACGGGCTCGAGGTGCTGGAATGGGTTCGCCTGAACATTCGTGAGCGGGTGCCAGTGATTTTTCTGACCACCAGGGGAGAAGAAGAGCAAATCGTCGCGGCTCTCGAGGCTGGTGCGGACGATTACCTGACCAAGCCGGCCCGGCGGGATGAATTGCTGGCCCGGGTGACTGCGGTGGCGCGGCGCAGTGGGCTCACGGACGATCAGCCGGATACTTTGAAGGTGGGAGAGTTCGAACTGGACCGTAAACTCAGCCAGGCCACCAAGAACGGCCAGGATTTAGTACTTACCGGCAGGGAGTTCGAATTGGCGTGGTTTCTGTTCACTAATCTTTCCAAAATTTTATCCCGTGAATATCTGCTAAGACACATCTGGAACATCAGTGCGGCGGTCAATACACGGACCGTCGATACGCATGTGAGCAGAATCCGCAGCAAACTGGGTTTGCGGCCGGAAAATGGCTGGAAACTGAGTTCGGTGTATCATTACGGGTACCGCCTTGAACAACTGGACTCTTAATTGGGGATAATCATGGCAGTTAAAAAAGAAAACTCGGATAAACCAGGGCCCGACGGCAACGTCGATCAAATTCGTGAAATCCTGTTCGGAGGGCACCTGCGGGCGTTCGACGAGCGTTTTGAACTGGTGGAATCACGCCTGGCGAAAGAGACAGACGCCCTGCGCAAGGCCACGGACAAGAAATTCCAGGACCTCGAACGCCTGGCGGCCGAAATCCGCGAGGGTGCGGGAGACCGGTTGGGCGCCGAGATCAATAACCGGGAACTGGCGCTGAACAAATTCGAACTGGCACTGGGTCAATCCAGGGCAGACGCTGAAAACCAGATGGCTGCGATGGAAGGCCGGTTCGCTGAACAATTCAAGCAGATCAGGACGGAGATCAAGGCCATGCACCAGGAGTTGTCGAAGGCCCTGTCACAGGCCGATCGCAACCAGGCCAGCGCTGTTGAGAATCTGAGCCAGGACAAGGTGGCTCGACGGGATCTGTCCGACCTGTTCCAGGGCCTGGCGCAGAGCCTTCAGCCCGAGAAGAACAGCCGCGGCAAGTGATGACCTGACTTCGAGGTTAGGTTTTTTCAATGACTGAAACCAGGAAAACCGGCAGTTCAGCCCCGGGCGATGAACTCGAACGCCTGCGCGAACTGATCCTGGGAGATAAAGTCACTCATATTGATGCGCTGTATCGGCGGGTTGACGATCCCGAAACCCGCACTGAAGACGTTGCCGAGGTGCTGCCGGGTGCCATGCATCGGGTCATCGAAGATCCGGTAGCCAGGCCGAAAATCGAGCAGCCCATCGTCGATACCATTCGCGGTGCGATCAAGCACGATACTGAATCATTTGCCGAAGCCCTGTTCCCGGTGCTCGGGCCGGCAATCCGGCGGGCGGTTGCGGATGCGCTTAAGTCCCTGGTTCAGCGCATCAACGTTGCAATTGAGAACAGTTTCAGCGCCAAGGGTTTGCGCTGGCGCCTGGAGGCTGCCCGCTCTGGCGTGCCGTTTGGCCAGATCGTATTACGCGAAACCATGTTGTACGCGGTTCAGGAAGTATTCCTTATCCAGCACCAATCGGGGCTCGTGCTGGCCAGCGCGCGACTGGACGATACGCTGGTGCTCGACGAGGACGCATTTTCCGGCATGCTTTCAGCGATACAGGCATTCATCCAGGATTCCCTGGGAATAGCCGGAAGCGAACAACTGCGGAGCGCAGAACTGGGTGATCGGACCTTGTGGGTGATCAATGGTCCGGGCGCATCGCTGGCCTGCCTGGTGATCGGCACGCCGCCACTCGAGGTGCGGGAACAACTGACGGACACGCTTGAAACGCTCCATGCCCAGTTTGGTGATGAGTTCGACTGGCCCCCGGAACGACTGACGGATCCCAATACTGTCGAGACGTTATTGCGCAGGGCACTGATGGGGGAGGTTGCCGAGGGGGGGCGCAAGTCTTCCAACAGGCTGTCCCGGCTTTTGTGGGCTGCAGCCGGTCTCGCTGTGATCGCACTGCTGGCCTGGAGTGCCTGGCACATGGTTCAGACTGACCGGCTGGAAAAACGGCTGACCGGACTGTTCGCTGCTCAACCCGGTTATGTACTGACCTCACACGAGGCCAGCGACGGGCGGATTTCACTGGCTGGCCTGCGTGATCCTCTGGCTGAAACTCCTGAGTCAATCCTGCAAAACACGGAAATCGATTCCAAACTCGTGACGTTGGCTTTTCGGCCTTTCCAATCGCTGGAAACGCCATTTGTCCTTAAGCGCCTAAGCGCCTCTCTGGGCGGTGATGGGGGCTTCGCGCTGGATTTCAGCGATAACGAACTGACCGTCGGGGGATCTTTGACGGCCGCTCAGTACAGCATGCTTGAGACCTTACCCGGCCTTCACCCGGTTATCCAGTCGGTCAATCTCGAACAAACCCGCCTCGATCCCCGGGACGCGGTGGACCTTGTTCGCCGACGGCTGAACGCCCCGGCGACTGTCTCGATTACACCTGTGGGCGATCACATGGAGCTGTCCGGTTCCGCCAGTGCCGGGTGGTTTGCCGAAGCGCATACCCACTCCCAGCTGATTGGTGGTTGGGCCATTGATTTCACGCCCCTGCGAAATGCGCTTGCGAATCGTCTGGATGTCCTGGCCGGTCGCCTCAGTGGACGCACACTCACATTCACCCGGCAATACGAATTTTCGCCGGCTGCACAAACCGGATTGGGCGCGCTGGGAGAGGAACTCAGTGAGCTGCAAAAAACGGCCACATCCCTTCAAGTTGGCCTGGCCATCCAATTGGAGGGTTACGCCGATGGCCTGGGATTACCCGAACAGAACCGGCAGTTGGCCCTGGGCCGGGCCGAGGCACTGCGCACGGAACTGTCCAGCCGCGGTGTTGATCCTGCTGCGATCGAGATAGCGGTAGGTGTTTGGGAAAGCGGTGATGTAAACCCGAACCAACGAAAGGTGGTCGTTAACGTGCTTAGGGATCCGCTCAATTGATCAACCGAAAACTGTGCTTGCTGGGGGCATTTGCGGTAGGGAAAACCAGCCTGCTGCGACGTTTTGTGGAGGGTGTATTCGACCAGCGCTACCTCACCACGCTGGGCGTGAAAATTGATACCCGGGTGGTCGACCTGGATACGGCAACCGTCAAGCTGGTCATCTGGGACATCGAGGGTGCTGATCAGGCTGACACGGATAGCCAGCTGATCAGTTCGAGGATGAAGACCTACCTGAAAGGGACGGATGGAGTGCTGCTGGTGGCGGACGGAACCCGTCTTTCAACCATCGAGACCGCCCGCCGGCTGCACCAATGGCTGAGTCGCAAATACCCAGGCATGGCGGCAGCGCTTCTGCTGAACAAGTCGGATCTTGCCGACCAGTGGCAGGCAGATGCTCAGCACCTTGGGGATTTCGGTGAATTGTTACAAGTGTTCACGACTAGTGCGTTGTCCGGAGAGAATGTAGAGCGTACATTCTTGTATCTGGCCGAAACTTTGACAAAGGACGACGAGCCTTCAGATGGAGACCGCTGAATATCTGTACACGAACGTACTGCAAAACACACGCTGCCTGGTAGTTTCGCTGGACGCTGGCGGAATCGTCACGCAACTGGATTGCCCCTGGGGCAAGTGGGCCATCGAGAGTGTGCAAACCGGCAGTCATCTGCCGTTGCCCCTTCACGCCATACTGGAGGCCACCTCGGACGAAGTGGATGCGGAAGTTTTTCCTTTTGTCTATCTTGACGAAATCCAGGTCGTCGATGTGCATGTACGCGGCCAGGGAAAGGGTCGACAACTCATTCTTCGTGACGTGAGCGAAATTCACCAGGCCGGGCTGAAGGTTCAGCAAAAGGCTCACGAAGTTAGCCTGTTACTCGAAAAACAGTCAGAGCTGAACAGGCAACTCGAACTCCAGCGGATTGATTTGACACGAGCAAACCAGGCCAAAAGCCGGTTCATTGCTTCTATGTCTCACGAGTTTCGCACGCCCATCAGTTCGATCATGGGCCATGCGGACTTGCTGGTCCGCGAAATGGACGATGCCGCGCTTCCTGCGGCTATTCAGCGGGCATCCTGGCACCTCTTGACCCTGGTAGAAAATCTCCTGGGCCAAGCCCGGCAGGGCGAAGGATCGGTGTACCTAAATCCCGGCAAGGTGGATGTGATCGCTGTTCTGCGAGACATGCGCGAACTGTTTTCATTGCAGGCCGAAAATCGGGGCCTGGATTTGAACATTGTCGAACCTGCGGGGGAGGTCAGCCTGATTACCGATGAGCTGCGGCTCCGCCAGGTCCTGATTAACCTGCTGGGCAATGCCATCCGTTACACGGTTGAAGGCCACATTGATCTGCATGTCGATGTGGCGGCCGAATCACTGGCCTTCCGGGTAAGTGACAGCGGGCCTGGTATCGGGATTGAAGACCAGGAACGAATTTTTCAACCTTTCCAGCGGCTGGACCCAAACCAGCAGAGCGGCGCCGGTCTTGGGCTTGCCATCGTACGGCAGCTGGTAGACGCCATGGGAGGAGAGCTTGAGCTGGAGAGTGAACCTGGGTGTGGCAGCACGTTCGGTTTCAGACTTCCCGTCGAATTACGCGATCAGACCGGGCATTACCGGGACCTGAATGGGCTCTGTGTACTGCTGGTTGATGACGATACCGACGCGTTGGCCATTTATCAGCTTTTTCTGCTGGACTGGGGTATGCAGGTGGACAGTGCCAGTCACTTGCAGCATGCCCTGGACCTCGCCGGGAAGCGGCATTATGACCTTGTGATAACGGACCTTCACCTCGGAGAGGAGAACGGGATCGACCTGCTGCGGTTCGTACGGGCAGGACATGACGGGTGCAGGACACTGCTGTGTTCGGGCGCCGGGGTTTCATCGGACTGGCAGGAGCGATTCGGCGAATTCGCGGACGAGTTTCTGCTCAAACCAGTGCGCCCTGACAATCTCAAATCCGCCATTCAAAGCGCATTGGCCAGAGAGCGATAAGTGACCAATCTATCTCGCGAGGCGCTGCTGGCTCAGGAACGACTGGTCCGGAATTACCTTGCTTCCCTGCCCGGCAAGAAGGCCGGGATCGATGCCTGCTGGCAGCAGGTGCAGGCCAGTGATTGGCATCATGAAGAAATGGCGAAACTCAGGCTACTGGTGCATCGACTGGCCGGTTCAGCCGGTAGCTACGGTTTGGAGGAATTGGGTGTCGCTGCCACGACTCTCGATGAATCGCTTACATGTGATACGTGCGCTCCGGCACAGCGCCAGTTGATCAGCCGGCAAGTCACCGGTCTGTTTCATGTACTGGCTGCTGCCGAACAAATAGAGCCCTGAAGCGGGCCATTCGAAAAGGGAAGATCAGGGCAGGGGCGGGCCGTCCCTGGCCCCCTTCCGTCGCCTCCCCGTCGCCGGGGAGGCGCGTCCATGTGTTCCTTCCGGGACGAACCCGGAAATATGGGAATTGCTCAGAGTTTGAGCCCCAATTTTGCGGCGACTTCAGTGGCAATGTAGTTCGAGCCATATGGCAAGCCATTGCTCTGAGCATAGCGATTGGCGCTGCTCATTGTTTGCTCACCCAGAACACCATCAATCGGTCCTACCTCGTAGCCCTTGTTGCGTAGTGCGATCTGCAGGGTGCGGATGTTTCCATCCGTCATATTCACCTGGCACAGGACCTCGCGCCATTCCATGCGGTCGTTACCGACCAGGGTGCGCTTGGTCACTTCGTCGTATTGCGCCGGTATCTTGATTCGTCGCTCTTGTGCCGGTGACACCAGCTTCTGAACTTCGATGCTGTCGTATTCCGCCGGCACGGCGATTTCACGGCTCGTGGCGGGCTTCACCAGTACAGTTTTCTTGATCGTCCGGTACTCCGCAGGAATGACGACCTCACGGGTCGTGGCGGGAGTGTCCACCGCTTTGCGCGATACGGTCTGGTATTGCGCCGGGATTTCAACCAGGCACATCACCTCGCCGGTATCGGTCGTGCGGCTTTGGACTACAGTATCGCTGAAGCTGGAGGCCGGGCCGCGCTTCCACTCAGACCGGGCCGGAGAAATCATGACCTGCTCCGATACAGTCTTGTAAGTGGCGGGAACTTCCTCGATTCGCTTGGATTCGGGGCGCACCATTACGCGCTCCTGGACGGTATCGTACTGCGCTGGAACCGTCTCCAGTCGCGTGGAAGCTTCGCGGACCAGCACTCGTTGCTGGGCCGTTTCATAACGTGCCGGGACGATTTCAACGCGCTCGCTGGCTTCCCTGACCAGTACCGTTTCGGAATTCTCACCCCAGGTTGCGGGGATCAGTGCCCGCGCATAACAGTGACCGGGTTGGGCATCCGGCGGAAACAGGCTATCCGAACCGGCTGAACCGTAGGCAGCGCTGCCAGATTTCATACTCGCCTGCTGTTGCTTGAGTTGGCCGTCGCGGTCCTGAAGTTCGGCTTCGAGACTGCTGATACGAGTCTGTTGCTCGGCAATGACTTCCTGCTGATCGGTATCAGGCGAGGCGCTTGCCGTGCTGCTTGACGGCCAGTCGGACGTTGCACATCCGCCCATTGTTGTGGCCAGGGCGGTGCCCAGGCATATGCTCAATATTTTACGTTTCAAGAGTTCTCTCCTTTTAAAAATGCGATGTTAATACGTGACTTTTGGTGGCAAAGTTTTGGCTTGTGCAACCCACTTGGTCACTGTTTTGGAAGACGGTGTGACCCGCACCAGCCGTTTGGCGGCATTGACCTCTGCCATTTTGCTGGCCAGATTTTCCGCATTGCGGTTGCGTAATTCCTTGACCGTGTCTACTCCAGCGGCTTCCATTAATTCGGCGTACTGGCTGGCGACACCATTGATGCGAAACAGGTCCGCCATGTTTACGCAGCGCAGCAGCGTCTTTTCATTGAGGCCAGTCGTCGTGGCCAGTCCCTTGCGGCCGGACTTTGTGCAGGCGGTTTCCAGCAGTTTTTCTACCGTATACACGCCGGCATCGCGTAAAACCTGGCCGGTTTTGCCGCCGATTCCTTCGATGGATTCAATACTTTTGCTCATGTTCTGTTCTCCCTACTGATCTGTGATGAGATGCATTTATTTGTATCTGGAAGGGCAGTTTAGGCACCCTTTCGTTGCATATACAACTGCCCAAAACTGGCCTGAATTTGAATTAAATGAAGTAAAATAGAAATATAAAACAAATAGATAGATAGTTTTATGGAGGTTTCAAGGCCGCCTGGATTTAACAGTCGTTAACAAAGTGAGCGTTTTACCGGCTGGCCTGTAACAGAAGTTAACAATTCCGCAGGCCGGCTCCGGACACTTTTTCCCCGGCAATCCGGATTATTGCCTGGCCTGGATGTACTTTTTATTCAGGCTCATGGCAAAGGCGCTGAGGCCTATTAGCAGGAAGCCCATGATGATCAAGCCAAATGCGTTGGCCAGGCTGTCGCGGAAGAAATAGCCGGTAAAGCCCATCAGGGCAATGACGCTGGAGAACAAAAGCGTTCGGCTGCGGACAACGGTGCCGAGGTACATGACTCCCGCAGCGACTCCAAAGTAAAGGATCTCAACAATAGAATTTTCCAGCATATCGAACGCGCCGTATAAGAAAAATACGGACCCTGCGAAATACCAGAAAGGGGTAATCACGTGGTGCTCAGTCTTGTCAATGACATAGGAAATAGCCGTCAACCCGATGCCGAGGGCCAGCGCAACGACCTCGTAATCGATATTCAGAATGTCACAAAACGTCCCAAAGCCCGCAGCGCCAAAGAACAGCGAAGTAAACAGCAATACGGTACGCTTTTTCGCAAGGAAGGTGAGAAACTGCTGCACCAGCATGATCACGCACATAAACAGCAATCCGTGTTCCGGATCACCACCGCGCGAGTATTCATTGATCATCACCACGATGCCGGTGGGTTGTAACAGGGCCGCAATCAACAACATCGGGGTGGTGACTTTGGAAAAGCGGGGGTCCGTCATGGTTGCCAGGGCGAATATAAAGACAGCAAAACCCGTACCGAGCGTGACCAGCACGCGTACCGCGGAACTGAAATGATCCCACTGCATGCCGATGAATATTGCGACGCCCGCCAATACAAATACGCCGCCCAGGTAGGCCATTATTCTTGCCAGTATTCCGGTCGAACGCTGTGCCTGATCGGGCAGGGGCGTCTTGTTTAACTCACTGACGATTTCGTCGGCATGAAGCTGGTGCTGAGCGGCAATTTCAGCAATCTTCTGCAGCGCTTCTGCACGGCTGGTCACGGGTTACTGACCTCCTCGATCACCCAGCCCATGAAATGCAGATCATTCTGGTAATAGGGTCCGGAAGTGGAGGCAGGCTTGGGCAGGTCGACGTATGCACCATCTTTTTTCAGCACGTAGTTGCTTTCATGACGGCGCCTCATTCCGAACATCTCACCCAGCAGGCCACCGCGCCCGCGGTAGCCGAGAAACTCGAAAGTGTAGCCATCAGGCGATTGGCTGCGTTTGTCGAGGGTCAAATCCGCGGTTTCCGTCAACAGGAGCGGAATGGGCTCCTCGATGCCATCCAGGCCTTCCGGCAGTTCATAGACGATCTCTTCAAAAGTGTTTGCTGCAGCGTTATAACGAAAAATGCCTGCGTATTGTCGATTCAAATGGGTATTGCCGTCGCCCTTGGGAACGGCCCGGCCACTTAACGTGTTGTTGCGGACCTCAAAGGACAGGTAGTAGTCACTCGGATGCTGGTAATCATAACGGTAACCCACCAGCACAAAGTCATACTCCGGTGGATCAGCGAGCATCCGGGGAGCATTGTTGAGGACGAAAAAACCGCCGACCAGTAATACAGGTAATAAAATACCGCTGACCAGCACCAGGTTATTTTTGATCCACTTGCCCATTGCGCACTCCTGTTGTCCACATTATGCAGGATGGCAGGAATATTGACCAAATTGGCATACACTGTCTGGCAACCATCTACTCACCATGAGAAACCTCTATGGATCTGCAACTGCAAGGCAAGCGCGTTCTGGTCACCGGCTCTACCAGTGGTATCGGCAAGAAAATCGCCGAGCGATTCCTGGCGGAAGGCGCCATCGTATACATCAACGGCCGCAACCAGGCACGTTGCCTGGAAGTCGCCGCTGAGTTAGCTGTCCAAACCGATTCTGAAGGCCGCGCACTGGCCGCATCTGCCGATCTGTCCGATGCTGCTCAGAGTGACGTTTTACTGGCTGATCTTGAAGCTCAGGGCGGTATTGACATCCTGATCAACAACACCGGGATATTCGAAGTGAAACCCTTTGCAGAGATCACGGACGAAGAGTGGACCCGTTACTTCAACGTCAACATACTTTCAGCCGTCAGGTTGTGTCGTGCCCTGCTGCCGGACATGCTCGAGCGGGATTACGGCCGTATCGTCAATGTTTCTTCCGAGTGCGCGATTAAACCTCTTGGTCAGATGGTTCACTATTCAGTGACCAAAACAGCTCTTTTGTCATTGTCTCGCGCGCTTGCCGAGTTGACCAAAGGCAAAAACGTCACCGTCAACTCGGTCTTGCCGGGCCCGACCTGGACAGATGGGGTTGAAAACTACTTCGATTCCCTGGCTGAAGAGGAGGGCAAACCGATTGATGAGCTGACCAGAGACTATTTTGCCGATCACGAACCCACCTCGCTGCTGCAACGCTTTGTAGACGTTTCTGAAGTTGCGGAAGCCACCGTTTTCCTGACCAGCAACCGCGCCATGAACGGGCAGGGCTTACGGGTTGAAGGCGGGATTATTCGCTCAATCTAGCAGGTAAAACCCAGGCCCAACCTGTCCAGGATTCTGAGCCACAAACCCCGCTTGCCTCCATTTTTGTCAGCTTTTACAAGGGCATGATGAGTAAATTTCACCCCAAGCCAACGGAAAGGCTCCGGCGCCCAAGGCAGTGCTTTTTGGGTGATAAACCGTAATTGCAGGATGTCTGATGGCTGGTATCCCAACAGTTCGATTCCAACGCGGGCACCAAACCGGGATGCAGCCACCCCGTGGCCTGTATATCCAACTGACCACGCCAGGCGCCCATCGTAAGCGACACCGGGTACCATGCAGAAACGTGTCGACGTTGCGATTATTCCACCCCATTTATTTGAAAACTTCACGTCCACCAGTTGTGGAAATTTTTCAAAAAACTCTTTGGCCAATTGCGTGTACCGGGCTGGAGCGTCACCATATTTTTTAGCGATACCACGATTAAAGTAATAACGTACAGCCCCGCCGCCGCCATAAGTAATCCGGTTATCCACGGTCATGCGGAAGTAGTGAAACATGTTCTTGAAATCCGCCAGGGCATGGCGCGACTGACCCCATCCGATTCGGTCGAGTTGATCTTCTGTTAAAGGCTCTGTTGCTATCTGGTAGTCCCAGACGGGAATGATAGAACGGCGAATCTTGCGAATAGAACTGGTAAAGGCGTTAGTTGCCAGCAAGACCTTGTCGCTGTGGATAACGCCACTTTCGCAGGTGGCCTTCATACCTGCTTTGCCCACGGGTTCGACCTTGAGCAGCCGGGTGCCTTCAAAAACCCGTACACCAAGCTGATTTAACAGAACCTCCTTTAACCCCCAGCAGAGGCGTCCAGGGTCAACAACACCGTCCTGGCCGCGCCTGTGCCACAGGCCAGCGAAGAAAGCCGGTGAGTTTACTTGCTCCCGCACCGCGTCCTGGTCAAACCAGGTGACATCTTCCCCTGCTGCTTTTTCCTGTTCGAACTCCGAGTGCATTTGCACAGCAGCCTGAGAATCAAGAGCTACTTCCATCGCGCCTGTTTGTTCATAACGGGCATCGATGTTGTACCGATCCAGGGTCTCAAGCAGTTCCTTCATATTCTGCGTGCCCAATTCCTGGAGGCGATCAGCTTCATCGGAAAACCGGTGTGCAACGTTGGTTTCACCATGAGCCAGGCTGCTGCTCAGGAAACCGCCACAACGCCCCGAAGCCCCATCACCAACAAATGTCTGCTCAATTAATATAATGTCAGCGTCGGGCTCGCGCTCTTTGGCCTGCACGGCTGCCCAAAGACCCGTAAAACCACCACCGACAATGAGCAGTTCACATTTCTCATCAGCCGCCAATGGCGGTAGTGCCTCAGGCATGACATCAGGGTCATGCCAAAGAGGACTAGCCTTTGCGTCTTTTAACGCTTCAATGTGTTTGGTAAGAGAGCGGGTGGCCATGTTTTCAAGCTTGCCAAGTCGGAAATTTTAGCGCTTACCTTAGCACTTATCCGGAGGAATTGGCCCAACGCAGGTAGAAACATTTATTTTCAGATTCAATCGTGTATTATTTAGCATGGTTTTCCCATCACCAGCAGACTCAACAAGGATCAATATGAACATCAGCACAAAAGTATTAAGCGCTGCAGCTGTGCTCGGCATCACGTTGTTTGCCACGAGTAGTGTCAGCGCAAAAGATGAAATCGATGGCAAGGCGAACCTGCTTTGTGCCGCTTTCGATGTCATGGCTTGCCTGGACAGCGGCGTATGCAGCAGAGGTGAGGCCAGAACATTTGATTTGCCTGAATTCATGAAAGTAGATTTCAAACAGCAGGCGGTCACTGCGACATCCGGCGGCAAAACAGTCAACTCACCGATCAAGAACTCGGAAATCTCCGGCAATCAACTGGTTCTCCAGGGCATTGAGAACAATCATGGCTGGACCATCGCCATCCACCGGGAAACTGGCAGAATGAATGTCTCATCGGTTGGTTATGAAGTGAGTTTTTCGATGTTTGGCGCCTGCAAGGCGCTCTAGAGGAATAGAACCATGAAACTTGAAATGAACAGAGCCAAAATATTGATGCTGAGTGCTATCAGCGTTATTGCAATTACTTCCAGTCTTCCAGCCCATGCTGATGGCGCCGGTGCATTTCTCGGTGGCATCGCAGTAGCCAGGATAGGGTCAAACGTGCGTGACCGCAGGGACTACGAGGAAGATCAGGCTTACTATCAGCAACAACAGGCTCAGGCTGCGCAGTCCCAGGCAAATTCGCAAAAGAGCACGGAACAGCAGCTTGCAGAATTGCAGGATCTGGCCCAGAAGGGTTACATAACGCCCGACGAATACAAGGCCAAAAAGAAAGCCATACTCGACTCGATGTAAGAAATTCCTGAGGAATACCGGGCCCGACAACCAGGGCCCGAAGCCAAATGCCGGCCTGGTTTATCTCGCCGGCATTTTTTTCAATACCTTGTAAGGCATTAATGGACATGGCGGTCGCGACTTTTCTGGCAGGAACAAGGGCGGTCATCGCCGTCGCGCTGGTTCCCGCGAGCGTGGTCGGCGGGGTCTGGGCGGCGCTGTGGGCAATGGATTCGGGCATCGATGCCGAGATGATCGTATTCCCGATCAGCCTGGCCAGCCTCTTGCTGGTGGCGGTGATGGAGCGCGTTCTTCCCTATCGGCGTGAATGGAACCGTTCCCATGGCGACCTGCGTACGGATTCGTTCTATTTTCTGACTCAGATTTTCGTCGGCGGACTGCTCGCGCCCGTGCTTGGTATGCTGACGATCATCATCGGCGGCTGGCTGTCTGCGCAGGTAGGCGGTTCGCTGTGGCCTTACAGCTGGCCGATCCTGGCGCAGGTACTTTTGGCCACGGTCGTGCGGGAGTTCTTCGACTACTGGGCACATCGCAGCATGCACGAATTTGACTGGTTGTGGCGCTTTCATGCGACCCACCACAGCGCCCCGCGGGTTTACTGGCTCAACGCCACGCGGGCCCATCCGGTGGAAATCGCCTATCGTTTCAGTTTCGTGTGGGTGCTGCCTCTGGCTGTGCTTGGCGTACCCACACAAGTGCTTGCACTGGCGACCGTGGCCGCGGTTGTGGCCGACGCGTTCCAGCACGCGAACATCGCGATTCGGCTGGGTCCGCTGAGCTGGATTTTCAGCATAGGCAACCTGCACCGCTGGCACCACTCGCGCGAGCGCCGTGAATCCGATACCAACTACGGCAACGTCTACATTATCTGGGACGTGATTTTTGGTACGCGCTACCTGCCCAGGGACCGGGAGCCACCTGTGGACGTCGGAATTGGCGGCATGGATGCCTTCCCGATGAGTTTTTTCTCCCAGTGGCTGTCACCGTTTCGCTGGGCAAAGATTCGGCGCGAGAGCTCCGGACCGGTTTAGAACAGCGTCAGCGCAAGCAGGAAATGTTTCAATCCACATGAAAAGCGAAATATTCAGACAATGCCAGGCCGTGTTCCCCGAGTGGGCTGCGCTCTCCATTACGGACTTTGAGTTTGATGACCCCAAGGGATTTTCTTCCTTTACCATGGGAATCCGGTCCAGCAAGCCAACGCAACCCACTGCGGTGTTATACCGGCGTCTCGAGGGTAAAGAGAACGCCATACTGGACTTTGAAACCGAAAAAGAAGTGTTCCTGGCCCTGGCGGCGCATGATATCGCCGCACACTGTCATTACTACGACAAATCGTGTCGCATCGAGTCTTTTTACCAGGGCCGCACCCTGCTGGCTGAAGATTTGTTCGAGCCGGATAATTTGCGCCAGATAGCCGATCAACTCTACCGTTTTCATCAGCTCACCCCGCCCAATCTGCCGCCACAGGCATTTTTTAAAATGCTGCACGACAAGTGGGGCCGGTTGGCACAGCAGGTTCTCGAAGAAAAATCTGCGGAATTCCCACCCGATGAACGTGCGATGTGTGAAGAGCTCCGCGAGATTTACAGTCCGGCTACTTTTGAGAAGGTCAGACAATGCATGCCCGAAGGGGATTTGACTTTTTGCCACAACGACACCTACCACGGCAACATCATGAAACTCGACAGTGGCGAAATCAGGCTGCTCGATTTTGAATTTTCCTGCCTGAACAACAAGGCCTACGATTTTTCCAACCTGTTTGCGGAAACGGTAATGCAACATCAGCAAGCGGAATATCCCTTCTTCCGGATTGCCGAGCCGGAATTTGGTGATCGCGAACTCGGCCTGTTGATTGATTTTTACCTGGATAATGCTGATTTCGAAAATCAGCAGGCAAGAAACAGGGAGTTTCAGAAATTACTTGATGACACCAGGCGTATGCTGCTGTTGTCAGACTACAAGTATGCAATGGCCGCATTGCCGCTGGCTGTTAACCCCATTCAGAAGATTCGTTTTATTCCTTATGCTTACCAGCGATTCAAGAGGTTTCTGGTCAGCTGGAAGGCATCTCTATTCTGCTAAAGATATCAGGAAAGTGAACTTTGCTGCAGGAATGAATCGAAATCGTAAAATGTAAGCGGCTGGTGTTCACAAGTTGTGGCGAGTGTTCCGTTTAAGATGTCGATGCCTTTTGTGCCACCTTCTTCCTCGTTGTACCGGCCAAGGTGAAACGTTTGGTCGTCCAGTACGCGAATGATGCGGTAGGGCTGGTATTCGCCGCTCCAAATGTCTCCTTGGTTCAAATATACAAATAGGTGAGGGCTTGCTGCATCGGCGACAACGATCATTTGGTCCTGCCTGGCAAAACGGAGTCCGTGTGGACAGTCCATTCCCACCAGGATAGCTACGGGGTCGGTTTTATTGTCGAGTTCGCGCGTATTGGCGTAAATAAACACGGTTCCGGGCGTATGATTGCTGACGGCTATCCACCTTCTGCTGGCGCTGACGCTTATGCCATCGGGAACATCCAGCCCTTTGTCCAGCAACACCCGGTTTTTGCCTGCACTCAGACGGTTTCGGGCAGTCAGGTGAGTGACAGTCACTGCATGAGCATAGTTATCGCAAATCAGCAGACGGTACTTGTCCTTGCTGATGTCGTAAACGTCAACAGAGCCGGGAGAGTCCAACTTGCGAAAACGCTTTTTCCGGATGATTCCGAGCGGTTTGATTGCAAATTCTTTCTCAATGCCCCCGAATGCCGGAATTCTGAAAATTGATACAAATTGCGAGCGGTTGGCAACTACCAGGGTCTCCTCATCGATGAATGCCACTCCGTGAGGATGCTCGATATCTGCAGATGAAAACCTGACGTAATCGGTGATGGAAATTTTTGTTCCGGCAGGTGAGGGTGCAATGTCAATTTTCAAC
>Ga0265309_10000340_pt1 | contig 17967 bp, 19 predicted proteins | sample Helome_FD_192492 | JGI IMG/M metagenome (GOLD analysis project Ga0265309, IMG submission 192492) | Marine sediment microbial communities from subtidal zone of North Sea - Hel_20160524 (Illumina Assembly) | ecosystem: Environmental > Aquatic > Marine > Subtidal zone > Sediment ...
CGCGTTGATCATTCGCTCGGCGCAGCTGCGCAAGGAAAGCCGCGGCCTGCATTACACTCTGGATTACCCGGCGGCGGACACCACGCGCCCGCCGCAAGACACCGTGCTGACACCATCGGCCGCCGGCGGTACTGACCTGGAGAACGACCGGCAAAGGGCCGCTAACTGATCGCGAAGGCCGCGTACGACTCCCCGGCCAGGTCTTCGCAGTCACAGGTGTCGACCTGCGCCTGCGGCGGTCCCGACCGCAGCCAGGTACACAGATCGGCGACACGCTCATGCGTACCGCAGGCGACGACCTCGACGCGTCCGTCCGGCAGGTTACGTACATAGCCGGTCACGCCCAGTCGTTGCGCCTGTTCAAGCGTCGATGCCCGGAAGAACACGCCCTGCACCAGGCCGGAGACCAGGCAGCGCTTGCAGATCATGATGCGGCAGTGCCCTTACTGCTTCGCTACCTGCGCCTGTTTACGGGCGATGTATTGCTCGATATCCTCGCGCGTAACCGGGCCTTCCTGACGCGCCACGGCCTCGCCCTGCGGCGAGATAATGTAGGTGGTCGGCAGGCCGAGTACCGGGCCGAGCGGCGTTACCGGCACCGGGTCCATTCGCAGGATCGGGTAACTGATCAGGTGGGACTCGACGAATTCCCGCAGGTATTCATCGTTAACTTCCTCATGGTCAATGCCCAGCACCACGAGCTTGTCACGGTTGTTATCGTGCAGGTCAACCAGGCTCGGGATCTCTTCCAGGCACGGCGGACACCAGGTGGCCCAGTAATTGACGATCACCCACTTGCCGCGAAAATCCGACAGGGACACCTGCTTGCCGTCCAGGTCCGGCAGGGTGAAGTCCACCGTATCGGCGGCATTCGTAGCAGCGGCAAACAGGGCCACCAGAAAAATCAGATAACGCATTGCTCAACTCCCGAACTTCGTAATTTCATTATTCGACCGGCAGGATTATACCCTGTCGGCCCCAATGGCGGTTTTTGTACATCACGCTCCGCGAACCCGCTACAATTGTGACTGACAACAGGCAACGAGGTTCCTTGGTAATCCTGCATGAGTACCATTACAGAACAGGACTTTATCGACAGTATCGGTGATGCGCTGCAGTACATCTCCTACTATCACCCGCCGGACTTCATCAGGGCGATGACCGCGGCCTGGCAGCGTGAGGAATCCCCCGCCGCGAAGGATGCCATGGCGCAGATACTGATCAACTCGCGCATGTGTGCCGAGGGACATCGCCCGATCTGCCAGGACACCGGGATCGTCAATGTGTTTCTCAAGATCGGCATGAACGTCCACTGGGATACCGCGCGCAGTATCGATGACATGGTCAACGCGGCCGTCAGCCGGGCGTACAAGGACCCGGACAACCCCCTGCGCGGATCGATCGTCAGCGACCCGGCCGGCGAGCGCCGCAACACCGGCGACAACACCCCGGCCGTCATCCACAAGGATGTGGTGCCGGGTGATACAGTCGAGGTGACGGTCGCGGCGAAGGGTGGCGGCTCGGAAAACAAGTCCCGTTTCGCCATCCTCAACCCGAGCGATGACATCGTCGCCTGGGTGCTGGAACAGGTACCCTCCATGGGTGCCGGCTGGTGCCCGCCGGGCATCCTCGGCATCGGCATCGGCGGCACCGCCGAGAAGGCGATGCTGCTGGCCAAGGAGGCCATCCTCGAGCCGGTCACTATCCACGAGTTGCAGGCGCGCGGAGCACAGACACGGCTGGAGGAACTGCGCCTCGAGATTTTCGACAAGGTGAATGCACTGGGCATCGGCGCCCAGGGTCTCGGCGGACTGACCACCGTGCTGGATGTAAAGCTCAGGGACTATCCTACGCACGCGGCCTCGAAACCGGTGGCGATGATCCCCAACTGCGCCGCCACCCGTCACATTCACTTCACGCTGGATGGCAGCGGGCCGGCACGGCTCGAATCACCTCGACTGGAAGACTGGCCGTCCATTGCGCGCGATGCCGGCAGCACCAGCCGCCGGGTCAACCTGGACACACTGCAACGCTCCGACATCCGCGACTGGAAACCCGGCGAGACGCTGCTGCTGAGCGGCAGGATGCTTACCGGGCGCGACGCCGCCCACAAGCGCATCGTCGACCTGATCGGGCGCGGCGAACCATTGCCGGACGGGCTGGACTTCAACGGGCGCTTTATCTATTACGTCGGACCGGTCGACCCGGTCGGTGGCGAGGTAGTCGGACCCGCCGGACCGACCACCGCAACACGCATGGACAAGTTCACCGACACCTTGCTGGAGAAAACCGGCCTGCTCGGCATGATCGGCAAGGCGGAGCGCGGCCCGCAGACCATCGAATCCATCGCCCGCCACGGTGCGGTCTACCTGATTGCGACCGGCGGCGCCGCCTTCCTGGTGTCGAAAGCCATTCGTGCGGCACGCGTCATCGCGTTCCCGGAGCTGGGCATGGAGGCGGTCTACGAGTTCGAGGTCGAGGACATGCCGGTGACGGTTGCCGTGGACACGCAGGGCAATTCAGTACACAGGAGCGGACCCGAGGAATGGCGCATGCGCATCGGCAAGATACCGGTCGTAAAGGGTTGAACCCGGAAGCACCCATGACTGACGGGATTACCATCTATCACAACCCGCGTTGCAGCAAGTCGCGGGCGACACTGGCCCTGCTCGAGCAACAGGGCAAGCAGGCAGAGGTGGTTGAATACCTGAAGACACCCCCCTCTGCTGCCGAGCTGGAAAAGATTCTCGGCATGCTCGGACTGGAACCACGCGAGCTGCTGCGCACGAAGGAAGCAGAGTACAAGGAAGCCGGACTGGACAACCCGGACCTCACCCGCGCGCAACTGATCGACGCCATGGTGCAATATCCGAAACTGATCGAACGCCCGATTGTGATCAAAGACGGCAAGGCCGCCCTCGGCCGTCCGCCGGAGAGAGTACTGGAGATTTTATGAAAGGCCTCTCGCGCAAAGTCGCCAAGGCGCAAAGAAATTCATTACCCTTGCACATCACAGCCCCCTCCCCCTCAGGGGGAGGGGGTCTAATCGGGTTATTTGTTATTATCCCCTCTCCCTAACCCTCTCCCGAGGGGAGAGGGAAATGACCTGGCAGATAAAAACAGATTATGCTTTGCGCCTTGGCGTCTTTGCGCGAATAATTATCAAACCATGACCGAAATACTCGTACTCTATTACAGCCGTTACGGTGCCACCGCCGAGATGGCGCAACTCATCGCTCGCGGCATTGACACCGTGGCGGGCTTCCAGGCGCGCCTGCGCACCGTCCCCCCGGTATCCACGGTATGCGAGGCCACGGAAGATGACATTCCCGCCGAGGGACCGCCGTACGCAACCCTCGAAGACCTGGACGAATGCGCCGGACTGGCCCTCGGCAGCCCGACCCGCTTCGGCAACATGGCCGCGCCGCTCAAGCATTTCATCGACTCGACCAGCAGCCTGTGGCTGGGCTGCAAACTGGCGGGCAAACCGGCCGCCGTGTTTACCTCCACCTCCAGTCTGCATGGCGGCCAGGAAACCACCCTGATTTCCATGATGCTGCCGCTGCTGCACCACGGCATGCTGATCACCGGACTGCCGTACACGGAAACGGAACTGCTGACCACGACCAGCGGCGGCACTCCCTATGGCCCCAGCCACACGGCAGGTACCGACAGCAAGCAACCGCTCAGCGACGAGGAAAAACACCTGTGCACGGCTCTCGGTAAACGGCTGGCCAACATTACCTCGTCACTCGCCGCGCAAAACTGATGACCGCACCGCGCCTGCTTTACGGTCTGATGATGACAGGCTACTTCGGTACGCTTATCCTGCTGACCGCCTGGTTCGCCTGGCTTTACCCGCCGGTCAAGACACCGGTTAGCCTGACCCTGCTGTTGCTCGTTGGCCCGCTGCTGCTGCCGCTGCGCGGCCTGCTGCACGCACGCCGTTACACCATTTCATGGAGTTGCTTTCTTGCACTGCTGTATTTCATCCACGGCGTACTGGAGGCCTGGCATACGGCCCCCACGCGGACGCTGGGCATGGCGGAAGTCGTCTTCACGACGCTGTGGTTTATTGCAGCGATTGGCTATATCCAGGCCACGAAGGAGCAGTCGCTGGAAAAATAATATCTCGCGCAAAGCCGCCAAGCCGCAAAGCCGCAAAGCCGCAAAGCAAGAAAAAACATTTGCTACAGAGAACACAGAGAAAAATCAACCAGAGAACAGAGCACTCCTCCCAAGTATAAAAGAACTTTTGTCATTCCCGCGCAGGCGGGAATCCAGTCATGAATTTTGGGATGCTGTGAGAATTTATCTCACCTTGGAAAAAAGTACTGCTATTTAGTCTCTGGGCATTTATCCGGGCTGGATTCCCGCCTGCGCGGGAATGACGGCAATAATTTTTGGTTCATTACTGTTCTCTGTGTTCTCTGTAGCAAATGTTTTTTCTTGCTTTGCGGCTTGGCGGCTTTGCGCGAGATTTTTTTATTCGCGGACAACGTCCGCTCCTACAGCGCGATCAGGAGATCCCCAGCACTGACTTGACGAACGGTATCGTCAGCCGCCGCTGTTCGATCATGGACGCCTCATCCAGCCGGTCGAACAGGTCGAATACCGACGGCAGGTCACGCGGGATACGTTTCAGCAGAAACTGCGCCGTATCATCCGGCAGTTCCAGTCCGCGTCCGCGGGCACGCAAACCGAGCGCGGCCTGCAGCCGGGACTCATCCAGCGGTTTCAGGGTAAAGACCGGACCCCAGCCCAGCCGGGTGACGAGATCGGGCAGCGCAAGGCCGCACTCTGCCGGCTTGCATGCCGCGGCAAACAACAACGCATTGCCCGCTGCGCGCATCCGGTTGAACAGGTCGAACACGGCCGTTTCCCATGCGTCCTGCCCGGCGATGGCATCGATATCGTCCACGCAGACAAGCTGCATATGCTCCAGCCCGTCAAGGACCTCCGCCGACATCGCATGTAATTCCTGCAGGGGTAAATAGGCCGTCGTCAGTCCATGTTGCGCCGCAGCACGACAGGCCGCCTGCAACAGGTGCGACTTGCCCAGCCCGGTCTGTCCGGCGATGAAAACGGGAGAATCGCCATCGCCCTGCGCGACAGCCCGCAGGGCCGCCACGACCTCGTCGTTATTGCCGGCGTAGTAACTTTCGAAGCGCGCGCTGTCGCGCAGGGCCAGCCCCAGCGGCAGTTGCGGATGCTCGCGTGACACACTCACCGGATACAACCAGTGCTCTTCAGGACGGGCGCCGGTGCAGCGCCCGGCGGCTCCAGATCCAGACATAACCGACACCGCTCAACAGGGTCGTGATCAGCACGCTGTACAGCAGTACATCGATCCACAGGTGAGGCAGCTCCTGGATCCCGCGGGAGAACATCACGGCCAGCACCAGCATAATCTGGGTGAAGGTATTCAGCTTGCTCAGCATACTGGGCTCCATCGTGACCCGCTCGATCCTGAAGTGGTAAACGGTAGCCCCGGTCAGGATCACCAGGTCACGCAGGATAACGAGGACAACCAGCCAGATCGGGATCCAGCCCAGCCAGCCCAGCGTGATAAAGGTACAGACCAGCAGCAGCTTGTCGGCCAGCGGGTCCATCAGCGCACCCATCCGGCTGGTCCAGTTATTACGCTTGGCGAGATATCCATCGACGGCATCGGACAGGCCCGCAACACCGAACAGCAGCAGCGCCAGGCCGAAGCGGTCATTCAGCATGGCCCACACCACCGGCGTCACCAGCAGAAACCGGAAGAACGTGATGATGTTTGGTATATCCCTCGCCCGCATACGCTACCCGTCAATCATGGATAAGGTGAACGTCTGTCACTGCCGCAGGCGGAAACTGCCCGGCAGGCCGCCGGGCTCCGGCTCGAGTACTGTCCCGATCGAGACAGTGCGCATCAGGTCCTGCATGCTGCCGCTGACCTGCAGGGCATACTGCACACCACCCGGCGTCAACTCGCTGACCTCGACATTGCTGACCGAGGATAACGATGCGAGGTACTGGCTGATCCTTGCATAGGCGGCAAGCGTCTCTATCCCGTTGATGGTGATATCCACCGTACGCCCCCCTGCACCACTGCCGGACACGGCGAAGCGTGTGGCAAGTATGTCAGCAACATCTTCCACACCCTGGCGCGCCAGTTCCCGCAACTGCCGGTGGCTGTCGGACCATTCGTTGGTTCGGCCGACTACATCGAGATGCCATCGCGAGGACCAGCCGCCGGACGGACTGCGGTTCAGGCGACCGATCAGGACCGCCGGTGGACTGTAGCGCTTGGATGCGGACAGTACCTTGTCGAAGAAACCGCCCCACAAATCGGAAAAACGGACCTGGGACTGGTCCTGCAGATCCATCAGGGGAAACAGCATCGGCACACCGCGCTGCCGGGCCGCCAGCTCGACCTGGCGGTGCACGTCACTGCTGTCATCAGCGGACACGATATAGCGTTGGCCCCGGTCCTCGACCGCCAGCCACACCAGTGTGTCCGGCCGTTCCCCGCCCCAGTAGCTCAGGCCCTGCGTTTGTAATGAACGTCGAATGGCATCGCCATCGAATCGTACCCACAGCTTCAGGGCCGGCGGACTGGTCGACGGTTCGGTAAAATAGCGATATTGCTGGACCAGCCGCGCCGGGTCTTTGAGCAGGGCGCGTGCCGGCTCGCCGCTGAGCGCCGCCTGGTCACCGGTCACCCGCACAATGGTTTGCGACAACGCGGTTCTGAAGGCCTCGATCCGCACGCCCGGCGTCTGGTTGCTGACCGCCACCTCGGACTCGAACAGGTCCTCTGCGGCATGGCCCGGCGGCGCCAGCAGCAGCAGCAGGCCCAGGGTCGCATACACAAATCCGGCAGTTAGTTTTTGATATTCCATGTGTTACCCGGCAATGACCCCGTAGACTGCAAAGGATACGGGTATCGGCCAGATTTGACCATATTGAAATCGTCAGCCGCAGTTTGCAGCACCCGCAGGTGGCCGCTACCATAGCGCCCCTGTTCTTCAGGAGTCCCGCGTGAGCACACACGACAAGCCTGGCCAGCCTGCAAGCCACCTGAGTTACCGGGATTCCGGTGTGAATATCGACGCCGGTAATGCGCTGGTGGAACGCATCAAGCCGGCGGTCGCCCGGACCCGGCGACCCGGCGTCATGTCCGGGCTGGGCGGTTTCGGCGCCCTGTTCGAACTGCCGCTGGACCGCTACCGTGAGCCGGTACTCGTCTCCGGTACCGACGGGGTCGGTACCAAGCTTAAACTGGCCGTCGAGGCAGGCGTGCATGACAGCATCGGCATCGACCTGGTCGCCATGTGCGTCAACGACATTGTGGTGACGGGCGCGGAACCACTGTTTTTCCTCGATTACTATGCAACCGGCAAGCTGGATCTGGATGTTGCCAGTGATGTCATCACCGGCATTGCACGTGGCTGCGAACTGGCCGGTGCTGCGCTGGTCGGCGGCGAAACCGCCGAGATGCCCGGCATGTACAGCAGCGGCGATTATGATCTTGCCGGTTTCAGCGTCGGTATCGTCGAAAAAGCCGGGATCATCGACGGCAGCCGGGTCAGCGCCGGCGACGTGCTGATCGGCCTGGCATCTTCAGGGCCGCACTCGAACGGCTATTCGCTCATTCGCAAGATACTCGAGCTCAGCGGCAGCTCGCTCGATGACACGCTGGACGATCGTACCCTCGCCGCATGGCTGCTGGCACCGACCCGCATCTATGTCAAACCGCTGCTGTCGGTATGCAGCAATTTCACCGTGCATTCACTGGCCCACATTACCGGCGGCGGGCTCACGGAAAATCTGCCGCGTGTACTGCCGCAAGGGACCCGCGCAGTCATCGATGCCGGCAGCTGGCAGCGGCCGGCGATCTTCGACTGGCTGCAACAGCACGGCAACGTCGAACCGCAGGAGATGTACCGCACCTTTAACTGCGGCATTGGCATGGTGGCCTGTGTGGCGGCGGCCGATGCCGATGACATCGTTGCGCACCTGTCGGCACAGGGCGAAGACGCCCGTGTGATCGGACATGTCGAGTCCGGCAGCGAAGCACCGGCAGCCATTATCCGGGACTGACGGCCACACCGGCTGCCACTGATTGCCTGCACGTCGATGTCCGACCCCGCCAATGTCCCGCTGCCCGTCGTCGTCCTGATATCCGGTCGCGGCAGCAACCTCCAGGCAATCATCAATTGCGTGCACGAGGGCAGTCTGCCGGTCGAGATTCGTGCCGTGATCAGTAACCGGCCCGAGGCGGCCGGCTTGCGGCTCGCCGGGGCCGCCGGTATCCACACCGAGGTCATCGACCATAAGGAATATAGTGACCGGGCCGCCTTCGACCGTGCACTGCAGCGGTGCATCGACCGGCATGCGCCGCGCCTGGTCATCCTGGCCGGTTTCATGCGCATCCTGACGCCGGCCTTCGTCGAACATTACCGCGGCCGTATGCTCAACATTCACCCGTCCCTGCTGCCGGACTTTCCCGGCCTGGACACCCACCGCCGGGTGCTGGAGGCCGGCGTGGCCGAACACGGCGCCAGCGTGCATTTCGTCACGGCCGATACGGATGGCGGCCCGGTCATCGCCCAGGCCAGGGTGCCGGTCGAGCCGGGAGACACTCCTGAAAGTCTTGCCGCCCGGGTACTGGAACAGGAACACCGCCTCTACCCGCTGGCCATACTCTGGTATGCACTGGGTCGTATCCGCGAAGACGCTGGCGGCTGCGCGCTGTTTGACGGGACACCGTTGTCCGCACCGGTGGACATGGCCGGCATCGAAGAACTGCCATGCTGAACCGGCTGCTGATCATCATCTCCTGCACCGTAAGCGGACTGTCAGGCAGTCCCGGCCTGCACGCGGCACTGCCCGACTTTACGGCAACCTACGAAGTATCGCGCGGTGCACTGACCATCGGGACGGCGCGGCTTGCATTGACGCGGGAACCCGGTGGCGGCTACCACTATGAATCGCACAGCTGGCCGGCACGCCTGGCCGGCCTGTTCAACAAGGACAGGCTGCACGAAACAAGCAGCGGGCAGTTCAGCGATAGCGGACTGCGCCCGGACAAGTACCACTACCTGCGCAGCGGCGGCAACAAGGAGCGCGTGGCACACCTGACCTTCGACTGGACTGCGAACGTGGTCGTCAACAATGTCGCCGGCAGCCGCTGGAAAATGTCCGTCCCGAACGGTACCCAGGACAAGCTCTCGACCCGTCTCGGCATGATGCAGGCGCTTGCCCGGGGCGAAACAGACTTTACCTTCGATGTCGCCGACGGCGGCACGCTCAAGCAGTTCCGCTACAAGGTCCTCGGCAGGGAAACCCTCGAACTGCCCGCAGGAACGTTCAGCGCCGTCAAGGTCACCGAGCTGCGTGGCGATGAACGCCGCAAGACCTGGGTATGGTGTGCACCCGCACTCAATTACCTGCCGGTGCAGATCATCCGGCAGGAAAAAAACGACGCGGAATACGTCAGCCACCTCGAGGGTTTCAGCGACACGCTGCGTGTCCGGCACGAGTAACTGTCGCCCCGCCCCGGACCATGAGTGAATTCACTGATTACCTGCGCGAAGTGTTTGCACAGTTCGGCCCGGTCCACGCGCGGAAGATGTTCGGTGGTTACGGCCTGTACCATGACGGGGTCATGTTCGGACTGGTCGCGGACGACACCCTGTATCTGAAGGCGGACGCAGCCACCCGCGACCGGTTCCTGTCCCGGGGCCTCGCTGCATTCGAGTACGAAAAAAACGGCAAGACAGTCGCGATGTCCTATTACCTGGCACCGGAAGAGATCTTTGACGACCCGGAGACGGCCTGTGTATGGGCAAAACAATCCTTCGCAGTCGCCTTCCGGGCGAAAGCCACGCGGCGCAGCGGCGGGCGCTGATCAAGTATCCAGGCAGCCGGCCTGGCCCGGTTATTGATCCCCGTGCCCGTCCCCACTGCCCGGCGTGGCACTCAATGTCAGCATTGGGCGTGTTGCATGACGCAGCAGGTACTCAACAACCGAGCCGAAGGCAATCCGGTCGATCCCCTTGCGGCCATGGGTGGTCATGGCTATCAGGTCGGCCTGCGACGTCGAAACTGCCTTGAGGATATCCTTCACTGTATGGCCGGCATCGGTATATTGCATCGACACCTTTATGCCCTCATCGACGAGACGCGCATGCTGCGCCTCGATATGCAGAGTGGTATTGTCGCCTGCGCGGCTGCCGCCGGTTTTCGACAGATCGCGATTGTCATGAAACAGGATAACCTCTGACTGGAACAGTCTGGCAAAGTCCTCAACCACCGGCAGGATGGAAAAGCCCTGACTGGTGCCGTCCAGCGGTACCAGTATGCGCTCGAACAGGGCCTGCCCGTCCGCTGGCGGCGGCCGGTCACCGCAATCATGAGACAACAGCAGCGGACAGTGTGATCTGCGCATGACCTGCTCGGTCACGCTGCCTGACAACAGCCGGTTGAGTCCGGTCCGCCCGTGCGTTGGCATGATGATGAGTGCCGCAGCGTTCAACACAGCATATTTCAGGATCTCTTCGGCCGGATCCCCCATCCTGAATTCACAGTACACGCGGTCCGGGTCAAGCTCCAGTGTGCTGATGAAGCCGCGCATGTGGGTCGCGGCACGGCCGTGCTCGGAATCGATACGCGACTGGGCGTACTCCGTCAGATCCGGCAGCACATGCAGCAGCGTCACCACCGCATCCGGTCGTGTGACTACATGTCTAAGATAAGGGATGACTCCCTTGCCGATTTCGGTGCCGTCAAGCGGCACCAGTATCCTGTATGCCATAACCTGTCACCCGCGACTGATGGTCTGTGAATAATGGCAGGCTCGCACTGGCCACTCCCCTGAGCGAGGTCAAGTTGCCTGGTAAACAGTCAGGTCTTCGGCAGGGTAACGCCTTTCTGGCCCTGGTATTTGCCGCCGCGATCCTTGTAGCTGGTTTCGCAGACCTCGTCTGATTCGAGAAACAGCACCTGCGCCACGCCCTCGTTGGCGTAGATCTTTGCGGGCAATGGCGTGGTGTTGGAAAACTCCAGTGTCACGTGCCCCTCCCATTCGGGTTCGAACGGTGTGACGTTGACGATGATGCCGCAGCGGGCATAGGTGGACTTGCCGAGACAGATTGTCAGCACATTGCGCGGGATACGAAAGTATTCCACCGTGCGCGCCAGCGCGAAGGAGTTCGGCGGGATGATGCAGACATCCGAGTTCACATCGACGAAGCTGTTGTCATCGAAATTCTTCGGGTCGACGATGGCCGAATTGATATTGGTGAAGATCTTGAACTCGTTCGAGCAACGGATATCGTAGCCGTAACTCGAGGTGCCGTAGGACACGATGCGACCATTACCGTTCTCGCGGACCTGGCCGGACTCAAACGGCTCGATCATGCCGTGTTCGAGCGCCATGCGACGGATCCATTTGTCGGATTTAATGGACATTACAAGTAGCTGGTCGCGAGTGACGAGTAGCGAGGTTTTGAGCTGGCTACTATCAACCCGTCACTCGCAACCGGTTTAATCATTCTGAATAACAATCTGCGGGAACCGCGCGGCATAATCCTTGCTCTTCAGCGACAGTTTCGCCGCGGTGCGCCGTGCGATTTCACGATAGATCTGTGAAATACGGCTGTCCGGCTCGGCCACCACGGTCGGCTTGCCCGAGTCGGTCTCCTCGCGGATGCGCTTGTCGAGCGGCAGGGCGCCGAGGAAATCGGCATGGTTCTGTTCCGCCATGCGCTCGCCGCCGCCCTGGCCGAATATGTATTCCTCGTGGCCGCACTCGCTGCAGATATGGATACTCATGTTCTCGATCACACCCAGCACCGGCACCTCGACCTTCTCGAACATCTTGAGTCCCTTGCGGGCATCCAGCAGTGCGATGTCCTGCGGTGTCGTCACGATCACGGCACCGCTGACCGGTACCTGCTGCGCCAGCGTGAGCTGGATATCACCGGTGCCTGGCGGCAGGTCCACAACCAGGTAGTCCAGGTCCTTCCAGTTGGTGTCGTTGAGCAACTGCTGCAGTGCCTGGGTCACCATCGGGCCGCGCCAGATCATCGGGGTTTCCTCGTCAACGAGGAACCCGATTGACATGGCCTGGAGATGGTAACTGTTCATGGGCTCCAGCGACTTGCCATCCAGGGATTCCGGCTTGCCATGCACGCCCAGCATGCGCGGCTGGCTGGGACCGTAGATGTCGGCGTCCAGTATACCCACGCTGGCGCCCTCGGCGGACAGCGCCAGCGCGAGGTTGACGGCGGTAGTCGACTTGCCGACGCCACCCTTGCCGGAGGCCACGGCAATGATGTTCCTGATGTTCTCGATGTGCTTCACGCCCTTCTGCGCGGAATGAGCGGAAATCTTGCTCGATACATCGATCACGGCACTGCCGACACCGTCCACGGACTCGACCAGGGCCTTGAGCTTGCCGGCCATCTCATCGCGGTAACCGGAGGCCGGGAAGCCCAGGACCACCTTGACAGTGACGGTATCACCGTCGATGGCGATGTCCTTGATGCACTTCGTCGAAACGAGATCTTTCTCGAGATACGGATCAATGTAGGTGGCCAGTTTTTCTTCGATCCGGTCTTGGGTCACGTCAGCCATTGTCTTGCTCCTGGATTTGTCGGGCGCCGGCCGCCGGGGCCGGTGAAAATTGACCGCGAATTGTACACCAACCCGCCCGTCGCGTGCGCACAGCTACCCATGGGGGATACGCAATACCCTGGAATCAACGGGGTCAGGTTCGCCTGCTTCCCGAACCTGAGCAATATCAATCGACCCTGACCCCATTGATTCGGACTATGGCATACTAGCGCACATATCTATAGTTGTTTCAGAGTGTTATTACCGCAACCCGAGAATGAGTCAGGAAAACCGCACAATTCTGGTCACCAGCGCCCTGCCCTACGCCAACGGGCCGATCCATATCGGGCACCTGGTCGAATACATCCAGACCGACATCTGGGTCCGCTTTCAGAAACTGCGCGGCCACGACTGCACCTATGTCTGCGCCGATGATGCCCACGGCACCCCGATCATGTTGCGTGCGCAGCAGGAAGGCATCACACCCGAAGCACTGATCGCCCGCGTTGCCGGCGAGCACCAGGCCGACTTCGCCGGTTTCGGCGTCGACTTCGACAACTACCACAGTACACACTCGACTGAGAACCGCAGCCTGGCCGAGCACATTTACCTGACACTGCGCGACGATGGCCACATCGCACGCCGCACCATCAGCCAGTTCTTCGACCCCGAAAAAGAGATGTTTCTGCCGGACCGGTTCATCAAGGGCACCTGCCCGCGCTGCGGGGCGGATGACCAGTACGGCGACAACTGCGAAGTGTGCGGCGCCACCTATGACGCCGGCGAACTGAAAAATCCCCGCTCCGTGGTCAGCGGCGCCACGCCGGTCAGGAAGGACTCCGAACACTACTTTTTCAAACTGACGGACTTCGAGGATATGCTGCGCACATACGTCAGGGAATCCACGCAGCCGGAAGTCGCGAACAAGATGGACGAGTGGCTGTCCACCGGCCTGCATGACTGGGACATTTCGCGCGACGCGCCCTACTTCGGCTTCGAGATACCGGATGCGCCGGGCAAATATTTCTACGTCTGGCTGGATGCGCCGATCGGCTACATGGCGAGTTGCAGGCATTACTGCGACCGTACCGGCAGGGACTTCGATGCATGGTGGGGCAAGGACAGCCGGGCCGAACTGTATCACTTCATCGGCAAGGATATCCTGCGCTTCCACACCCTGTTCTGGCCGGCCATGCTGCACGGTACGGGCTACCGTATGCCGACTGCCGTCTTCGCGCATGGCTTCCTGACCGTTGACGGACAGAAGATGTCCAAGTCACGCGGCACCTTCATCAAGGCCAGCACCTGGCTCGAGCACCTGAATCCGGAATACCTGCGCTATTATTTTGCCGCCAAGCTCGGCTCCGGTGTGGATGACATCGATCTCAACCTCGAGGACTTCGTGCTGCGCGTCAACAGCGACCTGGTCGGCAAGGTGGTGAATATCGCCAGCCGCTGCGCGGGTTTCATCAACAAGCGCTTCGACGGGATGCTTGCGGACAGCTGTTCCGAGCCGGCGCTGTACCGCGAATTCGTTGCGGCCGGCGACGACATCGCAACCGCCTACGAGCAGCGCGCCTACGGGCAGGCCGTACGCAGGATCATGGCGCTGGCCGACCGGGCGAACCAGTATATCGACACGAACAAGCCCTGGGTGCTGGCAAAGGAAGCCGGCCGGGAGCAGGACGTACAGGCAGTCTGCAGCACCGGCCTCAACCTGTTCCGCGTCCTGCTGACTTACCTGCAACCGATTCTGCCGGCAATGGCGGCAGAAGTGGAGGCATTCCTGAACATACCGGAGATGCGCTGGTCGGACATCGAGAGTCCGCTGACCGGGCACCGGATCGATAAATTCAAACCGCTCATGACGCGCGTGGAACAGGAGAAAATCGACGCCATGCTGGAAGACTCGAAAGAACATCTTGAAAACAGCCCGGCAACCGCAGCCAGCGGAGCGCTCGCCACTGACCCGATCGCCGACACCATTGCGTTTGAGGACTTCGCCAAACTCGATCTGCGCATCGCCCGCATCGCCAGGGCCGAACACGTGGAAGGCGCCGACAAGCTGCTGCAACTGACCCTCGACCTCGGCGGCGAGTCTCGCAACGTGTTCGCCGGCATCAAGTCGGCCTACGATCCCGCCGCCCTGGAAGGCAAACTGACCGTCATGGTCGCCAACCTGGCGCCCCGCAAGATGCGCTTCGGCGTTTCGGAAGGGATGGTACTGGCCGCGGGACCCGGCGGGAACGAATTGTTTATCCTGCATCCCGACGACGGCGCGCAGCCGGGGATGCGGGTTAAATAGATAAAGGAAACAAGATGAAAGATACAAGCAAATGATGCTGGCGCTGATACCACTACAAAAATGCATTGCTTGCATCTTGTATCTTTAATCTTGAATCTGATGTTATGACCGAACTGGCCCTGATTCTCGTTAGCACCGTCCTGGTCAATAATTTTGTCCTGGTGAAATTCCTCGGGCTGTGTCCGTTCATGGGCGTGTCGCGCAGTGTCGATACTGCCACCGGCATGGCGCTGGCGACGACGTTCGTCCTGACGCTGTCATCTATCTGCAGCTTCCTGGCCAATGAGTTCCTGCTGGAGCCGTTCGGCCTTCAGTACCTGCGCACCATCACCTTTATCCTGGTCATCGCCGCAGTCGTGCAGTTCACCGAGATGGTCGTGCACAAGACCAGCCCGCTGCTGTACAAGGTACTGGGTATTTTCCTGCCGCTGATTACCACCAACTGTGCGGTACTGGGCGTGGCACTGCTCAACGTGCAGCAGGAATTCAACTTTATCGAATCGGCCGTTTACGGCTTTGGTGCGGCGGCCGGGTTCTCGCTGGTGCTGATCCTGTTTTCCTCCATCCGCGAGCGCATCGCGGTCGCCGATGTCCCGGAGCCGTTTCGCGGCTCTGCCATTGCGCTGGTCACAGCCGGCCTGATGTCGCTGGCCTTCATGGGCTTTTCCGGCCTGGTCAAGGGTTGAACCAGGCTGACGCGCATAATGTCATCCCTGCAGGCAATACTACTTTTCCTTCTCCCCTCGGAAAAAGGCCAGAATGAAGTGATTAAAATAAATTCTCCTCAGCCCATGAATCCCCTCTCCCCAACCCTCTCGGCAACTGCTCCATGCGTTGCTCTACCTCCTGCATCCATGCAGTCGTCCCGAAGGGTGAGGAAGTGATTGTTCGCTAATTATGTTAATTGCACTCATTGCGCTGGGCGTCCTCGCCGTGATTATCGGCCTGGTTCTGGGTTATGCCGCCATCCGCTTTCGCGTGGAGAGCGATCCGGTCGTCGAACGCATCGATGCGCTGCTGCCGCAGACGCAGTGCGGACAGTGCACCTACGCAGGCTGTCGCCCCTATGCCGAGGCCATTGCCGCCGGCGAGGCCGACATCAACCAGTGCCCGCCGGGCGGTGAAGTGACCATTCATGCCCTGGCCGACCTGCTCGGGGTCGATCCCAGGCCGCTCAACCCGGAGCACGGCGAGCACAGCGAAAAGACGGTCGTACTGATCGACGAGCAGGTGTGTATTGGCTGCACCCTGTGCATCCAGGCCTGCCCGGTCGATGCCATTCTCGGCGCCGCCAAGCAGATGCATACGGTCATCGCGAACGAGTGCACCGGCTGCGACCTGTGTATTCCACCCTGCCCGGTGGAATGCATACACGTTGTTCCGCTCGGTACGACAACCGGTAACTGGTCATGGCCGATGCCGGATAAGGAGCGCAGTGAGGTCCAGCAAAGTGCCTGAAGGAAAACCCTCACAAGCCGCGCCGCTACCGGGTGACTTTACCCGCCTGTATCGCTTCAACGGCGGACTGCGGCTGGCGGAACACCGGGCGATCTCTCTCGAACACCCCATCCGTTTTGCCGGCGTCCCGAAACAACTGGTGTTGCCCCTGCAACAACACATCGGCGCACCGGCGGAGTGTCTCGTCAGGTCGGGCGAACATGTGCTGGCAGGTGACTTGCTGGCCGACCCGGTCGGCCCGGTCAGCGCACCGGTACATGCCCCTGCCTCGGGAACCGTCGTTGCCATCGAGGCACGCCCGGTTCCCCACCCGTCAGGCCTGCCGGCGACCTGTATCGTGATCGACACGGACGGCGAGAATGCCACCGGCCCTGCACTGGCGCCGGTCGACTACCGCAATACCGATCCGGTCGAATTGTGCGAACGAATCCGGCAAGCAGGTATCGTCGGGCTGGGCGGTGCGGGTTTTCCGACCCGGGTAAAGCTGAATCGCAGGCATGACATCGAACTGCTGGTCATCAACGGTGCAGAGTGCGAACCGTGGATCTCCTGTGATCAAGGCCTGATGACCGAACGTGCAGCCGACGTGATCGCAGGCATTCGGATCCTGCAACACATCCTGCAACCGCAACAGTGTGTGCTCGCTATCGAGGACAACATGCCGTCTGCCGGCCATGCCTTGCGCACAGCGCTTGCAGAAAACGGCGATGCCGGCATTACGCTGGTCGAGGTGCCGGCCGTGTACCCGACCGGGGGTGAACGCCAGCTGATCAGGGTCCTGACCGGCCGCGAGGTGCCGAGCCAGGGACTGCCGGCGGACATCGGCATCATTTGCCAGAATGTCGGCACGGCCGCCGCCATCCACCACGCCGTCAATACCGGACAGCCGCTGCTGTCACGCATCGTCACCGTCACCGGCGATGGCGTGCACAGCCCCGGCAATCTCGAGGTGCTCATCGGCACGCCGATCAGCGACGTGGTGGCCGCGGCCGGCGGCTATACGGACAATGTCGAGCGACTGCTGATCGGTGGCCCCATGATGGGCTATGCCGTGCACAGCGATGCGGTACCGGTAATCAAGACGACCAACTGCATACTGGCCGTCAGCGCGCAGACCATGCCGTTACCGCCGCCGGCACAACCCTGCATTCGTTGCGGCAAGTGCACCGAGGCCTGTCCTGCCGACCTGCTCCCGCAACAGCTTTACTGGTATGCGCGCAGCGGCAACTACGACGCCGCGCAGGACTTCGGCCTGTTCGACTGCATCGAGTGCGGTTGCTGCGCCTATGTCTGCCCGAGCCATATTCCACTGGTCCAGTATTACCGCCATGCCAAGACCGCGATCTGGACCCAGGAGAAACAGAAGCAGGCCGCCGACATTGCACGCGGGCGGCATGAGGCACGCCTGGAACGCCTGGCACGCATCAAGCAGGAACGCCAGGCGCGCCTGGCGAAGCGGAAACGCGCCGTCACCGGTGAGGGTGACGGGGACGATCCACGCAAGGCCGCGATCCAGGCCGCACTGGAGCGCGTCAGGCAGAAGAAGGCACAGGCTGAATACACACCGGCCAATATCGACAACCTGACCGATGAACAAC
>Ga0265309_10000342_pt1 | contig 17953 bp, 15 predicted proteins | sample Helome_FD_192492 | JGI IMG/M metagenome (GOLD analysis project Ga0265309, IMG submission 192492) | Marine sediment microbial communities from subtidal zone of North Sea - Hel_20160524 (Illumina Assembly) | ecosystem: Environmental > Aquatic > Marine > Subtidal zone > Sediment ...
AGTCCGGTCACTGAGCGACAAGGCGCAAGCCGGCCGACTCGATCTGCCGAAGGGCAAGATGAAAACCGATGAGTACTTCGGCGAAATGGAAGTCTACCTCGAGAGCGTGCTGGCGCCGTTAGCCGTTGCGCGTGCTACCCCGGACCCCATGGATCTCGAGCTCGAACTCAAGTACCAGGGCTGTGCCGAGGGCGGGCTCTGTTACATGCCGCAGACCCGGGTTATTACGGTTAGCCTGCCTGAAGCTTCGAGTGTTTCCAGCCTGCCGGCCATGCCGTCCAGTGGCGCCCCTGTCAGTGAACAGGCGCGACTCGCACAGATCATTACAGGTTCGAGCATCTGGGTGGCCGCGGGACTGTTTTTCGTCGCGGGTCTCGGCCTCGCATTTACGCCGTGTGTGCTGCCGATGGTTCCGATCCTGTCGGGCATCATCGCCGGCGAAGGTGATGGCGTGACGCCGATGCGCGGCTTCACGCTCGCGCTGAGTTACGTCCTGGGTATGGCGCTGGTTTACACGGGTGCCGGCATCGCGGCCGCCGCTGCCGGCATGCAACTGCAAGCCACGTTCAACCAGCCGTGGATCCTGATCCTTTTCGCCGGCCTGTTTGTCGTATTGGCGTCGGGCATGTTCGGCGCCTACGACCTGCAGATGCCCAGCAGTATCCAGGGGAAGCTGTCGAACATCAGCGGCAACCAGAAAAGCGGCACGATGATCGGTGCGTTTGTCATGGGCGCCCTGTCCGCCCTGATCGTCACGGCTTGCGTCGCACCCGCATTGATCGCCGCGCTTACCGTCATGGCGCAGACCGGTGACATGTTGCGCAGTGGGAGCGCGCTGTTTGCAATGAGCCTCGGTATGGGCGCGCCACTGTTACTGGTGGGCGCAGCCCAGGGCAAACTGCTGCCAAAAGCCGGGCCCTGGATGGTTGCCGTAAAAAACGCGTTCGGATTCATGATGCTGGGACTCGCCATCTGGATGTTGTCCCGGATACTGCCCGGCAGCGTAACAATGTTGCTCTGGGCCGTGCTGGTCTTCATGACGGGCGTATTCATGGGCGGACTCACGTCGTTGTCCACGGAATCCAGCACGCCGCAGAAGCTCGGCAAGGGCTTTGGCTTCCTCGCGATCATCTACGGCGTCCTGCTGCTGCTGGGTTCGTTGAGCGGCGGCACTAACCCGATGAAGCCGCTTGCGAGCGTTAGCTTCGGCGGCGCCATGATCGCCGAAGAAGAGCACGCCTTGCCGTTTCAGCGCATCAAGACCGTGGACGATCTCGACCGCGAACTAGCGGCGGCTACAAGCCAGGGCAAGACGGCGTTTCTCGATTTCTACGCCGATTGGTGTGTATCCTGCAAGGAAATGGAGGCGTACACGTTTACAGACAGCGCCGTGCAGGCAGCGCTATCGAACACGGTCTGGCTGCAGGCCGACGTCACAGCCAACGATGAAGCGGACCAGGCGTTGCTGGATCGCTTCGGCGTATTCGGGCCGCCGACGATTATTTTCTTTGGTACCGACGGCCAGCAACGGCACGGCTATGAAGTTGTGGGTTACATGAAAGCTGAAGACTTTGCCAGGCATCTGCAGAAGGCGCTCGGCTCGGCCAAATCAATAAGCGCACAGGTCACACACTAAGCAAATGCCAGAAGGCCCATCGTGTCCCGAGTAATGTTGATCTTTGCAAGCGCACTGCTTGCACTGTTAGCGGGCGCTTTGTTCTACGCTGCCAGGTTTCCCGTTAACGCACCTCAAGCGCAAACGCCTGCAGCAATAGCCGCGCCCAAGGTGCTTGAAGTCGTTACCTATCCTGAGTTCAAACTGCCGGATATTGCCGGCACAGAACGCAGCTTCTCCGAGTGGCATGGCAAGAATCGCCTGCTCAACTTCTGGGCCACCTGGTGCGCACCCTGCAGGCGCGAAATCCCGCTGTTGAAGGATTTTCAGGACAAGCAATCCCGAAACGGTTTCCAGGTAATAGGTATTGCCGTCGACTACCCCGAAGAGGTGGCGGCCTACAGCGAGTCAGCCCAATTCAATTACCCGGTGCTGGTCGGCCAGCAAGATGCGATGGCAGTCGCCGAGTCGTCCGGCATCGAGTTCATTGGCATGCCGTTCACGATGTTCGTTGCATCGGACGGCGAGTACCTGAGCGCCTTCATCGGCGAACTGCACCAGGAGCAGCTCGACAAGGTCGTCGACGTGATGACCCGGCTCGACCGTGGCGAAATTGACAAGGATACGGCCCGATCGGCGTTTGACACTCTCTGAGTGATGTCGCCGGCCTCGTAACCGGCGCATGCCACAAAAGTTACCCTAAAGTCCGAAAAAAGGGTTAGTATTGCCGCCATCGTCGGCTATCTCGCCTGGAAACTCGCCTGTGTCAGTTTTCTTGCTCATCAACGGCCCCAATTTGAACCTGCTCGGTTCCCGTGAGCCCGACGTCTACGGCGCAACGCGCCTCGCAGACATCGAGTCCCGTTGTGTGGGCCTCGCCGGCGAACTCGGACACGAGCTGAGGTGCTTCCAGAGCAATGCCGAGCACGAACTGATCGACCGGGTGCAGAAAGCAGCCGCAGAGGGGGTCGACTTCATCATCCTGAATCCCGGGGGATTCACGCACACGAGCATCGCGCTGCGTGATGCGTTGCTCGCGGTTCAGATACCGTTTATCGAAATACACCTGAGCAATACGTTTGCGCGCGAGGAATTTCGGCATAACAGCTACTTCAGTGACATCGCGAGTAGCTGTCTTTTTGGGTTTGGGGCTTACGGTTACGAGCTGGCATTGCAGGCCGCCAGCCACCACGTTGCCAGTGCTGGGGGCTAAGCAATGGATATCAGAAAAGTAAAAAAACTAATCGAGCTGCTGGATGAATCCGGCATTGCCGAGATCGAGATTACCGAGGGCGAGGAATCCGTGAGGATCAGTCGCTACTCCCATGGCGCACCCGTCGCCGCGCCACCAGTTACAGTCGCCGCACCTGCCCCGGCGCCTGCCCCCACCGCAACACCTGCCGCCGCGCCTCCCGAGGCGCCGCCCGAACCGGAAGAAGACGGCTATGAAGTGACCTCACCGATGGTCGGAACCTACTATGCAGCGTCTTCCCCGGGCGCGGCACCGTATGTTCAGGTCGGCGACCGAGTAGGTGAAGGCGATACGCTGTGCATCATCGAGGCAATGAAGATGATGAACCAGATCGAAACCGACGTGTCGGGCGTGATCAAGTCGATCCGGATCCAGAATGGTGAGCCGGTCGAGTTCGGCCAGACGCTGTTCGTTATCGATCAGCGCCACGCCGACTAGCGGGTCGTACCGACATGCTGGACAAGATTGTCATAGCCAACAGGGGCGAGATCGCATTGCGCATCCTGAGAGCCTGTCGCGAGATAGGCATCAAGACCGTCGCCGTGCATTCCACTGCAGACACAAACTTGAAGCACGTGCTGCTCGCTGATGAAACCGTCTGTATCGGGCCGCCGCCATCCAACGAGAGTTACCTCAATATGCCGGCGATTATCAGCGCGGCAGAAGTGACTGACGCCACCGGAATCCACCCGGGCTACGGCTTCCTCTCAGAAAATGCGGACTTTGCGGAACGCGTCGAAATGAGCGGCTTCACATTTATTGGGCCAAGATCCGATTCCATCCGTCTCATGGGCGACAAGGTCTCCGCTATCAAGGCAATGAAAGCGGCCGGCGTACCCTGCGTGCCGGGTTCGGACGGACCGCTCAGCGACGATCCCGATGAGAACATCCGTCTCGCTCGTGACATCGGTTACCCGATCATCATCAAGGCATCCGGCGGTGGCGGCGGACGGGGGATGCGGGTCGTGCACGCCGAGGCGTCGCTGACGGCGGCGATCACGGTGACCAAGGCCGAGGCGCGCGCCGCATTCAGCAACGACGTCGTCTACATGGAAAAATTCCTCGAGGCCCCGCGGCACGTCGAGTTCCAGTTGCTCGCCGACGCGCACGGCAACGCGATTCACCTCGGTGAACGCGACTGCTCGATGCAGCGGCGCCATCAGAAAGTCATCGAGGAAGCGCCTGCGCCCGGCATTAGCGAAGAGCAGCGCAACCGCATCGGCGAGCGTTGCGTAAACGCTTGCAAGGAAATTGGCTATCGCAGCGCCGGGACATTCGAGTTTCTGTATGAGAACGACGAATTCTTCTTCATCGAGATGAATACGCGCCTGCAGGTCGAGCACCCGGTCACAGAGATGATCACCGGTGTAGACATCGTTCGCGAGCAGCTTCGAATAGCCAGCGGTGAGCCGCTTCAGTTCACACAGGATGACATTCGCATCCAGGGACACGCCATAGAGTGTCGCATCAATGCTGAAGATCCGAAGAACTTCATGCCCTCACCCGGCCTGATCACGTTGTGGCATCCGCCGGGCGGCCCGGGGGTGCGCGTCGAGAGTCATATTTACAGCGGCTACAAGGTGCCGCCCTACTATGACTCGATGATCGGCAAATTGATCGCCCACGGTGCGAGCCGCGATGCCGCATTTGCGCGCATGCGCAGTGCGCTCAGCGAAACCGTCATTGAGGGCATCAAGACAAACGTCCCCTTGCATCAGGAGATCTTCCAGCACGCCGCTTTCCAGGCAGGCGGCACAGATATCCACTACCTCGAGAAACGTCTCGGCCTGGTTTGACACGGAGTAACACAGCCGTGGACTGGCAGCAGTTTGTCATGCGTCTGGACACACTGAACGCCGCTGCTGTCGAGGAAATCTTCAATCGGCACGGCGCCTGGTCGGTAACCCTTAGCGACGCTGGCGACAACCCGGTGCTGGAACCCGGGCTGGGGGAAACACCACTTTGGGCAGACACCCGCATCACGGGGCTTTTCTCTGCCGACGCAGACCTCGAGAGACTCGAAGCCGAGCTACTAACGGAGCTCGAGCTAAGCCGATTGCCGCCGCACCAGGTTGAAGCGCTTGCTGACCGCGCCTGGGAACGCGAATGGCTGAAGGACTTCGGACCGATGAGATTCGGCGAAAGACTCTGGATAAGTCCCGGCAACCGTGAGGTCGACCAGGACGATGCCGTAATCATTCGACTCGACCCCGGACTCGCTTTCGGCACGGGAACGCATGCAACGACCGCGCTTTGTCTCGAATGGCTTGACGGGCTGCCATTAAAGGGCAAAACGATTCTCGACTACGGGTGCGGTTCCGGGGTACTGGCCATTGCGGCCCTGAAACTGGGGTGCCGGGCGGCGACGGCGATGGACATCGACCCGCAAGCTGTTATTGCCACCCAACAGAATGCTGAATGCAATGCCGTCGCAGGCCGCCTTCGCGTTTGTGGCGACGTGCAGGACATCGAAGGGCGTTTCGATGTATTGGTCGCCAATATCCTCGCCGGACCACTTGTTGAGTTTGCCGAATCCATCACATCAAGGATTGCAGGCCGCGGTATGCTTGCATTATCGGGCGTATTATGTGAACAAGCCGACGCCGTTATGGCCGCTTATGAGCCCTGGATCAAGTTCGACAAACCGGCATTCCGGGAGCAGGACGGCCAGACCTGGTCGCGGCTAACAGGAACTAGGAGATAGCGCCAGGCAATGTATACGCAATGCCCTGATTGCAGCACAGCATTTCGCGTCACGGCGCCGGTCTTGAAACAGGCCGCCGGCCAGGTGCGCTGTGGCGGCTGTGGTATTGCATTCAATGCGCTCGAATTTCTGTCCGAAGCGAAGCCGGATGAGGCCGTGGCACGGGAACATGACGCGCCGCCGCCTGAACTCACGGCCGAGCCACAAGAGTCCGAGGACGGCAGCCCGATAACCATTTCGGCTAGCCAAAGCGCGGCGCTCCTGAAAACACTCGACGAACTCGAAGGCTCGGATATTCGCATCGAGGATACCGGCGTTGAATGGCGCGTGCTGGATGATGACGCAATGTCGGACCTGGAAGTCGATGAACTGCTCGACGAGTCGCCAACGCCTGTCGACGAATTCCTGACAAAAACACCCAGTGACGTCGAAGCCGGCGAGATCTTCGAGGAATCGGCGAATGCCTTCGCCCAAACGCCGGTCGAGGAATTGCGATTCGACGACAACACGCCGTTGCCCGATGATTTCGACCTGGACGACGAGTCTTCGTACCTGCCGGACTCGACAAAGGCCGAGCCGTCAACAGTGGAGGCAGACGTCGAGACCGACTCCGGAGCCGAGCGGCTCGACGAGACAGAGGAATCGCAAATCGATATCGCGCTCGGCGAACCTGACGAATGGGCGGATATCCTGGGTGAGGTCGCCGAGCTTTCGAAGCCCTATGTTGCGCCGCTCGAGGCTGAGCTCGCGGCTATCGAGGATTCCGACGAGCCGCTCGACGTAGACACCCAGTTCGCACTGCAGGCGGAGGCGATGGGCATCGACCTCAGCGGCTTACATCAGTCGCCGGATGATCAACCCGAAGAACCCTCGGGCCAGACCGTCGATGAGCCCGATCAGGAGCTCGCGATTGAGTCCGACGAAGAGCCGGCCGAGGAGCCCGTAACAGAACCCGACGATGAGCTGGATGAGGAACCGGCGATAGAACCCGACGATGAGCCGGAAGAGGAACCGGCGATAGAGCCAGAAGGAGAGTCGGAAGAGGAACCTGATGGCGAGCTGGAAGAAGAGCCGGCGATAGAACCCGACGAACAGCCAGAAAGAGAGCCGGAAGAGGAACCTGACGGTGAGCTGGAAGAAGAACCGGCGATAGAACCTGACGAACAGCCAGAAGGAGAGCCGGAAGAGGAACCTGACGGTGAGCTGGAAGAAGAAACGGAAGAAGAATCAGCAATAGAACTCGACGATGAATCGGAGGAAATGGCAGAGCTTGAGGTCGACACGGAACCCGAAGACGAGGCCACTCGGCGCCATGCACTCGACGAAGCGGCGGATGAGGAGGAGGCGCCGCTCGAATTCGGCACAATCAGCACGGCAATGGCGGAGCTCGATGAGCAGTCAAATGTCTTCGACGACGACTTCTTCGTTGATGAAGAAGCGCTTGAATTGGACGACGAAGATGAAATTGGCGATGAGATCGAGGACCAGCAGCCTGACCTCGCGGACGACGAAGAATCCAGTTTTCATGTCCCGCCGCAGACTGAAGAGGAGCAAACGCTCAACCTGATGATCGACGAGGAGCTTCTGAACCTCGCAGTCGAGGACGAAGATGGCTTCGCCTCGACCATCGTTATTGCAGAGAAAGAAACGGAATCAGCCGGCGCTGCCAAAAAAGAACGCTTGTCCGTGCACGCGGGCATGTCGGCGGACTTCGAATCGATCGTCATGGAAGGGGAATTCGTCCGCTCCGAACTCGATGCGGGGAAGAGAGAAGCCGATATAGCGGCGGCTGCGGAACTCAGGGAACAGGGACTGGCGGCCAGGAACGTCGAGACCGCGACGCCAACCGAGGGCAGAAGCCGCGCGATAGTGGGTGCGCTTGTCGCCCTGACTTTGCTGTTTCTGGCGCAACTGGCGCATCAGTCGCGCGAGACGCTGGCGACCATACCGGCATTCAATACCGTGATCGGCCCTGTTTACCGGGCGATCGGCAAGCCCGTCTCCCCGGCATGGGATGTAACCGGCTGGAGTTTTGAAGCCACGCAGCCCAAGCCCGATGACGGCAACGAGCAACTGACCATTCTCTCGCGCATAGCGAACAAATCAGACGATCCGTTGCCATACCCGCTGATTAACATCGCCCTCATCGACCGTTATGAGGAACCTATCGGCAGCCACACGCTTATTGCCGCCGATTACCTGGCCGACGACTCGGACCCGGCCGCGCTGGTGCAGGCCGGCAATACGTTCACTGCCGTTATCTCTATTCCCTCCCCGGCGGAAGAAGCAACAGGGTACAAACTGAAAGTCTGCTATCGGCTGTCGACCGGGCGGCTGCGTTGCAACAACCCGGATTTCAGGTAAGTCCCTTACGCCCTGCGGGTAATCGTCTCCTGCAGTAAGATACCTCCATGCCCGCCCTCGAACTCAAGCCACTACGAATAGGTCCGTACACGCTGTCCAGCCCATTCGTGCTCGCGCCCATGGCGGGCGTGACAGACGCGCCATTTCGGCGCGTCTGCCGCCAGTTCGGGGCCGGCATGACGACATCCGAGATGACAACGGCCGATACCCGTCTCTGGCAAACCGCCAAGTCGCGTTATCGGCTCGATCTGGATCTCGACGCGGAGCCCGTCGCCGTGCAGATCGCGGGCTCGGAGCCGGAGCAGCTGGCGACCGCTGCGGTCGCCTGTGTAGCCCGTGGCGCCCAGATTATCGACATCAACATGGGCTGTCCCGCGAAAAAGGTCTGTAAGAAACTCGCCGGATCAGCACTGCTCAAAGACCAGAAGCTGGTGGCATCAATACTGGACGCCGTGGTACGCGCCGTTGAGGTTCCGGTTACGCTGAAATACCGCACGGGTTGGGACACCGAGCACCGTAATGCGGTGGACATCGCGTATATCGCCGAGGATGCCGGCGTCCAGGCACTCGCAATCCACGGTCGAACGCGCGCATGTCGGTACCGCGGTGACGCTGAGTACGAGACGATTGCCGCGGTCAAACAGGCCGTGAACATACCGGTCATCGCCAACGGGGATATCACCACTTTGGAGAAGTCGCTTGAAGTATTGCGCGTAACTAATGCAGATGGCTTGATGATCGGCCGCGGTGCCCAGGGGCGCCCGTGGATCTTCCGAGAACTTGGACTTCTTCTGGACACGGCTGCGGAAAATACGCAGCTAGAAAAAATCGAATTGCGTGATATTATGCTCGGCCACTTGAGCGATCTTCACCGGTTTTATGGGGATGTAACCGGCGTCCGAGTGGCTCGCAAGCACCTGACCTGGTACTGCAACAGCCTGGAAAATGCCGACGCTTTTCGTCATCAGGTCGTGCGCGTCGAGTGTGCATCAGAACAAACAAGATTGACGAAGGAATTCTTCAGGAATTAGGCAACGTGGCCCAGAAAAAGAACAAGAAGAAAGACCTCAGGTCCCGGAAGAGCAAGAAACCGCTTTGCAAACACACTGAAGACGCACTTGATCAGTACTTTACGACCCTGAGCGGTGACCGGCCCGGCGATCTATACGACCTGGTTATCGGCGAGGTCGAACGGCCCCTCTTCAAGGCCGTCATGGATTACACGCAGGGCAACCAGAGCAAGGCTGCCGGCATTCTCGGCATCAACCGCGGTACCTTGCGCAAGAAACTCAGGACTTATTTGCTTATTAAGTAGGAGCCGTTTCGGCGTCCCCCTTTTCACCAGGTGCACCCATGTTGAACGTACGACGCGCGCTCGTCAGTGTCTCTGACAAGCGTGGCTTGATTCCTTTTGTAACCGGTCTTGCCGAGCTCGGCGTCGAGGTGCTGTCGACAGGCGGCACGTGCCGCCAGCTGCGCGAAGCGAATCTGGATGTCATCGAAGTTGCAGAAAAGACCGGATTCCCGGAGATCATGGGCGGTCGCGTCAAGACACTGCATCCGGTGATCCACGGCGGCTTGCTTGGACGCCGCGGTACCGACGAGGCAGTAATGGAAGAGCATGGCATCGAACCGATCGATCTTCTCGTCGTCAATCTCTACCCGTTCGAACAGACGATCGCGCGCGACGACGCGACCATTGATGAGGCCATCGAGAACATTGACATCGGCGGACCCGCGATGATTCGCGCTGCCTCAAAAAATCACGACGGTGTTGCGGTGGTCGTCAGCCCGGACGACTACGAGGCCGTTCTCCACAGTTTGAAGAACAATGAGCTCTCCCTGGAGAGCCGTCGTCGCCTCGCGGCCAAAGCCTATGCGCACACAGCGAGCTACGACGCGGCCATAACGAAATATCTGTCTCACTCGCTGGGAGACGATGCGCTCGGCGATCGTTTCCTGTATTCGGGCGTGCTGTCCGAGCGGCTTCGCTATGGCGAGAACCCACATCAAAGCGCGGCATTCTATGTTGATCAGAGGGCCGCCGGCGGTTCGCTCGCTACAGCGAAACAGTTGCAGGGCAAAACCTTGTCGTACAACAACATTGCTGACAGCGATGCGGCCCTTGAATGCGTCAAGCAGTTCGAGCAGCCGGCTTGCGTAATCGTCAAACACGCCAACCCCTGCGGCGTTGCGGTCGCCGGCGACATACTCGAGGCCTATGAAAAGGCCTTCAAGACGGATCCAACGTCCGCGTTTGGTGGCATCATTGCCTTCAATCGCCCGCTTGATGCGACAACCGCGGAGGCCATTATCGATCGTCAATTCGTAGAGGTGATCATTGCCCCGTCTGTTGGCGCCGACGCAGCCGCTGTCATATCCGCAAAGAAAAACGTGCGCGTGCTCGAAACCGGTGACTGGCCGGACGCCCCGGGCACGGGCTTCGATTTCAAGAAGGTATCTGGCGGGTTGCTCGTGCAGGATACGGACCTTGGCCTCATAAGCGCAGATGATCTAAGGGTCGTCACCGAAGTAGCACCAACGCAGTCACAGATTCAGGACATGCTGTTCGCGTGGACCGTGGTCAAGTACGTCAAGTCCAATGCCATCATTTTCTGCAAAGACTATATGACTGTGGGTGTCGGAGCCGGGCAAATGAGCCGCGTGTACAGCACGAAAATTGCCGCCATCAAGGCCGCTGATGAGGGCCTCGAAGTGACGGGCTCCGTCATGGCATCTGACGCGTTCTTCCCGTTCCGCGACGGCATCGATGCTGCCGCCGAGTATGGCATCTCGGCCATCATCCAGCCCGGCGGGTCGATGCGCGATGACGAGGTCATTCAGGCCGCTAACGAACACGGCCTGGCAATGGTCTTCACCGGCATGCGCCATTTTCGCCACTGATGAAGATTCTCATCATTGGCTCGGGCGGACGCGAGCATGCGCTGGCCTGGAAGTGCGCAGAGTCAGCAAACGTCGAAACCGTGCTGGTCGCGCCGGGCAACGCCGGCACGGCACGCGAGAACAAGGTTCGCAACGTCGCCGTTGAGTCCGATGACATCGACGGACTGTTGGCGCTCGCGCGAGAAGAGAGTATCGGCCTGACGATTGTCGGCCCCGAAGCACCGCTCGTCGCCGGTGTCGTAGACCGCTTCAATGAGCATCGACTGCCCTGCTTCGGCCCTACGGCTGCGGCGGCCCGGCTCGAGGGCTCGAAGGCATTCACGAAGGACTTTCTCGCACGCCACGATATTCCGACCGCCGCATACCGGAACTTCAGCGAGCTGCAGCCTGCGCTCGACTATATTCGCGAACAAGGCGCGCCGATCGTTATCAAGGCCGATGGGCTGGCAGCCGGAAAGGGCGTAATCGTCGCGATGAGCCTCGAGGAAGCCGAGCGGGCGGCCACCGACATGCTCGCCGGCGGCAGCTTCGGTGACGCAGGGGCGCGGATCGTTGTCGAGGAGTACCTGGATGGCGAGGAAGCGAGTTTCATCGTTATCACCGACGGTGACAGTATCTTGCCGATGGCGACGTCACAGGATCACAAGGCGCGCGATGAGGGCGATATCGGCCCGAACACTGGCGGCATGGGCGCGTACTCACCGGCACCCGTCGTAACGAAAGAAATCGAGAAGCAGATCATGGATCTTGTTATTCGCCCGACACTTGCAGGCATGAAGGCCGACGGCAGTCCTTATCTTGGCTTTCTTTATGCCGGACTCATGATCATGTCGGACGGCACGCCCAAAGTTATCGAGTTCAACTGCCGCATGGGCGACCCGGAAACTCAGCCCATCCTGATGAGGCTTGAGTCCGACCTCGTGGAAATCTGTCTGGCCACCCTGGACGGACGCTTGAGCCAGCAGTCTGCGGACTGGGATCCGCGAGCGGCACTGGGCGTGGTTCTCGCCGCCGGCGGCTACCCGGGAAGCTACGCAAAAGGAAAGACCATCAGTGGCCTCGACAACGCCGACAGCGATACACAAAAAGTATTCCATGCCGGCACGGCCGGTGATGGGAGTACCGTAATGACGAGCGGCGGCCGCGTCCTTTGCGTGGTCGGGCTTGGCGAGACAGTCGCCGCGGCAGCGAAGAGCGCCTACGAAGCAGCGGACAAGATCTCATGGGAAGACATCTACTTCCGCCGCGACATTGGTCACCGTGCGATCGCGAGAGAGAGATAGCGCGTGCTGACGACGGCCGAAGCATTCGAGGCGATACTGTCAGCAATGCCGGATTTTCCTGTGGAGGCAACGCCGCTCGGCACGGCCAACGGGCACATCCTTCGTCAGACCGTTCGCGCGGAGCGAGACCAGCCGCCGTTCGACCGGGTCATGATGGATGGCATCGCGGTTCGATTCACGGACTTTAGCAACGGTGTGCGGGAATTCCCTGTTCAGGCGATGCAGGCCGCCGGCGACGCGGCGCTCACGCTGCAAGACGGTCATTGCATCGAAATTATGACCGGCGCGACCCTGCCGGAGAACGCGGACTGCATCATACCCGTCGAACGCATTTCGGTCGCGGATGCCGTTGCCGTCACAGAGGAAGGCTACACGGCAAAGCCGGCCCAATTCGTCCACCCACGCGCGTCGGATCATGCTGTCGGCGCGCATCTTCTGACTCCCGGCAAGCGCATCACCCCGATGGATATCGCTATCATCGCGTCCTGCGGACTGACCGAAGTCCAGGTCAGCCGCAGGCCGGTCGCCCGCGTCATTTCGACCGGCAACGAACTCGTGCCGGCCGGTGAGCCGATAGAGCCACACCAGGTACGCTTGTCGAATGGACCGGCGATTCAGGCCATGCTGAACGAACGAGGTTACTCGGACTGCGATCATGATCACCTGGTCGATGATGCAGACGTACTGCGCGAACGCATTGCCGCTCATCTCACCGATGCCGACGTATTGATCCTGAGTGGCGGCGTATCGATGGGCAAAGCGGATTTTGTGCCGGAGGTGCTGGCCGGGCTCGGCGTCAACGTCGTCTTCCACAAGGTAAGCCAGCGCCCCGGAAAACCCATGTGGTTCGGTGTCGGTCCGGACAACAAAGCCGTGTTCGCGCTGCCGGGTAATCCGGTTTCGGCGCTGGTTTGCTGCCGCCAGTACGTCTTGCCGGCGCTCGAGCACGCATCCGCGGCAGCGCCACAGCCGCCCGAGTTCGCATCGCTCGCGGGTCCCGTCACGTTCAAACCCAAGCTCACCTGTTTCCAGCCCGTGCGATTGCTGTCGAACGCCGCCGGCCAGCTGCTGGCTATGCCGGTCAAGACCAACACCTCGGGTGATTTCACGGCGCTCTCCGCGACAGACGGCTACGTCGAACTCGCCAGGGAGCAAAGTCACTTCCCGGCCGGCACAGCAGTATTTCTGCACCGATGGCATCATAGCTAGCCGGCCTTGCAGCGATTGCGGCCCTGCCAGATACTGGTCCGTATGATTTCAGCCAGAGAAGCTCTTAGCGAACTGCGTGACGGCAATCGCCGCTTTGCGGGTGGCGAGATTGACGCGGCTTCGATAGCCAGCCGGGCCCACCAGGTGGGCATGTCGGGCGGGCAGACGCCGTTCGCGATTATTCTTGCCTGTTCCGACTCGCGCGTTCCGGTCGAACTCGTGTTCGACCAGGGCTTGGGTGACCTGTTTGTCATTCGCGTAGCCGGCAACATTGTTGCGCCTTCGCAGATTGGCAGCATCGAGTTCGCCGCAAGCCAATTCGGAACAAAACTCGTCGTCGTCCTTGGGCATTCGAATTGCGGCGCGGTAATAGCCGCACTCAAGGAGCTGTCGCTTGAGAAGACGCATCGGTCTCCCAACCTGCGCGCAATCGTGGACAGGGTGCGGCCCGCTATTAAACCGATCCTCGAGGCGCATACAGACAGTGACGAAGCAACACTGACCGGTGCCGCCGTGCGCGCCAATATTCTTGCCTCCGTCGAGAAACTGTCGCGCGGGTCTCTCATCCTGGAACAACTGATCGACGACGGTGAGCTGACCATCGTCGGTGCCGAGTATTCGATCGAAACCGGCAAGGTCGAGTTTTTCGACCAGGACGAATCGTGAACAATCATTCGATTCGTGGCCGTTGCTTTTGTGGAAATATCCGTTTCGAAGTGACCGGGCCGGAGAAATTCGCCTGTTTCTGTCACTGTGAGAGCTGCCAGCGTTCCGCAGGCGCGCCGGTCGTTGCCTGGGCAACGTACGCTCGGGATTCGTTCAGGATTCTGCAGGGTGACGTCCATTGGCACAACTCCTCACCCGGCGTGACCCGCGGCATTTGCAGCAACTGTGGTTCGTCCATCAGCTACGAACACCAGAATCGGCCTGGCGAAATAGACATTACAGTCAACAGCCTCGACGACCCAACAGGGCCAGTACTTCGAGCGCACATCTGGACGGAAGACATGCAGCCGTGGCTGAAAATCAGCGACGATCTTCCTGTCTACGAGCGAACCGTCACCTGAAAGCACAGGGACATTCTGCTTTTTTTGAAAAAAAGCAGAATGTCCCCTTTCCGATCCCGCGACCGATTTTGTGACGCCCCCCCGTCTTAGATAGTAGTCGAAGCCTATGGCAGCGGCGAGCTATCGGCCGCGCCGCGACAAGCGCGCCGCTCGGACGGGAAATGCATATAGGTCACATCAATCTGGCGAAATCCCTCAATGGCGCCGGCGAACATTTCGTCAACCTGGTGGAAGCACTGCAATCGCACGGCGTACGACAATACGTACTGGTCAGAAATGTGGCTGTGGCGAAGCGCCTGGATCTGCTTGACGACGTGACTGTCGGTCCTACTGTAAGGTCCGCCGTCATGGCCTACGCCCTGATGCCGCGTCTCGATGTCGTTCATATTCACGACCCGTCAGAAGGACAGTCAGGCCTGCTACTGACGCTCACCCGGTCGATACCGTTCGTCCTGACGCACCGTGATGAGTCACCGGGAAGAAACCCACTGACACAGGCTGTCTACAGGCGCGCATCAGGCATCATCTACCAGGGCGATGCCGATGCCGCCAAACATCTGCGAATCTATCAGCACGCCATTGACACCTGGCGCACAACCACCCTGCCGCCATGATCTCAGAATTCCCAGAGCACCCCGATTGCGGGCAGCAGTGGCATCCAGTAGTCGTTACTGAAGTCGAGGAACTCGTTGCCGTTGTCGTCTTCCTCGAGATCCCAATCACGACAGCACACATTGTCGTGGTTTAGAACGTTTGATATCTCGATGAACGCAAGCAGCGTTCCGCGCTTCACATCGAAACGGCGGCTAAGCCGCAGGTCAAGGCTGGTGAATGTGGGATATTTCTCGGCATTGCGCGGGCCGGGTACTGCTTTGAATTGCGGTTCGCCATCCTCATCGACGCCGTCAGCGACCAGCGACAGGTCAGTCGCCGGCCAACCGCTGTGAACGCTCGCGGCCATCGAGAAATCCCAGCCTCCGTCGTTGTGCCAGCCAAACCCTCCCTGGAGCGCGTGACGCTGATCCCAGCTGCGCTGCTCATCGTCGCCATCGAACCGATCCGTCACTTTCGACCAGGTGTAGCCTGCCCACCAGCTCCAGTTGCCGAAGGTACGATCGGCCGAGAGTTCGACGCCCCGCGCCCTTGCTTTGGTCGGATCGAGGCGCACGCGGTCAGCTTGCAGTTCGGGAATGATACCGAGTGGATCGTAAAGGTTTTCGAATCGAGGCCTCGGTTCACGAATCTCTTTCAAGAATGCTTCAATACGAATCGATGTGTCGTTGGCAGCCAGGTATCGCAGTCCGACGATGAGCTGGTCGGCACGCTGCGCGGGCCAGAAATTGGTAATGCCGTCCTCGATCTGTAGTGACTGAACGGGCTGACTTTGAAAGTAACGCCCGACGCTGACACGCAGCTCCGTGGACGCCCACGGCCGCCACATGGCACTGAAGCGCGGGCTTAGTTGCGAATCCGAACTCGCATCGGTATACGTCTGATCGTCCCAGCGCAAGCCCCACTCGAGCATCGCGCGATCGGAGACACGCCAGCGGTCCGATAGGTAGAGCCCGTAACTGCCACCGTTCGGATCTGCCTGCAAGCTGCGCAGCACAGCGGAAGGTTGATTCTCGAAAATCGCCTGGAGCCCAAAATACTCGGCCGTTGCATCGTAGTCATACTCGGCATCGCTGTAGGTCAGGTGCAGGCCCCATTGCATGCGGTGTCGTTCAGAGGGTGTCCAGGCCCAATCCTGGCGAATGCCGTACTGACTGACGTCACGTTCATCGCTGACAAGTGCAATCTCCTTCTCGGGGTCATTCACGGAGCCGTTGCGCCGGTTCTTGTACTCAATCATCGAAAGCACGGTACTGCTAGTCAGCGTTGGCGACCAGTTGCTGTCGAGCCGCAGCCACAACTGCGCATTACGCGTGTCGCTAGTGACCTGTTCGAGCTCGGCCGGGTCCGATTCCGTGACGATTTCGACTTCGTCGTCCGCATACAGTGCGTTTACCGAGAGGCGCGCGTCGGGTGAGACATCGAAGGTATATTCACCAAAAACATCGAAGTAGGAAGGCTTGCCGTACTCGGAGTCGATGACGAGGTCGAGGTTGCCACGACGCGCTGAAAACAACCAGTTACTTTCAGCGTCGCTGCCCGCCGTTAGGAAGGAGGTATTGAAGACGCTGATTCCGATCTCGGTATGCCGTGACCTCTCGGCTTGCAGCGAGTCCATGAGGACGAGCCCGCTCATACGGTCGCCATAACGAACCGGAAAGCCGCCCGTGTACACCTCGACGCCCTCAATTGCGCGAGCATCGATGGAGCTGAATATGTTCTGGTAATCGCGGATGTGGAACGGGTCGAACAGCCACTGGCCATTCAACATGATGCCGATCTCGTTCGCCTCGCCGCCGCGAAAATGAGCAAGCGCAGATGCGCCGCTGGCCGCCGTGCCGGGCAGTCGCTGAGTAACGCGAATCGGGTCCTCCCCGATATCCGGCATGTTCTGGATCGTCCGCTGATCAATTGCATAACCGGACGTCGAAATGTCCCGCGATATTTCGTAACGACTGGCCGCGACCACCACGGTTTCGATATCGGGTTGCGCCGGTTCGGTTGCGGCTAATGGGGCCGGTTCCGCCATCTCCCCGGCCCCGGCTTTGACAACAAGGTACACGCCTGCTTCATCTCGCACGGCCAGGCCATACGGCCGGAGGATTTGTCGCACAATTTCCACGGGAGTGCCCGGTGTGGGTTCCGCGAGAACACGCAGTTCGTCAGTGACGAGGTTGGTGCTGTAGGCGAAACGGTGGCCCTGGTCCCGAAAACCGTCGATGACATTTGCCACGGTGCGGCCAACGTATGGCACAGCCTGCCCGTCGTCAGCCAGCGCAACCGACGAGACGAGCAGAATCATAAGCAGCAGGATGCGTCTCATTTTTTGGTGTTTACGGATTGTCGATGACGTAGATCACCCCTTCGCCGGTGCGGTACTCGAGACCCGCGCTTGCCAATCGGAGTCGCAGCTCTTCGGCCGGCTCCATGTCGAGGTTGCCAACAAGTATGGCGCTCTGCGCAATCTGCTCGGCCTCACCTTCCCATTGGATCTCCAGTCCCAGTTCCCGGCAAGCCCAAAGTAGAAACGCGTGTAGCGTCTTGCCATCGACATCGGCCGATGGTGACGTCCGCGCAACCCAGTCCCAGCGCTCGCCGGAGCGACTGATACTCAATATGCTCGGCCGCTGTCGTCCGGACAACGATACCTGCTGTCCGGATGAGGCAACATGATCGTGGTAATCACCGTCCACAGCGACCTGCCCCTCCCTGACACTGACCGTCAACGTGTCGCCACTTACACCGGTCATGAATTGTGTACCGACATGTGCAACGTCTCCGTGATCGGTCCGGACGAGGAAGTCCTCTGTATCACCAGAACTGATACCCGCGAGCAGCGCAGACGGATTGGAGTCGAAGTAAATCCGCCCGGATTTCAGGTAAACGGATCTGTCGTCACTGAACTCGACGCGCGTTTTCTCATCCATGCGCATCGAGCCGCCA
>Ga0265309_10000343_pt1 | contig 17953 bp, 15 predicted proteins | sample Helome_FD_192492 | JGI IMG/M metagenome (GOLD analysis project Ga0265309, IMG submission 192492) | Marine sediment microbial communities from subtidal zone of North Sea - Hel_20160524 (Illumina Assembly) | ecosystem: Environmental > Aquatic > Marine > Subtidal zone > Sediment ...
CGACGTTTTCTTCGCGACACCACGAAACATTACGACGAACACTAGGCCGAGCAACACAGACCAAAACATCGAGTCGACATTGATGGCCATCGGGTTGCCGGCACACTGATTCCATACCCATTCACCGGTCTCTGACTTGCAGACCTGCAGGTTCTGCAGATGGTGGGAGATGTAATCGCTCGACGTTTGTTCGCCGTGTCCGCCTTCAGCTGCCATTCGTGCGTCTCGTATCCTGTTCCTGGTCGCGTTGCATCAGTAACCCGGCCAAGGTCACCAGCTGCGTCGCGACAAATCCTGCAAATAGCGCCGCTGCCGACAGCGGCCTCACCAACGTAAACACCAGGCTGAAAAACAACACCGTTAACGCCAGCTTTCCCAATTCACCAAGGTAGGCCGCCCGGACCAGAGCCTCTGCCCCAGAGTCCCGACGGGAAACCGCCAGCCGCAGCGCCAAAAAAGCGTTCGGGATGACCGCAGTCAGGCTGCCCAGTAGTGCCGAGTAGCCAACCACGTCGCCATAAAAGCTCCAGAGAACTACGGCAAGGACCGCCCCGACACCCATCTGCGCCACCAGTACCCTCAGCATCACGGATTTGATATCGCTTGCCTCCGGCACTAAAAACGCCACGTCCATCGGGCTTACCGGCGGCTTGTGGCGCATGTGGTTTTGGTCATTCCAGGCGGGCCTGTAAATCGCGTGCGCATTATAGTTGCAGGGCCTAAACATGGCAATACGAAACCCGGCCTGAAACGGCGCTTTCTGTCTGTTTTTTAGGGGTTTTTGCGCCGCGCCACCGTCAAGGATGGATGCGGGTCGGTGCGTTAGCGAATGTGCTTCAGAATGCCGTCCAGCTCGTCCAGGCTGTTGTAGCTTATGACCAACTTGCCGGCGCCTTTTGTCGAGTGATCAACACGGACTTTTGCGCCCAGCTTCTCAGAAACCTCGATTTCGAGGCGCCGGATATCGGCGTCGACGCTGGCCGCCTTTTTCACGGGCTCGCTCGTGCCGCCACTCAGCAGGCGCTTGACCAGCTTCTCGGTCTCGCGAACGGAAAGACCTTTTTTGACAACCTGTCGCGCGGCATCGAACTGCCGGGCAGCATCGGCGATGCCAAGCAGTGCTCTGGCATGGCCCATTTCGATCTGTCGCCCTTCGAGCAACGGTTTTACTTTTTCGGACAAGTCCTGCAAGCGCAGCAGGTTACTAACGGATGCTCGTGACCGGCCCACGGCAGTCGCCGCTTCGGCATGGGTCAGATCAAATTCGCGAATCAAGCGGTCGAGCGCGCGTGCTTCTTCGAGCGGATTCAGGTTTTCACGCTGGATGTTCTCGATGAGCGCCATGGCAATTGCCGACTCGTCCGGCACATCGCGAATAACAGCCGGAATTTCGGCAAGGCCGGCCAGTTGGGCTGCCCGCCAGCGACGTTCGCCAGCGACTATCTCGTAACGCTGCACATTACCCGTCTTTTGTAGCGGTCGCGCAACGATCGGCTGCACAACACCCTGGGCCTTGATCGAACTCGCCAGGTCCTCCAGGGAGTCCTGTCGCATATCCAGGCGCGGCTGATATTGACCGCGCTGCAGCAATTCGACAGGTATTTGTCGCAAGGCATCCTGCGTGCCTTCCGCCGTTGAACTTGCAACTGTTGCGGGCTTACTGAGTAGTGCCTCCAGGCCACGGCCCAGACGTTTCTTTTTGGGTGTCATCTATGGTTCCTAAACAGCCTGCGCCACGCGCGCATCCTCTCGCCGCAGCACCTCGCCGGCCAATGCCAGGTAGGCGATCGCGCCGCGTGATGAACGGTCGTGCAACAGTACCGGGCGACCAAAGCTTGGTGCTTCAGCAAGACGAATATTGCGCGGTACTACCGTACGGAAAACCTTGCGGTCGAAGTGCTCGATAAGCTGCATTGACACTTCGTTGGACAGGTTGATGCGTGGATCGAACATTGTGCGCAGGATACCGTACATTTCGAGATTCGGATTTACAGAGTCGCGCACTTGTTCAACCGTATTGAGCAAGGAGCTCAGGCCCTCGAGCGCGTAGTACTCACATTGCATTGGAATGAGAACGCCGTCGGCCGCCGCCAGGGCGTTCACGGTCAACATGTTTATCGAAGGCGGGCAGTCGATCAAAATAAAATCGTAAAGCCCGGCAACGGGCGCCAGCGCCTTTTTGAGCTTCATCTCTCGACCAATTTCCTGCAACAGGTTGACCTCGGCCAATGTCAGGTCTTCGTTGCCCGGCAACACAGCAAAGCCGCCCTCGGGCGGCGAGACGATGGTATCGGCGGCCGTAGCGTCACCAAGTAGCACGTCGCAGGTAGTGTATTCGAGCTCCATCTTATTGATGCCGCAACCCATGGTCGCATTGCCTTGCGGATCCATGTCCACAAGCAACACGCGTCGTTGCGTCGCCGCGAGCGATGCAGCCAGGTTGACGCAGGTCGTCGTTTTACCGACCCCGCCTTTCTGGTTTGCTACTGCAATGATTCGCGCCATGAATTTAGCCTGATCAGGTTGCGGGCCTCATGCCCGTCTCAATAGCACCGCGTGCCGCGACCCTTTTCCGAGCCCCGGAACCTCGAGTTCCGTTACAGCATAATCCCACGGCGTGCTATTCATGTGTTCTAGTTCTTCAGCCGGGTAGCGCCCTTTCAGCGCCACAAACACCCCGTCCTCTCCTACGTGATGACCAGCGATTTCTACAAGTCGTGGCATTGTGGCCAACGCTCGTGCAATTACGGTATCAAAGCGCTGGCCGGGTTCATAGTCCTCACCGCGGCCTTTGACCGCCGTAACGTTGCCGAGCCCCAGCAAACCCGCAACGTGCTGGACAAACATGATTTTCTTATTGTTGCTATCCAGCAGCGTGAAATGCCTGTCTGGCTCGACAATTGCGAGTGGTAGCCCCGGAAACCCAGGGCCCGTGCCAACGTCGAGGACCGTATTACCCTCCAGAAGCGGGCGCGCAACGAGGCTGTCGAGAAGGTGTCCCGTTACCATTTCCTCAGGGTCGCGAATGGCCGTGAGGTTGACGCGCCGATTCCACTTTTCAAGTTCAGCCAGCAAGACAGACAACTTATCAGCTGCGCCGTCAGGGTACGTCTGCTCCAGTTTCTCAATCGCTAGTTGGATATCGTGCAATGACTACTCGCCGTCAATGAGGTGTTCCTTAAAGAACAACATCATCGCCTGCTGGTATTTGTCGCGGTTGTTCTTCTTCCGATATCCGTGCCCTTCGTTCAGCGCGTTCATGTACCAGACCGAAAGTCCTTGCGCGCGGAGTGCCGCAACGATTTGCTTGGCTTCCGATACCGGAACACGAGGATCGTTCTCGCCTTGCACGATAAACATTGGCGTGCCGATTTTATCAACATTGTTTAGTGGGCTGATGTTTTCAAGATGCGCGCGCATTGCAGGATCGCGTTCGTCGCCATATTCCTGACGGCGCAAATCACGGCGATAGTCCTGTGTATTCTCGAGGAACGTGACGAAATTACTAATACCGACGACATCGACCGCCGCTTTCAGCTTGTCGCCGAAGTGCACGGCACTCGCGAGCACCATGTAGCCGCCGTAGCTACCGCCAGCGACCGCTACACGGTCAGCGTCGAGATCGGGCTGCGTTTTAATCCAGTCGAGTAGCGCGCCGATATCCTTTACCGATCCTTCGCGTTTGAAACCGTTATCAAGACCAACGTAGGTCTTGCCATACCCTGCAGAGCCGCGCACGTTTGGCCGAATAACCGCTACACCAAGCCTGTCGATCCACATTTGATAGGTGCTACTGAAAGTTGGCCGCGCCTGCGACTCGGGCCCGCCGTGAATCGAGACGATAACCGGGAAGGGTCCTTCACCGACTGGCTTGTACGCCCATGCCGGTATCTTGCGCGCTTCATCACCGACCTTGTCGAAGCTTGGGTAGCGCGTAAGCTCCGGAACAATAAACGCTGATGTGTCGAGCCCACCCACTTCGCTCGTCGTCCAGCGAGTTAACTCGCCGTACTCGAGCGGCTCGTCGCCAAGGTCGAGGACGAACGCGTCGCTGGGTGTTTGTGGTGTGTTTAGCGTCATCCCCAGGCGACTATCGTCAGGACTAAACTTGACGCCAAACACAAGTCCCGTCGGAATATTGTCGACACGCGTGTACTTGCGCGTCCGCGTGTCGAGCAAATACAGGCGCGACAGGCCGTCTTCATTGGTAACGACTGCCATGCGGCGACGGTCATGGCTCATTGCCGCGCTCGACACGCCCCAGGGAATGTCTGCGGTCACTATTACCGGTGCCGCGCCCGCGGCGGCGCGTTGCCAGGCGAGCTGATTAAACTCGCGGCCCTGGTCTGTGACGAACCAGATGCCGTCCACTTCGTCATCAAACGCCACCGGACTGTTGGCGCTTCTGTTTTCAGGGCCGCCGGCGAGTAGTGTCGCTTCGCCCGTATCGAGGTCCAGCAGGTGCACGCGCGAGTCCTCGATACTGATGTAGTTCGTCAGGAGCAACTTGCTGCCGGACGCTGAAAACTCCGCGGCGCCCCACCACGTGCCATCAGCCGACTCGAGGGCGATCTCGGCGTCATCGGGTTCGCTTGGGTCCATGACCCAGATATCGTTGGACGCGCCGTTGCGTCGCGTACTCTGGTAGGCGATACGGCGGCCAAGTCGATCCCAGAGGACCGCCGTATTTCGCGATTCGCCATCGGTGAGCATGGTTGCCTCGCCGCCGTTCGGGTTCAACTCGAAAATTTGCGCGAATTCGCTGCCGCCGGTATCGCGCGTAAACAACAAGCGGTCACCGCCGGGCTGGCGGGTTATACCGCTGACAGGTTCACGATAGAACGTGATTTGCCGTCGCGCGCCACCCGGCATTTCGACGCGATGAATGGAGTCCACGTCACCAAAACCCGTGGACACATAGATGCCATCGCCGTCCGGCGTCCAGGCACGAAAACCCGCCGCGCGAATATTCTGGAATCGCATGAGATCGATAACGACTTCGGTAGGGATCTCAGGAATGTCTTCCATGATGAGGTTGCCATCGTGCGCGACACGACGCTGCACCTCGTCTGCTACGGCTGTGCATGACAGCAGCAACGCAGCGGCGCCGAAAACAGTTTTTGCAACCAGGCTATGCAACGAGCAATGCCATGAAATCATCGACTGGTGTAGCGCTAAGCTTGTCCTTGTCGGCACACAAGGCATCAAGCGACGCCCATTGATTGGCCGCAAGCTTCGGTGACACGCTATCGACAAATTTTTTCTTGAGAACCGGGATACCCTCTTCGCGACGCTCGCGATGACCAATCGGAAAATGCACTTCGATACGATCTGTGCTGCTGCCGTCGTTAAAGAAAACCTGTACGGCGTTGCCTATGTAGCGCAACTTGGGATCGAAGTAATCCTTCGTGTATTGCTCGTTTTCTCTGACCGTCATTTTGTTGCGTAGTTCGTCGATGCGCGGATCGCTGGCGACCGAGTCCTCGTAATCAGCTGCGGTCAGGCGGCCGAAGATCATGGGTACCGCGACCATATACTGGATACAGTGATCGCGATCCGCCGGATTATCGAGCGGTCCGGTCTTGTCAATGATGCGAACGCTGGCCTCCTGCGTTTCGATAACAACTTTTTCGATGTCGTCGATGCGATCTTTGACTTCAGCGTGCAGGGTCATGCCAGCCTCAACGGCAGTCTGGGAATGGAACTCCGCCGGGTAAGAAATCTTGAAAAGGATATTTTCCATCACGTAACTTTCGTACGGGCGCTGAAACTTGAACTCGTTACCCTTGAACAGTACGTCGTAGTAACCCCAGGTCGTGGCCGTCAACGCCGATGGATAACCCATCTCCCCGGTCATCGCGATTAGCGCGAGACGGACGGCGCGGCTGGTCGCGTCACCGGCCGCCCAGCTCTTGCGCGACCCCGTGTTGGGTGCGTGGCGGTAGGTGCGCAATGCGCCGCCGTCGATCCAGGCATTGGATACCGCGTTGAGTACCTGCTCGCGGTCTCCTCCAAGCATGCGCGTAACAACGGCTGTCGATGCGACCCGCACCAGCAACACGTGATCGAGGCCTACGCGGTTGTAACTGTTTTCGAGCGCCAGTACGCCTTGAATTTCGTGGGCCTTGATCGCCGCGACGAGTACGTCTTTCATCGTCAGCGGTTCTTTGCCTGCGGCCCGCGCCTGTCGGCTCAGGTAATCGGCAACCGCAAGGATGCCGCCGAGGTTGTCGGAAGGATGCCCCCATTCCGCGGCTAGCCAGGTGTCATTGAAGTCGAGCCACCGATTCATGGCGCCTATATTGAACGCCGCCAATACGGGGTCGAGTTCGTAGGACGTACCCGGCACCCGCGCCCCACCGGATAGTGTTGCTCCCGGCACCACCGGACCAAGCAACTTGGTACACGCCGGGTAGTCGAGTGCCTGAAAGCCACACGCCAGCGTATCCATAAGGCAATAGTGAGCGGTTTCAAACGCAAGCTCACTGTCGACGTCGTAATCGCAGACGTAGTCGGCAATATCGACGAGAGCCTGATCCCAGTCGGCACGTTTGGCAGAACGATTATTGTCTTTAGACACTTTTTCGGCCTCTATGCGCGGTTTTCAATCGAGACCCATTCCTGCAGACCGGGCCCTATGTAGTCGGCAGCGGGTCTTATGAGTTTGTTGTTGGCGCGCTGTTCCATAACGTGTGCGGCCCAACCCGTAATACGCGAGCAGACGAAGATCGGCGTAAACAAATAGGTCGGTATTCCCATGAAGTGGTAAACGCTCGCGGCAAAAAAGTCGGCGTTAGCGAACAATTTTTTCTCATCCCACATAACTTTTTCGACGGCCTCGGATATCGGGTACAGCGTGGTGTTGCCAACGTCATCCGCGAGCGCCTTCGACATTCTCTTGTTGACCGAGTTTCGAGGATCGGACGTTGTATAAACGCGATGACCAAAGCCCATAATCAGATCTTTGCGTTCAAGCATGCCGTGCACACCTTTCACAGCGTCGTCCGGCGTCTCGAATTTCGATATCAACTCCATGGCCGCTTCGTTGGCGCCACCGTGTAGCGCTCCTCGCAGTGCACCAATAGCTCCGCTGACGGCTGAATGCATATCGGACAAAGTACCTGTTATTACGCGGCCCGCGAACGTTGATGCATTGAACTCGTGTTCGGCGTAGAGAATAAGCGTCGTGTCGAGGCACTTCCGATGCAATTCTTTAGGCGCTTTGTCGTGCAGCATATGCAGGAAGTGACCCGAAATACTGTCGTCGTCGGTCTCAGTGTCAATGCGTACGCCGTCCGTGTGGAAGCGGTGCCAGTACAGCAACATCGATGGCAGGCTAGCCAGCAGGCGATCGGCGACGTTCTGCTGATTCTTAAAGTCCCCCTCCGGCTCAATGTTGCCGAGAAAAGAAACGCCCGTTCGCAACACGTCCATTGGGTGCGCGTCGCTCGGCACCATTTCGAGAACGGTTTTCAGGGCTTCGGGCAGTCCGCGGTTCGCCTTGATCTTCGCGATGTAGGCATCGAGCTCAGATTGCGTGGGCAAGGTGCCGTGCAATAGCAGGTGCGCAACCTCTTCGAACGTCGCATTGTCCGCGAGATCGTATATGTCGTAGCCGCGATATGTCAGGCCGGCGCCTTCCTTACCCACGGTGCAGATGCGTGTTTCGCCCGCTGTTACTCCAGCCAGACCACCCGTCTTTTTACTTGCTGCCATATCTAATCTCCCGTCTTCAGGCCCTGTTCCTCAAACAGGACGTCAAGCTTGTCTTCGTAAGCCTGGTAACCCAATACATCATAGAGGTCGGCTCGCGTTTGCATCGTGTCGACGACCGCCTGCTGCGTGCCGTCATTCCTGATCGTCTCGTAAACCTGCAACGCCGCTGCGGACATCGCACGAAAAGCGCTCAGTGGATATAAGCTCATCGCGACACCGACAGTCGCCAACTCTTTGGTCGTGAATAGCGGCGTCTTGCCAAACTCGGTCAGGTTTGCGAGCACGGGCACCTTGATGGCGCCGGTAAACTGCTTGTATTCGTCCAGCGTCGCTAGCGCTTCCGCGAAGATCATGTCGGCACCCGCCTCGACATACGCGGCCGCGCGATCGATCGCCGCCTGTTGCCCCTCGACAGCGTGGGCATCCGTGCGCGCCATGACTACGAATTGCTCGTCGATGCGGCCATCAACGGCCGCTTTCAGGCGATCACACATCTCATTTTTCTCAACCAGTGCCTTGCCCGGCCGATGGCCACAGCGTTTGACGGCCACCTGGTCCTCCAGATGGCAGCCCGCGGCGCCCGCCCAGGTCATCTCGCGAATCGTGCGGCCGATCATGAAGGCGCTACCCCAGCCCGTATCGGCATCGACCAGCAAGGGCACATCGGTCGCCGAGGCGATGCGCCGAATGTCCTCCGCTACGTCGTTCAATGTCGTAATTGCCAGGTCCGGCAAGCCAAAGGAGGCGTTAGCAACACCCGCACCCGACAAATAGATGGCCTTGAAGCCGGCCCGCTCTGCAAGCATGGCTGTGAATGCGTTAATGGCGCCTGCGATCTGAAGCGGGCGTTCCGCCTCGAGCGCGGCGCGGAATCGGGCTCCTGCACTCATCGCGCGTCCTCTCTATTCGGGGGGGGCGAGGATTCTAAACCACGCGGAGGGCCATTCCCAAATAGAGCGGCCGGTTAATTAATTTCGACGATCGTGCGGCCCGTGACTTTACCGTCGATGTAGGCCTGAAATGCGCCCGGTAACTCATCGAACGCGATCGTGCGTTGCGCGATCCTGCCGAGGTGTCGCGGCCTGAGATTCGTGCCGATTCGTGACCATACTGCGCGTCGCAAATCGTACGGCGTTTCGACCGAATTGATGCCGAGCAGGCAGACCGCCCGCAAAATGAAAGGCAACACCGTCGTATTGAGCGCCGGACTTGCCGCAAGCCCGATGCTCGCTATATTGCCGCCATAGTTCATCGTGCGCGTCAGCCAGGTCAGGTAGTCGCCGCCCAGATTGTCGATGGCACCAGCCCAGAGCGCCTTCTCCATCGGCCGCTTGCCCAGATCTATTTCGTCGCGCAGTAGTACGCGCGTTGCACCAATCTCTTTTAGATACGCTTCTTCGCTTTTCTTACCCGTCACGGCGACGGCCTCATACCCGCGCCGTTGCAACATGTCGATCGCAATGCTGCCCACACCGCCGGTTGCGCCGGTGACGACTACAGGTCCCTGGTCGGGCGTTTGGCCATTCTGTTCCATGCGATGGATAGCAAGCGCTGCGGTGTAGCCCGCCGTACCGATCTGCATCGCCTCGACGGTCGTCATGCCCTCGGGAATCGGTACCAGGCTGTCGCTTTTAAGCCGGGCGTATTCTGAGTAGCCACCATCGACCGTTTCGCTGAGTCCGCAGCCGTTGACCAACACTTCGGTGCCCGGCTGGAAATCGGCGTCTTCGGAGCTAACGACGACGCCGGCAAGGTCGATGCCGCCGTTCAGCGGGTAGCGACGCAGAATTCTTGCTTTGCCGGTCGCAGCGAGTGCGTCTTTATAGTTGATCGTGGAATGGCTGACGCGCACTACTACGTTGCCCTCGGTCAAGTCGTCGATTGATAACTCTTTGAACGCAGCGACAACCTCGCCATCCTGCTCGTCAATTCTAAATGCGCGAAAATTATCCAATGCTAGCCCCGCTTCTCCATCCGATTGAGCCAGGCTTCGAGCCCGGCAGAATTTAAAGTGACATCGATATGCAAGATCGACTCTATCGCAGCACCGTCCCCTTTGAAGCCGTGTTCGATCAATCTCGCCGCCAGATACTCGTGCATTGCGACACGCAACGCATCGCCTCTTTGGCGTTCGCCCTGACAGTTCAGCGCGATTTGCTCATAGCCATCGATGCAGGCGTGCATGTCGCCGGCCAGGCGGTCGAGACTCCTTACCCGGCTGTAGTGCGTCAGGTAAACCTGATCAGGATCGCAACTCATGATTCGATCAATTGCCTTGTGCGCTTCTGGCGGGTCGAAACTGGCGGGCGTCGAGGACGGATAAATAAATTCGCCCGCGGCCGTGTCGAGTTCGCGATACGAAACACCAAAACTGTCGCCCGTGAAAACACCGCGTGATGACGGATCATTCAGACAATAGTGATGTCGCGCATGTCCTTCGGTAAACAGCACCTGCATCGCCCGGCCATTGAGTTCGATCCATTGTTCGTCGTCTGCGACGACAATACGATCTTCGTCGATGGGTCGTAGGTGGCCGTACATTTCGCGGGTACGCTCAACGCCGTAGACGCCCTCGGTACCTTTTATGAGCCGTTCGGTATCAACCATGTGCGGCGCGCCATTCGGGTGCAAGACGCATCGCGCGTTGGGCAGGTGCTGCATGAGGAGGCCGGCGCCGCCTGCGTGGTCGAGATGAATGTGGGTCAGAAAAACAAAGTCGACATCAGCGACATCCAGACCCTGCTGCTGCAAAGCGTCAAGCAGAAGTGGGACGCTGTCGTTGGTACCGGTATCGACGAACGCGGCACGACCATTTTCGACAATCAAGTGGCTCGCATCATGCAGCGGACGGACATACTCCGTATCGACTGCGAAGACACCATCGTCAAGTGTTGTAATTTGTGCGCTGTTATCCGGCATCATTAGAAAGGACCGGCAAAGCGGCGACTACTCCGGCGTCGTGGTTTCGAGGCCCTTGAGGCCCGCGAAGTAACGAGCAAGCAACTCAAGGTCTTCTTCGGCGATCAGCGCCGCTTGCGCGCTCATGACGACATCACCACGGCTACCGTCACGGTATTGGCGCAGTGCACGTTCAAGGTAGCTTTCGTGCTGGCCGGCCAGTGTCGGCCACAACGCGTTTACGCTGATACCGTTTTGCCCATGACAGGCGGTGCAGGCCGTCGCTGTCTCGAACGCTTTGCCCTGGGACCCGCCCGCGGCGACGGTGCCAGCGCCGAGGCTTGCCAGATAGGCCGCGACATCGTCGATTTCCTTGTCACTCAGGCTGGTAGCCTGCGCCTGCATGGTCGGGTGCTCGCGCGTGCCGTCGCGATACCCTTTGAGCGCAACAACAAGGTAGCCCGCTTTCTGGCCACCGAGTTTCGGCACGCGGAATGACGGGTAGGCATTGCGATAACCCTCGATGCCGTGGCAGCCAAGGCATGAATACCCGATCTCTTTGCCCGTCTCGGCATCGCCTTCGCCAAAGGCCGGTTGCGGGAGAACGGCGCATGCCATCAATAGTGTTGCCATACCGGCTACGATTTTCATGTTCGTAATCACTTGGTTAGTAAACAATTTTCGCGCCCGCACACTTGCTGCTGCGGTTCGTGAGGCCGCTATGGTAGTGACACTCGGCCCTGATTTCTAGCAGTAACGCTTAAGTGCGGCCATGACGACATGCTAGCATCCGCCTACACAAGCATCGGAAACAGGAATTCATTGTGAAAAAAGGCATCGTTGCTCTACTCGTCGTACTCGCCCTTGTCATTATCGTGTCGCCCGGCATCGTCGGCCGGATCGCTGAAAAGGGCATCGACGAAAACCTCAATTGGGCCGCCCAAAACAGCGGCGACGTCGTTGTCAGTTCGGAAGAATTTGATCGTGGCTGGTTTTCCTCGGAGGGCCAACATCGGATCGAAATCAAAGACGGCGAACTATCCGCGCTACTCGGCTCGATGGCCGGGTCTTCCAACGTCGATGATATGCCCGTGCTTGTTGTCAACACTCATATGGACCACGGCTTGATACCCGTGTCATCAATGGCGCGGGAAAAAGGTTCGCTCGCGCCCGGACTCGGCAGCGCCGTGTCGACATTGAGCCTCGACTTCGGTAGCGGCGAAACAGTCGATATTCCCGGAACGATCTACAGCAAAGTCGGGCTTGGCGGAGAAACGCGTTCTACGTACGTATTGGAGGCTGGCTCCCGCGAGGAAAGCGGTTCCACCGCGACCTGGGAGGCGACAGAGGTCGAAATTACAACCAACCCGTCCAGCGGTGACGTCGAATTCGCCGGTGAAGTCGGCTCTATTTCGTTTGGCGATGGTATCGGGTCGTTTGCAATAGAGGGCCTCGACTTTTCTGGAAACCAGGAAGCGACGAAATTTGGTATTTCTGTAGGTGAAATGAAACTCGAACTGGACGCAATGTCTTTTTCGAGTGGTGACGCACAGACCGGCGGCATCAAGAATATGAGCGTCGATGGCTATACAAACATCGATGGCGGGAAACTGAGCGGTCGAACGCTGTTGGACATGCAGACCGACTCGATCGCGCAGTTTGGCGAATTCTCGGTCTCCGCTGACATCAGCCTTGAGGGCGCTGACGCCGAGGCTGTTGGCGCGCTTCAAAAAGCGCTGGAAGCGCAACGCTCGAACCCTGACCCGATGCAGGCGCTAGGTGGCGCCGAGAAAGAGCTGAAGCGCGTCCTGGCGTCGGGTTTCGAAGTTCGCTTCGATAAGTTTGATGTAACGTCGCCGATGGGCAAAGTCACGACGAAATTGGATGTCAAGCTAGCCGAAGAAGATGCAGCGACATTTGAATGGACATCGTTGCTACAGTCCGCCGAGGCATCCGCCGACATCTCGGTTCCCGAGGCGCTGGTCAATCTGGCGTTGCAAATGAATCCTCAGGCAGGCGCTGTCGTCGGCATGGGCTTCCTGCAAAAGAACGGCGACGTCTACGAAATGGACGTCGAATATAAGAAAGGTCTACTGTTGATCAACGGCGCGCCGATGCCCATACCGCTGGGCGCCTTTCAGTAGCCGTCACTAGCGACCAAGTTCGAGCTCGTCCGCACGATGGCAGGCGACGCGCGACCCGTTGATAGTGCGCGCAACAGGTAATTTGTTCGCACACACGTCGATCGCATGATCGCAGCGCGGGTGAAACACACAACCCGACGGTGGATTTAGCAATGATGGTACTTCTCCTTGCAGCGGCGCGGTATTTGGCGCTACGACCGGGTCCGGTACGGGAACCGCATCGATCAGCGCTCGCGTGTAAGGATGGCGCGGCCTCGCAAATAAAGTCGCGTTGTCAGCCAGCTCAATCAGGCGCCCCAGGTACATGACAAGAACGCGGTGACTGATTGCACGCACGACAGCGAGATCGTGCGAGATAAAAATGATTGCGAGTCCGGTTTCTGCCTGCACTCGTCGCAACAACGCCAGCACCTGTTCTCGTACAGAACCGTCGAGCGCCGCGACCGCCTCATCGCAAATCAATACCTTCGGCTCAAGTATCAGTGCTCTCGCAATAGCGACACGCTGCGCCTGGCCGCCCGACAATTCGTGCGGGTAACGCCGCAGATAGCCAGCGTCAAGACCGACCTGCTCCAATGCCTCGATGACCCTCTCAAGTCGCGTACCGCCGGACAATTGGGGTTCATGCACTAACAACGATTCATCGATAATGCTGTGCACGCGCAATTGGGGGTTCAGAGCGGTCACCGGATCTTGAAACACGAGCTGCAAATCGCGCCGTTGCGCTTTGCTGCGCCGATCAACCGGGCCTTGCAGCGGCGCGCCGGCATACACGACGCGACCTGACTGCATTGGCACCAGGCCCAGCAGCGCCCGTACAAAACTGGACTTGCCGGACCCCGACTCACCCACGACAGCGACCGTTTCACCGTCACGCAGCGACAGGCTCACGTCGTGCACGGCCTGCAGCCGCTCCCTGCCGCGCTCGGCGTAGCTAACCTCTGCGGATTCGATGCCGAGAATGGTCGCGCCCGTTGCCGGCGTTGGAATATCAGCACGATCAATGCGCGGCGCAGCCGCCAACAATAACCTCGTATGCGCATGTCCTGGTGATGCGAATAACGATGTCGTGGCGCCGGAGTCGACCAACCGCCCTTTTTCGAGAACCAGCATGCGCTCACAGTAACCGGCCACAATTCCGAGGTCGTGTGTAATTAAAAGTAAGGTCGTGTTGTCGCGCACGTCCTCCAGCAGCTCCAGTATTTGCGCCTGCACTGTGACGTCGAGTGCCGTCGTGGGCTCGTCGGCGATTAGGAGATCGGGCTCTGCGATCAGTGCGGACGCCAGCATGACACGCTGCCGCATTCCGCCTGAAAGTTGGTGCGGGTAGGAGCGAAACTGCCGCTCCGCGTCGGGCAGCCCAACACGACCCAGCATCTCGATAACGCGCGCATCGACATCACTGCCTTCTGCCAGATTGTGTTGCACGAGAATTTCCCGCAACTGCCGGCCCACCCTGAGGTAGGGGTTCAGGGCCTGCATGGGATCCTGAAATACAATGCCGATGCGTTGCGCGCGGAAACGGTTCAGTGTTTCTTTTGTCGCGCCGACGAGCTCGGTATCATCGAAGCGAATGCTGCCGCTGATGTGCGCGTGGCGTGGCAACAAGCCCAGAATTGCCATTGCCGTTTGCGATTTTCCGGACCCTGACTCACCCACAAGTCCGACCGACTCGCCGTGGTCGAGCTCGAAATCAAGGCCATCGACGACAGCCGTATCGCCGTAACGGATCGAGAGATTTTCGATCTCGAGCAAGCTCAACTCGAGTGCCTCGCATCAAAATAGTCCCGCAAGCCATCGCCCAGAAAATTGAACGACATCAACAGCATTGCCAGCAGGCCGGCGGGAATTAACAGCGTCCAGGACGCGCCTTCCATGAGGTTCACGCCGGCGTTGACCAGCGCGCCCAGCGATGTCCGCGGTTCCTGCACGCCGAGGCCGAGAAAGCTCAGTAAGGATTCGACAAGAATTGCCTGAGGAATAGTCAGCGTCAAATAAACAACGACGATACCGATCAGGTTTGGCGCGATGTGTCGAAAAATGATCCGCCCTGTGCTCACGCCCGTGAGTCGGGCCGCGGCAACGAACTCTCGCTCTTTCAAGCTCAGTGTCTGGCCGCGAACTATCCGTGCCATGTCGAGCCAGTTGACGGCACCTATTGCAATGAAGATCAGAAGGAAATTCCTTTCGAAAGCGACCATCAACAGGATGACGAAGAAAATAAACGGCAGCGCGTACAACGTGTCAACAAAACGCATCATCGCTGCATCGACGCGGCCCCCGACGAAACCCGCAACAGCACCGTAGGTCACACCTATAATAAGGCTGACAAAACTCGCTACGATCGCGACGAGCAGTGTTACGCGTATTCCCAACATGGTGCGTACGAACAAATCCCGACCAAGATCATCGGTACCGAAAAAGTGCCCGCCCGTGGTCGTTGGCGCCAACAACAAGCGGTCGAAGTCCGTGCTTATGTAATCGTTGGGACTGATCCACGGTCCGAACAATGCGACCACTGCGGTCGCAAGAATAATTCCGCCACTGACGCTGATCGCTCGATTCCGAAAAAAGCTCATCGGTAACGAACCCGCGGATCCAGCACGCCGTACAAAATATCGACCAGCAAATTCAGGAAAACGATCAACGTCGCATAGAACACGACGATGCCAAGAACCAAGGTGTAGTCGCGATTGAGTGCGCCGCGAACAAAGGCTTGCCCGAGACCCGGGATGCCGAATATTTCCTCGACCACAACCGAGCCTGTCAGAATCGCAGCGATAGCCGGACCCATGTAAGAGAGCACCGGCAGCATTGCAGGCCTTAAAGCGTGCAATCGGACAACTGTCATTGTGCCGAGGCCCTGCGCGCGCGCCGTGCGAATAAAGTCACGGCCAAGTACGTCGATCATGCTGGCGCGTGTCAGACGAGCAATGTAGGCAATTTGCGGCAGTGCCAGCGTAATAACGGGCAACAAAAATCGCGAGGCACCCGAGGTGCTGCTCCAGCCCGCCGGCAACCACTGCAGTTTCACCGCAAACAACAACACGAGCACCGGTGCAAATACAAACACCGGGATTGATATGCCTGTCATCGTGAACGCCATGACGATGCGGTCGAGATACGAGTCCTGCCGCAGTGCCGCAACGGTGCCCGCGCTGACGCCGACAATAATCGCAAGCGCCATCGCCAATGCGCCAAGTTGCAGTGACAACGGAAACGCCCCGCCGATCAGCTCACTAACGCTGCGCCCGCGATAGCGGTACGACGGCCCGAGGTCTCCTTGCAGCAGGCCCGATAGATATCGGACGAGCTGTTTTGGCAGCGGCTCGTCGAGATGATACGCGTCTCTGATATTCGCCTCGACTTCTGCCGGCAGCGCGCGCTCGTCATCGAACGGCCCGCCCGGCGCGGCATGCACCATCAGGAAAGCAAGAACAATGACCAACAGCAGCGTTGGTATTGCCCCTAACACTCGGAGCAGCGTGTATCGAAACAATTTTGTTTTCCGCTAGTCGCGCGGCTATTCCGTCGCGCTGAGACTCAGGTGCTGACTGTAATGATAATCAAGGACGTTGTCTCCCCAGCCGCCGACCTCCGGCTTGACCAGGTGTTTGCTGACGTAGAAGTACAGCGGGATTGCAGGGTGATCGGCGAGCATGACGCGCTCTGCCTCTTCGAGGTAAAGCCGGCGGCGATCGGGGTCGGCCTGGCTTGCGGCGCGCTGCATCAACGACTCGTACTCCTCATTGGCATAGCGCGGCATGTTGGCCGCGCTGCCGGCCCTTAGCACACTCAGAAACGTATGCGCATCGTTATAGTCTCCGATCCAGCTGGAACGAAATACCTCTGTCACGTCAGCTTCGCGCATGTTTGCCAGCAATACCTGGAATTCTTCATTGATCAACGTTACTTCCGCGCCGAGCACATCGCGCCACATCGACTGGAGGGCGACAGCGATTTTCTTTTCCGTATCGGAGGTGTTGTAACGAACCTCGAATCGCAGTGGCTTCTGCTCGCTGTAACCCGCTTCTTTGTAGAGGCGGCGTGCGAGATTTTCGCGCTCCTCTCGTTTCAGTGATTCGAAACCGAAGACCGTCGGTTCGTAACTATCGACAACGGGCGGCACCCAACTAAACGCCGGCGCCTCGCCACGCCCGATTATTTTCGACACCAGTAGCTCACGATCGATCGCCATCGATAACGCCTGTCGAACCGCACGGTTATCTTTGAACGGCGGCTTGGTCAAATTGAAACCGTAGTAGTACAGCCCAAGGTATGGCGCAATATGCAACTCATCAGCGAATGCGACCTTTAGGTCAGCAAAATTGTCGGGCGGCACGGTGCTTGTTATGTGCAGCTCATTTGCCCTGTAACGATTGAGTTCTGCGGAGCCCTGTACAACGACGTGATAGTTAACGCCGTCAATCGTCGTGTTGACGTTATCCCAGTAGTGTTCATTGCGCCGCAGTGCAATAACAGATCCTGGCACCCAGGCATCGAGTACATACGCGCCGTTCGACAATAAGCTTCCGGGTCGCGCGAAGCCATCGCCGTGTTCGGCAAGCGCACCCGGGTGGACAGGAAACGTGCTTGGGTGCGTTAGCAGGCTGAGCAAGTACGGCGTCGGCCGTGTTAGCCGCATGACAAGGGTCACGTCGTCGATCGCCGTTACGCCCAGGGCCTCGGGCGGAACATCACCCGCGACGATTTCTGGCGCATTGACAATATCCGCTAGCATGTCTGCGTAGAACGCGGCGGTCGCGGGTGTCACGAGCCGCCGCAACGCGAAGACGAAGTGCGACGCTGTAACTACGTCACCATTGGACCAGCGCGCATCCGGCCGCAGGTAAAACGTGTAGCTCAGGCCATCCTCGGAGATCTCCCACCGTTCGGCCGCCGCCGGGCGCAGCTCGCCGTCCGGCGAGTAACCGGCGAGCCCTTCCGCAATGTCGCGCAATACTTCCACAGCCTGAGTACTGCGCGCTTTGTGTAGATCGAGCGATTCCGGGTCGGTCGGCAAACCCCTCTGCAGGACAGAGCCCTTATCAATCGGCTCACCGGAACAGCCATTAATCCCGACCGCCAGGACCAGTCCCGCTAACAGCAAGAGTCGAATCGATTTCATACTGTGAGCATACCTGACTCGCAAGACATTCGAGACGTGCCAGCTAGCGTTCGTCAGGCAGTTTTTT
>Ga0265309_10000344_pt1 | contig 17947 bp, 16 predicted proteins | sample Helome_FD_192492 | JGI IMG/M metagenome (GOLD analysis project Ga0265309, IMG submission 192492) | Marine sediment microbial communities from subtidal zone of North Sea - Hel_20160524 (Illumina Assembly) | ecosystem: Environmental > Aquatic > Marine > Subtidal zone > Sediment ...
GAGCAGGTGCATGGAAGCTATCTCGGCGACTACGGCCGCCTGCGCCAGGTCATGGTTAATCTGGTCGGCAATGCGATCAAGTTCACCCGGCAGGGTTCTATTTCCATCAAAATTGACCGGGTCGGTGGCGACACCCAAAATCCCCGCCTGCGCACCGAAATCAATGATACCGGCATCGGTATTCCAGCCGATGCGATCGCAAAACTATTCAAGAGTTTTACCCAGGTTGATGCGTCAACGTCACGGCGCTATGGCGGCACCGGCTTAGGCCTCGCAATCTGCCGTAAAATAGTTGAAACCATGGGTGGTGAAATCGGAGTTTCCAGCAAGGAAGGCGAAGGCAGCCAGTTCTGGTTCGAAGTCTCGTTGCCGAACTTCGATCCCGACGCTCACGACGAAGATCGTGAGGACACCCTGACGATCATACCTGGCCAGCAATTCAAGACCGATCAAACCGGAGCCCAGCTCAAGATTCTGGTTGCAGACGACGTTCCGGTGAACCAGATCGTAGTCGAAAAAATGCTGGATAGCATAGGCTACCAGGTTGATACCGCAAGCGACGGTTGCGAAGCTGTCGAGGCGGTAAAATCGAAACACTATGACTTGATTTTTATGGACATACAAATGCCCGAAATGGACGGGCTTGAAGCCACCCGTCAAATTCGCAAGCTGGGTATGGAGAAACGCGGTATTCCGATTGTAGCAATAACCGCAAACACCCAGGACAGTGATCGTGACGCCTGCATTGAGGTCGGGATGAACGATTTCATTGCCAAGCCATTTGTCAAAAAACAGCTGGCCGCGTTGCTCGAGCGTTTTTTCCCGGCGGCCGAAATCGGCACCCGCAAGGCCAGCTAGATACTGCGCTCGCGAAAGTGCGTGTAAAGTGCGTCGCTGAAAACCCTGACCCGTTGCGATACCAACCGACCCGGCGGATAAACCGCGTACATACCGGTTACCTGCCTGGTGAAGCCGGTCAGGATCTGCACCAACTCGCCACGTTCGATCAAATCCTGCAGAAATGCCAGCGGACCACTAACAATACCCTGCCCGCGTTTGGCAACGGCCGCCAGAAATTCACCGTTATTGGCGCTCAAACGATATTTCATCCTCGGGCTGACGCGTTTGCCATCCTGCTGGTAAAACCATTGTCGCCCTACTGCGACATTGCTATACACCAGCACTTCATGCGCAGACAATTCGGCAGGGTGCTGTGGCTCCCCGAACCTGGCAAGATATGCAGGGCTCGCACAAATCGCAAAATGTACGCTGGCGAGCTTACGCGCGATTAAGCTCGAGTCCTCCAGGTCTCCAACCCGAATCGCGAGATCGATATTTTCCTCGATCAGATCGATCTGGCGGTCATTCAAATCGATTTCGATTTCGATTTCGGGGTTATCATCCATGAACTGGCTAATCGGTTCAGCAAGCTGGCTCGTGCCCAGTCCCAGCGGCAGGGCAAGCCTGATTTTTCCCGATATCCTGCATTGCGAATCGGCGACGACCTGCTCGGCCTCGTTCAAATCAGCGAGGATTTGCAACGCACGTTGATAAAACTCGCGCCCGGCCTCGGTAAGCGATTGTCGCCTGGTGGTGCGCTGCAGTAATTGCACGCCAAGTCTTTTTTCGAGCTCGCTGATACGACGACTCACCATCGACTTCGCGATGCCGAGTTTTTCGCCCGCGTTACTAAACCCTCGAAAATCAACCACGGCAACAAATGCTTCAAGTTCTTCAAGGCGATTCATATTGTTCTCAATTTAGCAACTATATATTGATTATTCGGATATATATTTATTTTTAAGAACAATCATAATAACTGCATCACTAATCAAGAGGCAAATAAAATGAATTCGAAATCTTTAACCAATTTTTCCATGCTCGTCGGTCGAGCCATGCTGGCCGCAATTTTCCTCGTCGCCGGCTTCAGCAAGTTCGGTGACGCCTACGCAGGCACACAGGCTTACATGGATTCCGCCGGGGTGCCAGGTTTCTTGCTACCAGCGGTAATCGCTGTCGAGATACTGGGTGGGATGGCGATACTGATCGGTTTTCAGACGCGAATCGCCGCCGCCCTGCTGTTCGGATTCACGTTGTCAGCTGCATTACTGTTTCACAGCGATTTCGGCCAACAGATGCAATCGATCCTGTTTATGAAAAACATCGCCATCGCCGGTGCATTCCTGGTTCTGTTTTCACAGGGCCCCGGCCAATGGACCTTTAATCCACAAGCAAAATTGCAGGAGGCTTAATCATGCAAGACACAAAACAAATTCTGCGACTCGACGCCAGCGCCAATCCCGCTGAATCGGACAGCCAGAAGCTTGGAGACCATCTCATCAGGCAGCTCAAGCAGGCCAACCCCGGCATGGAGACTCGTAAGCGGAATCTTAACCAGGACCTGTCGTTTATCGACAGTAACTGGATAGCAGCCAACTTCACCGCAAAAGAGGAACGTAATGATGACCAGGCGGCACATCTGGAATTTTCCGACCAGCTCATTGCCGAGCTGAACTGGGCAGACCATGTAGTGCTGACCACGCCGATGTACAACTTCGGCGTGCCGGCAACACTGAAGGCCTGGATCGACCTGGTCTGTCGCGCCGGCATCACTTTCCGTTATGGCGCAAATGGACCCGAAGGCCTGCTCAAAGGTAAGCGTGTCGATATCGTCATTACTACCGGTGGCGCACCACTGGGCAGCCCCGCAGACTTTGTCAGCGGTTACCTGAAACAGGTGTTTGCTTTTATCGGTATCGACGATGTTAATATCATTGGCGCCGATCAAATGAACGTCAATGCGCAAGCGAGCTTCGCCAGCGCGACAGCGCAAATCGAACAACATTATCCGGCCGTCGCGGCCTAGGAGTAATTATGAATATACGCAAGGTACAACAGGTCATTACCGGACAGGCAACCACCGATGGCGCCGGCGTAGAGCTGGTTCGGGTTATCGGACAACCGGCACTGATGGATCTCGATCCTTTCCTGCTACTCGATGCTTTCCGCTCGGATGATCCCGACGATTACATCGCCGGCTTTCCGCCCCACCCGCATCGAGGTTTTGAAACCGTCACCTATCTGCTCAATGGTCGTATGCGCCACCAGGATAACGCCGGCAACGAAGGCGTCATCGAACCCGGTGGCATTCAGTGGATGACAGCCGGCAAGGGCATCGTACATTCGGAGATGCCGGAACAGCAGGATGGAATGCTCGAAGGCTTCCAGCTATGGATCAATCTGCCGGGCTCGCACAAAATGACCACGCCGTCCTACCAGGAGCATGACGCGGCACATATACCGACCGAATCGCGAGACGACACCGTGATCAAGGTAATCAGCGGCAAGACTTCGCAGGGCACCTCCGGACCCGTCAGCCAACCGCTAACCGACCCGCTTTATCTTGATGTATCGCTGCAGCCCGACACCGCATTCAATGAAGATATCGCGGCTGATCACAATGCCTTTCTTTACGTCATCGACGGCGAGCTTATGCTCGAAGACACCAGCACAACGCAACTAAGCCTGGGTCGCGATCAGTTAGCCGTGCTGGGCCAGGGGGATGCCATTGCGCTGCGAAGCGGCGGCCGGGCGACGCGGTTTTTACTGGTTTCCGGCAAGCCACTAAACGAACCGGTGGCACGTGGCGGACCGTTTGTCATGAACACCCAGGCCGAGATACGCCAGGCTTTCAGCGATTACCAGCGTGGTAATTTCTGACTATGCCTGGTAAACGGCCGACGAACTCGAGGAGATGGCGGTTAAGTCCACCAAACCGAAACTGCAAAATTCCCTGACAGCGGAAATCTTCGCGGAGGGTAATTAACAAATCAATTGAATTATATGCTCGTTTGATCGCCTAAACCCGATATTAGCTGGTCACCATTTGGCTACCGCGATAGTATCCTGAAGCACCGCTGCAGAATCAGAGATAAAAGGTTCTACCTTTGTGAGTCAAACGCCCGTACGCAAGTTAGCCGTTCTTCTTCATGCCGATATTGCTGGTTCAACCGCACTGGTGCAAAAGAATGAGACTCTGGCACATGAACGCATGCAGAATGCGTTTCGACAATTCTCAGAAACCATTAGCGAACATAACGGTATAGCGCACGAAATTCGAGGCGATGCGCTGGTTGCTGAATTTGCCCGGGTATCGGATGCCGTAGGCGCAGCTCTTGCTTTCCAGAATACCAACACCATGCTCAATAAAGACTTTCCAGATGAGGTCTTACCCCGGCTCCGCATCGGTATCGCTATGGGAGAAGTGGTCGTCGCAGATAATACGGTGACGGGTGAAGGGATTGTAATGGCGCAGCGATTGGAGCAGTTAGCGGCGCCGGGGGGCGTATGTATTCAAGGCGCGGCCTACGAGACTTTACCGAAGCGCCTGCCCTTCGATTACCAGAATCTGGGAGAAAAGAAGTTAAAAGGATTTGAGGAAGCAGTGCGTGTTTATTCGGTTAAGGATCGAGACCAATCCGATACTTCCTTTAACCCATCTCCTGATTCCGCGGAAGCCCGTCCACTTGAGCTGCCTAAAAAACCATCGATTGCCGTATTGCCATTTAACAACATGAGCAATGACAGTGAACAGGAGTTTTTCGCCGACGGTATCAGTGAAGATATTATTACCGAGCTCTCCAAATTCCGGTCTTTTTTTATTATTGCCCGTAACTCTTCGTTTGCGTTCAAAAATCAACAATTAACAGTCAGAGACGTCGGTCTCAAGCTCGGCGTACGTTATGTTGTCGAAGGCAGTGTGCGCAGAGCGGGAAATCGGGTTCGAATAACAGCGCAACTGATTGATGCAATCAACGACAAGCATATATGGGCAGAGCGCTATGATCGCGATCTCGAGGACATATTTGCTGTGCAGGATGAAGTTACCCAGGCGATTGTTACTGCGATCGAGCCGCAACTGGCCACCACTGAGCAGCAGCGTGCGCGACGCAAGCCCACCGATAATCTTGATGCCTGGGAATGTTATCAGCGCGGCCTGTGGTATATGTTCGGATATGCCAATACCGATCAGGCACTGCATTATTTTTATCGTGCCATCGAGCTGGATCCGGAATTCGGCTCCGCCCATGCAGGAGTTGCCTACACCTACGCCATTCAAATTTTACTGGGTGCCTCCGAGGACAAGGCGGAAGATGTGAAACGGGGTATGAGCGCAGCAAATACCGCCGTCAGTATTGATCAAACTGATCCGTTCGCGCATTTCGCAAAAGGCCGTATTTCAATTTTCAATGGTGATCACGAAAAAGCGATAGCGGAGTTCGAGCGGGCGATCTCTTTGAATCCGAACTATGCATTGGCGCATTTTGGGCTCGCCCACGGATTATGGCATGCGGGACGTCCAGCCGAGGCACTGCCGCACCACGACGAGGCAATCCGGTTAAGCCCGCATGACCCGATCCAATGGGCGTTTTTGGCAAGCAAGGCTATTGCCCTGGTGATGGTCGAACGATACGAGGAAGGTATTGCACTATCACAAGAGGCACAAAGGAACAATGACTCCCATTTGTTTGGATACCTGGCCGAGGTTAGCGGCCTTGGAGTATTGGGCAAGCAAAACGAATCGGCAGAAGCTCTGCGGAGACTAAAAAAAGTGGAACCCGATATATCGACAGGTTTTGTCGAACAGTCACTACCGATGGCTGCGTCCGATGCCAGGGATCGGTTCCTGCAGGGGTTGGAATTAGCCGGGATGGACCCGGCCGATAAGCGTTAGGTTGCTAACAAGGGTCAAAATAGCGGGAATATGAGTTAAGTCTTTTTTTTGCCACTGATGCGAGACGTTATGTGGTGTGCACTTAGAGGAGTCGATAACATGACAGTCGTGAATGATATGTTGCGCACAATAACTACTACAAGCCTGCTTGTTACAATTATATTCATCGAAAACGCATTCGGCGCTGACCCCATTTTTACAGACACGGAAGTCATCGAGTTCGACAGTGCTCCATATACCTATACTCCTAGCCCGTTCAAGGTCAAACAGGCCAAAAAGCAAGGCAAGACTCTGGAAGTCAAAATAGAACCCAGCGTTTCGCTAAAGGGGTATCTCGCAAGACCAGCGGGTGAGGAACCTCGACCCGCAATTGTGCTCCTGCATGCTTGCGTTGGCATGACAGAGTTTGATGAGATGTGGTCTAAAAGGCTTGTTACCTGGGGTTATGTTGTCCTGAGTGTGGATTCATTCACGCCCCGCGGTGTGAAGTACACCTGCGATAGTCGCGGTGGGTCTTACGTCAGGACATGGGCCCGGGCACTGGATGCTTACGGCGCGAAGCGATATCTGTCGACTCGTTCATTCGTAGACCCTGCCCGCATCGCTGTGTTGGGAAGGTCACACGGAGGCACGGCAATTATGGAGATAATTAAACAGTCAACCGCCGAAGGTTTGTCGATGGAACCGTTTAAAGCTGCAATCGCATTCTATCCACTCTGTAGTGTACCCGAACCATTCGGACCCGAACCAATCAACACGCCAATCTTGATCTTGACTGGAGAAAAGGACAGTTGGCAACCTGCGGAGCTTTGTGCGCAATATGCAGACAAATTACCGCCTGGATCCGAAACAACACTGAAAGTATTTGCAGGAGCTTATCACGGCTTTGATGAAACGGGTGTCGACATTATAGATGCCGGATATATCATCCGCTATGATCCTAAGGCTGCTGCCAGGGCCAGCGAATTGTCTCGCAGGTTTCTGGAGGAAAGGCTGTAGATCAAAATTGATAGCAGTCAAAAAATGATCCGAAATTGAGAATTGCCACATAAAAAGCGACTAAACTTGGACAAAATTACCGCTAAGCGAGCAGTTGAACAAGGGCATGAGCGTCTCAGGTAATATTGAAAAATACACTGATACCAGGCTGGCAATAATATTCATGAACATAGATCACGCAGCGGGGAGAGGCTTATACCTGAACAGCGCCTCGTGGTGGTATCTAGCTGCTCTTGCAGTGCTGGGTGCCGGGTCGATGCTGGCAGCAAGCCGCTTCCCGGGAGGCTTTGACTGGGCCTATACCGTGGCATCCGCGCTGGCTTCGCAAAAACATAACCCGCAAGGCAGCTTCTGGTTTGCCAGCGCCCTGACGCTGGCAATGGCGTTACTTTGGCCCTACGTGTCAGCACTGAAACAGCGCCAGGATTCGACACACCCCGAACTGGTGACATTCTCTATTCGCGCATTGCGCATGGGACTGCTCTGCGGCGCCTTGCTGGGCCTGGAAAGGCTGCTGATTCGTGATCTGTCGGCCCAGCTTTACAAGGCCCACGAGACCCTTGGACTGTTCACCTTCCTCGGTCTGTATTTCGGCATCATCAGTTTGCTGGTACGCGCGATGCTGAGTCAGAAAACCCATGTCTTCACGTTAATGCTGATTGCCAGCCCTCTGCTGGCAATTGGCATCACCCAGTACTGGCTTTACCTTGACCAGCGTGATCTGGGATGGGTGGACACCGGTTGGAGAGCGATGGGCATTCCGGTCTGGCTGAGCTTCGCCTTCTGGCAATGGCTGGCAATCGGGTTCCTGTGGCTGGGCCTGGGCTTGCTGTCGTTTACCGGTGTACGCAGGGATTCAAAAGAGTATTAACCCTGGAGACGCAGAGTTTTATCGTGGCGTTTCTGTGTCCTCTAAAGCCGACACTCGCAAATTCCTTACCAGTGACGACTCACGGCCAAACAGAGGGCACCCGGTTAGAAAATGAGCTCCATCGATTCTGAGCCTCTTGATCAACAAGTTTTTCAACATACTTTCCACATCATTTGACCAAGGTGCCTTCCACGGTGAGACGAACCAAATTTACTGCCGGTGTCGAATTGTAATGGGTAAAATCTCCTGCCACGTAGATGTCACCACTGCCATCGGTTGCAAAAGCTGCATCACTTGGATGGCCGTTATAGTTAAACCCCTCGCCAATAATGAATCCTGTATCGATTGAACCGTTGTCGTTTAGGCGCACGACATCCTGGTTATTGGTATTAGTGACATGAACATAGACGTCACCACTGACATCAATTGCAGGAAGGATGAATTGTCCTCCCTGGAATTGATAAACCCTGGTATCTGCAACAAACCCGGTATCGAGCGACCCATCGCTGTTTAGACGAGCAAGACCATTTACAGCCGTACTGTTGTACTCACTAAAATATCCTGCTACGTAAATATCACCGCTTCCATCAGTAGCCATTGCGATGTCCATCACCGATCGGTCAAACCCGGTGGGGCCGGTGTCAAATTCTGTGTCAATCGAGCCGTCATCATTTAAACGGGCAATGTAGGGGGCAGAACTTCTCGAGACATAAATGTCACCGCTGCCATCGGCAGCCAGGGCAATGCTATCTTCGCCGGCCCTGAAGCCGGAATTAAAATCACCATCGAGCGAACCATCGCTGTTTAAACGAATCGGCCCGTTTTTGAAAGTAGCACCCTGGGAGCTAATGGTAAGTCCGCCAACATAGACATCTCCGCTGCCATCGGTAGCCGGGACAATTGTATGAACATCACGACCAATACCTTCACCGGTGTTGAAACTCTCGTCGAGACTACCATCCAGGTTTAGACGAGCAATGCCACGGATAGGACTAGTAGGACCGTTGTAACTTAAATAACCCCCGACATAAACGTCTCCGCTCCCATCGTTGGCTGACACAATAATCTGGGGGGAAAAAAAATCTGTGCCTGCATCGAATCCCCGGTCAAGCGAACCGTCATTGTTTAAGCGGGCAATATATTTGACAGCGTGTTTTTTAAAGTGCGTAAAAGAACCCAGGGCGTATAGGTCGTCGCTTCCATCCAATGCCGGAGCGATCGAATAAACACTCCAATTAAAACCATTCTTTCTCAGTGAACATACTTTCCCAGTCCATACCCATTCCTCTCCCTCTTCTCCGTCAGGACAGTCGAGGCTAACGTCGTCACCGCTATCGCAAGCTACAAGTATGAAGATACAAAGAAACAGTAAAATATTGCCACTTAGTCCTGGTTTCATCTTTTCAGCCCTCGATGGAATCTTAGAACTCTAGGTGGTTAGTTGTTTTTTGCAACTAATAATCAATAAGTACCATATCGCCCAACCCAAAGAACAGCATGCCGATACTTTCTTCATAACTAACGATCCTGGATACAGCTGGAAGGGGCTTGATCTTGAGGGCTGAGCAATCATCGACCGGTTGAGGTCACCGTCGTTTCCTGCCGCTCAGCGTAAATCTCCGGGCGTCTGCTTTACCGTCTGGCATTCACCAACCTCGATTGTTAGTATGCATTCATTTCTATACAAAATAAGTAAACAATAAATCCTCTGGCAGGGGTTAAAATGAGACTATTCGCACTCGTGATCTTCTCTATGCTCGCGACGGTTGCAAGCGCCGATCCGTGGTTGTGCATTACGGAGCAAACCACGGGGTTTGTCTTCAAAAACGGTAACTGGGAGCCAGGAAGATTTACTGTCGAAGATAGAAAATATATCTTACGCAAACTCACAGAAGCTGATTTTTATTATAGAGGCGATAATAGATATGGCCTCTTTCTACTAGGAACGGATCTGGTAGGGACGCCTTGTGGTGATCCATCGATTTCTGGAAATATCTTCTGTGAAGACCATGCCGGGCAGTTTAAGTTCTCCACCAAATCCGGGAGATTCCTGATGACGTATATGAGCGGATATTGGGACAGCACAGCCGATGACAAATCCCATACCCCACTAATCTCAATAGGGCGTTGTTCAAAGATATGAATATGAAATTAACAATATTAGCTTTCATCACCATCGCTGCAATGTCCGTTATCAATCCAGCCAACGCGGGATATTACATGTCTGCAAACAAGTTATTGAGCTTGTGCAAGAGTGATTCAGTCGCCGACCAGAATGTTTGTGTTGGTTATGTACTAGGTGTTACCGACGCTGCACAGATGCTGGATTCAGAGACCAACATGAGGAGGTATTGCCTGTCGAAAAATGTAACCAGCAGCCAGTTAGAGAAAACTGCCGTTACGTACATGAACGATAATTCTCAACAATTGGATAAACCAGCCTCCTATTATGTTTTGCTATCATTAAGGCAAGCATTCCCCTGCAACTAATAACGTACCGTTAGCTGACATCTGTTAAAACCGATTACCTTCACTTACTGAATTCCGGCAATCCAGTCAGTCCTGAACCTGTCAAATAAGGCTCTGGGAGAGTGTTTCAGTTGTTCTGAATAACGATGTTCGGGAAAGCCGCTGAATGATCGCGTGCCTTGGTGGCGAGCTTGGCTGCAGTTTTGCGCGCGATAGCACGGTAAATAACACCAATCTGGCTATCCTGCATCGCCGCCACGGTAGGATTACCACTGTCTGCCTGTTCCCGAATTCGAATATCTAGCGGCAGCGATCCAAGCAAATCGACACCGTGATCTGCGGACATGCGGGCCCCGCCACCTTCACCGAAAATATGTTCGCTATGGCCGCACTGGCTACAGATATGAATACTCATGTTCTCGATGATGCCGAGCACCGGCACTTCAACCTTTTCAAACATTTTCAACCCCTTACGCGCATCGAGCAGCGCGATGTCCTGCGGGGTAGTAACAATGACCGCGCCACTGACAGGAATACGCTGCGCCAGGGTTAACTGGATGTCGCCGGTTCCGGGTGGCAAATCGATAATCAGGTAATCGACGTCATCCCAGCGAGTGTCATTAAGTAACTGCTCTAACGCCTGGGTCACCATCGGTCCGCGCCAGATCATCGGCGTGTCCTCTTCGACCAGGTAGCCGATAGACATCGACTGGATGCCATGCCCGATCATCGGCTCGAGGCTCTTGCCATCGGAGGACTCGGGTTGACCCTGGCAGCCGAGCATGCGCGGAATACTGGGGCCGTATATATCGGCGTCGAGTATACCGACCCTGGCACCTTCCGCCTGTAACGCCAGCGCGAGATTAACCGCGGTCGTAGATTTACCCACCCCGCCCTTGCCCGACGCTACCGCGATGACATTCTTGATGCCTTCCAGTGGTTTCAGGTTCTGCTGCACAGCGTGTGACTTGATTCGGCTCGACACGGTTACATCGACCTCGCCGAGACCGGCGATATCGCCCAGCGCGGCATTAATTTTCTGCTTCAGTTCATCGAAAAAACCAGCCGCCGGATAGCCCAGCTGGATTTCGATTTTCCAGTTATCGCCATCCTGTTCGACCGATTTAACGGCCTTGCTGGCGACCAGGTCGGTTTCCATGTTGGGGTCAAGCACCTGTGCCAGTTTCGCTTCAATTTGTGATTTATCAATCGCCATAGGTATTCGTTGTGTCTGGATTTGCAGTAGAGAGCGCGCATTTTACCCGAGCCGGTTACCAAATATCACTTAGTTTTTGTGTGAATGTTCTATACAGCGTCCTGTACAGCACCTAAAATGTCGTGTTTTGTCAAATCAGCCTACCAGATGAGTTCCAATCCCCGCCAGATAGTGGTGACCAGCGCCCTACCCTATGCTAACGGCCCGATCCATATCGGTCATATGCTCGAGTACGTGCAGACCGACATCTGGGCACGCTTCCAAAAACTGCGTGGCCACGAATGCACCTACGTGTGCGCAGATGATGCGCATGGTACACCGATCATGCTACGCGCCCAGGCCGAAGGTGTTACCCCGGAAGTACTGATCGAACGCATGCACAAGGAACACCTGCAGGATTTTACCGATTTCGGAGTTGCGTTTGATAACTACTACAGTACCCATTCGGAGGAGAATCGATATTTCGCCGAATACATCTATACCCAACTGCGCGAGGCCGGGCATATCCGTACGCGCGTCATTTCGCAGGCTTACGATCCAAAGGCGGAAATGTTTTTGCCGGATCGTTTCATCAAGGGTGAATGCCCCAATTGTGGAACCGCAGACCAGTACGGTGACAATTGCGAAAATTGCGGCGCTACCTATGCGCCGACCGACCTGAAAAATCCAGTATCGGTGGTCAGCGGTGAGACCCCGATCGAAAAGGATTCTGAACAGTACTTCTTCAAGCTGGAAGATTTCGAGGACATGCTCAAAGCCTGGTTCGATGCCGGGCATGTGCAAACCGAAATCGCCAACAAGATGAACGAATGGCTCGAAGAAGGGCTCAATGACTGGGATATTTCACGCAACGCACCCTACTGGGGTTTTGAAATTCCGGACGCACCGGGAAAATATTTCTACGTCTGGCTGGATGCACCGATTGGTTACATGGCCAGTTTCAAGAACTGGTGCGAGGCCACCGACAACGATTTTGACTACTACTGGAACAGGGATAGCAAGGCGGAACTCCATCATTTCATCGGCAAGGACATCGCGCGCTTTCACACCATGTTCTGGCCTGCCATGCTACACGGTTCCGGCTTCCGCAAGCCAAGCGCGGTTTACTGCCATGGATTTCTCACCGTGGATGGGCAGAAGATGTCCAAGTCGCGCGGCACTTTCATCATGGCGCGCACCTATCTCGAACACTTAAACCCCGAGTACCTGCGTTATTATTTTGCCGCCAAACTCGGGCCTGGTATCGATGACATCGATTTGAACCTCGAGGATTTCACCACCAGGGTCAATTCCGACCTGGTCGGCAAGCTGGTAAACATCGCCAGTCGTTGCGCGGGTTTTATTAACAAGACTTTCGATGGCAAGCTTGCCGCTGAACTCTCCAGCAACAAGCTGAGCCAGCAAAACCTTGACGCTGCAGAGACGATCGCCGGTTATTACGAGAATCGCGAATACGGCAAGGCGATGCGTGACATCATGGCATTGGCCGATAAGGCCAACCAGTACATCGATGAAAAACAGCCCTGGGTGGCCATCAAGGACCCGGCGCGGCATCACGAGGTGCAGGATGTCTGCAGCATCGGCCTGAATTGTTTCCGCCAGTTAATCATCCTGCTTAAGCCGGTATTGCCAAAACTCGCCGCGCAGGCCGAGGAATTTCTCAATGTTGAAAATCCCTGCTGGGCCGAGCTGGGTGACAATCTGCTCGACCATGGTATTAACCGGTTCAAACCCCTGATGACCCGGATCGAACCGGTTTTCATCGAACGTATGATCGAGGCCACAAAGGAAGATCTCGTCGCGGAACAAAAGATTCAACAGGGTCCCAGCGATTCATCGAACGAAGCCATCGCACCCGAGATCACCTATGACGATTTCGCCAAACTGGATTTGCGCATCGCAAAAATAGTCGCCGCTCAACGGGTCGAGAAATCTGACAAATTATTGCAACTCACGCTGGATATCGGTAGTGAGACCCGCAACGTATTTGCCGGAATAAGCGGCGCCTACCAGCCCGAAGACCTGGAAGGTAAACTCACGGTAATGGTCGCCAACCTGGCGCCACGCAAAATGCGCTTTGGTATTTCCGAGGGCATGGTACTGGCAGCCGGCAGCGGGGATACCGATATCTATATCCTGAACCCCGATTCAGGTGCGAAGCCGGGAATGCGAGTCAGTTAATTGTTGTTACGCCTGATTGCAGCCAGTCTCCTTTTCGCGGGTATTTTCTCTCCGCCGGCGCTGGCTATGGATTCCAAGGAAATCTACCAGCTCAACGAGAAGCGCGTTTTCCAGGTGCGTGTGCTGAATCGAGAAACCGGCAAAAAGTCCAGCATTGGTTCCGGCTTTATCGTCGGCGACGGTAGCCAGGTCGCGACTAACTATCATGTCATCAGCCAGGTCGTCACCGAACCCGAGCTGTTTTATATTTCATTCACCAGCAAGGATGGGCAGGAAGGCGAATTAAAACTGCTGGGTCTGGATGTAGCCCATGATCTGGCGCTGCTCGGCGCTGATGAACCAATTGGTGAAGCGATCACAATGAGTCCACTGCCACCCCGCGGCGCTCCGATTTTCGCCATGGGTAACCCGCTCGATCTCGGGCTGACCATTGCGGTGGGCACTAATGGCGGCATTTTGAACCAGACCGATGACAGCCGCATCCTGTTTTCGGGTAACCTCAACCCCGGCATGAGCGGTGGCCCCACTTTCAACGACAAGGGCAAAGCTATCGGGATAAATGTCGCCACCGCACGTAACGCTATCAGTTTCATAGTGCCGTCACGGTTTCTGAACGATCTGATCGAACAATCAAATGCTGCCCCTATCAATGACGAAACTGACCTCAAGATCGAAGTGGCACGCCAGGTGCTGGCGTATGAAAGCAGTTACATTGAACAGTTACTGGCTGCTGACTGGCCCAGCCTCGATCTGCGCCAGGTCAAATTACCGGGCATTATCTCGCCAACCGTACGCTGCTGGGACAACAGCGCAAAACTCAGCGCCATCGCACGCTACAAACGCTACCAGATTCGCTGTGCCAACAAGAATCATGTGTATCTCGATGGTGACAACAAGTTTGTCGGCAACCTGGTCTACGAGTACTTCTGGCTTGAATCGGAAGATCTCAATGCGCTCCAGTTTTACAACCTGTATGAAAATCTGAACAAGGATCAAATCGAGTCGAAACTGGATCGAGACGTTGTCAGCAATTTCAATTGCAGGACCTGGTTTATCGAAGTTTCGTCGCAGGAATTGAAAAGCAATCTATGCCGGCGTGAATATGTCGAGTACGAAGGCATGAGCGATGTCCTGTTTACCGCTGCCCTGACAGGTCACAGCAACCAGGGATTTTTTATAACCCTGATCATGACGGGGGTTGATTACGAATCGACTTTACCCCTGATTCAAAGATTTCTGGAGCAGATCGAATGGAAGCCCTGATACTCGAAATCAGTACCCGTGGGCTGCATCGATACCAGCAGATCGATGGTGAAGTTACGACGATTGGTCGCGCCCTGGACAACGATATTATCCTGTCCGATCCGACCGTGGCGCCGCATCATCTAAAAATCATCCGCCACGGTGACAGTTCGATCGAACTGGTCAACCTGACGGAGATCAACCCGACCCGCGTCAACAATCAACGCCTGCAATCCATGGTGGCTGAAAGGCTTCCTTTAAAACTTGAAATGGGTCGCGTCCAGGCACAACTGATACCGCGCGATTATGCCGTTGCGAATACCCGGCCGTTAGCCGGTAATAGCCACGGCAAAAATCTGTTCGGCCACGCCTACTGGACCGCGTTACTGGTATTGGCCTGCCTGTTCGTTGGCGGTACGGAATTCTTCCTGAATTCCTACAATACCGTCAAATGGAGCGATCTGTTCAAGTACGTGTTACGTGAAACGGTACTCACCATCGGTGTTTTTGTGCTCGCATTGTCGGTCCTGGAGCGGCTACTGGTAAACCGTTGGGAAATCAGGCAGCTGATTACCACCGTTTGCCTGGTGTACCTGCTGTTTAATTTTGTCTCGATGTCAGGTCATGGATTAAATTACCTGTTCTCGGCGAGCTGGCCGACTACATGGCTTCACTTCGGCTGGTACCTGACATTTATCCCCTGCGCGATCGCGCTGTACCTCATTCACATTTCCCATTTAAAGCAAAACCGGGCTATCTTGCTCGCCATATTGATCGCCAGCCCGATTGCGGTACCTTCGATCCTGCAAAGCCAGCATTTGCGAACGCTACTCGACGATTTCAGTCCGGCTGCAAAATACCAGAACAGCCTCAGTGCGTTTAACTGGCACCTCAAGGATAGCGTATCTATCGAGAGCTTTGTCGAGCAGGCACAGGAGCTTACACCAGGGGAGTTCGCCGACTGAGCCGTAGTTCCTATCGGGGGATTTAATAAAGACCTCAGGTAAATTCAGTATTTTTCATCAGGGTCAGGCCTTATAATCCGATCCATGTCAGAATACCTGTTACTTTTGGTCGGCACCGTGTTCGTCAACAACATCGTGCTGGTGAAATTCCTCGGCCTGTGCCCGTTTATGGGGGTATCGCGCAAGATTGAGACTGCAATCGGGATGAGCGCAGCCACAACTTTCGTACTAACCCTGTCGGCGGTGCTGAGCTACCTGATCAACAGCTGGGTGCTGGCGCCACTGGAACTCGAGTACCTGCGTACCATCGCCTTCATAATCGCCATCGCGGCGGTCGTCAATTTCACCGAAATGGCAGTACACAAAACCAGCCCCTTGCTATACAACGTGCTGGGAATATTCCTGCCACTGATAACCACCAATTGCGCCGTGCTTGGTGTCGCCCTGATCAACGTCCAGGAACAGAACAGCTTTTTCGAATCGGCGATCTACGGTTTCGGCGCCGCGCTTGGCTTTTCGCTGGTATTGATATTATTCGCCGCAATGCGCGAACGCATCAATGTCGCCGATGTGCCGGCACCATTCAAGGGCTCTGCGATTGGCCTGGTTACCGCGGGACTCATGTCGCTGGCATTCATGGGCCTGGGTGGGCTGGTTAAGGTTTAAGCAGTGATTCTAGCGATTCTCACCATCAGCCTGATGGCTGGACTGTTCGGCCTGATCCTCGGCTACGCCGCGATACGCTTCAAGATCGAGGGCAATCCCGTGGTCGAGCAAATCGATGCGCTGTTGCCGCAGACCCAGTGCGGGCAATGTACCTACCCTGGCTGCCGCCCTTACGCCGAGGCCATCGCTAACGGCGAAGCACCGATTAATCAATGCCCACCCGGAGGACAGGCGACCATCGTCGCACTCGCCGGCTTGCTTGATACCGAGGTGCTCGAACTCAATGCGGAGCATGGTGAACATCTCGATGTGCCATTGGTGGCGGTGATCGACGAACAAACCTGTATCGGCTGCACTTTGTGCATTCAGGCCTGTCCGGTGGATGCCATCCTCGGCGCATCGAAGCACATGCATACCGTGATTGCCGAAGAATGTACCGGCTGCAAACTCTGTCTGCCACCCTGCCCGGTTGATTGCATCGACATGATACCGTCGCAGCAAACCATCGACGACTGGAAATGGTCGGCGCCAGCGGACTCGCTGGAACTGGTGCAGGATGCTTAAACTGCATCGCTTTCACGGTGGCTTGCATCTCGACGGGCACAAGACCGAATCGCTCGGCCGCGGCCTGCAGCAGGCGACTATACCCGAACGCCTGTTCCTGCCTTTGAGGCAACACATCGGCGAATACAACAAGCCGCTGGTCGAAGTCGGGAACCGGGTTTTAAAAGGTCATCTGATCGCGGCTAATTCGTCGCTGATTTGTGCCCCGGTGCATGCACCAACCTCGGGGACGGTCAGCGCAATCGAAGACTACCCGGTGGCACACCCGTCAGGGCAGCCCGACACCTGCATTGTCATCGACGTCGACGGTAAGGACGAGGCGGTCGAGCCGACCCTGCTCGATCCGCGGCTACTGACGGCCAACAAAATGATCGAACTAATTTGTCGTGCGGGTATCGTCGGGCTCGGTGGCGCCGCTTTCCCGGCTTCGCCAAAACTGTCGCGAGGCAAGACGAATGGAATCGATACCCTGATCATTAACGGCGTTGAATGCGAGCCCTACATAACCTGTGACGATATGTTGATGCGTCACTATGCAGCCGAGGTGTTGCGCGGAACCGGGTATCTGCAGCAAATATTGCAGCCGACCAAAACGCTGATCGGTATCGAAGATAACAAACCCGAAGCGATCGCAGAAATATCGAAAGCGCTGGCGCAAACCCCGCTGGCGAATACCGAGGTAATTCCAATCCCGACGATTTATCCATCAGGTGGCGAAAAACAGTTGATCCAGATCCTGACAGGAAAAGAAGTTCCCCTCGGGCAGCTCGCGTTTGACATCGGCCTGTTCTGTCAGAATGTCGGTACCTGTGTCGCGATTACGCGTGCGCTTGAACGCGACGAACCACTGATTTCGCGCGTGGTTACCATTTCCGGCGACAATATCAGTGAACCCGGCAACTGGGAGGTTCGTCTGGGCACCCCGATCAGCCACCTGATCGAACTCGCGGGGGGTTACAGCCATGCTCCCGGCGGACACCTGGTTATGGGCGGGCCGATGATGGGGTTTTCGCTTTCCGGCGCCCAGGTACCAATCGTCA
>Ga0265309_10000348_pt1 | contig 17893 bp, 15 predicted proteins | sample Helome_FD_192492 | JGI IMG/M metagenome (GOLD analysis project Ga0265309, IMG submission 192492) | Marine sediment microbial communities from subtidal zone of North Sea - Hel_20160524 (Illumina Assembly) | ecosystem: Environmental > Aquatic > Marine > Subtidal zone > Sediment ...
CAGGTTCCGCACCCTGGCAAAGAAGTACATCAGCGTGTACCTGGTCATGTTGAGGAATACACCCAGTGGATACAGGCCCGGTACCGGGTAATGCAGGCGGAACAGGGAAACCAGGTCCCTGATATTGCGGTGCGAGCGGCGATTGGTGAAGGAGTCGATAAATTGAGACAGTGTCATATGCCGGAGTCGGCTTGCCACGGTCGTTGTGTTTTCGTCGATATCCACCAGGGTGTTCTGCGCGATATATTGATGAATGCCGTTTTGCCTGCAGCGCAGAAAAAAATCGTGGTCTGCCCAGTAGTGCGGAAGATCGACATCGTTGAACAGGCCGATTTTGCCGAAAATGCCCGCCGGTATCAGGGTGCCGCGCCCGCCCATGATAAGCGAGGTGCTCCGGAGGCCGGTGGTATCCGGGCTGTATAAAGACTTGCCGGGAAGCAACAGTGTGGGGAAGCCGAGCAGAAACAGGGTGCCGCCGCGCCTGGTTATGATTTCGCCGGAGTTCAGGTTTCTGTGCACGGGTGCGATTATAGCGTCCGGGTTTGATGAACTGTGGCCGAGCAGGATTTCCACGGTGTCATGAGAAACATAGCAGTCGTTATTCAGCAGCATGATCAGGTCTGCGCCCTGTTCCAGCGCAGTCCTTATGCCGAGATTCGTTGCACCAGTCCACCACAGATCATCGGTTCCCGGTATGCGAATGATGTCGGGATACTCGTTTTCCAGCCCTTCACGCGTGCCGTCTGTCGAACCATGGTCCACGACGATAATGCTGAAATCCGTGAAACTGCCGCTCAGCAGATGCGCAAGACACTTTTGCGTTTGCTCCCAGCGGTTGAGCACCGGGATAATGATAAAAAGATCTTTTTCGCGCATCCCGCTATTATATTCGTCGCAACAATCGGTTACAGTCTTTTCGTGAACGCCATGCAACGTGCGGTCCTGGTTCATCAATGAAGATCCTGATCCTGTCAAAACGTATCTACACCAACAAGGACCTGGTCGCTGATCGCTATGGACGAGTGTACGAGTTTTCGCGCGAGCTGGCGCGATGCGGTCACCGGGTATGCGGTGTGGCGCTGGATTACCGGCGGGGTATGCATGACGAATGGACGGATGCGGAGGATGCGAATCCCCGCTGGCTTGCATACCCGCTCTCTCCGGGTCCGGTGCGGGGCCTGCGGCGCTACTACCGTGAGGTCCAGGCGCTGTTGAAAGCCTGGCAGCCGGACGTGCTGCTTTCCGTGTCTGATGTTTATCACGTAATCCTCGGCGACTGGCTGGCCAGGAAGAATGCTGTCAATCATGTTGTCGACCTGTATGACAATTACGAGAGTTTCGGCGCGGCCAGGCTCCCCGGTGTTATCGGCCGCTACCGGAAGGCCTTGCGCCGCGCCGGGGGGATCAGCTGCGTCAGTGCGAGCCTCAGGAATTACCTCCTCGAGCAGGTGGGGACGCACTGTGAGCCCCGGGTGATTCACAATGCGCTCGACAAGGACAACTTCCATTCCATGGACAGGGATGAGTGCAGGCGGCGGCTTGGTCTGCCGGTGTCGTGCAGGATTGTCGGTCTTGGCGGCTCCATATCGGAATATCGCGGTGTGAGTGCCGTATTCCGGGCGCATCGCTCGCTGCTCGAGAGCGGCCACGAGATCCATCTTGCCCTGGCCGGGGCCGTTGCCGCGGATGCCGAGATTCCTGAATCCCCCTATATCCACTATCTCGGCCAGCTGGACTATGCCGACATGCCGTATTTCTACAATGCGCTCGATGTCGGCATCGTTACCAACAAGGACAACCCGTTCTCGAGGTACTGCTTCCCGCAGAAATTCTTCGAGCTGTGCGCCTGCGCGCGGCCGGTGGTGGTCGCTGCGGTTGGTGATGTCTGCGAATACATCAGTCCCTGCGAGCAGGGACTGTTTCCACCGGGTGACAGTCACCGGCTTGCGCTTGCACTGGAAAAGCAGCTCGAGACACCCTGTCTGGTGAATGTCACGGTACCTGACTGGGCGGAGCAGGGTGCAAGGCTGGCCGGTTTGCTGGAGACGCTTGAACCGGCACAGGCCCTGTAACCCGGCGCTTCAGAACCGTGTTCCAGGGCCGATACCTGTAGTCGCCAGGGTCAGTTGTCGATTTTCCGGTTACATGTATATTAAGGACATTTATTCGGGCGGGCGGTGCGCCACGCGGCTGACGAGCCAAACTACGCGAGTAGCTGTCGGATCCTATGACTAAAACCACCTATGTCACCGAGCCATTCCTCCCGCCGCTGGATGAATACATCCCGTATCTGGAACAAATCTGGGAAAACAAGCGCCTGACCAACAACGGACCGTTTCACCGCGAGTTCGAGAGTGCGCTGTGTGATTACCTGGGTGTAGAACACCTGTCGCTGTTTACCAGCGGAACAATCGCACTGGTGGCCGCGTTGCAGGCACTGCGCATCACCGGCGAGGTAATCACGACACCGTATTCGTTCGTTGCGACTGCCCACTCCCTGTTGTGGAACAATATCAGGCCGGTATTCGTGGATATCGATCCGGTTACCTGCAATCTGGACGCGGACAGGGTCGAGGCCGCCATTACACCGCAGACGATGGCGATCATGCCGGTCCACTGCTACGGGAATCCGGCCAACGTCGGGCAGATCGGACAGATTGCCGATATTTACGGTCTCAAGGTCATCTATGATGCGGCGCACGCCTTCGGTGTGAAATACAGGGGCGAGAGTCTGCTGAGACACGGCGACCTGTCGGTGCTGAGTTTCCATGCCACCAAGGTGTTCAATACCTTCGAGGGCGGTGCAATCGTCTGCCCCGATGCGAAGATCAAGCAGCGTATCGATTATCTGAAGAATTTCGGGTTTGCCAATGAAGTCACTGTTATTGCGCCCGGTATCAATGGAAAAATGAGCGAGATACAGGCCTCATTCGGCCTGTTGCAGCTAAAATATATTGACCGGGTCATTGCGCGACGCGGCGAAATCGACGGGATTTACAGAACGCTGCTGCAGGATGTGCAGGGTATTCAACTGCTTCCCGCGCCGGAGCACACGCAGAGAAACTATGCCTATTTCCCGGTCATGGTCGGGCCCGACTACGGGCTGACCCGGGACGGGCTTTATCAGAAGCTCAGGGATAATGAAATTTATCCGCGCCGGTATTTCTACCCGCTGATCAGTTCCATGCCCATGTACCGCGGCATGCCGTCAGCCGAACAGTCGAATCTGGTCGAGGCCAATCGCATTGCGGAGCAGGTCCTGTGTCTGCCAATGTATCCCGATATCGAGAATGATGTTATCGAGAAGATTGCGGATATCGTATCGGGCGCTGCATGAAGCTGGCGATCATGCAGCCATACCTGTTCCCGTACCTGGGATATTTTCAGCTCATCCACGCTGTTGACGAATTTGTTGTTTATGATGATGTAAATTATAAAAAAGGCGGATGGATCAATCGCAATAAAATACTTAATCAGGGCGAGGCGCGCTATCTTACACTGCAGGTCAATGGTGCCAGCCCGAATGTACCGATTAATCAGGTTAAGGTCGGAGGCAACGGGAAGAATATCCTTAAAACCGTTTCCCACGCTTACGCCAGGGCTCCCGAGTTTCACTCGGTATATCCGTTGCTGGAAAAAGTGATACTCGATCCCGAGCCGAATCTTGCCTTGTATATTGCAAGCAGCCTGAAACAGATTTCCGAATATCTGGGTATCACCACCAGGTTCCGCCTGTCTTCGGATATAGAAAAGAATAACGATTTGCGCGGTCTGGACAAGGTTTTTGCAATTTGCGAACAGCTGGGGGCAACGCGTTATATAAATTCACCCGGGGGCCGGGAGTTATACAGCGCGGAAGATTTTCGTGGACAGGGGATAGAGCTCCTGTTCGTAAATTCGAATGCCATCGTGTACAGGCAATACGGCGGTAATTTCCTGCCTGGTCTCTCGATCATCGATGTGATCATGTTTAACAGCCGGCAGCAATGCGCGGCATTGCTTTCAGGGTATTCACTTGAGCCGTAACCGCACCGAAAATTTTCGGAAAAATACCCGGCTTGAGATGCTGCTTGCTGAATTGGGCGGCGATCTGCAGCCGGCTGAACAGAAATTGCTGGATATCCGCCGTTCGGCACAGATGGCATTCCCGCTGGTGCTGGTAATGGGTCCGTCGCGCAGCGGCACAACACTGTTTGTACAGTGGTTGGCAAATACCGGTGTGGTGGCGTACCCGACCAACCTGTTGTCACGGTTTTACCAGACGCCGATTATCGGCGCAAAAATACAGTTGTTGCTGACAGACAGCCGCTATGACTTTCGTCATGAACTGGCCGAATTTACGCAGCAGGTCGACTATGGCTCGGAAAACGGCAAGACCAGGGGTGCACTGGCGCCCAACGAGTTCTGGTACTTCTGGCGCAGATTTCTTTCCGACCCGGCAAGGGATGTCTGGACAGACCGTGAGTTGTCGACTTCGATGGATGTGCAGACTCTTTCGGCAGAGTTCGCCGGTATTATGGATGTATTCAGGAAGCCATTTCTGCTCAAGGCGATGTTGTTTAATTACAATATACCTTTCCTGAACAAAATCTTTGACAAGGTGATTTTTATTCGCCTGGTTCGGGACCCGATCAGTAATATCGCGTCAATGCTGGATGCAAGAAAAAAACAGAACGGCAACATCGAGCAGTGGTACTCGTTTAACATCCCGGAATATGAGCAACTGAAGGATCTCGCTCCCCGCGAACAGGTTGCCGGGCAAATCTACTACGTCAACAAGGCGATCGGCGAAGGGCTGGATGGCGTTGCCGGGCAGAACCAGATGACTGTCCGGTACGAGGAATTCTGCAAGAATCCCGAGCCGGTCTATCGTGAGCTCGTGGCCAAGCTAGATCAGCATGGCTACAAGGTGACCGGTGATTACAGTCCTGCAGGACCTTTCCGGGCAACCAGGACCGATATGGACGAGCCGGAGTTGCTTGAGGCATACCGGAAATTCAGCGGCTAAGGCCGGTCTTTGCCGCGCTTGTACAGCAGTGCGATGGAGCAATACGGGGACAACTGCCTGGTTTGCCGGGACACGCAATGACATGACACTCGCACGCAGAACATTCAGGGGAATTCTGTGGAATTTTGCCGACCAGCTCGGCAAGCGCGGGATCAACGTGCTTGTTACGCTGTTGCTTGCACACATCCTTGTGCCGGAAGACTTTGGTCTGGTCGCCATTATGTCGGCGATGATTGCAGTAGCAAACAGCCTCATGGAATCCGGTTTCAGGCAGGCATTGATCAGGATGAAAAGAGCTGGACAGGAGGATTACAACACAGCCTTCTTTTCAAATCTTGGATTAGGGCTGGCATCATTTGCGATTGTATATTTTGCGGCACCACCGATAGCGGGTTTCTATGATGATCATCGTTTGGTTAACCTGATTCGTGTAGGCGGCATCACGATACTCATCAATACATTCTACGTGGTACAAAGTGCAATCCTGAGCAAGGAGCTGGATTTCAAGGGCCTGCTCGTTGCGAGTGTGCCAGCAAGCCTGGTTGCCGGTGTTGCGGCTGTAATTCTTGCCTGGACAGGTTTCGGTGTTTGGGCGCTGGTTGGCCAGGTCATATTGCACTCAATGCTGACTTCGTTAATTGTGTGGCGTATCAGTCGCTGGCGCCCTACACTGACATTTTCCAGGCAGTCGTTCAGCGAGCTTTATACTTTCGGGTCCAGACTGTTCGCCGCCAGGATCATCGATACGATTTTCAGAAACCTGTATGTTGTCGTGATAGCAAAGGTATTTGCTACTGGCCTGGCAGGCTTTTATTTCCTTGCTGAAAAGATCAAGGAACTTGTGGTCAGTCAACTGGTTAATTCGGTAATTGCCGTTACTTATCCTGCGTTATCAACCGTGCAGGATGATAACCTGATGCTGAAAGATGGATTCCGCAAGGTAATGCGCGCAACAACATTCATGCATTTTCCTGCCATGGCGTTTCTGGCAGCACTCGCAGAGCCGTTGTTTGACGTAATGCTGCCTGACAACTGGATGCCGGCTGTTCCCTACATGCAGCTCCTGTGTATTGCAGGCCTGCTGGTCCCTGTGCACTCCATTAATCTGAATATTCTTCAGGTAAAGGGCAGGTCTGACCTTTTTTTGCGGCTGGAGATCATCAAAAAGATCATGCTTGTAATAATTCTGGCCATCAGTCTGCAATTTGGAATATTTGTGGTGCTGGCAGGTAATATTATTACTTCTGTTCTTGCTTATATCCCAAACAGTTATTATTCGGCAAAAATGATCGGGTATACGCGCGGTGAGCAGTTTAATGACTTTATGCCGGCGCTCGTGCTTTCCGGTGTTGTTGGTGTGCTTGCCTATGCGGCAGTCATATTGATCGAGTGGCCTGCACTCGTTGAGCTGGTTGTGCTGGGTACATTGTGCGTAGTTCTTTACATTGTACTGGCCTATGCCTTCAAAATGAGGGCGCATGGCCAGGTTAGGGAGCTGGTCGCAGGTCTTGCCGGGAAGCAGAATTTTCGAATCATATAGGATGCACTGCAAACAATGGCTCTGCAAGACAATTATATTCCGGAGGGTTACTGAGTGTTGGCGCCAATCGGGATGTCGGTATACATGCGGTTGAACCATATACACCGTACAGTAGAGGCGCTGAAGAAAAACGCGCTGGCGAGTAAAAGCATACTGCATATATTTTCAGATGCACCACGTGAAGGTGATGAAGCAGCAGTGGCAGAAGTAAGAAAGTATATTAATAAAATAGACGGATTTGCCAAAGTCAATATTACCGAGCGGGAAACGAATTCCAGGGTTTATAACAATCGGATGGGGATGCGATCTCTGCTGGATAATTACGGAAAATTAATCTGGATGGAGGAGGATATAGTTACTGCGCCAGGCTTTCTCGAATATATGAACAGTGCGCTGGAATATTACACGGATGAAGACAGGGTGATCAGTATTACCGGGTATACACCACCGATCAGCCTGCCTCAGGACTACGTAAATGATGTTTTCTTTCTGCAAAGATTCAATGCATGGGGTTTTGGAAGCTGGAAAAAGAAATTCGACAGAATTGAAGACAAAATCGACCCGCAGGATTATCGAAATAAAATGAGAAATCGGGAATTCCATCGCAAGCTGGTCAGAAACGGTCCTGATATTCCCCGCTTAATTGACCGTGATGTTGCCGGAATAATAGACGCGCTGGATCTGAAAATAATGTATCAACAAGTGTTGCATGACTGGTATACGGTGTACCCGAGACAGTCACTGGTTCAGAATATTGGCCATGACGGTAGCGGCGTGCATTGTCGTGACTTGAACATGTTTCACCATGATAATCTATGGGCGAAGGTCGCGGATTTCAGGTTTCAGAAATTTTCGTATCCAGATGAGCGTATTGTGTCCGAAAACATGAAGTTCCGACAGTTGAGCAGTGTGGGTACGGTGTTGGAAAAATTCAGACACATTCGCAGATGCCTGGCATGAAATTCTAGCGGCGCGAATTCGATGCAAAATCCCATTATTTTGTTTTCCCTGCCGCGCTCCGGCTCAACGCTGCTGCAGCGGATCCTGTCGGTCGACAGCAACATATCGACTGTCGCGGAGCCCTGGGTCCTGTTGCCGCACATCTATGCGCTCAGGCAGGAGGGTGTCATTGCGGAGTACTCGCACAGTTGGTCAAGCCAGGCCCTCGCAGACCTGCTGGACCGGCTGCCCCGCGGCAAACAGGACTACCTGGAGTGCCTGGCGGAGGCAATGACCGCGCTGTATGAAAAGCTGTCCGATGAGGGTGCGCGCTATTTCCTGGACAAGACGCCGCGCTACGCGCTGATTGCGGATGATGTTATCAGCATGTTCGCGGACGGAAAGTTCATTTTCCTGTGGAGAAATCCGCTCGCCGTCGTGTCGTCGATGATCGAAACCTGGGGTGACGGCAAGTGGAATATCTACATCTACAAGGTCGACCTGTTTGACGGACTGGAAAGACTGATCGATGTCTACCGGGCAAACAGCGAGTCAACCCTGGCCCTTCAGTATGAAGCCCTGCTGCAGTCGCCGGAGCAGGAGCTCGGGCGCGTAATGCATTACCTCGGGATGGAGCCTGCACCGGGTATGCTGGACGTTTTGCCCGAGACGCACTTGAGCGGAATTATGGGTGATCCGACCGGTGTTGATAAATACCGGTCGGTGAGCACCCGCCCCATGGAAAAGTGGAAGTCGACGATCAATAACCCGCTGCGGCGCAGGTGGTGCCGGCGCTACCTGCAGTGGATCGGGCGCGAGCGCCTCGCGGTGATGGGCTATGACCTTGACGAGCTGCTGGAGGAGATGGATGCCACCCGGACAGACTGGTTATCACTGTTCGGCGACATCCCGCGGTTTGCGTGGGGAGTGTTTTATTGCCTGTTCGATGCGCAAATAATCAGGCAGAAACTGGCCGGCCTGTCTGACTGGAAACGGGTGAAGCGTTACAGTTGACGGTTGCAGGACGCGTGCGCAGAAAACGGTCCGTGTTCCGCCCGGGGGGAGCGCGGGTTGCGTACTAGCGACGGGTACGACGCCGGGTATCCGAGATATCCTTGTAATGCAGTGCCGATACCTGCTCGGAGAGAATACCTATCAGGAAAGTCAGCAGTGAGGACAGGAACAGGATGGCGCTCATGTTCGTCAGACGGCCCCAGGCCATATAGGTGTAACCGTAATACACCAATCCTGCCAGAAGCAGGGCAGCGCTGATCGGCAGGAAAAATCGCATCGGCGAAAACAGGGCGCCGATCTTCAGGATGATGATGAGGAAGCGGAAGCCGTCATGGAACAGCCGTATATGGCTCTTGCGCTCGCCGCTGCGCTGCCTGGCATGGATGGGCAGGTAACCAACCGGCAGGCCGGACCTGAAGAACGCCATGGTGCTGGTCGTCGGATAGGAGAACTTGTTCGGCAGCAGGTAGAGGAATTTCTTGAAGTGGCGTGCACGTGCGGCACGAAAGCCCGACGTGAGGTCGTCGATCTGATAACCGGTCATCCAGCTTGCCAGCTTGTTGTAAAGGGTATTGCCGATCCGCCGGGTCAGTGATGCATGCGTGTCCAGCTGGCGTGCCCCCACGGCCATGTCGTAGCCATCCTTGATCATCCCGATCAGGCCCCTGATGTCCTCCGGGCGGTGCTGGCCATCCGCGTCCATGAATACCAGGATATTGCCTGCTGCATTGCGGGCACCGGTCTTGATCGCGGCGCCGTTACCCATGGAATAGACATGCCGGATGGTGCTGACCCCGTGTGCCGCGCAGACTTCCGGGGTGTCATCGGTGGAGCCATCGTCAACTACGATGATTTCCTCGTCGGGAAATTCGCTGCGCAGGACCGGCAGCAGTGTCTGCAGGGTCTCCGCTTCATTCTTCGCGGGCAGGATGATACTGATTTCAGATGTCATGGAAGATTGCTATCCGCTACTGCGTTATACGACTGTGCAAATTCAAGTCGACCCCTGTCGATGTCGTCCTGCAGCATACTGAAATCCGCTTCGCTGCTGCCGTAGGGCCGCAGCTCCCTGAATTGATCAAGCCGCTGTTGTGCCTCGTCGAATCTGGCCATGACCATAAGCAAATTGATGAGATTTTTCCAGTGCTGCGGTTCTTCAGGCCGGCGTTCAACAACGCTTTCGAACAGCGCCAGTCCCTCGGGAAATTTGCCGCGCTGGTTGATAATGTAATAGGCATACACGGACTTGAGGCGTGTATTCCAGCTCTTGAGCGCGGCGTGAAATATCCTGTCGACCGTCTCGGGTGCCATGCTGCATTTGCCGCCCAGGCATTCCGCCAGGTCCTGCAGGCTGGTCACGTCGGAGGTCGACAGCGGGTAGCGTTCAAGGCGACTGACAATCTCGTCAAAACGTGCCGGGTCGACCTCGCGCTCAAGCAGGTAATCCAGCTTGAGCATGGTGACGTCCGGCATGATGCCGCTGTAGTCCAGGACGCTGGCCCTGCCGAGGTATTCGTAGGCCTTGTCAATACTCTCTGCATGTCCCTGCAGTGCCAGGCGGGCATGTATGCGGCCGGCCGCAAAGACCGCACGCGGCGATTGCGGGTGGTGCCGTGCTTCATAGATGGAATGATCGACATTGTTTGACCATTGCGTGCTGCGCAACCAGGTGGTCGAGGCAAACAGGACCAGCAGGAGCACCGGTGCGGCAACCTGGATAACCGGTGCCAGCCGCCTGGTTGGCAGGCGGATAACCAGGCCGGCAAGGGCCAGGATAATGCCGAATCCGGGCAGGTAATTGCGGTGTTCATGAACCAGTTCCAGCGGCAGGATGGTCGATTCCAGCAGGTGTCCGCTCAGAAACCAGAGTATGCCGAGGCTGACCAGCGGCAGCCGGCGTCGCAACAGCAGGCCACCCGCCAGCAGGCCACCGAGGAATATGGCTGAATACAGCGTGGCAGGGGGCGATAGCAGCCCCCGAGATAGCTCGAAGTCGTCATGAAAAAGACCGAGTTCCTGGACCGTGGGCATCAGGATCATCTGCAGGTAAAAGATCAGCACCCGGGTCTCGGTGAGCAGTCGCTCTGCCAGGGTGAAGCTGCGCCCTCCGTACGTGAGATAGGACTCGAAGTTTGCAGCGAAGTACAGGGCGCCGGCCGCCAGTGGCAGGATGATACAGGCCAGGAAAAAGGCGATTATTTGCCGGTCCGGTGAACCACTCCGCGTGCGGAAACGGAACAGCGTCAGCTCCAGCACCAGCAGATACAGCAGCAACAGGATGCCGATCTCCTTGCTGAAAATCGACAGCCCGCCAAAGACACACAGGCCGACGAGAATCAGGGACAATCCGTGGCAGTCGTCCAGCATGCGGCGACGCCCGGCCATATACAGGCACAGGGCAATGACCGTGAACAGGCTGGACAGGCTGGTCATACGTTGCACGATGTACAGGACGGAGGTCAGGTTGAGGGGATGGACCAGCCACAGGCCGGCGACTGCGACCGGCAGCCAGCGCATGATCCCGGGTGACAGATCGGGCCTGTACAGCTCGCGGTAACTGCCGACGATTTGCCGGGTGAGCAGGAACAGGCACAGCCCGGTCAGCAGGTGGATAACGAGATTGATGAGCTTGTAGGAATACGGGTCAATGCCGAAGAAGTAGCGGTTAAGGGCGAAGCTGACCATGCTCACCGGCCTGCGCAGTTCGCCGGCCTGCACCGAGAAGGCCGCCTTGTGGAGTGTGTCCGCATCCAGCGACTCGATTTCCAGTGCCTTGTTGCCGAGCAGGTTGGTGGTATCGTCGAACAGGTAGTCGCCGCTCAGGCCGGGGAAATAAACAGCTGCCGCCAGCAGGCAGCAGAGCAGGAATGCCACGTTCGGGCTGAGGTGCAGGTGGCGGGTCATGTCCTTGCCGGTGGTGTAGGGTGAGTCACTGGGAACTTATATCGGCAGGAGCGCGAAATATATCATAGCCGGTCGTCGTGCGGGCGCCCGGGTCACAGCCGGCATAAAAAGAAACGCCCCGCAGTGCGGGGCGTTTCAGGCTTGCAAGTACGTATCTTAACGACAGTTGGCCGGACGATACTTGTCCAGGATGCTGCCGGCTCGGCAGTCCCACTTGACCGAACCGCCACTGCTGGTATCCGGGGTGATGACGATGTTATTACCACCCTGGTTCGGGGTGCCGCCGACAGTCGTCAGGTAGGCGATGGTGATGACGCCGCCGGTGACTGCTACAGACGAAACATAGGTACCCGAGATACTGTCAGCCTGCGGCAGGCCGTAGCTGGCCTGGTTGGTCGGCATGGTGCCCAGTGAGTCATAGACCTCGGAGACGGCCAGCTTGGCGGCGCCGGCCAGGTTCAGGCCTTCAGACACCTTGGAGCGGACCGTGTAATCCTGATAGGCCGGGATCGCGATGGCGGCCAGGATGCCGATAATGGCGATCACGATCATGAGTTCGATCAGTGTAAAACCTTTTTGCTGTTTCATGGTTAATCCTCTTGGTTCAATCGGTGATGCTTGGTTGTGGTCGCCCGACACCGGGTTACCTGACAGCCTTGGTATCGGACATTTGCCCGGTTTCTTTGGCTGAATATTATCATTCACATTACGTGCCAACTTTTTGTCGCTTCGGACTTCGATCGGCGAGTCTGCGTAATGTGCGCTACAAGTACATAATAAGCAAGAGAAAAATTGTTAAACTCGGTAAACCCGCAACGACAGGGGTGGTAGGATTATACGGATTGTGCGCGCTGCCACCGTCAATTTTTTGAGAACTGGCGCACATTCAGGGGCAGAAAGTGACGCATTGCGTCACCTTGTCATTCGACCTGACCCGGAATGACACACCGGCTCATTCGAGGCCGAGCTTTTTCAGGCGATAGCGCAGGGCACGGAAGGTGATGCCGAGCTGTTTGGCCGCCGCGGTCTTGTTATAGCGGGTCTGTTCCAGCGCCTTGATCAGTGCGTCCTTCTCGATGTTATCCATATAGGTATCGAGCGGGACCTCGCCCGGTGTGAGGGCGGCTGCCGGGTCGCTGGCCTTGCCCTGCGTCGGCAGGTTGAGATCCTCGCGGGTCACGGTAGTGCCCTCGCACAGCGTGGTTGCGCGCTCCAGGATGTTTTCCAGTTCCCGGACATTGCCGGGGAAGTCGTAATCACCGAGCGCCTCCATGGCGTCCTCTTTCAGTTCCAGGCCCGGCCGGCTGTTTTGCTGCGCCAGCTTGTCCAGGCAGTGGCTGGCCAGCATCCGGATATCCTCGCGGCGTTCGCGCAATGGCGGCACCTCGAGCTGGATGACGTTCAGGCGGTAATACAGGTCCTGGCGGAACTCGCCGGCCTCGACCAGTTCGCCCAGTTCCCTGTGCGTGGCGGAGAGGATGCGGACGTCGGTCGGAATCTCCTGCTGGGCACCGACCGGTCGCACGGCCTTCTCCTGGATGGCGCGCAGCAACTTCACCTGCATGTGCAAGGGCAACTCCGCGACCTCGTCGAGGAACAGGGTGCCGCCCTCGGCAACCTGGAACAGACCGTCCTTGTCACCGACCGCGCCGGTGAAGCTGCCCTTTTTATGCCCGAAGAACTCGCTTTCCATCAGCTCGGCCGGTATTGCGCCGCAGTTCACCGGTACGAACGGCCGGTCGGCACGCGGCCCCTTGTCATGGATGAGCCGGGCAACCAGTTCCTTGCCGGTGCCGGATTCGCCCCATATGTAAATAGGTGCCTGGCTGCGGGAAAGTTTCTCGACGGTCGAGCGGATTTCGCGCATGGCTTCCGATTCGCCGAGCAGCGTATTGCGACTGCGCCGCTCTCGCTGCGAGGAATCGTCCGTCAGCATCAGGACACTGTTCACCAGGTTGCGCAATACGTTGAGATTGACGGGTTTCGATACAAAGTCGAAGGCGCCGGCCTTGAGCGCCTCCACGGCCGATTCCATGCTGCCATATGCGGTGATAACCGCGACCGGCAGCTCCGGCGAATGCTGCTGGATATGCCGCACCAGATCGATGCCGTCGCCATCGGGCAGCCGCATGTCAGTCAGGCAGATGTCGAAACTGTCTTCCGCGAGCAGACTGCGGGCGTCGGCCAGGTTGGCTGCGCTGCGTGTATCGATATCCATGCGGCCCAGCGTGAGTTCAAGTAACTCGCGGATATCGGGTTCGTCGTCGACGATGAGTGCTCGGTGAGTCGCCATAATTACTCAGACCAGGGCAGTGACCGGCAGTTGCAGCGATTCCGGGAAGGTCAGTCGAAAGCAGTGGTCGCTATCCTGCGCAAGGTACTCGAGACGGGTATTGTTGCTTTCGCAGATCTCGCGCGCGATAAACAGTCCAAGGCCCGTCCCGCTGGTGCGGGTGGTAAAGAACGGTTCGAAGATCTTGTCTGTCATATCGGGTGAAATGCCGGGCCCGTTGTCGATGATATCAAGATAGGGTGTTTCATCCGGTGCCAGCCGTCCGGCAACCAGCCTGAGTTTAACATCTTCGCCCGGGCCGGCGTGCTGCATGGCATTCTGGCTGATGTTCCAGGCCACCTGGTGCAACAGGCTGGGATCCATGTGAATTTCCACATCCGCCGGGCGCACGCTGTAGCTGATCTGTGCGGCGGTGCAGTTGCCGCTGTCCGAAAATTCCTCGACGAACTTTTGCAGCCATTCGTCAAGCAGTATCGTCTGCGGGATCGATTGCACCGGACGTGAAAGTTGCAGGATGTTCTGCACAATGGCATTCACCCTGCCGGCGTTGTCATCGATGATGGACATCAGCCTGCGGTCCTCTCCGCGCAGTGAATTTTCCTCGTTCAGCAGCTGCGCGGCATGACTGACAGCGCCCAGCGGATTCCTGATTTCGTGTGCGATACTGGCTGTCAGCCGGCCCAGTGAGGCAAGCTTGATCTGTTGTGTCTGGCTGATAATGGCTGCAGTATCCTCGAGGAAGATCAATGCGCCCGTTCCTTCATCCGTTGACAGTTGCGTGAAGTGGGGCAGTACGCTGTCTGTTTCGCTGCCGAGGAACAGCAGGGTGGGCTCGCTGCCGGGCTGGTTTCTCCATTGTTGCAGTTTTTCATGCAGCGGTGCGGACAACGATGCAAGCGGCTGTCCGTCCTCGCTGTCCGGGGCTTGCAATAGCTTCCGTGCAGTGTCGTTGATCAGGCGGATGTTGTCGTCATGGTCGGTCACGATGATGCCGGCTTGCAGGCGCTGGACGATATGGGCATTCAGGCTGGCGAGGTTGGCGACATCGATGGCGCGGCGGTGGGCGAGCGCCTCGCTCTCATGAATGCGCTGCACCAGCAATGAAGTAACCGCGGCGGTGGCGAAAAACGTCAGGCCCAGCAGGCCCGCCTGCATGAAATCACCGCCATGCGGGCCGCTCGCCAACCAGTCGCTGTAGAAGTGTTCGACCATGACGGCGAGGGTGGCAAAGGCGGCGAACGGGTAGGCCATGCGTCCCGCGAGCAGAATACTGCCGGTAGCCACTGATATAACGAGCAGGATACCGAGGCCGCTGGCCGGACCGCCGCTGGCGAACATGAGAACGGTGATTGCGCCGATGTCCACCAGCAGCTGGGAGATGGCCTGGACCTCGTAACCCGGTATGCGCAGGCGGGCACTGAAACCGACGATGATGCTGAACAGCAGGTAGGCAGTGCTGGTGACTGCGTAAACCTCTGGATGGGACAGGCCGAACGATGTCTGGTCGCGCAGCCCGAAAAACAGGACCGCCAGCAGTCCGGCCAGGATGACCCGGTAAAAGGTCAGCAGTCGCAGCGGCTTCCAGGTGCGTGCATCCGCCGTCTCCGCTGCGCTGACTGCCGGTATCGCAGATAACTCCGTCATTCTCCTCTCCGCCCTGCATCCATGTGTTCCTGCGAGCAGTAGCAGCGGTCACCGTCGCGGAGTGCCTCCTGCTCCGGAATGTACATGCCGCAATGGCTGCATTGCGCCATCTTGCCTGACAGTTGTCTGCGGCGCGGGTGTTTCCTGCGAGGCTGCAACCACAGGTGCCTGGCAACAGCGACGATAATCGCCAGTGCAATAAAAATGAGCAGCATACGCATGGGGTGACTCCCGGTATTCGGTACTGCTGATGATACTTTATTCATGTCGGCAGGAAACGCGCTGAATGAATAGCTTGATTCGGGGATATGTTATTTGACACACTCTCGCCATGCATTTGCACGAGTACCAGGCCAAGCAGCTGTTTACCGAATTCGGCATCCCGGTGCCTGCCGGTCAGCTGGTGCGCGAAACCACAGCCGCGGCCGGAGCGGCCATGGCCATCGGCGGTGACGCCTGGGTGGTGAAGGCGCAGGTCCATGCCGGCGGTCGCGGGAAGGGTGGCGGCGTACGGTTAGTGCAGGACCGTGATGCGCTTGCCACTGCGGTTGACGCAATGCTCGGTAGTAGACTGGTCACCAAGCAAACTGACGCCGACGGGCTGCCGGTCAACAGTGTGCTGGTCGAACAGACCGTGTCGATTGCGCGGGAAATCTACCTCGGCATGCTGGTCGATCGCACCAGTGAGCGCGTGACCCTGATGGTCTCGAAGTCCGGCGGCATGAATATCGAGGAGGTCGCGGCCAGCGATCCCGATGCCATTATTACCGAAAGCGTCAACCCGGCGGTGGGTCTGCAGGGCTACCAGTGTCGCAACCTGGCGTTTGCCCTCGATCTCGAGGGCAGGCAGGTCGGTGCGCTGGCAAAGCTGCTCGGTGCGGCCTATCGCTTGCTGCTCGACTGCGATGCCAGCCTGCTGGAGATCAATCCGCTGGTCGTCACCACGGACGGCGAGTTGCTGGCGCTCGATGCCAAGGTGGACCTCGATGACAACGCCCTGTTCCGGCATGCAAAGCTGGCTGAATTGCGTGATGCCAGCCAGGAAGACGAGCGTGAACATACGGCACAGCAGCACGGACTGAATTACATCCGCCTGCACGGCAACATTGCCTGCATGGTGAACGGTGCCGGACTGGCGATGGCCACCATGGACCTGATCCAGCTGCACGGCGGCACGCCGGCCAATTTTCTCGATGTGGGCGGCGGCGCCACGGCCGAACGGGTCGCGGAGGCCTTCAAGATCATCCTGTCCGATCCGCAGGTCGAGGCCATCCTGGTCAATATCTTCGGCGGCATCGTGCGTTGTGACCTGATTGCGCAGGGCATCCTGCAGGCCATCGGGGAGGTTTCGATCGAGGTGCCGGTGGTCGTGCGCCTCGAGGGGACCAATGCCGCGGCCGGCCTGGAACTGATTGCGCAGTCCGGCCTGTCGGTCGAAACCGCGAGTGATCTGACGGAGGCCGCCGACAAGGTCGTGGCGGCTGCCGGGGCAGCCGCGTCATGAGCGTGCTCGTCAACAGTGAGACGCGTGTGATCTGCCAGGGATTCACCGGTTCGCAGGGGACGTTCCATTCACAGCAGGCGCTGGAATACGGCACGCAGCTGGTCGGCGGCGTCACGCCCGGCAAGGGAGGCCAGGCCCACCTCGGGCTGCCGGTGTTCAACACCGTGCGCGAGGCCGTGTTCGCCACCGGCGCTGATGCCACCATGATCTACGTGCCGCCCCCGTTTGCCGCCGATGCGATCCTCGAGGCCGCCGCCGCCGGCATCGGGCTGATTGTGTGCATCACCGAGGGTATCCCGGTGCTTGACATGCTGCAGGTCAAGGCCGTGCTGCGCGAGACGGAGACCGTGCTGGTCGGACCGAACTGTCCGGGCATCATCACGCCCGGTGCCTGCAAGATCGGCATCATGCCCGGTGCCATGCATACACCCGGCAGTATCGGCATCGTATCGCGGTCCGGGACGCTGACCTACGAGGCCGTGTTTCAGACCAGCCGCGAGGGATACGGGCAGAGCACCTGTATCGGCATTGGCGGGGATCCGATCCGCGGCATGGGTTTCATCGACTGCCTGAAATTGTTTGAGGCCGATCCACAGACGGAAGGTATCGTCATGATCGGGGAGATCGGCGGCAGCGACGAGGAACAGGCGGCCGGCTATATCAGCAGCCATGTCAGCAAGCCGGTGGTGTCCTATATCGCCGGCGTCACGGCGCCGCCCGGCAAGCGCATGGGGCACGCCGGCGCCATCATCAGCGGCAGCCAGGGCACCGCCGCGGCCAAGATCGCCGCGCTGGAGGCGGCCGGTGTCACAGTGGTGCGCTCACCGGCGGACATCGGCAAAGGCATGAAGGCGGCGATGTCTGGTCAGTAAAACATCAATCTCGCGCAAAGCCGCCAAGGCGCAAAGAAAATTCAAAAACTTGCCACAAAGAACACAAAGAACACAAAGAACACAGAGGACACAGAGGACACAGAGGACACAGAGAAAAAATACTCAATGCTGGAAGAATTGCACGTCATTCCCGCGCAGGCGGGAATCCAGTCTG
>Ga0265309_10000349_pt1 | contig 17872 bp, 14 predicted proteins | sample Helome_FD_192492 | JGI IMG/M metagenome (GOLD analysis project Ga0265309, IMG submission 192492) | Marine sediment microbial communities from subtidal zone of North Sea - Hel_20160524 (Illumina Assembly) | ecosystem: Environmental > Aquatic > Marine > Subtidal zone > Sediment ...
GACGGACGGCTCGACAAGTACGAGGACTCACTGGTGCTAAAAATCAGTGACTTGCTGTACGTCAGTCGCGCCCGGGTCATGCGGCTGAAGCACGACGTCCGACGACACGCATAGGTTTTCTCTAAAGCCGTAAAAGCCTTAGTCAACTACCGCGGCCGGTTCGACGTCGTCGTCTGCCGCTAACGGTTCCTCGGATTTCTCTAGTCGTGAATCGCTGCGCAGGTGCAGGTCGCGCTGCGGGAACGGGATCTCGATGTCGTACTCCCTGAACTTGTCTTCGAGCGCCCAGAGGTAGGCAGCCCGCGTTCGAGTCGGCCGCCGGGCACCCTGGCGATTGACCCAGACGAGCAACAGGAAGTTCAGGCTGCTGTCACCGTAGTCGACGAGCCACACGTCAGGCTCGCGGCCCCGCATGTTCTTGAGCGTGTAGTGCACGTCCCCTGCTGCTTCGAGTGCCGCTTTTCGTACGAGTTCCTTGTCGCTGCCATACGCGACACCGAACGGGATGCGCACCCTGAGTACTCGCTCGCCCAGTGTCCAGTTTGTAAGGCGCGCTGAAACGAATTCCGAATTCGGAACGACGATGTCGATGTTGTCGTTGGTATTGATCAGCGTGCTTCGAACATTGATCGCTTTTACGGTGCCCGTCAGCCCCGTATCGAGCTCAATGTAGTCACCAACCCTGAGCGAATGCTCGAACAGTATGATCAGTCCGGACACAAAATTACTGACGATGGATTGCAGGCCGAAACCAATGCCCACACTCAGCGCGCCGGCGACAAGCGCCAGGTTGCTGAAATCGAGCCCGATCGTCGTCAGTGCGACGATAATCGCGATCGTGATGATCGTGTAGTGGCTGAGCCGGCCAACCGTATAGAGCGATGCCTGGGTTCCGGCGTTCTCGCTGTGGCTGAATCGACTGATCGCGTGGCGAACCAAGCGCGACAACAAGTAAGCGAAAATCAGGATGATAATCACCCGCAGAATATCGCTACCGGCAACGGGCGTTTCGCCAATCGTGAACAAGGTCGAATCGGCAATACTCTTGACGCGTTGTAACAGGCCTCGGAAGAACCTGTCGGTGACCGCCAACCAGGATTTGAACGGCCCGACCTCTTCGACGAAGGCATCTTCGGCGACGATGCCGAGCAGTTCCAGGTCTTCGGCAACAGCCCGCATCTCCTCCAACCGTGCGAGTGTCGCCTGCGCGGTCCCCGATCGCTGGTCGAGCAATCGACGCGCCGATCGATTGAGGCCGTCCCTGCTGGCCGTCTGCACGGCAAGCAATTCGTCCTGTGTATCGCGTCGCCAGTCCTGCTCGTCGGTGGCAACTGTGCGGATGAACTCTCTCGCTCCAAGCGATAGCTGCTGCAGTTCCTCCGTTTCCCGGGCCTCACCGAGTCGTATTTCGGCCCAGATCAAAAGCGTGTTCGACATCATCCATCGCAATCGCGTCAGCGCATGATCAACTTGCGCTTCGATAAGTTTCTGGCGCTCTAGTCGCTGCTGTGAGCGGCCTTCGGGCGTGTCCAGTGAAAGTCGCGATGCTGATATCTCGGTGGCCTGCAGCCCCTCCGCGGCTGTTGCCGCCGCCGCTTCTGCTTCGCGTACATCGTCGCGCAGCTTTTCGAGTTGCTCGTCACTTATCGTCTTCGGAAGCAGCTCGCTGGCCAGCGTGACGCGCGCTTCGACCGTCGCAACATAGGCGGCTGCCTGTTCGTATCGCTTGTTCAGCAGCGCGATTCGCAACCTCGCTATTGCGAGCGCCGAGCGATCCTGAATCAGGCGTAGCGCGGCAAGCAGCCGGTCGTCACCGGGGGTTGCTTCCAGGTATCGCTTGAACGACCGGTCGCGTCGTTCGGTAACGCCGTTCAATATGCGTTGCTCGCGCTCAGTCTCGACCTGGTATTGCCGCGCTTCCGCACGTGCAACCCTGGACTCGGCAGCTACCTGCAGCAGCTTGTCTATCGTGTAACTTTCGGCGGGTGCGTCGAGTTGCCGGACAGCCTCGTCGCCTTCGCCAAGCAGTTCGACGTAAGCGCTGAGGTTCTCCCTGATCGCCCTGAAAACAGACTGCCCGACTTCCTGGTTCTCCGCCCTTAACGTTGCGAGCTGTCGCTCGACATCGGCAAGGAATGGCTCGACCCTTAATGCGGGATCGTCTTCTTCCCCGCTTTTCTCAAGATAGGACCACCAGCCGGACTGCAGGCTGGTCAGGTCAGGTGGTTCGGGTAGCGACTGTGGCTCGGTGTCCTGCGCGTTCACCGAAGTCACGAGCAGTGCGGCGATAAACAGGAAAAATCGTAATGGATGCCTCATCGGGATGGACTATAACTCTCAACACCTTCCAATGCCTCAATCATAGGGCAGACGGGGCTTTGCGCACGAAATCCGCCTGTTTCGGCATGGCTGCTGTAATTGCATGAATTATGTTAAACAACGCCGCCGGAGATCGGCTCAACGTGGCCAGGAAAAGGTATTCGTGGCTCTCGCCGCATGCGCTGAACATAAGGCAGCATAAGCGTTTCAGTCGATTTACCGTAATCAAATCCGGGCGCGACACGATGTGTTTCACTTAATTCCACAAAACCCGTGGTTTCGCTCGCTTTCTTGACGCCGTTCATAGCGCGTAATGTTAACTCGGCCCAGAATTGCTTCTTTACATCGTTGGGTTCGATGGGTATTCGCATGCTGAGAGCTTTTCTGGCGGTCCTGGCCGCAATCCTGCTGGTAAGTGTATTGTCCTGGCTGATCGTGGAGTCTCGTGCCGTCAAGGAGGACTATTACGCCAGCCATGCCGAGCACATGCGCGCCATCGAAACCAGCAGGAACGACCTGAACGACGTTATGCAGGGCTCTGCGGACGCGTTCGACGATGGTCGACCCGTGTCCAACTCCACGAGCCTGGCGCTCGTCCGCCTCGATGAGAATAACGATCTGCTTCAGAACGGAGATGCGCGACTGCGTGAAAACCTGGCCGTCGATACACAACTGGCCGCCTATGACGCCCAGATCAATCGCTTTGTTCGCAACGGGCAGAATTTCGCCGAACGCCAGAACGCATTTGCCGACGCACTGCGCAATCTGCAGGAAGAGTCGCCGCTTATCGTAAAAGACCTGCGACGTTTCAACCTGCGCCTGCAATCGCAGAATGCTTTCTCACTCGCGATCGACGTTATTGAGTACGCGACCGGCTCCGGTGGCCAGACCGCCCAGCAATTGGCCGAGCGCATTGATACTCTGCAGAGCGACCCGACACTGCGGTCCAAGGCACCCGGGACCGCTATTGAATTTGCTAAAGCGGCCCGCGCCGTGATCGAGCAGCGTACCGCAGCCGAAGAGGCGCTCAGCATCGCGACTGGCAGTCGCATCGTTGAAACCCTGTGGACATTGTCCAACGAAATTCTCGACCAGAACCGGCGCATTGTGAGTCGCGCGGAAATGGCTCGATTGCTGCTGTCGATCTGCACGGTCCTGCTTCTCGTCGGTGCCGGATTCGCGTTGTTCCGGCTCCAGAGCAGCTACCGCGACCTCAACAAGAGCAACCGGGAGCTCGAAAACGTCAATAACTCGCTGGAAGAGCGCGTCGAGGACCGCACTCATGAACTGTCCGATGCTTACGACGACTTGAAGGAATCGCAGGTTCAGCTCGTGCAGGCCGAAAAAATGTCTTCACTCGGCGAGCTGGTCGCTGGAATCAGCCACGAAATCAATACGCCTCTCTGGTACCTGATCAGTAACTCCACGGTCCTTCAGGAGCGCATGGAGGCCATCGGCGAATTCTGCGATGTCGCCGTCAATATGCTCGACGCGGTCAAGACGAAGACGAGCGTCAAGGAGTCGGTTAGTCGCGGGCTGGTCGACATGCAGCGCATGCTCAACGATGGCATGAAAGACGACATCGACGAGGCAAGAGACCTTATACAGGACAGCATTGAGGGCCTGGAGGAATTGACCGAGCTGGCGCAGAGCCTCAAGGACTTCAGCCGGCTGGATCGCGCACGCCATGGCGAATTCAACGTCAACGATGGAATCGACAAGACTTTGCTCATTGCGAAGAACAAGCTCAAGAACAAGGTCTCTGTTCACAAGCACTACGGGGATGTTCCCCCGATTCAATGCTCGCCATCCCAGATCAACCAGATATTCCTCAACCTGCTGACGAATGCAGCCGATGCTATCGAAGAGACCGGCGATATCGTGATTCGCACGCTGGCCGAGGACGACAAGGTGCGTATCAGTTTCGCCGACACGGGCTGTGGCATACCGAAGGACGTCATGGACAAGATCCGCGATCCGTTTTTCACCACGAAGGAAGTCGGCAAGGGTACGGGGCTTGGGTTGTCGATCGTTGACCAGATCGTGACATCTCACGGCGGCGACCTGATTATCGAATCCGAGCCCGGCAGGGGCACAACCGTGACGATCGTGCTGTCGATTGTCGCAACCGCGACATTCGATGCTGAAGAGGCGGGCGGTGAATCCGACGACGCTGCTGCCAATGATCCCGACATCGCGGACGTCGCACCGGATGACGAACCGGCGAGCGAAGATGACAGCGAATCGCCGGAAGCGGCGACAGTTTAGGCCAAGAGTTCATATAACAGATGACCGGAAAGGCACGCATACTCTTTGTAGACGATGAAAAACGCGTCCTTAACTCGATGCGTGGGCTGTTCCGTCGCGAATACGAGCTGTTCCTGGCCAACGATGGCGCGGAAGCGGTCAGAATAGCCAGCGAAAACGAAATCGACGTTATTGTCGCGGACCAGCGCATGCCGGGCTTGACCGGTATCGAGGTGCTCGGGCAGATCAAGGAAAAGTCGCCGCGTACCGTCAGGATCCTGCTAACCGGTTACGCCGATCCGACGGCTGTCGAGGGTTCGATAAACATCGGCGAGGTCTTTCGATTCCTGAGCAAACCCTGCCCGCCGAAAATGTTGCGCGAGACGCTGAGCCTCGCGGTCAATGCCTCGCGCACGGCGCCCGTCGCAGAACTCGCGGCACCTGTCATCGAGGACTTGTCCCAGCAGGCACCGGAGCCCGTTGCCAGGCCCGCAGCAGAGCCATTCGCGAATGCCAGTGTCGAACCCCAGGCGAATCATGAGTCGACAAACGACCTGCCGGCGATCGAGACGTTTGGCGATGGCGACGAAACCGAACCGGCGCTGCCGATTATCGATGAAAAGACGATCGAATCAACGGCAGACCACTCGCCGACGCACTGGCAGTCAGTCACTAATGTCGTAATGTCCGAGGACAACATCGAAGAGACTCAGGAAAACATCGCCCTGACTGTGGACACGCTTGGCGTTAAGGATGTTGGCGTAGCCGTGTTCACTGTGGACTCGGACTTTGCGTCCACAGCCATCCGTGCCATGTCGGTTGACCGCAATATCATCCTGGCGACGACGCTCGTCAAGGTCGCTCACGCGATCGAGGAGCAGAATGCCGGTGTGCTTGTCACGGATTTTACGACCAACAGCACAATGCTGCAGAAGATGATCGGTACGCTGAAGCAGTACATGCCGGAACTTGTGACAATCGTCGTCAGCAACGGCCGTGATACGACCGACATGATCAACCTGATCAACTACGGCCAGGTATTTCGCTACGTACTGAAACCCATCGAACCGGAACAGCTGCGCAGTGACATCAACGCGGCCGTATTGCGGCATCTGTACTTGCGCAACAATCCCGACTCGGTGAAGCGCCATCAGGTTATCGACACGCCAGTCAACGCCGAAGATTCGACGACGCTGAATCGCTTTCTCGGCAAGTTGAGAAAAGCACGAAATCAACGAACTGATCCCACGGATACCATAGCCTGACGGAAAGAGCCCCGGAGAAATGACGGAAGTAAAGGACAACAGTTCACTGCCACTGCTGCTTTCGATCACAGGCGTCATCGTCGTGGTCGCGGTCGGCGGGTGGTTCCTGCTGAACCGGGAACCCGTTGACACGCCGCCCACTGCCACAGTCGACGAAGTACCCGTCGCTGAGGAAGGCGCCGTTGTTGACAGCGAGCTTGTCGAGGAGCCACAGCCATCCCCCGAAGCTGCCGATGAGGCGTCCGCGGACGTTAATGCAGAATTGCGCAAGGCACGGCTCGCCGCCGATGCGGAGATTCTTATCTTCCCGGCTACGCAAAGCGCTTTTTACTACTACAGCCGCGTGTTGAAAGCCGACCCCGCACACGCCGTCGCAAATGCCGAGCTGGACGTCGTGCTTGCGCGCGTGGCAACCACGGTCACACAGCACCTCGAGGAAGAACGATTCGATAACGCGTACGAGATTGCCACGATAGTCGCACGTCTGCGGCCCGAGCACGATCTCGTGCTCGACACACAGCAAACATTGGACGGGTACACCGAGCAACTCGTGGCGCAGGCGATTCAGCACGCACAGGATGGAGATGACCAGCAGGCCGCGGACTTACTCGCAAAGGCTCAAGCACTACCGGGACGCAATCCGGAGTACTTCACGGCGGTTCGTGGTTCGATTGCCGATATCCGCGACGTGCGCCTGGAGGCCGAGAAGGACAAGGCTGATCGTGCATTACTTGCGGAGAACGATGCCAGGGCTGCATGGGTAGTGAGCGTTCGAAACGCTGTTGTCGCAGGAAACCTGATTACACCGGCGGGCGCCAGCGCGCGCGACCTGTTGGCCGAGCGCAATACCTGGTCAACCGAGCGAACACAGCTTACGGCTGAGGTCGTCGGCGCGCTGATCGATGCCGCAGAGGCCCTGATTGAGGCAAAGAAGCCGACGGACGCCGAGCCCTTGCTCAACGCCGCAATCGAGATGGGCGGCGACGCGGACCGCTTTGACGCCGTAGGCGCCGAACTCGAAGATGCGTTCGTCGAACTGGAATCCAGTCGCATCGCAAGTATGAGCGAGCTCGTGCGTGTCAAGTCCGTGTCTCCCAAGTATCCCCGGCGCGCAGCAGAACGTGACGTATCGGGCTGGGTGGACGTTTTTTTCACGGTGACCCCGACGGGCGAAACCGACAACGTAACGGTCAATCGCTCGGACCCGAAATCGGTATTCGACCGCGCGGCAGTAGATGCCGTCGAGAAATGGGCATTCCAGCCCGTCGAATATCGCGGTCGGATCATCGATCAGCGGGCCGGTGCGCGACTCGTATTCGAGCTCAAATAGCCCCCCCAAGCGCTCAAGAGTGCACGAAACCTGCCGATACAGGGAAACAGGAGTATCAGGCGCGCTGCTGCGCGAGCCCCAAAATAACGCAAGGCTGGTGATTCGGGCATGAATGACAGACGTAAACTGCGCGTTCTTATCGCGGACGACGAAGGCGCAATCACGCGCATCTATTCTATCGGTTTGCAGCATTACTTTGCCCCGATCGATGATTCGGGCAGTAGCGCCATGGACACCGAACTTTTCGGCGAGGAAGGGGACAATCGACCGACCGCCGACATCAGGGTTTGCCAACAGGGTGACGAAGCCATCACGCTGACACGTGAGGCCGTCGAGGCCGGTACCCCGTTCGACGTCGTGGTTCTCGACATTCGCATGCCACCCGGGCTCAGCGGCGTCGAGGCGGCCAAGCAAATACGCACTGTCGATGAATCCGTGCCAATCCTGTTCGTTTCAGGCTACTCGGATTTCGAACTCGATGACTTGAAGAAAGCGGTTCCGCCCCCCGCTCGCATTGACCTCATTGAGAAGCCCGTGCAACTCGCCCAGCTCGCATCGAAGATCAAGCGCCTGGCAGCATAAGCACGCGCCGACGTCCGCTACTGCACCACCGCCTTGAAGGAAATCTGCATGCTCGGGTCGCCCGCACCAATGCTGCCCGCCAGGTCGCCCTTCGGATTGACCCGGATCGTTGTGACGGCCGGATCCACGCCATCGGCATTCGCCGACGGTTCGTAGTCAAACGTTGCGCCGCCGTCATCTGAGAAAGCGACATCGTCGTCGGGATCGTCCAGCGCAACAAAGCTGTACGTCAGACCACTCGACGTCGTACCGTCGATGAACTGTACAGGTCCAGATGTCGTGCCGTCATAGTCGAGCACCCGCAATGCCATATTGACAGGCACCGGGTCGGTTACGAAAACCGTGTCCGTATCCGCCTGTCCCGAACCCGTATTCGTTGTCACGACCAGGTAACTTATGGTCGCGCCAGGAATCGCTTTCGGGTTGGTCGTGCCGTTCACTGGATCCTCGAGGACCGTCAGTCCTTTTACGACAGTGATAGTGGGCAACCCGATCGGAACGATATCGACTGTGGCTGTGTCGTTGGTCGAGTTAGGGTCGATCTGGCTCAGGAATTCGACGCTCGCCGTATTCGTTATCGTTGTTCCGCCCGTAGCGGCGTCAACGAGCGCCTGCAGTACGAGCGACGCACTTGCGCCTGCCGCCAGGCTGCCAACGTACCAGTCACCCGCCAGTGGATCGTAGGTGCCCTGCCCGGGGCTCGCCGCGAAAAAACTGACCCCGGCCGGCAACAGGTCCATGACCTGCACAACGGTTGCAGGCCCCGGCCCGGCATTACTAACCGTGACCGTATAGGATATTGCAGCGCCCTCTGAAGGAGTGGCATCGTCGACCGTCTTGCCGAGACTGAGGTCGGCCGTGACAGTCGGTGAGAACGCGAAACAGTCCACCGCCTCGTAGTCACTACCGTTATTTATCGTTCGACCGTTGGAGCCGACGCCCGTCGCTTTGTCGATCTCGTAGAGAATGCCCTGCGTGCCGCTCGTACCCCAAAGCTGGCCGGTCAGGTCAGTGCCGAGACCTTCGATGTCGGGCACCGTTATCAACGCCACATCAGTGGTTGCGCCTGTCGACTTGTTGACTATGACCAGTCGATCGCTGCTGCCACCGCTGTTCGTGGCCGCGTACAGAACCCCCGTTGACGGATCAATCGCAATATCGTCGACTATCCAGTTTCCGAGTACGGGCTGGATACGAACGTAGTCGACGCCCGCGCCAAATGCATTGGGTACGTGTGCACCCGTGGTCATGTCGATCTGGATCAGGATGCCGCCACCGCTGCGGCGGTGCGCACCGTATAGCACGCCCGTCGTTGCGTCGTATGCCAGACCGTCGACATCCGTGAAACCGACATTACCCTCTGAGCCGCCGCCCGTGCCGAATGTCTGCGGCAGCGGCTGGAACACACCCGTGACGGCACTCAGAATTCCCAGCTGGCCGCCGTTGGCCGCATACACGTTCCCGTTCGCCGAATTGAACGCAATCGCCTCTATCGAGTTCGTACCCGTACCGCTGCCGATATTGGTCTCATTGGTCGCCGGATTGAAATCCGCCGTATCGATCCGCGTAAACAGGTCGTTGCCGCCGTTACCGCCGCCACTGTCCGCCACGAGGTAACAAAGCTGGTTCACGTTCAGGTTCTGGACGACCGTGTTCTCGTCAGACGTATTGTTTCCGGAAATCGGGTCGACCTCATTCCCGCTGATCGTTGCGCTGTTCGTAATCGTGCCGATCGACACCGGCGCTGTCACGGCAATGTTGATCGTCGCGCTCGAGCCGCCTGCAAGGTCGCCGAGCAAACAGGTAACAACGCCAGCGGCCTGCGAACAGCTTCCCTGGGTCGCTGACGCGGACTGGAATGTAACGCCTGCGGGCAGCGTGTCAATTACCGTTACACCGGTTGCATCATCGGGGCCGTTGTTTGCCGCGGTCAGGGTGTAAGCAAGGTTGGAAGCTACGTTGACCGGGTCGGGCGTATCGCTCTGCGAAAGACCGAGATCGGTGCCACTCAGGACCACCTGGTAGTCGATTTCGATGAACTCGACGAAAAAGTACTCCTGCTGGCCACCGTAAAACTCGTTGACGCGAAGTCGAACCTGCGTATTGGCCGTCGCGTATGCCGTGATGTCGTACGTATCGGTATCGGACTCACCGCCATCGAGCCCCGTGAAGTTTCGCAGGGTCGTCCAGCTGCTTCCGCCGTTCGACGATACCTCGACGATTACCGAATCGCTTGCCTCGATGCTAGTTGAGGTTCTCCACTGGAACCTGAGTGTCGCACTGGTGGCACCTGCCAGGTTGGCCTGCCGTGCTACACCGGGATCACCGCCTGTATTCGGCCTGTCGTCGAGCCTGAGTTCTCCGCCGTTGGTGATGCGCGCGTTGCCATTCGTCGGACTCGGCGGCGTGGAATTGCCATCGACCTCGATCCAGTCGCCAACCCAGTTGTCGCTGCCATCGTTATTGCTCCAGCTTTGCGTCTCGAAGTTGTCACGTACCGTGGCAGCGTCAGCAACAGACAGCCACGTACCGAGCACGCACAGCAATACGACGATCGACGTCGACCGGCGGCGTGCTTCATTGCAGTGTGGCTTGAGTGACTTCATTGTCGCGGAAGCAATGAACTCATTTGTTAATAATGAATTCAAGGGCTTGCGTCAAAATGAGCTACGCGGCCGGAGCCCGCATGCCGATTTGGTGACCTGGATCACATTTTCTGACGCCCAGCCTCCGGATTTGCGGTCAGCGGCCGACAACAACAGGACAAAGCGCCTTCATCAAGCAGGGATGGTGATGTCGGTAATACAGGGAATACAGAACCTGGTGAGGGCGACGCAAGTCGGCCAGAGCAGCACACCGGGACCTATACAGTACGCCACGATTACCCCCGAGGCGCACAGCGACTACCTGCGCGCGCGAACCGAGCTCCTGACCTTGTATCGCGATATCGAAAGGCTCGCCGAACTCTCCAACATCAACACGCGCTTCAAGGTCGACCTTCCCGACGCGCGCTCGACGTCGCCATTGGGGCTCGATATGACGCATACGGCTGCATTTCTCGATTCCTCCGATGAAATCAATTCCTGGCCGATGTCATTCTCACCCTTCGGCCCCGCCTGGGATGACGGGTCGGATGCTTTGCTTACGATCGGCGGGCAGTACGATGGCGCGGACGGCACGGGACCATTGACCTTCGAAGTGCGGCGAGCTGGCACACGCGGCGTCAGGGACCTGCGAATCAGGGTAGAAGATTCCGTGGGTGGCCCTGTTCTCAACTTCACAATCGACACTGCCGATCCAATCGACCAGCAGTACGATCTGCAAAACGGTCTGTACTTTACGCTTGGCGCGGGCAGCCTGATCAATCGTGACACGACCTCGATACAGGTCTACGACAATTTTGGCGCCGCTGTCGACCCGGACCAGCCGCTCGGCGGCATTCGCAACCAGAACCCCAATTTCCAGTTCGGCATGCCCGACATCGTCGACGGCAGCTTCGACATCAACGGCGAGAATATCACCGTGTCGACGAGCGACACGCTCAATGACGTGATCGAGCGTATCAATAATTCGAGCGCCGGCGTGTCGGCCGTGTTTGACCCGCTCGGCGAACGCATCGAACTCTTGCAGAATACGCTCGGCGCATTGCCGACAATCGACCTGCAAAACGACACGTCCAATCTGCTGGAGGCCGCCAAACTCGACAGCCTGAATCTCATTTCCGGCATTGACCCTGAGAACGTGCAGGCCCTGGACGCCGTCGGCACATTTACTGCGGTCCTGTCCGGCGACATCATCATCAATGGCCAGGAGATCACGGTCGACACAGCGACGGACAGCTTGTCGAGCGTACTGGACAAGATAAACAGCTCGTCAGCAGGAGTGCTGGCCACGTTCGACCCTGCGTCGCAGCGCGTCACTATCGAAGCTGATGACACTACATCGACCCTGGATCTCGACGGCAATGGAACCGGTCTGTTCGCTGCTCTCAATATCCCGGAAGGCCGGGTCGACCCTGAGGCTGTCTCGCGCGGAGTTTCCCGAAGGCGATCGTACGAAATCGCCGACGCGGCTACCGCCGTGTTTGAACGTGTCAACCGCCTGTTCCGCGATTCGACCTTTGCCGGTCGCGCAGACAATGCCAGCTTGTTTCGGGCGCCGCTCGAAGCGGCGGTTCGCGCTGCATTTGGCGGCGCGAGTGAGGGCGACGTCCTGGGTATTCGCTTCGACAATTCCACCAACGCGCGGGCACGTGGCGATTACCTGGGATCCGACCGCGGCGAACTGACTTCAAACCTGCAGCGTCGCGGTAACCTCGTTCGCGAGTTTCTTGCGGGCAAGGACGAACAGGGCGGCTTCGTACAGGGCCTGCTCACGGCGGCTCACAGCGCACTGCAAAGCGTCAACCGGGCGCTTGGTATTTCCGGGACTTTCGTCGACACCTTCGCCTGACGCGCTATCATAGCCGGGCGCCCACCAGAAGGATTCGCCCGCATGAGCATTGTTCCCAGAGGACTACTGCTATCAGCATTTCTCTTGTCTGCGGCCTGTTCCCAGGAGCCAGACAAAAATGCCGAAGAGTCCGCCATGCTGACCGCCGAGAGTGCCGTACGATTCGCAAGCCTCGCCCTTGACTGTGTCCACCGCGAATACCCGAACAAACTCGGGCAGGTCCTCAAGGACGAAAGCGGACTTCTGCCGCCGAGCGTCCTGCACCCTGCTTTCTACGGTTGCTTCGATTGGCACTCGTCGGTGCACGGGCACTGGATGCTGACCCGGTTGCTCAAGGAATTTCCGGGCCTGGCCGTGCGCCAGGATGTAATCGCGGCACTCGCCAGGTCCCTGACAGAGAACAACATCGCCGGGGAGGTCATCTACTTCGAAACAGCTTCACCGAGTTGGGAACGTACCTACGGGTGGGCGTGGCTGTTGCAGCTCGCCGCTGAGCTCAGGACCTGGGACGATCCTCTCGGCAAGGAGTGGGGCGATAACCTGGAACCGCTGACGCAGGCGATTCGGGCCCGTTACATCGAGTTTCTGCCACGACAGGAATATCCGGTGCGTACCGGTGTGCATCCGAACACCGCATTCGGCCTGTCGTTTGCCCTCGACTACGCCGACTTGGTCGATGATCGTCCATTGCGGGATTCAATAGTATCGGCTGCCAATCGCTATTATTCCGGCGACAATAATTGCCCGATTTCCTGGGAGCCCAGCGGTGAAGACTTCCTGTCGCCCTGCCTCGAGGAAGCCGCGCTCATGGCGCGCGTCATGCCGGCGGATCAATTCCTGCCCTGGCTGCGCGCCTTTCTGCCCTCGTTATTCGACAATGGCTCCATCGAGCCGGCCAACGTCAGCGACCGGTCCGACCCCAAGATCGTGCACCTGGACGGCCTCAACCTGAGCCGGGCGTGGAGTCTTTATGTTGTTGCGTCAAGAATGAATGACGATGAACGGACAGCAGGATTACGTGAGCTGGCCGGCAGGCACCTCGATGCGACATTGCCGCACATCACGAGCGAGCACTACGAAGGCTCGCACTGGCTGGGGTCGTTCGCTATATACGCGCTAACGCGAGATCGCTAGCCGCTTCAACCCTGTTCGAAGGACTCGGCCTCGGTACCCTGAGCGGCGTGTTCACGATTAAATGAGCGCTGCCAGTAGGTTCGAACACTCCAGGCACAGCACGCCATGCCAACAGCCACGCCTAAATAAAGGTACGTGCGGTCTACCTGCACGCCGAGGTAAGTGCCTATAACGATGAGAAATAGCCCAAGAAAAAGCCAGTACAGGGGCGCTTTCTCATAAAAAGGTGTCGGTAACCACATGGTCTTTCCTCGTTATCGTATTCGCTTGGCGGGCAGCCTTAATTGCACAGCGCATCTCTTTTCGCGCGGGTTTCGGCCAGTGTCTCGAGCTTCTGATCCTTGCTCAGGTACTCACGCTCCCCGTCGTCGTTGGTCCGATAAAGCTGTGGCGCGTTGAGATAGGACTCGTAGATCTCGGTCGCCCGCTTGCAGTAATAGGCCTCGGCCTGTTCACGCTCATAGCGTTCTTCGAGAGACTCACCCGGATACGCGGGACCCGAACCCGCCTCATCACCCGACTCGGCAACATCCTCCAGCGAGCCTGTCGAATGCCATACGAGTTCTACCGAGACTGCATCTTCGTGACCCGGCGTATCGCTGTAGTGCTGTTCGCCGGCCTCATCGACCCAGGTGTATATCGGCGTTTCGGTATCGACGAAGTGCGTCTTGCCCTCGGTGTCGACCCACTTCCAGATATCGGCATCGGCCGTGTAGCTGAAGGCGACTCCACAAAGAACGATGATCAGGTACTTTTTCATGATTGCTCCCGTGCGATCTCAAGTATGGGCCTGGATCACGACAATGCCTTTGACAGCTGTCACAAAACCGGGGCTTTTCTGAGCCTTGCCGACTAAATACGGACATAACGACGGGCACAGTTCACAAATCGTGATGTGAACTGTGCCCATCGTTCCACAAACTCGACATGTGTCTCAGCGTTAAACTTCCATAGCGCCTACTATTTCTGCACCGCTCACGAAATGACGTCGCGAGCTGAATACCCCTAGAGATTCTATGCAGGAAAGGATCGAATGCGACGTCAAAGCGGTTTCACTCTCATCGAACTTCTGATTGCAATAGCCGTAACGGGCTTGCTGCTGTCCATGTCCGTACCCGCGATGGATCTCTTCGTTTCTAATGCGCGACAGACCAGCGCAATCAACGACTTCGTCTCGTCGATGCACATTGCTCGCAGCACGGCCATTACGACGAATACACGTGTAACTTTGTGCCCGAGCGCCAACGGCGTCACTTGTGAAGCCAGCAACTGGGATCGCGGCTGGATCGTTTTTGCCGATCTCGACAGCGACCAGATCGTTGATATCAATGAAACTGTTACGAGCAAGACTGGTGGGATCGACAACCTCTCAATTGAGTCCGCGGAATTCCCGAATTTCCTGCTGTACCGGCCAAACGGTCGCGTGATGAATGCAGCTGTCAACGGAAGTGCCGGAGAATTTACGGTGTGCGACGAGCGCGGCGCCGATCGCGCCAAAGTCATGATCATCGAACTGTCCGGCCGCCCCCGTCTGTCGAAAAAACTCGCAGACGGCAGTGCACCAGGTTGCAGCTGAGGTAATAGGAAGTGCTCATCGAAATGCCGGGTTCAGGTCATCAATTGCGAGGGTTCTCCCTGATCGAGCTTCTTGTCACGCTCGTCATTTTCAGCGTCGGTCTGCTGTCGATTGCCGGCTTGCAGACCGTGTCAAAGCAGGCCAACTACGAGGCCCTGCAACGCACCACGGCGTCCCAGATCGCCTATGGCCTGCTCGAGGACATGCGCATGAATGGCGATGCAATTGACACTTACACGGCGGCCGGCGAACTTGGCGACGGCAGCATCGCTGCCGAGCCCGCACCGAATTGTACGATGGCCAATCCCTGCAACTCGGCGCAGAAGGCCGCGCATGACCTGTGGGTCTGGGAGCAGGCGATCGACGGAAATCTCGAGACCAATGCGGGTGCCGGCACGGGAGGCCTCTTGCAGCCCACACTGTGTATCAACGGTCCTGTCGGAGGCGGTGCCGGAATCTACCAGGTAACGATCACCTGGCGCGGAACGGCATCCTTGAACAGTGCCAATGCCGACTTCTGCGGCTCCGCGGGCGGCAAGTACGGCGCTGGGAACGAGTTCCGCCGGATTATCCAGATCCCCACGTTCATCGATCCCAACAATTGACCGTCATGATATTCAGAAGCCAAAAGCCACAAGCCGGTTTCACCATCGTCGAGCTGATGATCGCGTTGACGCTGTCGATGCTATTGGGACTTGCCATCGTCACCGTGTTCGTCAACAACAGTTACAGCTTCGACCAGGATGAGAACCTTGCACGCATGCAGGATGACGCTCGCCATGCGCTGCGCGAAATTGCCTTCGACCTGCGGATGGCCGGACATTACGCCGACCTGCATGTCCCTGAAGCCGTGGCGTTTGACAGCGCTCTTACTATCGGAGCGGACTGCGGACCGACCGGTGAGGTCAACTGGATGTACCGCACGGTCGAATCCGGTACAGGCAATTCGCTTTCTATTACCGCCATTGACAATGCCACAAACGCAGCCGCCACGGCAGCGCATTCATGTGTTCTTGGCGGGGAGCTCGTTGACGGTACCGACATCGTATCCATAAAGCGCGTTGCCGGTGCCGAGGCAACTGTCTTGTCCGCGAACGACGTGTATCTGCGAACAAACGGCACCGTAGGCTATCTTTTCAATGGCCCGACACCTCCATCGCCGCCCTTCGTAGTCAACGCCCCGCGTTCGGACTGGACATACCGGCCGAGCATCTACTACGTGCGCCAGTTCGCGAATGCGCCGGGCGATGGCATCCCGACGCTCTGCCGCAAGTCCTTGCGCGGCGCTGGCCCGGCGATGACGACCGAGTGCATCGCGACAGGCATCGAGAATTTGCAGATCGAATACGGAATCGACACGACTGCCGACGGTCATCCGAACGTTTACATGACAAATCCATCTCTCGACGAGATTCAGAGTGTCGTCTCCGCACGCATTTTCCTGCTGGCGCGCACGACAGATATCGACACGCGCTATGTCAATAACAAGACCTACTCGCTGAGCAATTCACCGGACTTCGTCCCCGGCGATTCGTTTCATCGCCGCGTGTTTTCGACGAGCGTGTCCATCCAGAACGTCCGCAGCCTGAACATGATGACCTTGTAGATATGACGAAGCCAATGACAAAACTCCCATACGAGCAGAGAGGCGCCATCCTTATCGTCGCACTCATGTTTCTCATTGCCATCACGCTGTACACGTTGTCCTCGATGCGTTCGAGCAACATCGGCCTGTTTCTTGCTCAAAACGAGGAGTCACGCGTGGCAGCCGAGCAAGCCGCACAGGCGCTTGCCGATTCCATCGTGGCCAGCCCCGCATCAACGCCCGTTGTCGGGCAAAGCGGCTACCTCGCGTGCACAGCCGGCATCAGCGGCTGCGACCGCAACGACCTGCCCGTCACCAATCCTGTCCTGGCAAGCGAGATTGCAGCGAATCATCTGCAGGCACAGGTTGAACGAACCGGGCCCGAATTCAGGCCGCCGCCTCGGGCCGTGGAATCGAGTATCGACAAATTTACCAGTGCCTCATTCAGCGTCACGACAACCTACGACCGTATGGGTGAGGGCCTGGGTCGCGAGCAGGTAACGGAAGGCGTGCTCGTGCTCGTACCCAAGCAATAACAGGTCCCCTGGGAAACAGATATGCCCAAGCAAATACTGAAAATCACGCTCGCGAGCGCAATTGCCTCGCTGTTGTTCATCATTGGCACTGCCAGTGCCGACGATACCGATGTTTATATCAATCCCGGCGCGGGTCTTCCCCCGGGCAGCGAACCGATGGTCATGTTCTCGATCGACTATCGCCCAAACCTCGGATCTACGGCCTGTAATGGTAACGAGTGCGACACGCTGATTGCCGAAGGCTACATGGCCCCGACAGGGCCATATACGTTTTTCGACGTACTGCGTGGCGCTTTGCGCAAGGTGTTCGATCCGCTGGAAGGCGTTCGCGTTGGCCTGATGCTCAATCACGACAACCGGAATAATTGCGAAGGCTTCGGTCGTACAAGCTGCAGCAACGGCGGCTATATCGCGATGGGCTTCGACACTTTCGACGCCACTGACAGCAACGGTGCGAAGGCACGCTTTCACAGCATCCTCGATTCCATGCCGACACCCGCAGGCAATTTGAGTCACTCCTACCAGGGCAAGGAGCTGTTCTTCGAGTTCTTTCGCTACCTGACCGGACAGGGCGTTTACAACGCACACAACGGATATACCGACTACAGCACAAACAATTCCAATAACCTCGATGTGGACCATCCGGCCATAGCCTGGGATCCGCTTATCGAGGTCGGCCCTGCGCACAAGCCCGACTACGTAAGCCCCATGGACGTGGCCGGTGCTTGTTCGAAGCTCTATACGGTCAACGTCATGTTCCAGGTCTCCAACCAGGAAGACGACTCTGATGACGCTATCGAAAACCCCGTGGGATCCGGCGGTTTCGGCTCGGAGCAGCGCGAGTTC
>Ga0265309_10000352_pt1 | contig 17814 bp, 30 predicted proteins | sample Helome_FD_192492 | JGI IMG/M metagenome (GOLD analysis project Ga0265309, IMG submission 192492) | Marine sediment microbial communities from subtidal zone of North Sea - Hel_20160524 (Illumina Assembly) | ecosystem: Environmental > Aquatic > Marine > Subtidal zone > Sediment ...
CTCTGACGTTTCGGTCCGCCGGCCGGTCTTTGCCGCTGTCATCTCGCTGATCCTGGTTATTGTCGGGTTGATGTCGATGCAGACGATGTCGATCCGTGAGTATCCCGACATTCAGCGCCCGATCGTTTCTATCAGTACCAGCTATCGCGGTGCGGCGTCAGATATCGTGGAGCGTCGGGTGACCCAGGTCCTCGAGGACCAGGTCGCCGGCATTTCCGGTATTACCAAGATGTCGTCGCGCAGCTACGACGAACGCTCCGCGATCACGCTGGAATTTTCTCGCGACCGGGACATCGACGGCGCCGCCAATGACGTGCGCGACCGCGTCTCACGAGTGCTTGGCATGCTGCCCGACGAAGCCGAGCCGCCCGAAGTCTCGAAACGTGACAGTTCATCGGCGACGACGATGTGGATCAACGTTGGCAGCGAAACCCGTTCACTCATGGAGTTGACCGATTTCGCCGATCGCTACCTGGTCGATGCGCTGTCGGTTGTCGAGGGCGTTGCTTTCGTGCGGAGTAACGGTAGCCGAAGGCCGTCGATGCGAGTTTGGGTCGACACGAAGCGGCTTGCGGCGCGCAGCCTCACAGTCACGGATATCGAAGACGCCCTGCGCCGCGAGAACGTACAGATACCCTCCGGCCGGCTCGAATCGAGCACTCGCGAATTCACTTTGAGAACCGACACGGGCTTTCGGTCAGTCGACGACTTCCGCGAACTCGTCATCAAGGAAGGCGGCGACAATTACCAGATTCGCCTCGGAGAAGTTGCGGACATCGAACTGGCGCCGGAAAACGTGCGCAGCTTTTCGCGCACGGATGGGGAATCCGGAATGAGCGTCGGCATCGTGCCGCAGGCCCAGGCCAATATTCTGCAGGTCAACGCAGCCGTTGCGAAACGAGTCACCGACCTGCGAAGCTCGGTGCCTCCCGATATCGATCTCGATATCAACATGGATAATTCCATCTTTATTCGGGAGTCTCTCAAGGAAGTCGGCAAGGCACTGGGGCTCGCACTGTTGCTCGTGCTCGTTGTGATCTACGGCTTCATCGGTACGCTGCGCGCGACCGTCATTCCCGCCGTGACAATACCGATCTCAATTATTGCCGCATTTATTGTGATGTCGGCGCTGGGCTTCTCGATCAATACGCTGACGTTGCTGGGCTTCGTACTGGCGATCGGCCTTGTCGTCGATGACGCAATCGTGGTACTGGAAAATATCGCGCGGCGCATCGAAGGGAATGAGCCGACGCTGCTTGCGGCGACCAACGGTAGCAGGGAAATTGGCTTCGCCGTCATAGCGACAACGCTTGTCCTTGTCGCCGTGATCCTGCCTGTCTCGTTCATGCCCGGCCAGATCGGTCTCGTTTTCGGCGAGTTCGGTATTTCGCTCGCCGCGGCCGTCATTTTCTCGAGCCTCGTCGCGCTGACCCTCGTGCCTATGCTGACGACCAAGCTGTTTGCCGACAACCGTCTGCATCGCGGCCGATTTACACACTTTGTAGACCGGAAGTTCCGCAAGCTCTCGCGCGTATACGAGAGGACCCTGCGCCGCGTCACGCGCCACCCGGTGATTGTGATCGTATGCGCGCTGGCTATCTTCGCGTCCAGCCTGACGCTGATTGGCTCGATGCCGAAAGAATACATGCCGCGTGAGGACCGCGGCATCGCGATGGTCCGCATGACGGCTCCCGACGGGGCCAGTTTGGATTACACGCTGCGCTACATCATCGAGGCAGAAAAAATCGTACTCGCGGACCAAGAAAAGGGCGATGTCCTGCGCGCGCTGGGCCGATCGGGAAGCTGGGGCGGTGGCGCGGACGTAAATACCGGTATGGTTTTTGCGCCGTTGGAAGTCTGGTCGAAGCGCGACCGCTCCGCCCATGAGATCGTGGCGAACTGGAACCGGCAACTTCGGGACCTGCCCGGCGTATCGGCATTTGCCATGGCCCCCGGCGCGTGGAGCCTCGGCCAGAGCAGCCGACCGCTGCAGATCGTCCTCGGCGGTACCAGTTACGACGAACTTGCGCAGTGGCGCGACGTCATTATCGCCGAAGCTGAGAAGCTGCCGGGCCTCGCCAATCTACAATCCGACTACCGCGAGCGCAAACCCAAGATCGACGTTTCGATCGACCGGGACAGGGCCGCCGACCTCGGTGTGTCGCTGGCGAACGTAGGCCGTACGCTGGAGACTATCCTGGGCTCGCGTGTGGTGACGACGTTTATAGACCGTGGCGAGGAATATCGCGTCATCCTGCAGGGTGCCGACGAACGCAGGCAGACGCCGAGCGACCTAGAAACGATTTACGTTCGCTCTGAACGGTCCGGACAACTGATTCCGCTCTCCAATCTCGTGACCTTGACCGAAGTTGCTGGTCCCGTGGACCTGCGCCGATTCGATCGCATGCGCTCGGTCACGATCAGCGCATCACTGACGGGCGGCTATTCGCTTGGCGAGGCGCTATCCGCACTCGAGAAGATTGTCGCCGACAATCTCCCCGAATCCGCGCGCCTCAACTACGACGGTGAATCCCGCGATTTCAAGAACACGGGCAGCGCAATCTACACAACATTCCTGCTGGCACTCGTGATCGCCTACCTTGTGCTGGCCGCGCAATTCGAGAGCTTCCGCCACCCGCTGATTATCATGACCACGGTGCCTCTCGCGATTGTCGGTGCCCTGCTCGGACTCAAGATTTTCGGATCCAGTATCAATATTTACAGCCAGATCGGCGCGATTATGCTGATCGGCCTCGCGGCCAAGAACGGTATCCTGATTGTCGAGTTCGCCAATCAGCTGCGCGATCGTGGCGTCGACTTCCGCGAAGCCATCATTCAATCGGCCAAGACCCGCCTGCGTCCCGTACTGATGACGAGTATGTGCACGGCATTCGGTGCCATCCCGCTCTTGTTGGCGTCTGGCGCCGGTGCGTTGGCCAGGCAGTCCATTGGCGCCGTCGTGTTCTTCGGCGTTACCTGCTCGGTCCTGCTGACGTTAATCGTCGTGCCAACCGTGTACAGCTTGATTGCGAAGAACACCCACTCGCCCGAATACGTCGCGCACCTCATCGAGAAACTCTCGTCACGCACGGCCGAGGCACCCGGGACCCAGGCCTGAGGGATTGTTCGCGGAAGCGCAGTTGCCGGAATCCACCGTAGGCGATCGCGCTGATCGCCCTGCTCATCGCTCGCTTCACACTCCGCGCTGTATTTTGTTAAATTTGTGACCTGTCCCTCATATGCAGGCGTCAAGGGGCCTTCATAATCAGGGACGATAGCTTGGGCCAGTGTAAGCGGAGGTCGTCATGACCGGTTCATTGATTTGGACGCTGCTATTCCTGGGCAATGTAGCCTTGTTCTGGCTGTGGATCAGCTACTCGATCAAGGTGCTGAGGGGACAATGCCCGCATTGCGGTAAGTAATCGATTCTGCGCTTTTGCGCGGAGTCAGCCAGCCGGCGCCTCCTGCGCCACGTGACCCTTTTGGCCAATAAAAAAGCCGGGACGATACCCGGCTTTTCCGCAGGTGCGCCTCAAAAGCGACGCCTCGTTGCTGTACTTCCTGCCTTATTCTTCGACGACCGCCTCAGGCTCTGCCTGCTCTGTCAGCATGACGATTGCCATCGGTGCCGCATCGCCCGGGCGCGGGCCCGTCTTCAGAATGCGAAGATAACCGCCCGGTCGTTCCTTGAAACGCGGACCAATCTCCGAAAACAGTTTGCCGACGATTTCCTTGTCGCGCAGGCGATCGAAGGCCAGACGGCGATTCGCAACGCTGTCTTCTTTGGCCAGCGTGATGAGTGGCTCCACGACACGACGCAGTTCTTTTGCTTTCGGCAACGTCGTCTTGATCGTCTCATGCTTGAGCATCGACGTCGCCATGTTGCGGAACATCGCCTTGCGGTGTGAGCTGTTACGACCCAGTCGACGACCGGATTTTCTATGACGCATTGTTCTATTCCTGTTGTGCGGCCGCGGCCGCTCATACAAATTCTTACATTACGAGCTCATGCTCGGGACGCAGGCTCGCCGGCGGCCAGTTGTCGAGATGCATTCCCAACCCCAGGCCGTGGCCTTCCAGCACTTCCTTGATCTCCGTCAGGGACTTCTTGCCGAGATTCGGCGTCCTCAGGAGTTCAACTTCGGTGCGCTGCACGAGATCACCAATGTACATGATGTTCTCTGCCTTGAGGCAGTTGGCGGACCGCACCGTAAGCTCGAGCTCGTCGACAGGACGCAGCAGGATCGGGTCGACCTGGTTCTCGGCCTGTGCCCCGATACCCTCTTCCTGGCCCTGCAGGTCAACGAACACCGACAGCTGATCCTTGAGAATGCTGCCAGCGCGGCGAATCGCTTCTTCGGGGTCAATCGTGCCGTTCGTCTCGATCTCGATTAACAGCTTGTCGAGGTCCGTGCGCTGTTCGACACGGGCCGCTTCGACACCGTAAGTCACGCGTACGATCGGGCTGAAAGACGCGTCGAGCTGCAAACGGCCGATCGGGCCAGCCTGCTCTTCGAACGACGGACGCTGCGTGGCGGGACGATAACCGCGACCGCGCTCAACCTTGAGCACCATGTTCAGCTCGCCGGCCTTGGTCAGGTTGGCGATAACCAGCTCGGAGTTCATGATCTCTACATCGTGATCGAGCTGGATGTCGCCGGCCGTAACCGGGCCCGGACCTTTCTTCGAGATGCGCAGTTCCGCCGTGTCACGCGTGTTCATCGTGACGGCAACCTGCTTGAGGCTCAGCAAGATATCGACGACATCTTCCTGCACACCCTCGATGCTGGTGTACTCATGAAGTACGCCATCAATCTCGGCTTCGGTGATCGCGGCGCCAGGCATCGACGACAACAGAATACGACGTAATGCATTGCCGAGCGTATGGCCAAAGCCGCGTTCGAACGGCTCGATAACTACTTTTGCTTGCAGATCGTTGACCGGCGTCACTTTGACGACGCGCGGTTTCAGAAATTCGTGTACAGATTCCTGCATGGGGACAAACCCTCCTGACTACTTCGAGTACAGCTCGACGACTAGGTTTTCGTTGATGTCGGGGAGGATGTCTTCCCGATCCGGCAACGACTTCAATACACCTGCCATCTTCTTGGCATCGACCTCAACCCACTCAGGCAGGCCGACCTGGCTCGCAATTTCCATTGCGCTTTGAATGCGAAGTTGCTTCTTCGCCTTCTCGCGAATATTTACGGCATCACCGGCCTTGAGCTGAGCGGACGGAATGTTAACGAGCTTGCCGTTAACCTCGATGCTCTTGTGGCTGACAAGCTGGCGGGCTTCGGCACGCGTCGACGCAAAGCCCATCCGATAAACGACATTGTCGAGACGGCCTTCGAGAAGCCGCAACAGGTTCTCACCCGTCGAGCCCTTGAGCTGCGCAGCACGTTTGTAATAGTTGCGGAACTGTCGCTCGAGCACGCCGTACATGCGACGCAGTTTCTGTTTCTCGCGAAGCTGCAAGCCGTAGTCCGACAGACGCGGCCGACGCTGTGTCGGGCCACCCGGCGGTACTTCGAGTTTGCACTTCGATTCGAGCGGCCTGACGCCACTCTTCAGAAACAGATCCGTGCCTTCGCGGCGGGACAGTTTACACTTTGGTCCTAAATATCTTGCCATTGTTCAGCCTCTATACGCGACGCTTTTTCGGCGGGCGACAGCCGTTGTGAGGAATCGGTGTGACATCCTCAATATTTTGAATACGGAATCCCAGGGCGTTCAGGGCGCGGACTGCAGACTCGCGTCCCGGGCCTGGCCCACGAACACGCACGTCCACATTCTTGACGCCAAACTCGAGAGCCGCACGGCCCGCCTTGTCTGACGCGACCTGGGCCGCGAACGGGGTCGATTTACGAGATCCACGGAAACCGCAACCACCGGCTGTTGCCCAGGAAAGAGCATTACCCTGGCGATCGGTAATCGTGATAATCGTGTTGTTGAAGGAAGCATGAATGTGCGCAATTGCGTCAACGACATGCTTTTTAACCTTCTTCTTCTTTGCTTCAGCCATAATTTATTAGCGGCCGACGGCCGCTCCTACTATCGTTTAATAGGACGACGCGGGCCCTTACGGGTACGCGCATTCGTACGTGTTCGTTGACCACGCAACGGCAAGCCACGACGATGACGGATGCCGCGGTACGAACCGAGGTCCATCAGTCGCTTGATGTTCATCGACGTCTCGCGGCGCAGGTCACCTTCGACCGTGAACGCGGCGACAGCCGTTCTGAGCTTTGCCACCTCTGGCTCCGCAAGATCCTTGACCGGCGTGCCGGGTTCGACACCCGCCGCCTCGCAAATCTGCTTCGCGCGAGTGTCTCCGATACCGTAAATCGACGTCAGTGCAACCACGACGTGCTTGCTCAACGGAATATTAATGCCTGCTATACGTGCCACTTAACAGTTCCTCATCAAATAGCGCAGGATCAACCCTGGCGCTGCTTATGTCTTGCGTCTGTGCAGATCACACGCACAACACCGTTGCGACGAATGATCTTGCAGTTTCTGCAGATTTTTTTGACTGATGCTCTTACTTTCATGAGCTCTCTCCTAAGCGCTGATACCAATCAGCGTACTTGTCCACCCCTGCCGTAATTGCGCAGGTTGGCTTTCTGCATCATGCCCTCGTACTGGTGACTCATGGCATGCGCCTGCATCTGTGACATGAAGTCCATCGTTACCACGACCAGGATCAGCAAGCTCGTGCCGCCGAAGCTGAAAGGCATGCTCGGGTAGAACATGCGGACGAGCTCGGGCAGCAGGCAAACGCCCGCGATATAGATCGATCCCCAGAACGTCAGGCGGGTCAGGACCCGGTCAATATATTCTGCTGTGTGCGCACCTGGCCGAATGCCCGGCAGGAATGCACCTGCTTTCTTCAGGTTGTCCGCTGTGTCCTTGGAGTTGTACATCAGCGCCGTGTAGAAGAAGCAGAAGAAAATAATCATCGATGCGTACAGCAACACGTACACAGGTTGTCCCGGACCGAGGTTCGCGCCGATAGTCTGCAGCGCCCGCTGCGCGGCATTGGGCTCAGCGGCCTGGCCGAAAAACTGCGCGATTGTCGCCGGGAACATCAGGATCGACGATGCGAAGATCGGCGGGATAACGCCCGACATGTTGATCTTGAACGGCAAGTGCGTGCTCTGCGCCTGGAACATCTTGCGTCCCTGCTGGCGTCTCGCGTAGTTCACCGAGATGCGACGCTGCGCGCGCTCCATGTAGACGACGAATATGATCGCTGCGACGCCGCCGAGTAACATCATGAGTGCCGTAATAGCGCTCATCTCGCCGTTACGAACGAGCTCCGCCGTACCGGCGATCGCCGCGGGCAGGCCGGCAACGATTCCGGCGAGAATGATCATCGAGATACCGTTACCGATGCCGCGCTCGGTGATCTGCTCACCAAGCCACATCAGGAACACGGTGCCCGTTACCAATGTGATGCAGGCCGTGATCAGGAATGCCGGACCCGGATTGACGACCAGGCCGACCTGGTTCTGCAGCCACGACGCGGCAGCAATCGACTGGAAGCTCGCCAGCGCAACGGTGCCGTAGCGCGTCAACTTGACGATCTGGCGACGGCCCTGCTCGCCTTCCTTCCGAAGCTGTTGCAGGCTCGGGATGATGTGGCTGGCCATCTGCATGATGATCGACGAGGAAATGTAAGGCACGATACCGAGTGCAAAAATGCCGAAGCGCGAAAGCGCACCACCCGAGAACATGTTGAACATGCCGAGGAGATTGCCCGACTGCTGCTCGAAGAAATCGGCCAGCGCAGCCGGATCCACGCCAGGCACCGGAATATAGGTGCCAACGCGGTAAACGATCAGCGCGCCAACGAGAAACAACAGGCGAATCTTGAGTTCACCGAGTTTGCTCGCTTGCTTCGCCAGATCTGCCGGACTTTGTTGGGGCTTCTTCGCCACTTACTTTCTTCCTGTTACCTGTAATGCGGATATGCAATGTCCCCGCCCGGGGAATCCGCTCCTGTTAATCTTCGATAGAGCCGCCGGCCTTCTCGATGTCTGCGCGAGCACCCTTGGTGATCGCCAGACCCTTTACCCTGACGGCCTTCTTGATTTCCCCGGACTTGATGACCTTTACCTTGGTCACGAAGGCCGGAACGAGATTGGCCTTTTTCAGCACCTCGATATCAATTACGTCAGCCGACGGAATCTCGAGCTCATGCAGCCGCAGCTCCGCCGTGAACTTGGCCATCCGCGAACGGAAACCAACCTTCGGCAGTCGCCTCTGCAACGGCATCTGGCCGCCTTCGAAACCCACCTTGTGGTAGCCGCCCGAACGCGAGTGCTGGCCCTTCTGGCCACGACCGCAGGTCTTGCCTTGTCCCGCGGAATGACCGCGGCCCAGGCGCTTGCCGGCTTTTTTCGCACCCTTTGAGGGTGAAATATCATTAAGACGCATGTCAGGCTTCCTCCACCGACAACAGGTACGAAACGCGATTGATCATGCCGCGAATCTCGGGCGTATCGATCACCGTCACGGTCTGATGCATTCTTCTGAGGCCGAGGCCGGCAACACAGGCCTTGTGGCTTTTCAGCCGCCCGAACTTGCTCTTGACCAGCGTGACCTTCAACTCATTTGGTTTCGCCATGTCTCTAAAACTCTCTACTTGATGATCCCCGGCCCGAATCAGGCGAGGATCTCCTTGACTTTCTTGCCACGCTTCGCTGCGATGGCCTGCGGCGAATGAATCTCCGACAGCCCCTTGATCGTTGCGCGCACGACATTGATCGGGTTACGTGAGCCGTAGCTCTTGGCCAGTACGTTGCGAACGCCTGCAGCCTCGAATACCGCGCGCATCGCACCACCTGCGATTACGCCGGTACCTTCAGACGCCGGTTGCATGTAGACCCGCGTAGCCCCGTGACGACCTTTTTTCGCGTATTGCAGCGTGTCGTTGTTGAGGTTGATCGCTATCATGTTCTTGCGTGCGGCCTGCATTGCCTTCTGGATCGCAATCGGCACCTCGCGCGCCTTGCCGTAACCGAAGCCAACCTGGCCCTGGCCGTCACCAACAACCGTCAGTGCCGTGAAGCCGAATTGGCGGCCACCCTTCACTACCTTGGCGACGCGGTTAACGGTGACCAGCTTTTCAATCAGGTCATCGCTGGGTTGATTCTGTTCGTTTCTAGCCATAATAGGTCTCTAATTAAAACTTCAATCCCGCTTCACGAGCTGCATCGGCCAATGCTTTTACGCGGCCGTGATAACGGAAACCGGAACGATCGAATGCAACGGTGTCGATGCCGGCCGCTTTCGCTTTCTCCGCGATCCGCGCACCAACAATTGCTGCCGCTTCGACGTTGCCGCCATACTTGATGCCCTTGCGAACTTCAGGCTCGATCGTCGACGCAGCCGCCAGGACCTCGTTGCTGCCTGCACCGATCACCTGCGCGTAAATATGGCGCGGTGTGCGATGAATGCTCAGGCGATTCGCTTCAAGTTCACGGATCTTCGCGCGGCCCCTGCGGGCACGACGTAGACGATTTTGTTTTTTGTCCAACTTCATGGTGACTTTACCTGCTTATTTCTTCTTCGCTTCCTTCAACATGACACGCTCATTAGCGTATCGAACACCTTTACCCTTGTAGGGCTCGGGTGGGCGGAAGCCACGAATTTCCGCAGAGACCTGGCCGACCATCTGCTTGTCGGCGCCTCTGACAATTATTTCCGTCTGGCTCGGCGTCTCGACCGAAATGCCCTCCGGCACTGCGTAGTCGATCGGGTGCGAGAATCCAAGCGTCAGGTTCAGCTTCTTGCCTTGCGCCTGTGCTCGGTAACCGACGCCCTTCAGCTCGAGCTTGCGCTCGAAGCCTTCGGTTACGCCGGTCGCCATATTCGCGAGGATCGCGCGCATCGTGCCCGCTATCGCGGTCGAAAAACGCGAGCCCGAACGTGGCGACAGCGTCAGCACGTTTTCTTCATGCTTGAGCTCGACCTCGGAATTCAACTCCAGCGACAGCTCTCCTTTGCCACCCTTCATCGTGACAACGTTGCCGTCTTGCTTGAACTCGACGCCCTTCGGCAGCTCAACGGGTTCTTTTCCAACTCTTGACATAGTCCTGTCTCTTGTCCTGAAGCTCAGCATCTAGGAAACGATGCAAAGAACCTCACCACCAATACCCTTTTCGCGTGCCTGGCGGTCACTCATGACACCAGCCGACGTCGATACGATTGCCACGCCCAGGCCACCAAGGACTTTCGGCAGGCCTTCCTTGCCGCGATAGATTCGCAGGCCCGGACGGCTTGCCCGCTGGATCTTCTCGATCACCGGAACGCCCTCGAAATACTTGAGCTCCACCGTGAGCTCTTGCTTGGCACCCTCACCGTCTGTCGCGTAACCGGTGATGTAGCCCTCGTCCTGCAGTACCTTCGCAACAGCTTCTTTGGCCTTCGATAGGCATTGAGACTGCGACCTTGCGCGCCTTTTGCCCGTTACGAATGCGTGTCAGCATGTCTGAAATCGGATCGGTCATACTCATGTTCTGTCTCCGCCTACCAGCTGGCTTTCGTCAGGCCCGGAATTTCGCCATTCATGGCGGCTTCACGCAGCTTGTTTCGGCCAAGGCCAAACTTGCGATATACACCGTGTGGGCGGCCCGTGATTGCGCAGCGACTGCGCTGGCGCGTCGGGCTGCCATCACGCGGCAACTTGTTCAGCTTCGCCTGCGCTTCAGCACGCTCTTCATCAGAGCTGTGAATGCTGCGGACGATTGCTTTCAGTGCCTTGCGCTTCTCAGCATGCCTTGCTACCAGCTTGGCACGCTTGCGTTCACGCATGATCATCGACTTCTTGGCCATAATTTTTCCTGTCTTCAGTCGCGCGACCTGCGCGCTCCCTAACTCTCTATTTCTTGAACGGGAAGTTGAACGCTTCAAGCAGCGCCCTGCCTTCCTCGGGGTTGCGCGCCGACGTGGTGATCACAATGTCCATACCACGCAACGCATCGATTTCGTCGTAGTTGATTTCCGGGAAAATGATCTGCTCCTGGACGCCAATGCTGTAGTTGCCCTGCTTGTCGAAAGACTTCGGGTTCAGGCCACGGAAGTCACGGATACGTGGAATGGCGATATTGACGAGCCGATCGAGGAACTCGTACATGCGCTCGCGACGCAGCGTGACCTTGCAGCCCACAGGCATGCCATCACGGATCTTGAAGGTCGCGACCGACTTGCGCGCCAGCCTCGTCACCGGCCTCTGGCCCGTAATCTTCTCCAGGTCACCGCGTGCGTTTTCCATGATCTTCTTGTCGGTCACGGCCTCACCAACACCCATATTCACGGTGATCTTGGTGATCTGCGGGACCTCCATCGGATTCTTCAGGCCGAGCTTCTTCTGGATTTCTCCAGCCAGCTCGTTCTGATACTTTTCCTGTAAACGTGACATGATATTTCTCTTAAATGTCTACTACGTCGCCGCTCTTGAAGATGCGCACCCGGGTGCCATCCTTCTCGACGCGGAAACCGACGCGCTCACCCTTTTTCGATTTCGGGTTGAACACGAGTACGTTCGATATATCCAACGGCATCGCCTTGTCCTTGATACCGCCCATCTCGCCGACGTTCGGATTCGGCTTGATGTGCTTCTTCGCAAGGTTGATGCCCTCGACGAGCACACGATCGTCTGCAAATACCTGCAGCACGGTGCCACGACGACCTTTGTCCTTCCCGGTCGTCACGATGACTTCGTCGCCTTTTCTGATCTTGTTCATTGCTCTATCCAATAAAGCCGAGGCTCTTACAGAACTTCGGGAGCCAGCGAAATAATTTTCATGAACTGGCTCGTGCGAAGCTCGCGTGTTACCGGGCCAAAAATACGTGTCCCGATAGGCTCCAGGCGCGCGTTCAACAGAACCGCGGCATTGCCATCAAAGCGGATCAGCGAACCGTCCTTACGACGTACGCCCTTGCGCGTACGCACGACAACCGCGTTGTAGATCTCGCCTTTCTTGACCTTGCCACGTGGAATCGCGTCCTTGACGCTTACCTTGATGACATCGCCCACGCCCGCATAGCGGCGTTTGGAACCACCGAGAACCTTGATGCACTGCACGCGGCGAGCACCTGAGTTGTCGGCGGCGTCCAGAACTGTCTGCATCTGAATCATGACTGCATCCTAAGTGTTGTTACTTGCCTGCCGCGCGTTCAACGACGTTGACGACTGACCAGGACTTATGCTTCGAAATCGGGCGGCACTCTGAAATCGCGACGCGATCACCAGCCTTGCACTCATTCGACGCATCGTGAGCAAGCACCTTGGTCGTACGACGGATGTACTTGCCATACACGGGGTGCCTAATCAGGCGCTCGATCGCGACCGATACGGTCTTGTCCATCTTGTCGCTAACGACACGACCGACAGCCGTGCGATGTACTTTCTTCTCTTCACTCATTTGTCTTCACCCGAGACACGCGCCTTCTCGTTCAGAATCGTCTTGACGCGCGCGATATCTTTCCTGACACGACCGTGCTCGTGGTTGTGCGGATGCTCGCCAGTGGCACTTTGCATACGCAGGTTGAACTGCTCGCGGCGCAGGGCAACCAGTTCTTCACTGAGCTCTTCTGCCGACTTATCGCGTAGATCTGCTGCATTCATCACATCACCTGCCGTCTTACGAACGCGGTGCCGAAGGGCAGTTTCGCAGCGGCCAGGCGGAAAGCCTCGCGCGCGATCTCTTCGGTCACGCCTTCCATCTCATACAGGACACGGCCCGGCTGAATCTGGCAAACCCAGTATTCGACGTTGCCCTTGCCCTTACCCTGGCGCACCTCGAGCGGCTTTTTGGAGATCGGTTTGTCCGGAAATACCCGGATCCAGATCTTGCCGCCACGCTTGATGTGACGTGTCATCGCACGACGAGCGGCCTCGATCTGGCGCGCGGTCAAACGACCACGGCCCGTCGCTTTGAGCCCGAACTCACCAAACGAAACAGTGCTGCCACGCAGTGCCAGACCGCGATTGCGGCCCTTCATCTGCTTGCGAAATTTTGTTCTTTTTGGCTGTAACATCTCTTACGCCTCCGCAGCCGCCTCAGCAGGAGCGGCTTCGGGCTTGTCAAAAACTTCGCCCTTGAAAATCCAAACCTTCACGCCGATCACGCCATAGGTCGTGTGTGCTTCGGCTGTGCCATAGTCGATATCCGCACGCAGCGTGTGCAGCGGAACGCGACCTTCGCGGTACCACTCCGAACGCGCAATTTCCGCACCGTTCAGACGACCGCCGACTTTTACCTTGACGCCTTCGGCACCGACTCGCATCGTGTTCGTAACGGCGCGCTTCATAGCGCGACGGAACATGACGCGACGCTCCAGTTGCTGCGCAATGCCCTCGGCAACCAGCTGTGCATCGAGTTCCGGCTTGCGCACTTCACTGATGTTGATGCGTACGTCCTGGATCAGCATCCCGATCATCTTCGAAACTTCGGAGCGCAGCTTCTCGATATCCTCGCCCTTCTTGCCTATCACGATGCCCGGCCGCGCCGTGAAAATCGTAATGTTGCACTTTTTCGCGGGCCGCTCGATCGCAATCCGGCTCACGGACGCGTCTTTGAGCTTCTTCTTGATGTAGACGCGAATCTCGTGGTCCGCGCGAATGTGCTCGGGGAACGTCTTCGAATCGGCATACCACTTTGATGCCCAGTCCTTGACGATGCCAAGGCGAATACCTGTTGGATGTACTTTCTGACCCATTTACTCGTCTCCCAGCCGATCAGCGAGATGAACTTCAATACCCGTGATCATCATTCGTCTCCTACCCGGATCGTAATGTGACTGTTCCGCTTGATAATGCGTGCGCCGCGACCCTTGGCCCGGGCGCGGTAACGACGAAATGTCGGCGCCTCGTTGACCTCGATGGTCGCGATCTTCAATTCGTCGATGTCCGCACCATGGTTGTGTTCGGCGTTGGCCACGGCCGACTCCAAAACCTTCTTCACGATGCGAGCGCTTTTCTTCGGCGAGAACGTCAGGGCCCGCAGAGCGTCATCAACGGTCTTGCCGCGGATAGCATCGGCCGTCAAGCGGCATTTCTGCGGCGAGATGCGTGCGTACCTGAGTGTTGCTGCAACTTGCATGAACCGGCTCCTTTACTTCGTCTTGCGGTCACCGGAGTGACCACGGAACGTGCGGGTCATCGCAAACTCGCCTAGCTTGTGACCAACCATGTTCTCGGAAATCAATACCGGTACGTGCTGGCGACCGTTGTGTACGGCGATCGTCAGGCCGACCATGTCCGGCAGTACCATTGAACGACGCGACCAGGTCTTGATCGGACGGCGATCGTTTTTCTTCGCTGCTTCGGTAACCTTTTTCGCCAGGTGATTATCGACGAACGGGCCTTTTCTTACACTGCGTGGCATCTTTCAGATCCTTTACTAGCGCTTCTTGTTGCGACGACGAACAATCATGTTGTCCGTGCGCTTGTTCGAGCGCGTCTTCGCGCCCTTCGTAGGCGTACCCCAGGGGCTAACCGGGTGCCGGCCACCGGAGGTACGACCCTCACCACCGCCGTGCGGGTGATCGACCGGGTTCATGGCGACGCCACGTACCGTGGGACGCACACCTCTCCAGCGACTTGCACCGGCTTTGCCGAGCTTGCGGAGATTGTGTTCGCCGTGACCCACTTCGCCGACCGTCGCGCGACAGTCAATGTGAATCCTGCGCATTTCGCCCGACCGCAGTCGCAGCGTTGCGTAGACGCCCTCACGCGCGGCAAGCTGTGCCGATCCACCGGCTGAGCGAATCATCTGCCCGCCCTTGCCCGGCTTCATTTCGATGTTGTGCACCGTCGTACCGACCGGGATAGCGCGCAACGGCAAAGCGTTGCCTGGCTTGATCGGCGCATCTTCACCGCTGATGATGGCCGCGCCGGCGCGTACGCCCTTGGGCGCCAGGATGTAACGGCGTTCACCGTCCGAGTACTTGACGAGAGCCAGGTGCGCGCTGCGATTCGGATCGTACTCGAGACGCTCGACAACGCCCGGGATACCGTCCTTGTCGCGTTTGAAATCGACAATGCGGTAACGCTGCTTGTGGCCGCCACCCTGGTGACGAATCGTTATGCGGCCGTTGTTGTTACGACCACCCTTCGACATATTCTTGTCGAGCAGGGGACCATACGGCTTGCCCTTATGCAGTTCCGCGGTCTTGACCTGAACGACGAAACGGCGTCCGGCAGAAGTCGGTTTGGCTTTATGCAGTGACATGATCTTCTAACCCTTATTCCCCGCCGTAGAACTCTTCGAGAGAGCTTCCTTCGGCGAGCCTTACGTAGGCTTTCTTCCAGTCGTTACGACGACCCTTGGTTTGCTGGAAGCGCTTGGTCTTTCCCTTGACGTTGACGACCTGTACGCCTTCGACCTTCACCTCGAAAAGCAACTCCACGGCCTGCTGGATCTCTTTCTTGGTGGCGTCCTTGCGGACTTTCAGGCAGACCTGGTTCATCTCGGCAACGAGGTGTGACTTTTCGGACAGGTGTGGGCCACGAATGACCGTCATCAATCTTTCCTGGTGGGCAGCCTGGCTCATGACAGACGCTCCTCAATCAGCTTCAGCGCCGGCAGCGTCACCAGCACCTTTTCGAAGCGAATCAGCACGACCGGGTCCATTGACGCAACATCGCAAATGCCGACGTTCGGCAGGTTGCGGGCGGCCAGGAACAACTTCTCGTCGAACGCTTCGTTGAGCAGCAGCACGCTGTCGAGCTCAAGTTCCTTGAGCTTTGTCGCCAGCAGACGAGTCTTGGGAGCCTCGATCTCGAGCTCCTTGACGATGACCAGGCGATCCTGGCGTACCAGCTCCGACATGACCGAGCGGAGCGCCGCACGGTACATCTTCTTGTTGACCTTCTGGTCGTAGTTGCGCGGCTTCGCGGCAAATGTGCGGCCGCCGCCGACCCAGATCGGGCTGCGGATCGTGCCGGCACGGGCGCGACCCGTACCTTTCTGGCGCCATGGCTTCGCGCCGCCGCCCCTGGCAGACGAACGATTCTTCTGCGCCTTGGTCCCGGCACGGCCACCCGCGAGGTAGGCCGTCACGACCTGGTGTACAAGTGCTTCGTTGTAGTCCACGCCGAACGCCGCCTCTGCGACATCGACCGAACCCTTGTCCTGTAATTTCAGTTTCACTGCCATTACCCCTTCGCCTTGACAGCCGGCCGCACGATAACGCGGCCGCCAGCGTGACCCGGGACAGCGCCCTTGATCAGGAGAACGTTGCGCTCGGCATCAACGCGAACCACTTCGAGGTTCTGCACGGTGCGGCGCACATTGCCCATCTGGCCGGACATTTTCTTGCCCTTGAATACACGGCCCGGCGTCTGGTTCTGACCGATCGAACCCGGCGCGCGATGCGCCAGCGAGTTGCCGTGCGTGGCGTCCTGCATACTGAAGTTGTGGCGCTTGACGGTACCGGCAAAGCCCTTACCGATAGAGGTTCCGATGACATCGACTTTCTGGCCTTCCTCGAACAGGTCGACCTTCAGTTCACCGCCCTGCTCGAAGTCGCCTTCGTCGGCGTCGCCGAGGCGGAACTCGGTAATAAGGTCGCCGGCTTCAACCTTAGCTGCTGCGAAGTGGCCGGCTTCAGGCTTGCGGACCCGGGACGCTTTGCGGCTACCTGCTGCAACCTGCAGCGCGCGATAGCCGTCCGTCTCCACGGTCTTCACCTGTGTGATTCGGTTTGGCTGTGCCTCAACGACGGTGACCGGAATCGAAGCTCCGTCCTCCGTGAAGACACGTGTCATGCCGCACTTGCGGCCAACAAGACCCATCGTCATCTTTAAAACCTCGCACCGACTTCGATTGGTCGGCGCCTCTAATTCAACAATCTCTTTCACCGCCAGGACTTCGTTTGGCCCTGGCTGTATCGGGGGACATTGTGCTTTTTTCCTCGGGAAAAAAGCACAATGTCCCCTTATTCCAGACACGCGAAAGGGCCAGCCATCGCTTGAGAGCTCTGCTCTCTGTGCTCTGGGGCTGACCCTAAGCTCCGGTCCGGTCATTCAGCCGGCCCGGCGGTTCCGGGATTTGCCGTGTCACCCTCGATTTCCTGGCGACAAGTGTTTGTTAACGTGGTCCTGGCCGACTCCCGGTCCGGCCCGATCCAGCGAGCCCGCAATTATACGACTAAGAGCCCTTAATACAAGCGGTTTTCAGCCTTTTTTGCGGTTTTTTTCTTTGCTTTGCAACCCTAATTGAATCAATGACTTATGGCCTCGCCTGGGTGGGCGAGATGTTGCATACCAGGAAATCAAGCGCAGCGAAGCGAGCCATTCCGGTATGCAACATGTCGACCGCCCCGTTGAGGGGGCGGTTCGTCATTAATTCAGCTTGATTTGAACATCAACGCCCGCGGGAAGCTCCAGCTTCATTAGGGCATCGACGGTCTTATCAGTTGGATCCACGATGTCCATGAGGCGCTTGTGGGTACGGATTTCGTACTGGTCACGAGCGTCCTTGTTGACGTGCGGCGAGATCAGGACCGTGTAACGCTCCTTCTTCATCGGCAGCGGAATCGGGCCCTTGACCGTCGCGCCCGTGCGCTTGGCCGTGTCGACAATTTCCCGCGCCGAGTTGTCGATCAGGCGATGATCGAATGCCTTGAGGCGGATACGGATATTCTGGTTGGTTGCCATATTCAATTACTCAAAAATTCTCGCGACGACGCCGGCACCGACGGTGCGGCCACCCTCGCGGATTGCAAACCGCAGACCGTCTTCCATGGCGATCGGCGCAATCAGCTCTACTATCATCTTCACGTTGTCGCCCGGCATCA
>Ga0265309_10000353_pt1 | contig 17806 bp, 34 predicted proteins | sample Helome_FD_192492 | JGI IMG/M metagenome (GOLD analysis project Ga0265309, IMG submission 192492) | Marine sediment microbial communities from subtidal zone of North Sea - Hel_20160524 (Illumina Assembly) | ecosystem: Environmental > Aquatic > Marine > Subtidal zone > Sediment ...
GGCGATTCTGCGATCAATCGCCGCAAGTGTATCAGCCTCTGCATCATCGCTGTCGATGATGTATCTATCTGGCTCTCCGATAGCCTTGAGTCTAGCATTTGCATTCACCATCGAGACGACCACTCCCCCTATGCTCGTCACATCCCTGACCGTCTTAGCCTCGTGTATCGCGTCGGACAGCTTCTCAACCACATTTGCCTTGAGTTCGTCGGGAACGTCGAATCCATTCTCAAGTGCAAACTTCAACATCCGGCGATCTGACCGGCTCCCCTCGTATAAATCCCAGTCGTAAAGTAGCCCCCCGGCCCCCGAATCTTCTGGTTTATCTGGTTGTTCTGACATTGCCTATCCTACCACAGATTCTTTTATCATCATCCGATCGCCCCCAATCTCCCAGCACCCGCACCATTCAGTCTCATGTGTAACCGGCCAAACACCAATTCGTTCTTCACCACAGACCGGGGCATTCTTTCGACAGCAACCGGTCTCGTTGTCGGGCGGAGCGAAAAGCGAAAGCCAGAATTTACAGTTTTCGCAGCTCTGATCCATTATTTTCTAGCCGATTCTGCTGAAACTACCCTAGACAGGGAATAGTATTTTTGCAAAAAAACGTTATTCAAACGTCCGTACATCATCTCAGACGAGGTTACGTCTTCACATTATTTCGTTGTGCCAACGAAATCTAGCTGTACCCGATGGTATGGACCTCATACATCTCAAGGCCTGATATTTGAGCGTTTACAGCGTTTAGGCCTTTTTGGAGTTGTGCCAGGTATTCTGTCCAGTGGACCGTCTTAGAGGCTCCTGCGCCGCCTGAGGAGGTATAGCTGGGCTTTAGCTGTTCTGACAGCTCATTGATTCGGAGAATGAAGTTTGCCCGTATGTGCTTGAGTTGATCTATCGTTGATAGTGACTCTACAGCAACGGCTTCAATGTGTGCTTTTGATACCGCGGCGGCCGCTTCTACTTCTGTCGGCTCGGTGATTACGTTGACGTAGAAATATCTAGTGAGTTGCGGCGTTGTGATACTGGTGGTATCTACTACGATCTTGCAAACGTAGCTTATTGCGGCTTCGCCTGAGTCTAGGGTGCCTTTTAGTACCTGTCCTGCTACCCTGGTCTTTCCTAGCACCACTGTGTCAGCGGTGTTTATTGTCGAGTTGGTTGTATTGAGTGTTGGCGCTGCCGGTGCTGTTACGGTTACCGTTGGCGTACCGGTTAGCAGCTCGCCTGAGTCTAGAGCGTCCGTGAAGTCAATTTGATAGTTGACCTTATCGGCTACCGACTTGAAAAATACAGGGTCGGCAACAATTGGCAATTCTGGCATTAGTTGGCTCCCGGCATTATCGCCTCTAGTTCCCTGGGCATTATCGCCTCTAGCTCAGAGTATGGCATAACCGCATCGAGTTGTACAAACTCCGGCTCGGTAACTGTTCCCGGTGCCAGTATCGTGTACTCGTACAGAATAACCGGCATCTGCACTGTTTTCGGCGAAACAACCGTGGGTGCAACAATCGTGTACTCGTAAACGATCGCTGGCACACTGATCGACAATCCGCTGCCCACAGAGACAGTCGGGGCGACTATCGTGTACTCGTAGCTGACTGCTGGTGCATCTATCTGATGGCCACTGCCCAACGTCGCCGCAGGAGCCACTATGGTGTACTCATAGGCCACGACAGCCACATCAACCGTCTGTGGGTTGATGATCGACGGAGCAGCTATCGTGTACTCGTAGGCCACGACAGGAGCCGTTATTGTCAGAGCACCACCAAGAGACACCGAAGGCGCCACGACCGTGTACTCGTAGCTAACCGTCGCTGCTGTTACCTGCTGGCCGGAGCCAAGCGATAGGCTCGGAGCCGCTATCGTGTACTCATAGCTGACCGTGGCGGCCGAAATGGTCTGAGTTGTGCCAAGAGTCGCTGTCGGTGCCGCTACTGTGTACTCATAGACAATGGCAGGCGCGCTGACAGTGAGGCTACCGCCAAGCGATACAGAGGGCGCCACCACCGTGTAATCGTAGAGGATTACGGGCGCCTCGATTTGCTGAGGAGCGCCCGTACTCCCCTGCAAAAAGTAAAACTGTATCGCCATGTATTAGGCTTGGGCTGCCTGCAAGAACCCTTCAGCACCCACGACCAGGTCTACCGTATTGCCGTCCAATATCAGCGGCAAACCGGTTGCCGTGTCGATGTACAAGAGCAAAGGATCGTCTGCCGGCGTTAGATCGTCGCCGCCAATCTGCACATAGAAAATGTAGGCGTTCGCAGTCTGGCCAGACTCCAGTGCTCCAAATGCAATGTCGTCTGCGTCATGTTCAGCCCTGTCGTTGGCAAGGTCGGCAGCGATTGCATAGTTGGCAATGGTTTGTCTTGCATAGCTAGTAACATCGATCTCCGTTGCCGTGCTGCCATCCCAGCTCGACAAGAACTCGTGATCCTTGTTTACCACGTAGTCGCCAATGTCCCTAACCAACAGGCACCTCACAACAGCAGTGGTGAGGTTGATCTCTTGGTTATCGATCTTCTTGATAGTCGGTGTGAATAATGTGTTAGCCATGATGGTTTTCCTTTAGGGGGCTGTGTATCCGATAATCTGATAACGAATCGTGCCAGTCGGCGTAATGTCCCAATTTGCATCTAGCGTCACTACGTCGTCGATCGACGTGCTTGATATGATCTTTCGTGGCGGTTGGTTGGCTCCTGTCGTAGCCTCGACGATCTTGCAAAACGCATTATCATAGTCGTTGTCAGCATTAACAGCACCGGCCGCCAAACGAAGCGTATTGGCCGTTACACTCTGTGCTATACCAGACTGCAAGGCATTATAGAACCGGCCCATTTCCTCGGCTGGCGTTGCGTTGCCGCCGATCTGGATCAGGTTGACATCAGGAACAGCCGACGGGTTGATCGGTGTACCGTTGATATGCGTTCCGTCTGTCTCCGGCACACCTGCTACCGTAGGCGTTGCAACTGCCGTGCCTAGCCACTCTGTGACATTGGCGTCTTGTGTCGGTATGGCCGTAAGGCCCGCACCTGCTGCGCCAATCTCGGCTGTGTCCACCAGGATCGCATCCACGTTTGCATCAACAATGATGATATCTGCCGCAAGGCTAGCACCTGTGGGCGATCCAATCGCCGCCGCTATGCTACCGGCCGCATGTGTGCCAACCTTAGCAAGGATCGAATTGGCACCATTGTTGTTCACTTCGCCAAAGCTGCCCGAAACTGTATGACCAGAGTGTAGTTCGTCCCAGACTCCATCGGCGATCTGTGCAACAGTCGGGGCACTTCCTCCGGTAGGCGCCTGCTCTAGTGCATTTGCCGTATACCTCGATACCCCCGCATCAGATTCTATTAGCTCATTGAACAACGCCGTGGCCACCCCAGGCTTAGCTGCCGGGTCATAGTCTACGGCCAGCAAGTGGTCTAAGTGCAAGGCCACAAGGGCATCGTTTACCTCCGATTCTGTCGCCGCCGCGTCTAGAGGAACAACCGTATTCCAGTTATTCCCCGACCCACCGAGATTAGTCAGTCCTGCACCAGCAACCCCGAGCCTTGCAAAAGAATCGCCGGTCTGGGCAGTATGCCCCGTAAGAGTCGCAACCGTCGTGACATTGGCAACCGTGTCAGCAGCAGGATCGAAGTAGTCGGCCGCTAGCAATGTCCGCGCGTTGAACTCAGCAACGGTCGGCACGTCCGCAACAGCGGCAGCCGTTGCCAGTGCAGCGTCAGAAATAGCCGTATCCGCCTCAGTGTTGACCTGCGCAGCAGTCAACGGGCCAACGGCAGCAGATGCGAACATGTTGTCATAAACAGATTCCTCAAGAACCGTAAACTTAAAGGTAACAATCAGTGCGCCTGCCACACTAATCGATCCAGACAGCTCGCCAACGGTATCGGTATCCGTTGCGTTGAACGTAAGAGAATACATCCCGTTCGCACGGTGAGTTCCTCCGCCACTATTCTTGTCAACGCTAGCACCACCGTTTTTCGACAGCTTTATATCTGTATTGGCTATCGTGAGCGCCGTCTCAGATGTCTTAAAGTCCGTGTCATCGACAAACGGGCCGACGTTACGAGATGACGTAGTTGATTGGCGTAAATATTCGTGCATCAGTACACACCCAAATTCTGCATATGATGATATGCCGCAGCGCCATCGCCACCAACAGGTGGAGCACCAGCAGGGACTATGAATTCATCTGTTCTCTTTTCTAGCATGACGTATGGACTAGACGCTAGTAGCTTCCACTCGGCTCTTGAAAAGTTGGTCTGCCAGTAGCCCCAGTTGCCAACGTCCCCGTCCCATTCGTTGTATGAATTGTTAGTGCTGGCGGTGTCTGCAACATAGAACTTCGTAGAGAAGTCTCGCCAGTCATTACCCGATGGCGTCACTGCGTACAACGACTCACCGTCAAGAAAACACCGTAGCTGCGATCCGTCGTATTCCAATCCTAGGTGATGAAGTTTGTCGATCTCCATCGTTACGCCACTATCGCCACCCGTCTCACCCCGTGAAATGATCTTGTAGACTTCGGCACTATCGATCCCGATGCCAACTAGGTCGGTTGTACCGTCGGGTGTGTCTTCTCCTATTGCGATAGCTGTCCAGAAGTCCGCTGATGCTGCCCGCCTACAACACCAAACCGCCATAGTCCACGGACGATTGGCAACGAAATTGACTTTTGCCATTGATCCGTCTGGGTATTCCGGCGATCGATTCGGCTGTATTTCCGAATTGATCATCCAAAAACCCTTCCATTGATTCCAATCAGCCGCTGACATGGCAGATTGAAACGTACAGGCCATCGGCGGTGCTGGTGCGATCGACTCCAGTAATAGCCTTGGTCCCCAGGATGACGGGAAGAACAGGCGGCAGTTCCTCCATAGGTTAGGGTGCCTCGCCTGAGATACGTCAAATACTCGGCTCATGCTTCTGGCGCCTTGGGAATCGGAAGCAGCTTGAACTCGAAGTTAGTCGCCGTAGCATGCATCGCAGCCGCGGCGGATGTATTCCAGACGACAAGGACACACTTGTTGGAAGTCAAGATAACTTCGCCTGACGCATGCTCTAGCTCTTCGGTCGCATTGGTGACGACGACGCTGCCAACGTAGGTCATATTCGACAGGCCATTAACATCTAAAAACTCTGCGTCACCGGCTGTCACTCCACCCTCATACTCACCGTCCGCGTTGGCCTGTGCCAAGAAAAGATCAAGCGTTTCCTTGAGGGCAGCACCGGCACCCCAAAACGCTTTACAGGTCCAACGGTATCGCTCCGGCCTGTCGTCAGTGTAGTTGGTGGCCAGCGTACACTCAGCAGACTTACGGCCGTCAGTGAAGCTGACCCCACTGTCGACCGTCATCAATACAGTGCCGCCACTGCTTTGGAATGTGATCTCGGTTCCTGGATTGATTACTTGGTCGTCCGTGGCCATCTCTTCACCTTAGTTAGGGCAGGAGTCGTGCGTCCCGAATATCGGCAGGGGTTACCACAGAGGCACCAAGTGTATCCTTGATCTCTTGTGCTCGGGAGCCGGTAAATTGCATCAACGCGACCATACGGGGCTCCATTGTAGGCCGATCCGAAACCGCCCATTTTGAATTGCCGCCAATGCCAGCAAGGTTCTCCAGCGTATCATCGTTGACTGGTATTTCTCCATTCTGCGTCAGCCACGAGAACCAGTCTGTTTCGGCTGCCGTTAATCCGTCAAACGCATTGAACGTAGTGGCACCTCGAATTGCGGCAGTATCGACCGTATCAAAATTAACCGTACGAGGATTAGCGCCGTCGCTATTGTTTATCACCACCGCGTTAGCTACGTCGTTAGCCTCAGTGAATGCCAGGTAGGACATAGACACAAGGTTAGTGTTAATCTCGTCCTTTAAGGCTTGCAAGTCGATCGACATTATAGCTCCGTGATTGTTCCTAGTTCTGTCGGATTGGCTAACGGCCCTTTTCCGGCCGTTGTGATCATCCAGCCTGTAGCCTCTGTGTTGATGCCGTTGTTATGTATCCAAAGGTCACCTACCGTGAATTCTAGATCAGCGCCAGCAGCCGCCTCCGTTGGGTCTGCGTTCCAATCTTTGTACCCTGGTACAAGCCCATCTCCCATACAGATACGGCCGTCCCCGTCGAGACACGGCCTTGGCGTTGAGCCAGACGGGTTTAAGTCGGTCAGCTCGGTATAAGTAACATTATACTTGGCTGGGGTAATGAACGTGCCAGGCGATTGCTCCGCAAACATTATGATTGTGGTTCCGGGAGATTGAGTCGTTGAATCGCCTATGCAGGTATTGTTCTTGGCGTACAGACAAATAAGCTCGCCTACGTCCGGAGTTTTCCAGCCAATGGCCGCTGTGTCAAAGCCCCTGAACGTGTTGTTTTCTAGCCGGACCGTTGGCGCCCTCATGCCAGCGATTGCATATTTGTGGCTAGCGTAAATCTCATAGACGCTGGTAGCGTCTGGGTTAGTAGTCCAGGTACTAACTGTAGCGACCTTGGTTGACTCAACGTAATCAGTGATCTGATTGTGCTGACCTACCCCCGTGCCGTCTACGATGACGATTGTGTAATCATTTAGCTCATCGTCTGGAAATGTTTCGTCGACTGAAAGTGTGATCGTCGTAGCTGCGCCCGCCTGCGCCGTACCAGTAGCCACCGGACCACCCACCCTGCACCTGGTAAGCTCCACATACTCTGCAATGGCTGCTGGCGCCAGTCTGCCAAGGAAATGGCTGTCACGAATAACAAGTCGTTCAAGGGGGGCATCGGTAACAAGACAAGTCTTTTCGGCGCCCTTCATATTGGTTCGTATGAAGTCACAATCTTCAATGACATACTCGGTAGCTTCGCCTAGTTTGACGATCGGCTGGCCGTCTGGATGCGAATAGCTAGTGGCCTTGCACCAAACGTCCGTCAAGTGGCAATGACCGAGGGTACGACCTACACCAGAACTCAGACCAAGAACGATCAGGCTTGCGTCCGTGCTGTCAGTCTCTAAGTGGGCTCCGTCAATGACCAGCTTTTCGGAGTTGAAGTCGTGATCAAACGGTCTGCTAACAGCACCTGTAGAAAAAATGTCCTTATATGTAGCCCTCGGCCGTGGTGCGCCGCTAGTGGTGCCGTTGTTCGAAAAGCCTATCCACCAACCACCAGTCGTAGAGCATCGCTCGAATACATTCTGATCGCCAACATTGCGAAAGCCTCGGCTGGCTGAGTTGCTGTCGCCATTGACGGCATAGCAGTTGACCAGCTTGTTGTTGTCGCCATCGATAAACCAACCGGCCCTGTCACCTGTTACCGTCACGTCATCGCCGAGGGGGTCGACCGTTAGCCCGTCGATTGTGTTGTTGTCGCCGGTGATCTTGACACACCAGCCGTGTGCCGTACCTGAGATGGCACGGAACGTAGCACCGCCTGAGAGTTTGCGATTGCTCTCGTCGATCGTAAGATCAGTGACACCGTACACAGCATGGGGAAAAGTACAGTGTGTGTAGGTGGCCAGATACAGCTCTATCCTGGCCGTGGCATCAGTAACACCACCCTCGAAGCCGTCTAGAAAGTGTGGCATGTCCGGATCCTTGGCTGCGCTCATCAGGACACCCATAGTGGCGCCCTGGTCGACGATTAGCGGTAGTATGGGCATTCTATTGGTTTTTCGCCTCAGACGACAAACGTAACGTTGTCGGATCAATAAAAACCTGCCACTCTTTGCGATCGCCCACACGTACCGGGCTGATCGTCAGGCTGCATTCTACCGTGGTGCCGTTTTTAGTGGCAATTTCAGCCTTGGGTATGCAAGTTCGGACTGTTCCGGAGTCTCGCCACCAGGCCGAAGGGTCCTTCATCCTCTCGACGTGCTGCTGCCTGTGTTTCTCGGGTATCAGCACAAGCATCGACTGGCCCAAGAGTTCACGTTCAGAGTAGCCGCTGATCTCCTCGAACCCCTGGTTGACGTATCGAATGACACCCTTTTCGGCGCAGATAGTAGCTACACCACCAGGGATTATATCCACGAGGGCTTGCAGAGAATCTAGCCGTTCGTCCTGCTCGCGGAACTCACTTACTAGGCGCTCAGTTGATCGGCTAGATGCTAGAACGGTGTAGCTAACGATACCAAGAATCAGCAGCGCACAGAAAACTATACCGGCCAGGAGATGAGAGACTTGATTATCTTTCAAGTTCCGCCCCAACCTCTGGATCGCTATCCTCTCCCTGTTCTTCAATTCTTGCCAGTTGCCGCCAGGCAGCGTCCCGTTCTTTGCGGCACCGATCGAGTTCCTTATTTCTGTTCGCATTCGTGGCCTCGATGATGCGCCACAGATAAGCGATTACCCCAGCCAAGACAACGACAGCAGGTAGCAGGAGTTTTTCGCTAACGTCCATGCCATCTCCCTGGCATGGATAAACCGGCCCAGCCTATCTGCAAGATGGGTAAAGCGTCATGCTCTGGACCGGCCGCCATCCATGCGGCGAATCATAGGATGTATTTTATTAGCAGCCGACCGACTAGCACCACTATCAGCACCCCAGCCACCACAACTATAACCGTCCCAACCTCACCCACCACAGCCCCTATGTACTCTCAGGCCAGCACAGGATCGGCGTAGAACTGTGACTCGGTTGGCTCGCCTGATTCTCCTGTTCTCTCTCCACGTGGCTAGCGGCGCCCTGCGGTAGACATCCACTCCAGCACAGCTAGGAGCCGCGACAACAGCAGGAGCACAGCACGAAGCCTGGACGGTCGCCTCGGTCTCAACTGCCGTCTGTCCAGCAAAAGCAGTACCTACGAAACATACAAAACCTAGGGCAATTAGGTATTTCATTCCTCATCATCCTCAAAAACGAAATTGACGTGGTTAGCAAGATAGTCCTGGATTGTAACTCCCATATCACGAGCTTGCGACTTGCAATGGTCGAGCAGCTCTCGCTCAGTCCCAAACGCATCAGGAGCTAGGCCAGGATGGGCAGCCCGCCACAGCTCGGAGTATACCTCTAGCTCGTCTAAAATAAAGGATTTAGCCATCGTACACCTTCGTGGCCTTGCTAGGGTCAGTCGTTAATTCGCTTACAATGTCATAATCCAACATTAAACGTTGAAGATCGATCGAGCAGTCATAATAGTCACCATCTTCTACTGAAAATTTTTGCATCCAGGTTTGTGCTAGATTATTCAAGGCAATCGCCATTTTTGGCGAACAATGTTGACTATCCATCACACACCTCAGCACAGAACGCCTTGATCTCTGGCAGGCTCGATTTCTCCAGCCGCTCGAATGCCTCTTTTGTCCCGGCCCTTAGTTTGCGGCGCCCACGGATGCCCTGTTTTCTGAGTCCTCGGCGAATCAGCAGGGCACCGCGCGGGCCTCGGTCCCGCAGTTCTGTAACCACCATATCCTCTAGCTGCTCAGGAGTCCGATCCTGACGACACTGCTGGATCATCTCGATTATCTGTGCGATCAGTTGTACCCAGTCGATCATCAGTCATGTATCCACGGAAAAGGGTCTGGCAGCTCTTGGCTAGGATAGCCCGCAAACTGGCTCATGGCAAAGGAATCGTTCTGCCTCAACATCCTGTCACACGTATCGGCATCAACCCAGAATGATCCCTCTGGCTGCCCGTGGCGTTTGGGTCCGCTTATCCAGTTAGGCCCCCAACTGTTCATACATAGCAAACCTGGGCGTCCGTCCGCGTCGTCTGCACCCATGAACAGCATGCAATGCTTCCAGCTACCCTGAGCCCTGGCGAACCCCTTGCTGTCGCGCTTCGACTTGAACCCCTGGTTGCTACAGACCGGAACCGGGAACCCATTGCATATTGCGTCCCTTGCTTCCTCGTAGCTGGTTACCAGACTTACCTGGTTTACCGTGTGTTCCCGCATCCGTGGTTCGAGTTCGTCAGGCACACCAGCCCTTGGCCTGCCCCACTCTTTGGCCTTCCGGCCACTGTACGTAGTGAAGTCGTACGGATCGTATTTCTTCCTGAGCAACGTTCCATATTGGCGAACGGCTTTCGCCATCCAGGCACCGATCGATCCGTCCCCGTTCCCTAGCTGGCCCCTTCCGATTTCGACCCTAGAAGCAGCGTACAACGGTTCGGTTGCTGTCTCGTGTGTTACCTGCTCGGCCTCAGCCTTGAGCACCACCTCAACACAGGCCAGCACGTCGCAGCCCAACCCCCAACCGTGTGAAACGCAATCCCCAATAGTCTGAGCATGAATCGGAAAGTTACCGAACACCTGCTCTACGTAGGTGTGCAATAGCGCCACCTTGCCTTCGCCACTGTCCCGTATGTCATGGGCCGCCAGCCCAAATACTGGGCGAGGCAGGGTGGCCACCACCGCTTCGACAGCAGCCGGATCGTCTATCCATCCTTGTGGTTGAGCAGGCATCAGTTAGCAACTGCCTCCATCACTTCCGCTATCTCGCAATAGGCATCAGCATAATCATCGCCGTTTTTGATCTTGCCTCGACCCCTTGCGTCCTCGTGGATACGGGTCATCTCGTCGAACACTTCTTTCCAGTCTGGCCGCTTCAGCCGGAAGTCCTCTCGTTGTAGCTTTGCTAGTTTTCCTAGTACGTCTTGCGGACTGATAGGAGTTAGACCAAGGCCAGCCCTTCTGGATATCTCAGACTTGGCCCAGTCGCACGTCTCGCGGAATGTAGCCGCCATCGGTTTAAGCTGATCGACTAACTGTGGGTCTCTCAAAAACGGAGCCATACGATTGAAGCCAAACTTGCCATCAGGTATTGGGTCAGGGTCAACCGGATCGACTGGGTCTACAGGATCGATCGGATCGACTGGGTCAGCTTCACCTATCCGTATCTCGTGGATGTCTTGCGTTAGGGTTTGCGATGCCCAATCGACGATGACACAGGAGACGTAGATTGTCTGTCCCTGAAGCTGGCATGTAGAACCGAAGTAGAACCGTGTGCCATCGTCGGAAGAGGCGGTACGAATACCAGGTGGATAATCGATCCGCCAAATAGCTGACCCTTGCTCTGGCAGCTCGGCCGAGAGTTCAACCAGGCCGCTGTCAGCCTCGATCGTGTTAGGGCCACGGATGACAGGGGTTTCGCGTTTGGTGAACCCCTTAACGCCATCGGCAGCGCCAGCAGGAATGGAGAAAACTGCCAGCGCCGCGATGGCTAGAGCAGCGCCAACTACTCTGACTTGATGATGTCGAGCAATTCGAGCAATAGCTTGATGATTAGCATCCACGGGAGTCGTCCTGCCTGTGCTGTGATCGGTGCTTGCAAGTCCTCGTATCCCATGATGGCCGAGGACAACTCAACCTGTGCATCCTCTAGCAGGTCTTGCCCTGCAATCGATACCCCACCCCAACCCTCTGATTCCCCAAACGTCAGCCCGAACGCATAGCCTTGTAGATGCCATATACGCTTGGCTATCTCCTGTTTGTTCTCGCTAAACTTCTTTCCGATGATAACGCCAGCCAGCCATTTGGCGTCGTCAATCGCATGGTCAAGTTCACTTGGATAGGCTGCACAGATCATCTTTCGTCTCCTGCTATTTCTCTTTCGCCTGTCCTTTTCACGACAACATGACTTGCAAATAGCTCTGTAGGATGTTTTGCGTACTGTGTAGTACTCTGCCAGCGGTTTAATCTTACCGCAAACTACACAGGCTTTTGGCTCCGTCTGTCTTGGTTTCCTCGGCCACGGGTATAAATCTGCCATATCACCAGGCCTCCAAGCCCGATTAGCATCAGTACATAACTAGAGGGCTCTGGCACCAATAGCATTAGATTGCCCTCTCTTGAGTTCTTGAGTTGAATCGTGATCTCGCCCGATTCGCTTTCCATCTCCTCAGCAGGCGAATCGTAGGCGGCCGCCATCAAACGCAGACCATACACCTCTGCTTGCCCTATGCTGTCGACGACGTTGCTAAGAACGAACTGGCTCTCTTGGAATCCGACAGGGAAGTCCTGCCGCAACAAACCAACAGAGTCTAGTGCGATTCCGTTTGCGTCCAGGTAGTCAAGAGAGCCCATCGAGTTGCCACTACCGCCAAGGTCCTGATCGCTCCACCACTGGAGGATCAAAGGCGTATCGCCTGGATGCAGGATCGGAAAGTCAAACCTGAATGTTAGGTTGAGGTCATCTTGCGGAAGTGGCAACGGGTCTTCTGTTGCCAATGTGCAAGCCCAGAAAGTTTCGCCGCACGGCAGCAGCGGCAAGTCAACCGCATCGGCTGGCCAACTGTCCGTTGCGAAAGTTGGTCGTTGCCACGTCCATGATGTCATCAAAATCAAAACACAAACTGCGGATAGTATTGACCGATGCAATTTTCTGTTCCTTTGCTTCCTTGCGGATAGAAGCTATCTCGTCAGCCATGAGGTCAATCAGTTTCCGCTGTTCTTGTATTGTGTACGCTTGCGATTCTACGGTATTGCGTAGCTTCTGCAATGTGGTTTTCCGTATGAACATCAGTCAAACTCCCTTACGACGATGATCTTGGCATCCCTTGTGGTCCACTTGCCGTTGTCCTTGCGCCAACCGTGTACCTCTATGTGGTTGCCACCTGCCACCCACTCCCTAGCTGTGTCGTTCGCCTTTATCTTCTTTACTCTAGCCGAGACGTTGCCGACAGAGGTGGCCTGCACTATCAAGGTGGCTCCGTTCTTCCAAGCCATCAGGTCGGCGAAGTTCCACAGGTCTCGGTTGTATCCTAGCGCCCGATCGAACCACGATGTTGACCGGACATACCAACCGAGGCCCTCAAGGAACTCTATCGACAGTCGCTCCGTCTGTTGCATGCAATAAATGATCCGGCAGCCTTGGATAATAACACCAGCCGTCCTGATGATAACACAACGGCTTACGAACCTTGACGAAATTCGACGCATTGTCTTGCGGAGCATTGGGGCTGATCGAATACAGCGTACCTATCTTGGCGTCTTTAAAAGACCAACACTCAGTAGCCCCGTCGAACCCCGTTCTATGGTTGTAAAAGTCGTTTCGGCATCCGGCACAATCGCTCTTATTCATCGCCAAGCCCTCACCCGATAGCACATGCGGCCATTACAAGCCCTAGCATCGGCCGTAAGACGCATTGCCCTGCGAGGTGTGCAGGTAGGGATATTGCCACCGCTGCTGCACCCGACACCCTCGAACGATCCTATCGTGCCGCCTACGTGTCCACAGTAGCCACGGCGAGCCATCTCGTTGGCCTCCTGTTGTGCCCTGGCCTGGTCAGAGTTGCGGCGGACAGCACCTGGAGAATGGAATGGATGCTGCCCAACCGCAACTCCGTTTACTGACACAAGCTGCTCACCCGGCGCAAGCTGGATGCCGTGTGGGTTGGCATGGCATACCGAAGCGACAAGCACTACACACGTGAAAACTAAAGTCTTCATCTGTTCTCCCTATTGTTCACAACCAACTTCAGGATAGCCATCGTTTGCGGCCCAGATAGTCCAGTCCGCGCTTGTGATCACACCGTCTCGATTGAAATCGCCGTGCTTCCATCCTCCCGACTGGCCCATGTGTGCTTGCATTGCTAGAAAATCATGAACGTCCACGTCGCCATCATTGTCCGCGTCGCCGGGGACGAGGTCGACATAGATGATCAGCATAGGCCAACCAGTAAATGATTCAGATTCGATCTTGCAGTCGTGTGTCGCAAACGCCTCTAGCAGAAAACCGTAATTAGGCTCGGGTATGCCTACGAACCACTTCTTGACGATATCGGTAACTGTGATCGTCTGGCCGCCCCGTGCCAGGAATATCGTAAAGGTCTCATCGCCCTTGTGTTCAGCCTTGACCCCATCGCCGCCTGGAAAAGTGTTCCAAGTTTCGTCATAGACGTCCCATGCGACCTTGCTTCGCCAGCCCTCTATACCGCCGGGTTCGTCGACAAGCACCTTTAGTTCTGCCTTTTTGATAAAACAGTTAGGCGGTAGCTGCCAGGGTGCAGCGCCCACGAGCGATGGGAATTTCAGTAGTCCTTGCTTACGTGCGCCGACTTCAGAATCCAATTGAATTTCAGCATGGCTTACGTTGTCATCGTCCGGGTCGGCCTCCTCAATGAAATTGTGCAGGCACCCAGGATATGACAGGTATCCTTTGCGGAACTGAAACGCATACTCTTCTGGACCGATCGCCGACGCAGCCGACCACATCACCAACACACACACAAAACCACCAACCAAGCTTCTCATTTCATTCTCCTAGTTAAGTTGACCACTCTTGCGGTTACGATACAGTTGCCTCTCCTGGTCCTTCTCGTATTCCATTCGCATCTTCAGCTTCTCGGCTTTCATCGCATCATCATACACCTCCGCAAAGTCCTGTACGTGTGCGGAGTCCCGCATAATTAGTTCAAGCGACTGGTACTTTTTGTTGCGGTCGTTGTCGCCTCGGTGGAACTTGGACATATGGCAGCCCTCGATCGCTGCCAGCAGGTCCTCCACCGTGTAGCCCTCGGCCAACCGGTCAGCTATCAGCTTGCGTTCTTTCTTGCCTGGCCGTGCTCGTGGGTGCTTTTTTCTGTAAGCTTCGATGACTTTGTCAGCTTGGCTCTGCATTTCCTATCTTCTCCTGTAGCTGATTTACCAAAGACATCAACTGCCTAACATCCCTTGATCTCCAGTCCTCCAGATAGGAGACCGCTTCGTCGAAAGTACAATCACCCTCCCTGTAGGCATTGAGTATCCCGGTCGGCACCAGTGTAAATCCACACCTCAACTCTACATGACACTTTTTAATGTGCCTGGCTATGCGAATCCTTTCGTTGATTTCATGGACCACCAACTCCAGCCTTTGCTTATCTGATATCTCAGTCTTCATAGACCGGTCCCCTTTTTCCTCTAAGAGCTTAGAAGGATACGTTACTTATCGCGGCCAGTACGTCGGCCTAGGCATTACTTCCACAGGCTCTACCAGAACTCTCCACCAGCGGTAGCCAAAATTGGCCTCGATGAGTCGGGGCGGACAGGGGTCGTCCGTGATTCCCCTCTAAGCTGGCTCTCGAACGACCCACCCGGATAGGGTCGCTGATTCTGGTCGATGCCTCCTGTGGATACACCTCAGAAGATGAGTATGGATGACCTAACTTGACTAAAGCAGGCGTTACGTCCATAATTTCATTCGACTGGGGTGCATTTACTTGCATTCGACTGGGGTGTGTTTCACTGCACATAAGTCACTTAGACTCGTCAGGCTTCGGCCGGCGAGTCTTTTTTATCACATTTCGGTATCTGCGTTCTACACTACTACGAAGCTTCGACCAAGGTATTGTGATCTGATCGACTGTTGGAGTCCTGTCGTTGTCTATGATAAGAAGAATTCCTTTTGGTTCTTCGTAATACCAGCAATGCTCGCTAATGTGATGCGGTTTTCTTGATAAATCAACTATCATCTCATTCTCCTAGCTCATCAGCTTCGGCGACCGGGTCTTTTTTATTCAGTGTATTGCACATCATTGCAAACAACACTATCTCCGCTAGATGTCCAACAGATCAGCCTGTCATCGTCTGTTTGGCATATGGCCCCCCGTTCGTAAAGAACCTCCGCAAAGTCTCTGACAACTTGTCTGAGCTTATCCGCAGGTATTTTCATAATCTGTCGTTCTATGCTTCGCAATGGTCATTCTCCCATCTGGTGCAATAGTAAGGTCGTACCAGCTATCACCTTCACCAGCCGCTTTAAGCTGGTTGATACAAAGGTCAAGTCTAGACAGAATTCCATTCTGTGTAAGAAATCCTAGCTTTTGATTTGTGTCTAGGCCAAGAATCTGCAACTTCAGCCGCTCCAGTTCCTTCAGCACACTAGTTGGTTCGCACATAACATTCTCCTATTTGATCTCGTCGGTTGTTGCAAGGTCGTCTCGGCCTTCCTTCAGCTCCCAGTCGCCGCAATACATAATCGAGGCAACCTCCGGCCACTGACCAGACGAGTTTTTAGGCGTCAGCACGGGGGCATGGGCAGTACATAGGCCGCTGTCCCCATCAAGCATCACGAAGAACTTGCAGTTCGTACAGTGTGCGTACACTTTATCTCTCCCATTTCAATAAGACTCGTCATCGGGCAACGAGTAAGAGTCAATCACAAGCTCCTGCCCACATTTCGACTCATACATGACTAAAACTTTATCACCCCATTTCACCAGGCGCCGTTTCCCCTTTGTCATAAACGACCGAATTGTTTTGTAGCTAATGTCCTTTTTGCCGTCGATATTATTACTGTCTCCAAGTGCCAACGTCATCATAGACCCATACCTTTTGTACATTAGACACCTTCCGTTGATTCAAACGAATTCAGCTCCGACTGAGGTACAAAATAAGCTGGTGCCCTGCCGTTGCCGCCGTCTGTTAGCCACTTCTCTTTCTTGCCGTCCTTGCCTAAAAGGAATCCGTGTATTCTGAACTCCAAGCTAGGCGGATGGGTCGACGTTACAAGCACGTAAGGTCGAGTGTCTAAGTCATCATCTCGAATGATTAGCTTCCCATTATGGAATCCAGCCGTCCTAACCTCGAACTCTCCAACGTCCGGCCTCGTCTTAAACGTATTGACGGTTGCAACGAACGGAACGCCTAACCACCTTGCAAAAGCCATCTCTCCCAGCGCACCAAGTACGTGAATCTCGATCACCTTCTGTCGACCCTGTGGCGTTAGTCCTGTACTGCAACCTAGCCTTTCAGACTCAGACACACGTAACAGGCCGAGTCCGTAGCCTATCTCAAAATCCTTTTCGTCGAGTGTGACTGATTCCACCATAACTAAGGCGCTGGCGTCCCGTTCTGCCTCTCCTCGATCCGATTGAGAAGCTTACCCAACATAGCCTCAATGTTCGCGGCTTCGCTGTCGTCTGTGAACTTGGCAATCTGAACACAGATAGCCCTAGCTTGGCGGAGCTGATTGCATTCGGTTTTCGTGAAACGAACTTTCTGGCCGGTCGCGTTGGTCGTGATCTGCACTTGAGTCTCCTGTTAAAATATGTCGTCTTTTGGTTTCTCTTCCGTCATACTTGCCTTGAACTCTTCCGCATCGGTCGACAACTCAGCCTTGGGCGATACACTGGCCAGCTCGTCGGCGTACTCAATATCCAAATTCTTAGCTAAACCTTTTGGCGCCTCTGGCTGTTCTGACTGCTTGGGAAATCGCCAGTCGTCGTAATCTCGACCGTTGTAGCTGTCGTGGTAACATTCGAGGATCACCTTCTGGCCTCGCAGGTCACACTGTGGGGGATCGCCTTCTAAAGTTGCCAGACTTGGCGGTCGCCAGCCGATCATGCTTAGCTGGTGGCCGGTTCGCCTTACGTTCTCTGACTTGTTCACCCATAGCTTGAGTCGTCTTTTCTCGACCCCTCCGTCAGGGATGATATACAGGACAACGCAAGGCGTTTCGTTCTGTCCTAACACGGTTACCTCTTGTCCTACGATCTCACACGTATGTCGACCCTCTTGGTACATTGCCATCTATCCATTCTCCTCTAGTAAGCATTCTGGGATCACCTCAAGGAATACCTTGTTGAGTTGCTCCACATTGAGAGCCTCTGATATCCGGGTCGTTCCTTTTGGCACCTTGAACCGCTTGCGTACAATCTCGGCCATCTGCGAGAGCTGCTCTTTGCTCATCGTCTTCTTCATGCCCTCAATCTTCTTTAGGATCGACGTGCGATCGAGATAACCAGAAGTTTCGTCAACCTCATCTCTCTGCATCGGGTCGTCTTTCGACCACATCTGCCAGGCATAACCGAAGTGTGCAGCCGCGGCCTTGCAGGCCCCCCTAACAAAACCGTCGGCAATGTCTCTGGAGCTGACCTTGTCTTTGGGGA
>Ga0265309_10000355_pt1 | contig 17772 bp, 14 predicted proteins | sample Helome_FD_192492 | JGI IMG/M metagenome (GOLD analysis project Ga0265309, IMG submission 192492) | Marine sediment microbial communities from subtidal zone of North Sea - Hel_20160524 (Illumina Assembly) | ecosystem: Environmental > Aquatic > Marine > Subtidal zone > Sediment ...
CTCGACACCGTCGATCTCGGCACCGCTAACGTGAATGTCGATGCGGCCATCGCTGCTGCTCTCGAGCGCTTCCACGGCATTGCGAATCAGGTTGTGCAGTATCTGGCGAATGCGTCCCATGTCGGCCTCGATCAGCGGCATTGTCGGATCCGATGTCAGGACGATTTCCACGCCGCTTTCCTGCGCGCGGTACAGGTCGACGATTTCGTGTACGAGCTTGTCGAGATCGAAGAGACTCATCTCCATATCCGGTGCTCGCGCATAATCGCTGAACGCGTTGACCATCTCTTTCATCGCTTCGACTTGCTGCACGATGGTGTGCGTTGCGCGGTCCAGCACCTGTGCTTCGTCTTCGGCCATCGTGTGCAGGTACTTGCGCCGCATGCGCTCCGCAGAAAGCTGGATGGGCGTGAGCGGATTCTTGATTTCATGCGCCAGGCGCCGCGCAACCTCACCCCAGGCGGCGTCACGCTGTGCCTGCAACAAGGCCGTGATGTCGTCGAAAACCATGACGAAGCCCGCGTCTTTGTCCTCGTCACTCGGCAACGCCGTGCACGCACAGGTCAGTACGCGCCGCCCGACCTCGCCACGTAACACGATCTGCTCGCGCCATTCAGTCTCGCCAGCGTCGAGATGCACGCAGGCGACATCAACAAACTGGCCGAGCAGCGGATTTGACGACGCCATGTCCTTGAGGCTTTCGCCAGCACGCTGTCCGAGATCGACGCCGAGGATCGCGCTGGACGCCTGGTTGGCATTACGAATCGTCAGGTCCGCTTCAAGCGCCAGCACCCCTGTCGAAAGTCGCGCGAGGATGACTTCAAGGTTTGCGCGTTCGGCTTCGACGAGCGCCTGGCTCAGCGAGGCTTCGCGCCGCGCTGTCGCGAGCCGCTGCGTCATGTCATTAAAGGAACTGATCAGGAACCCGATCTCGTCGCGCGTGGGCGTCGGCAGTCGCGTGTCGAAATCCCCCATGGCAACGGCCCGTGTACCGGCAACGAGGTCCTGGATGGGTGCAACCAGGCGTCGCGACAGCAGGAACGCACCGTAGATAGCCGCCAACAGGCTAAGGAGCAGGACAAACGCGAGTGTCAGCGAGAGCAGCGTCTTGAGGTCCTCACGGAAAAACACGAGCTGCTGGTACTCCTGGTAGGAGCGCTCGACGCTGTCGATCATGCGCCCGAGCCTGTCGGTTACGGGAAAATGCGCTTGCACAACACGCGCTTGCCGCGAACGGCTGCCTCGATAGGTAAACACCACGGCCGTGCGCACCTCGGCCTGGCCCTCACCAAGTGACTCGAGGCTGACGAACGGCCTCTGCTGCTGCAATTGCAGCACCACTTCTTCGGTCAGCGGTTTTGGCAGGCTGGCTATGGAGCTATCGGTGCTCGTCGCGAGTACCGTGTTGTTCTCGCCGTAAAGCGTCATCTCGCTGGCGCCGCTCTCGCGACGCAACGTGCTGAGCTCGAAAACAATCTGTCGGTCGCCGACCTGCGACAGGCGTCGGGCGGCCTGCTGTGTCGCGTAGAGGTTCTGGCGTTTCTGTATCTCGAGCGCCGCACGACTCAGTGTCAGGGCGTTCTCGAGGCCTTCTTCGACCTGGACGTTGAACCAGCTGTCGATGCCCTGGTTAATAAACTGCATCGAGAAGTAGAAGACAACGAGCAGGGGCAGGACCGCCAACCCAACGAACATGCCCACGATGCGTGCCTTGAGTTTTGCACCGGGTACGTTGCGCCGGTAATCGCTCGCGAGTCGCGCGAGATTGCCAATAAGGAACGCGATCAACAGTAGACCGCCGGCAATATTGATCGCGAGAATGACGTCCTGAAGCCGGTCGAAATCGTCCGACTTCTGTACGGTCTGGGTCAGCAGGAACAACGCGACGACGGCCAGACCGACGCCGGAGGCCGCGAGCATTACATATAAGGCGCGTTTTAGCGTTCGAGCAACCATTCAAACCATTCGCTTTGTAACTGCCACTCTCCGCGCCAGAAAAACAGCAACCGCAAGGTCGCCGGATATTGCTGCGTGTTGAGCATCGCTCGCAGGCGCATCCGGTAGGGCCGTTCGGGCACGAGCAGCGCGTCATCGATGACGGGCAGCCCCTGCACCCGGCCCAGGCTGTTGAGCGCGGAGTAGAGTGTCGCGAAGGAATCCTGGTTGCCGCTGTTGAGATTTTTGGCGATGTAGCGCTGGCTGACCGGGCTGTACTCGAGCTCGTAACGTATCGCCAGTTCGGCGTCGACGTCGTCGGGCAGCCAGCGGCGCACGCGGATAACCTGCATTTGCATCTCGATTGTCAGCGTTACGCTGCTTTCGAGTGCCGCCAGTGCTTCACTCGAAAGCACGAGCTGCAGGCGGGCATCCAGCGTGTGGACGCCCTCCTCGATCTGGGTCGATGCCGAGCGAACTTCGAAGTAGCCTTCGCGCTCAACGTCGTCCTGCGCTACGCCCGTGCCGAGAACGAGCACGGCCAGGCTCGCAAGCACGATGTGCGCTCTGGCGGTCCGGCGAGTTGATCGTGCTGGCGTGGACATGGTGGCTATCAGGAGACCTTCTTCTCGAGGCATGCGTAGTAAAAGCCGTCCATCCGGGCCACGCCCGGCAAGACCTGGTACCCACACGCCTTCCTGCGCATTAGATCGCGGATGTTGTTATTTGGCAACACATCATCCTCGATCGCGTCGCGCCGGTCTTTCAGAAAAGCGCCTGTCACCTCATCGTTCTCCGCTGCAAGCGTCGAGCAAGTCGCGTACAGCAAGCGACCGCCCGGTTTCAGCAAGGCCCAGAGTGAATCGAGCATCGCCCGCTGCAGGCCAGCCAGGCTCTCGATATCGCCGGCACGCCGCAGCAGTTTTATGTCGGGATGGCGCCGGATAACGCCCGTCGCCGAACACGGCGCGTCGAGCAGGATGCCGTCGAAAGCCTCTCCGTCCCACCATTCCTCTGGTTTCGATGCATCGGCGACCCTAATGGTTGCATTTCGCCCGAGCCGCTCGAGATTCTGGCGCACGCCCTCGATGCGTCCCGCGTCGCTATCGAGCGCCGTCACGGCGATTCGGTCGCCGCCAATTTCAAGCAGGTGCCCCGTTTTTCCGCCGGGCGCAGCGCAGGCGTCGAGAATGTTGCCTTCGGCACTGGCCAGCAGCCAGCGCGCGGCAACCTGAGCCGCGGCGTCCTGCACGGACACTTTTCCCTCGCGGAAACCCGGCAAATCGTCGACCTCGCACGGGCTGGCGAGACGCAGCGCGTCAGGTACGCCGTCAAGTCGCTCGGACTCGACGCCCAGGGCCGTCAGCTCCGCCCGGTAATCGTCGGCGGTGGTCTTGCACGAGTTAGCGCGTAACCACATCGGCGCCCGTTCGTTGTTGGCCGGCAGAATCGATTCCCAATCCTGCGGCCAGTCTGTCCTGATCTGCTCGATGAGCCACGCCGGGTGATTCCAGCGCGCCTCGTCGCAACCCGGCGCCGCTGACGCAAGACCCTCGCGCATGAAACGCCGCAGGCAGGCGTTGACGACACCTGCGAGCCTGGGACGACGAAGTTGGCGCACCGCCTCCACGGTTTGCGAGACGGCCGCGTGGTCAGGAATGCGCGTCAACTCGATCTGGAAAAGCCCGACGGCAAGCAGCGCGTTGATGACACTGTCGCGCCGCTTCAGCGGTCGGTCGAGAAGGCGCTGTATCCAGTCCTGCAGTTGCCAGTGATGCCGCAGCACGCCGTAGCACAGATTGCGCAACAGCGAACGTTGCTCGGGTGACACGCGAGATTCGTGCTCGCTTATCGCCGCATCAAGCGACTGGCCGCCCCTGACGACGGCATCGACAAGCTCCGCGGCAACGGCCCTGGTCCTGGCTCCGGAATTCGCCACGACCTATCCGAGCGTTCGGCCGCTTAGATCGAGTTGCCCGGCAAACTCGCGCGCGGTTACGCGACGCTTGCCCGGGAGCTGCAGTTCCTCGAGAGACAGCCCGCCACTGCCGCAGGCAATGACGATACCATCGTGCCCGCTTTCGACGACCTTTCCAGCCGGCGCATCAACGCCGTCAATGCGCTGCGCGCGCCAGCACTTCGTTCTCTTGTCGTCAATATTGAACCAGGAGCCCGGAACCGGGTTGTAGGCCCGGACGCGGCGTTCGAGTTCATCCGCGTCCAGTGCCCAGAGGAGTTCCGCGTCCTGTTTGCGAATCTTGCCCGCGTAGCTTGCTCCCGACTCGTCCTGCGGCTGAGCCTCGATACGCCCGGCAAGAATGTCACCCAGTCGTGCGACGAGCAGCTCGCCACCGAGCGCCGCAAGTCGATCGTGCAATTCACCGGCCGTTTCGCCGGCACCGATCCCGATGGCCCGAATCTCGTAGACCGGGCCGCAATCCAGACCTGCCGTCATCTGCATAAGGCTGACACCGGTAGTGCTGTCGCCAGCGAGTATCGCGGCCTGTATGGGCGCGGCGCCGCGCCAGCGCGGCAGCGCGGAGGCGTGCACGTTGAGGCAACCGTGGCGCGGAATGTCGAGAACGTCCTGCGGCAATATCAGGCCGTATGCCGCCACGATCACGACATCGGGCTGCAGTGCGCTGAGCTCGGCAACGATTGCCTCGTCGCGAAGCGTTGCGGGCTGGAGCACGGGAATGCCCAGTTCCTCGGCGTACTGCTTGACCGGGCTTGCTGTCAGCCGCTTGCCGCGACCGGCCGGGCGATCCGGTTGTGTCAGGATGGCGACCGGAACGATACCGGCATCAACGAGGGCCGTCAGCGACGCGAGTGCGAACTCCGGCGTTCCGGCGAATATCACCCTGCGATCGCTCATGTGCCAGGTCCCGTCTCGACTGTGGTCAGAGCACTACCGCGGCGGACTGCTGGCGGCGGTCTTTCTCGAGCTTCTTGCGAATGCGCTGACGTTTCGCCTCGGACAGGTAGTCGACGAACAGTTTGCCGTCCAGGTGATCCATCTCGTGCTGGATACAGATGGCGAGCAGGCCTTCAGCCTCCATCTCCTGTTGCTCCCCGTTGCGATCGAGGAATCGCACTCGAATATGTTCGGCACGCTCGACCTCTTCATAGTATCCGGGCACGGACAGGCAGCCCTCGTCACTTACGGTGACCCCGTCTTTCTCAAGGATTTCGGGATTGATAAGTACGTACGGCTCCGACTTGTCGGACGTGACGTCGGTGACGAGCAGGCGCTTGTGCACATCCACCTGCGTCGCAGCAAGCCCGATGCCCGGCGCCGCATACATTGTCTCGAACAAATCGTCGACCAACGCGCGCAAGTTTTCGTCGACAAGCTCGACGGCCGTCGCCTTCGTCCTGAGCCTGGGATCAGGGAATTCGAGAATCTTCAGTAATGCCATATCCACGCCTTATCTATGGACTCGGGTCCGAATTCAAGTCTTTGAAACATAATAAAACCTACGATATTTCGCGTGGGTTTGTATAAAAACGACCTAAATGTTTGACTTTATTGAATAAGATGACAGACAATGCCGCCTGAAAAACACCCTTCCGGAGCGCATTTGGGCTCGGAAATGTGACGTAATTAGCAGCCTCGGCCCGATCGGAACGACATAGTATAGCAACGCCTTGAAAGCTAGAGGCCCTGAACCTTTTTTGTATGGAGCAACCGCGAACTATGTCTCTCAGCAAGATTTGCCCGAATCACAGCCTCCGGCTGACGCTAGTCACGCTGGCCGCCACTCTGGCCGGATGCTCCCTGAATCCATTTGCCGGCGATGACTCGTCGAGCGCTCCGACCGCATCCAGTTCGACAGCGTCGTCCAACGGCAGTTCATCGTCATGGGAACCGGCTCGCAACACGTCATCGACGGCCCAGGCGACCAGTGGTGCCAAGCTGACGCGCGTCAATGAACCCGTTCCGCTGGCCGAAGGTCATCCCAATGAGTACGTCGTGCAGGTCGGTGACACGCTCTGGGACATCGCCGCGACTTTTCTCAAGGATCCGTGGTACTGGCCCGAGATCTGGTACGTCAACCCGGACATCGTCAACCCGCACCTGATTTACCCGGGTGATGTTCTCGGCCTCGTCTATATCGACGGTCAAACGCGTATCACGAACGTGCGCGCAGGAACCTTTCGCATGTCTCCGCAGGCGCGCGTAACGCCGCTTTCGGAGTCGGTCGCCAGTGTTCCATACGAAGCCGTGGCGGCGTTCCTGAGTTCGGGCGTCGTCCTCGAGAAGGACGAAGCCGACGATCTCCCGTATTTTCTCCGTACACGCGGCGACCACCTTATGGCGTCGGCGGGTAACGAAATCTATGTTCGCGGAATTTCGACTGACATGCCCGGCACGCGCTTCAACGTCGTGCATGTCGGCGAAGAATTGCGCGACCCTGACGACGATCGCCTGATCGGCTATCACGGCATCCTCGTCGGCGAAGGCAGCCTGCGTCGCGGCGGAGACCCTGCGACTGTTGCGCTTACCGATACCAACCGTGAGGTCATCGAGGGCGACAAGCTGATCCCGGAAGTGATTAACGTACCGTTGAACTTCTTCCCGCGCGCTCCGAGCAGCAATATCGACGGACGCATCATTTCGGTGGCGGGCGGCGTTACGCAGATCGGCCAGTACCAGGTTGTTGTCCTGAACCGTGGCACGAACAATGGTCTTTCTGTCGGCGACGTCCTGACGGTCTTCAAGGCCGGCGAAACCATCAAGGACCGCTTCGGCGGTGGCAAGGTCAAGCTCCCGGACGAGGAAGCAGGCACGCTTATGGTTTTCAAGACTTACGACCGGATCAGCTATGGCCTCGTCATGGAGGCTACAAACGCGATTCACATTCTGGACGCGGTTCGTAACCCCACCTGATTCGGGCCGAGAAACACGCATCGAAAACGGCGCCCTCGTGGCGCCGTTTTTTTTGGCACGATCAGCGCAGATTGGCACTGCGGTCGCAGCGCCCAAAGGCGTTATCATTGCCCGATGAGCGATCCCACACATGCTTGGCTCGTGCTCGCGCAAGCGCATGTGCGTGTCCCGGAATTCGAGAAGTTGCGGCAGCATTTCGACAGCCCGCAAGCTATTGTCGAACAGAGGCCCCGCGAGCTCACGGCAGCCGGACTGCCCGAGGAAAAATCCGCGGCCATCGCTTCGCCGCCTGGCGAAAAGATCGCTGCCGCCGAAGAGTGGCTGCAACAGGACGGGCATCACATCATCGCATTTGGTGGGGGCGACTATCCCGAGATGCTCGGACAAATTCCGGGAGCGCCCCTTCTTCTATACGTCAACGGTGACATCGACGTGCTGCACCTTCCCGCGCTGGCCGTTATCGGCAGCCGCAATCCGACGCAGGGGGGTTCGCGCAATGCCCTCGAGTTTTCGCGACACCTTGCGCAACAGGGCTTTGTTATCGTCAGTGGCCTCGCCCAGGGCATCGATGCGGCCGCTCATCGCGGTGCGCTCGATGGATCTGGCAGGACCGTGGCATTTCTCGGCCATGGTATCGACCGCGTCTACCCGGCAGCCAATCGCGACCTTGCACATGCGATTGCCGCGAGCGGCGCGCTGGTCAGCGAGTATCCGCTGGGCTCCGCGCCGGAGCGCTGGCACTTCCCGGAGCGCAACCGCCTCATTAGCGGTCTCTGCCTCGGCACCCTTGTCGTCGAAGCCGCACGCCGCAGTGGCTCCCTGATCACGGCCCGACTCGCGGCGGAACAGGGTCGAGAGGTATTTGCGCTACCAGGATCGATACATAATCCGCTCGCACGCGGCTGCCATGCGCTCATCCGCCAGGGCGCGAAGCTCGTTGAGACCGCGAGCGACATTCTGGCCGAACTCGGCCCGCTCGCGGGACATATGAGGGAAAATACCGAGGTAGCACCTGGCGGGGAGAAGCGCATGCCCGCCGTCGACGATGACTATTCCGAACTGCGCCGCGTATTGAGCCACGACCCGGTCACGATCAACGAACTCGAAAGCCAATCGGGTTTGACGATCGACCAGCTTTCCTCCATGCTTCTGATCCTGGAGCTCCATGGAGAAGTGGAGTCATTGTCCGGTGGACGATACGCCTTAACAGGGTGAGCATTTAGTCAAAAGCCAGCGCAAGGAGCTGCTCCAGGCATGAAAGAGAACGTTCTCGATGTACTCATGTACCTTTTTGAAACGTACGTCGACACCGAAGAAGATCCCGAACCCGATCAGAATGAGCTGCGTCTGGAACTGTCCCGAGCCGGATTCGGCGATATCGAGATAGAGCGCGCGCTGACTTGGCTCGACGCGCTGACCGATCAGCAACAGAGTCTCGACTATGGCAGCCAGACGGCGCATGGCACGCGCATTTACAACGAGTTCGAGCACGAACGCCTCGATGCGGCGTGCCGCGGTTATATCACCTACCTCGAGCAGATCGGCATTCTGTCTCCGCCGCAGCGCGAGCTGCTTGTGGATCGCCTGCTGGCGCTCGAAACCCACGATATCGACGTCGAACAGATCAAGTGGGTCGTGCTCATGGTGCTGTTCAGCCAGCCGGGCCAGGAGCTTGCCTACGCCCGCATGGAGGACCTGGTTTTCGAGGAGAGCGCCGGCTCTGTACATTAGTCCGGAAACGCGATTTCCTTGACACACTGCGATCAAGCATGTAATTCAACCGCGGCACAGTCCGCGGTTTTGTTTTCCTGAGGCCCTAATTCAGAAGATGTCAAAGAATCTCGTCATTGTTGAGTCGCCGGCGAAAGCCAAGACCATCAGCAAGTACCTGGGCAAAGACTTCGATGTCATGGCCTCCTATGGCCATGTCCGCGATCTCGTGCCCAAAGAGGGTGCCGTCGACCCGGACGCACAATTCCAGATGAAGTACCAGGTCATCGAGCGCAATGAGAAACACGTCAAGGCGATTATTCGCGCGCTCAAGAAAGCTGACGCCCTGTACCTCGCCACTGACCCGGATCGCGAAGGCGAGGCGATTTCGTGGCACCTGATCGAACTTCTCAAGGAGCGCAAGGCGCTGGACTCCAAGGCCGTTCACCGTGTCGTTTTCCACGAGATTACGAAGCAGGCCGTCCAGGAAGCCGTCGACAATCCGCGCGAGCTGTCGAGCGACCTTGTCGGTGCGCAGCAGGCGCGTCGGGCACTGGACTATCTCGTCGGCTTCAACCTGTCGCCGCTGCTGTGGAAGAAAGTGCAGCGCGGCCTGTCCGCGGGGCGCGTGCAGAGCCCGGCGCTGCGCATGATTGTCGAGCGCGAACTCGAGATCGAGGCTTTCAAGGCGCGTGAGTACTGGTCCATCGAGGCCGACGTCAGCAAGAACGAGCAGCCGTTCGCTTCGCGCCTTGTCAGCTACAAGGGCGAGAAAGTCGAACAATTCAGTTTTGAAAACGAAGCGGCAGCACGCGATGTGGAGAAGACCCTGCTCGATGCCGCGGGTGGCGAATTCACGGTACAGAGCGTCACGAAACGACAACGTCGGCGCAACCCGGCGGCGCCGTTTACGACGTCAACGCTGCAACAGGAAGCGTCGCGCAAGCTCGGCTTCAATACGCAGCGAACGATGCGCGTTGCACAAAAACTCTATGAAGGTATCGAGTTACCCGGTGAAGGCAACGTCGGCCTGATTTCGTACATGCGTACGGACTCGGTCACCCTGGCCGAGGTCGCGGTTGCCGAGATTCGTGACGTTATCACCGAGCGCTATGGAGCGAACAACGTTCCAGCGGAACCGCGCGAGTTCAAGAACAAATCGAAGAATGCGCAGGAAGCGCATGAAGCGATTCGCCCGACCTCCGTCGCCTATGTTCCGGAAGACATCAAGGGATCCCTCGACAGCGATCAGTACAAGCTGTACTCGCTGATCTGGAAGCGCACGATGGCCTGCCAGATGGTGCCTGCCGTTTTCGACACGGTGGCCATCGACATGTCCGCGGGCGCCGACGAGATCGGGCATCGCATGCGCGCCAACGGCTCCGTGCTCGTGGAGCCGGGCTTCATGGCCGTGTACCAGGAAGGCAAGGACGACGCGAAAGACGACGACGGGGACCGCCTGCTGCCGGAGATTGACGAAGGCGACACGATCCGGCTGGACGAGCTGCGGCCCGAGCAACACTTCACCGAGCCGCCCCCGCGCTTCACCGAGGCAAGCCTCGTAAAAACGCTCGAGGAATATGGCATCGGCCGGCCGTCGACCTACGCGAGCATCATTGCGACGCTCAAGAACCGCGAGTACGTCGAGCAGGACGGTAAGCGCTTTTTGCCCACCGATATCGGCCGCATCGTCAATGGCTTCCTGACCGAGCACTTCACGCAGTACGTTGACTACGACTTTACGGCCAAACTCGAAGACGATCTCGACGAAGTATCGCTGGGCCACAAGGAGTGGATCCCGCTGCTCGATAACTTCTGGCGGCCGTTTCACGAGCTCTGTGAAGAAAAGGAAGAATCGGTTACGCGCGAGCAGGTCGCGCAGGCCCGCGAGCTTGGCACCGATCCAAAAAGCGGCAAGCCCGTCACTGTACGCATGGGCCGCTATGGGCCGTTCGTACAGATCGGCACCAAGGACGACGAGGAAAAGCCTAAATTTGCCGGGCTGCGTCCGGGTCAGAAGATGAACGAGATCGACCTCGAGACTGCCATGGAGCTCTTCAAGTTGCCGCGCAAGCTTGGCGAAACTCCCGATGGCCAGGCCGTATCGGCGAGTGTCGGCCGCTTCGGTCCGTACGTTCGCTATGGTGACAAGTACGTGTCGATCAAGGACGACGATCCTTACACGATTGAACTGCCTCGCGCGCTCGAGCTGATTGAACAGAAGAAGATTGACGATGCGAATCGCATGATCCTGAACTTCGAGGAACAGGGCATCCAGGTGCTCAACGGTCGATACGGGCCGTACATAACGAACAAGAAGAAAAACGCCCGAGTGCCCAAAGACCGGGAGCCGAAGTCGCTGACGCTCGAGGAGTGCGAGGAGCTGCTGGCGGCCGCACCGGAACGCGGCCGGCGCGGCAAGAAGAAAGTCGCCAAGAAGGCCCCTGCCAAAAAGAAGGCGGCCAAAAAGAAAAAGACTAAGAAGAAGGCTACCAAGAAAAAAGCGGCCAAAAAGACCTCGAAGAAAGCAAAGAAGAAAAGCGCCTGAGGCCCAGCCATGATGTTCATTGCGCGTGCGGCCGACGTTCTCCTCGAGGGCGGCGTCATCGCGTATCCGACAGAGGGCGTATTCGGCCTCGGTTGCCTGCCTGAGGACACTGAGGCTGTCCTGCGTATCCTGCGCATCAAGCGCAGGGACCCGGCGATGGGATTGATCCTGATCGCGTCGACCCGCGAACAGCTAGACGGCTGGATCTGCCTGCCCGATGACGTAGCCATTCCCGAACCCGACCCGGCGCGGCCCATCACGTGGATCGTACCGCCCGGACCGCTGGTGCATACCCTGATCCGCGGCAGGCACCCTGGGCTTGCCGTGCGCCTGACGAGTAACCCAACCGCAGCAGCGATCTGCGATGCCGTGGACTCGCCAATCGTCTCCACGAGCGCAAATATCAGTGGCAAACCGACAGCCCGCAATCGCCATGTTCTTCGCCGGCAGTTCGCGGGCCGTGTAGACTTCATCGTGCCAGGCGATTGCGGCCCTTCGTCCGGCCCCTCGGAGATTCGCGACATAGTGAGCGGCAAAGTTCTGCGACCACGATGACCATGAGCAATATTGAACAGGTAAAAAGCTATCTCGTCGCATTGCAGAATCGCATTTGCGTCGAGCTTGAACTGCTTGACGGCAAGGCCGAATTCCGGCGCGATGCCTGGGAGCGTGCCGACGGCGGTGGTGGTGAAACTCGTGTACTGACGGGCGGTGACGTTTTCGAACAGGCCGGCGTCAATTTCTCGCACGTTTACGGCGACAAGATGCCGCCCTCGGCCACAAAGAACCGGCCCGAGCTTGCGGGCAAGCGATTCCAGGCCGTCGGCGTGTCGCTCGTGCTACATCCGCTGAACCCATACGTGCCGACGACGCACGCGAACTTTCGTTTTTTCTCAGCCGGCGAGAAGCAGCCTGCCTGGTGGTTCGGGGGCGGCTTTGACCTGACTCCGTACTACCCGTTTCGCGAGGATGTCGTGCGATGGCACGAGGCTGCACGCGCGGCTTGCGAACCATTCGGGCCTGATTTGTATCCACGCTACAAGCAATGGTGTGACGAATATTTTTACCTCAAACATCGCGATGAGACTCGAGGCGTGGGTGGCCTGTTTTTCGATGACGTCAATGAGCACGGATTCGAAAAGAGTTTTGAATTTGTGCGCTCCGTTGGCGACACCTTTCTAAAGGCGTACAAGCCCATCGTCGAGAAGCATGTCAGCCACCCTTTTGGCGCGCGGCAGCGTGACTTCCAACTTTACCGCCGTGGCCGCTACGTGGAGTTCAACCTGATCTACGATCGTGGCACCCTGTTCGGCCTGCAATCCGGTGGGCGGACCGAATCTATCCTGATGTCGCTACCGCCCGAGGTCCGCTGGGCCTATAACTGGCGGCCCGAGCCCGGATCCCCGGAGGAGAAGTTGTACATTGACTACCTGAGACCAAGGGACTGGCTCGGCGGGGACTCGAGCCAGGGAAATCCACGCCCGGCATAGCATTCTCTTTTGTGCGGCTTCTTGGTAACGTCGTTCTTTAAAGCGATCGCCCTGGCGAGGGATCATGTCCTGGATAGAAGAAGTCGACGTCAACGAAGCTGAAGGCAAGCTGGCCCAGATGTATGCCGACCTGATCGAGCAGCGCGGCAAGGTCTCCAACATTCTTAAGGTCCATAGCCTCAACCCTGAGGTAATGGGCAATCACCTCGATCTGTACATGACCCTGATGTTCGGCAAGTCAGGCCTCAGCCGCGCTGAGCGCGAGGCGATCGCGGTGGTCGTGTCAGCCAACAACGACTGCGACTACTGCGTCAATCACCACGCCGAGGCACTGCGGCGCTACATCAAGGACGAGGATACGCTCAACATGCTGATGACGGCCGACGGCCTCGAAACCCTGGAGCCGCGACTCAGCAATATAGTGCGCCACGCGGAGAAGCTGACGTCAGCTCCTGTCGCCATGACTGAAAGCGACCTCGGAGAACTACGTGCAGAAGGACTGACCGACAGGGACATTCTCGACCTGACCTTGATCGTCGCCTACTTCAACTTCGTCAACCGCATCGCACTGGGCCTCGGCGTTACGTTTTCCGCCGAAGAATTGAGCGGCTACCGGGACGCCTGACGGCGGGCGGGCTAATGAAAGCGTTACGCAATTCGTTTCCGTGGCTTGTGCTGCTCGTAGCGACAGCACAGGCGGACTCCGTCTTGCGCGACGCAGGCGACCTGCCATTGCGGCTTGCCGAAGACGAGGAGCAATCGAAAGTCTATATCGTCCAGCTGCGGGCGCCTTCTGCGGCAGAGCACTTTGCCAAGGCAACGCGCAAGATGGCCAAAGGCGACAAGCGGCTGCGCTTCGACAAGAACAATACCGCCATGAAGGCTTACGCAGACCGTCTTGGCACAGAGCAGGACGAGGTGCTCGGCAAGGCCGGGCCCGGCGTGGAGAAAATCTACAGCTATCGCTACGGCCTGAACGGTTTCGCCGCGCGCATGAGTCTTGCACAGGCACACAAGCTCGAGCACATGCCTGAAGTGCTGAACGTTTGGGAAGACGAAATCAGGCCACTGGCAACGCGCTACAGCCCGACGTTTCTCGGCCTCTTTGACACTGATACAGGGCTACGCAGCAGTGCCGGCCTGGACGGCGATGGCATCATCATCGGCTTTATCGACAGCGGTGTCGCGCCGGAACATCCTGCCCTCAGGGACTCCCGCGAAGCCGACCGACCGAGTGCCTGCCGCAGCAGCTGGGGCGATACGACCGTGCTCGGGCGCTGGCTGTGCCGTCGATACAGGAAGATGCCCGACGTGCCCGTGTTCGATCCGCCAGAAGACTGGAGTGGCGAGTGCCAGGAGGGCGAACGCTTTACGACAGGTGACTGCAACAACAAGGTCGTGGGTGCACGCTGGTTTATCGACGGCGCCGAGGCAACAGGACCGATCGACGAAAATGAAATTCGCTCGGCCCGGGACGTGGACGGGCACGGCACTCACACGGCGACGACAGCCGCCGGTAATCGTACGAGCGCTTCGATCTTCGGCACAACGATCGGCGACGTCGAAGGTATTGCACCTAAAGCACGCGTCGCCGTTTACAAGGCTTGCTGGTTACGACCCGGTAACACACGAGCCAGCTGCAACACTTCTGACCTCGCGAATGCTATCGATGCGGCCGTTGCCGACGGCGTGGACATCATCAACTATTCGGTTGGCAGCACGCTCAGGCAAGTCACGGCACCCGACGACATGGCATTGTTGGCGGCAACCAAGGCCGGCATTCTGGCCGTCGTGTCAGCGGGCAACGAAGGACCCAATCTCGCCACGATCGGCTCGCCCGCAGGAGGCCCCTGGGCGATTACCGTGGCGGCATCGAGCCGCGACGGTGAGTCATCGGTCGAGGCGCTGGAGGTAAGCACGCCACCCTCGATCGCCGGCAAGTACGCCGTCAAGGAAGCGAATTTCACGCCGCCCTTGCAGGACGTCGACCCCATTGAGGGCTCGCTGGTTCTCGTCGACGACGACGATACGTCGCTCCCGGGCGGAGGCAACGGAACAACGTCGGATGGTTGCCAGGCGCTTGTCAATGGCGACGAAGTCACTGGCAACATCGCGCTCCTGGGCCGCTCCGGCTGCGAATTCGACGTGATGGTCGAGAACGCGGCCGACGCGGGCGCCGTTGCCGCTATTGTCTATAACAGCGCCGGCGACCCCATCGTCATGAATGGCACCGAGGGACTTTCGGACATCCCTGCCCTTATGATCGGGCAGGCCGATGGCAACCTGATTCTCGCCGAACTCGATGCGGGCAACGACGTTCAGGTCATACTCAACAAGGGCTTCCTGCTAACCATGGGCGACACGGGCAATATCGTTGCCTCTTTCTCGGCACGCGGTCCCGCGCCGGTCGCCAATATTCTGAAACCGGACGTAACGGCGCCGGGCGTCAATATTCTCGCTGGTTTCACGCCGGATGCCGCCAATGCCAGCAAGGACGAAAATTTCGCCTTCCTGAGCGGCACATCGATGTCCGTGCCACACGTCGCAGGAACGGCGGCATTGCTGCTACAGGAACACCCGCAGTGGCCGCCCGCGGCGGTCAAGTCGGCCCTGATGACGACCGCTCGGCAAGACGTGCTTTCCTCGGCGGGCCTCAGGGACGCCAACCCGTTCGAGTTTGGCGCCGGCCATATAGTGCCCAACAGTGCCGTCGACCCCGGCCTCGTCTTCGACATGACCGCTGATGAATACGATGCTTTTGCCTGCGGCATCGCGTCGCCGGCCGTCACCGCCGAACGCTGCGACGAACTGGCCGCCGCCGGCTTTTCATTCGACGCGGCCGACATTAACCAGCCGGCAATCAGCATTTCCAACCTGATTAACACCCGCACGGTCCAACGACGCGTCACAAACGTGTCGGAGAACGCAGGCGCTTATGTCGCAAATATCGTCACGCCGCAGAATGTCACGGTCTCGGTAGTCCCGAGCAGCCTTTCGCTCGGTCCCGGTGAGTCGGCGACCTTCGACGTGACCACGACTTTTATCACCGGGCCACTCGACCTGTGGCGCTTCGGGTCGCTCACCTGGTCGAGCGAAGACCATGACGTCTATAGCCCTATTGCGATCAAGCCGGCTTCGGTACTCGCCCCGGCACAGATCACGACATCTGGCGGCACTGGCACGTTCAGCTTCCCCGTCGAGTTTGGCTACGCAGGCGCCTACACGCCGGCTGTCCACGGGCTTAGCCTGCCGCTTATCGTTGATGCCTTTGTCGACAACGACCCGACCAAGACCTTTTCATTCCGCGATACCGACGGCGTGACACGAACCAACATCAGCGTTCCGCCCAATCAGCTCTACATTCGATTCTCCCTGTTCGACGCATTGACCGACGGTGACGACGATCTCGACATGTACGTCTACTACTGCGGCACGGACGGTTCATCCTGCCGGAAGATTGGCCAGAGCGGCGGGCCCACCGCCGAAGAAGAGTTCAATGTGCTGCGCCCGGCCGGCGGTATTTACTCGGTATTCGTGCACGGCTTCGAGACGGACGAGGTTGGCGGCGGCCCGGGCTCGAACTATCGCCTGCTCGCGTGGTCAGTCGGTGCTAACGAAGGCAACATGAGCGCCAGTGGGCCAGCGTTCGTTAACCCCGGCACGACGGCGGATGTCACCGTCAATTTCTCGGGACTGCTGTCAGACACGATATACCTGGGCGCAATCTCACACGTAACGCCCGACGGATCGGCCGGGCTCACAATTATCCGGATAGGCAACTAGGCCGCTTAAACCAGTAGTCCGTCGGTTTTCAGTTTGCGCGTGTACCAGAGTTCGGTCAGGCAGACGATGATGACGAAGGCGGGCAGGTAAAGGCCGCTGACGCCCCACACTTCGATGCCGTTTCTCAGCACGAATGAATCAAGATCCTGGATGAGCACTGCAGCGAAGCTGACGATGTAGACAGGAAACGCCCACGCGCGGCGCAGCATCAACAAGGCAGACGCAATGACGCCGGCCGTGACAGCCGTCGCGTAAGCGGCCGTGGCCCAGACGGGCTCTGCATTGAGAAACGCCAGCTTCTCCGCGCTCAGGTTGGCCGCAAGGACTTCTGGCGGCGTCGTCACGACATTGTAGTAGATCATGAGTCCGGCGAAATTGAACACCAGGAAGAAGGTGGACAGGCCCCAGAACACGCCTCCGGGTTTGCCGTTCTGTGTATCGGTCATAGCGATCCCCTGTTCTTTATGATTTCTTGTGGGAGCCGCTAGATATTCCGCTCGCTACCGGCGTTTTGCAAGTGCGGCGCAGGATTTGTAGCGAAAACAGCTCGTGACGTGGTCATTGGCCATCCCGGTGGCCTGCATGTGCGCATAGACGATCGTGCTGCCGACAAACTTGAAGCCGCGCTTTTTGAGATCCTTGCTCAACGCGTCCGATTCGGGTGATGTCGCCGGAACATCGCCGTCTTTGCGGAATCGATTTTGTATCGGCTTGCCACCGACAAAATCCCATATGTATTCGCTGAAGGTGCCGAATTCCTGTTGAACCTCGAGAAAGGCCTTTGCATTGGTCACGGCTGACTCGACCTTGAGCCGATTCCTGACGATCGCCGGATCGAGCAAAATCTTCTCGATGCGAGGCTTTGTAAATCGGGCGACCTTCTGCACGTCAAAATCCGCGAACAGGCGCCGGTAGCCGTCGCGCTTGTTGAGAATCGTCGACCAGCTGAGGCCCGCCTGCGCGCCTTCGAGTATCAGGAATTCAAATTGCGTGCGGTCGTCCCATACCGGAACGCCCCATTCCTTGTCGTGATACTCGATGTAATCGAGGCTCACGCCCTCGGCCCACTTGCAGCGTATGACAGGTTTGTTCATAGCGTTAATCTAGCAGGCCGGTCGCGCGCCGTCAGCGCCTGAAATTTGTCTTCTCATACAAAAAAGCCCGCGCAAGGCGCGGGCTTTGATAAGGCATATTGCCTGGCAGTCTTAAGCGGAGCCTCCACAGGAGCCTTCACCGCATTTGCCTTCGCCCTTCTTGTCTTCACCGCAAGAGCCTTCGCCCTTCTTCTTGTCTTCGCCGCAAGAGCCTTCGCCCTTCTTCTTGTCTTCGCCGCAAGAGCCTTCGCCCTTCTTTTTGTCTTCGCCGCAGGAACCTTCGCCCTTCTTCTTGTCTTCGCCGCAGGAACCTTCGCCCTT
>Ga0265309_10000357_pt1 | contig 17754 bp, 17 predicted proteins | sample Helome_FD_192492 | JGI IMG/M metagenome (GOLD analysis project Ga0265309, IMG submission 192492) | Marine sediment microbial communities from subtidal zone of North Sea - Hel_20160524 (Illumina Assembly) | ecosystem: Environmental > Aquatic > Marine > Subtidal zone > Sediment ...
ATTGACCACAACGCCTTTCTTTAAACCACGCGAGGGCTGGGTACCGATTCCGATGATATCGATATCGCCCTCGACCGTAACTTCGCCAACGATCGCAACCACCTTTGAGGTTCCGATATCGAGCCCTACGATCAGGTTTCCTGATGTCTTTTTAGACATTACCATTACTCCAGATTGATACTATGTCGCTGCCCTGCAGGGCTTCCTTTTTCCAGGCTACTGCGAAACCATTGCTGTAGCGCAAATCCAGGCGCTGGATCTGCTCACGACGGGGCAGAATTTGCTGCATGTAAATGCCGACCAGGCGATCGATCTTGTGATCGATATCCTGTCTTCCCAGTTTGATTTTCAGGCCATTGATCAATTCAATGTCGAGTGCACCGCGGCTATCTACCTGCATTGCCATCAAACGTTCGTCGACACTGTTGAAACGAGCCTGTAGACGATAGAACTGTTGCAACGCCCAGGCCGGGGGATGGTTAGCCGCGTGGACGATCGGCAGGTGGCTGAAAGCCCCTGTATCCGCCTGGTAAACGCTGGCCGAATCGCTCAGCAGGTGTTGCTCGTCCCAGCGAGCCACCGGTTTTTTCTCTGCGATCGTGATCCTCAGCTTGTCCGGCCAAATCCTGCGCACCGAGACCAACTGTGTCCATGAATTGTCATGCAGGGTTTGCTGCAGATGGTGAATATCAAATGAAAAGAATCCCTGGCCAAGATACTGTTGCAGCGTCGATTCAACCTCCTGTTGATCGAGATTTTTAAAGCTTCCGGAAAGCTGAATCGTTCGAATTGGAAGTATTTGTTCTAACTGGCTGAGATAGAAACCGCCAAGGCCTAGCGGCAATAGCAGAAATACCCAGTTGTAAGATTTGCGCCAGCGAAATGATTTTGACGCCGATGCCGGCGTATTGCGTTTCGCCTGTTTACTCTGCTTGCGGACCTTAGCCATCGTGATCGTCTCCTGTCAGCGTTGCTTCGAGGATCTTTACAACCAGTTCAGGCATTTCCAGACCGGCTGCCCTGCCCGCCATCGGAATCAGGCTGTGATCAGTCATTCCCGGTACCGTATTAACCTCTATCACCCAGGGTCGTTGCTGCTGATCCAGCATCAGGTCCACCCTGCCCCAGCCACCGACTCCGGTGGCGAGGATTGTTTCGAGCACTATTTCGTTAATCGCAGCGACGCTGTCATCGTCGAGTCCACTGGGGCAGGTATAAACGGTGTCATCCGCTAAATACTTGGCCTCGTAATCGTAAAATTCTCGTGGCGTTTCCAGCTTGATCAGCGGTAAAACTTCACCACCGATAAATCCGGCGGTATATTCGATACCGTCGATGAATTGCTCGGCGAAAACAGTGCCAAAGCGTCGTGCGGATTCCCAGGCCGGAAACAACTCGTTTTCATGGTGCACCGGGGTCATGCCGATGCTTGACCCTTCCAGCACAGGTTTGACAAACACCGGTAGGCCCAGGTCGCGAAGCAAGCGCTCACAATCGGCTTCATTGCGCAGCTCGATGAAATCTGGAGTAGGAATACCACTACAGCGAATTACCTTTTTTGTCAGCACCTTGTCCATGGTTAACGCGGCTGCAGATACGCCGCTTCCGGTGCTGGGTATACCGAGAAAATCGAGAACTGCTCGAATGGTGCCATCCTCACCACCACGACCATGCAATACGTTAAAAACACGATCAACCTCGAGCTCGGCAAGCTGGTGGAAAGCATGCGCCTCTAAATCAACTGAAATGGCATCGACGCCGGCGGCAAGCAAGGCCTGGTAAACCGCGTTACCACTATTGAGCGAAACCTCGCGCTCTGCAGATTGCCCGCCCATTAGAACTGCCACCCTACCGCATTTTGCGGCTGTATCCGGCGACGGCTTTTGCAGCACAATGCTCACAGGGCTTCCCCCACGATGCGAACTTCGGCTTCGAGACTGACGCCAAATTGCGACGCAATAGTGTCACGAATATGCCCGATCAGTGCCTCGACATCGCTGGCCGTCGTATCGCTGTTGCTGATAATAAAGTTGGCGTGCTTTTCCGAGACGCAGGCGCTACCCAGGCAATATCCCTTTAGGCCCGCGGCCTCGATTAGCTGAGCGGCGTGCTTTCCCTCAGGATTCTTGAAAACCGAGCCACAGGAAGGCAGGCCTATGGGTTGCGTGGCATTGCGCTGCTGCAATAAATGGCGAATGTTGGAAGGTACACCCGGCGCTCGAGCCGCCAGACGAAACCTTGCCGCGGCAAACCATTCCTGTTGCGGCAAGCCGACGTGCCGATAGTCGACTTCAAATTCAGCAGGACTGCGTTCGACCAGGTTTCCTGCTCGATCAATCATCACCACCTGCTCTACCATGGACCAGGTTTCGCCGCCAAACGCGCCCGCGTTCATCGCCAGGGCGCCACCGATGGTACCGGGAATTCCGGCGAAAAAATCAGCGCCATCGAGCCCCTGTTTCTGGCAGAACTTGGCAAGTTTGGCGCAGCTGGTTCCGCTTTCCACATAAAGCAGTCCATCTGGCTGCAGGCGGATTTCTTTCAAAGAATTGAGCGGTGCAATCACCTGCCCACGAAAACCGCCATCGCGCACCAACAGGTTACTGCCAAGACCGATCCAGAGAATATCGATGTCCTGCTCAAGGCCAGCCAGAAAATACTGCAGATCGACCAAATCGACAGGAATATAATAACGATCCGCAGGTCCACCCAGGCGCCAACTGGTGTGCTTTGACATGGGTTCGTCGAACATCAACTTACCTTTGATTGAACGGTTGCTGGCCACGTTCATTTCCCCTTTCCTGCTGGCTGATGCTGTGCCAGAAACTCCGCCGACCAGGCCCCGATACTCCCGGCACCCAGGGTCAGGAAAATATCTTCATCCTGTAAAACCTTGTCGACTACTTCGTCGAGGCCTTCTAGCTCTTCTACAAACACCGGATCGACCTTGCCACGGTTTCGAATCGAACGCGCCAGCGCGCGCGCGTCGGCATCCTTGATATGGGCTTCACCCGCGGGATAGACCTCGAGCAATATCAATTGATCAACGTCGGCCAACACCTGGGTGAAGTCTTCGAACAGATCACGCGTACGGGTAAACCGATGTGGCTGAAATAAAACAGTGAGTTTTTTCTCCGGCCAGGCAGCGCGAATCCCGGCCAGGGTTGCGGCAATTTCATTAGGATGATGCCCATAATCATCAATATGCATAATCCTGCCATTGGCAACTTGCAGGTTTTCGCTAATCTGGCAGCGCCGACCTATTCCGGAGAAGTCGGCCAGTGCCTTGACAATCGCCGCCGGCGAGACTCCCAGCTCCCAGGCAATACTGATTGCAGCGGTGGCGTTGAGCACGTTGTGTTTACCCGTCAGGTTGAGTTCTATATTCAGCACCTCCGGCTCGTCGGGTAGTCTGACGCTAAAGCAGGTCCTGGCACCTTTGGCGACAATATCGGTAATATGGACATCGGCATCTTCGGACTCACCGTAGGTCAGAACAGGGCGCGCAATGTCAGCCATTATTTCGCGCACTACCGGATCATCAAGACACAGCACGGCAAGTCCATAAAACGGCAAGTGATGCAGAAACTCGATAAAAGCCTGCTTGAGTCGCTCGAAGTCACCTTCGTAAGTAGAAAGGTGATCATTATCGATATTGGTAATAATCGACATCATCGGCTGCAGGTAGAGAAACGAGGCATCGCTTTCATCCGCCTCGGCAACCAGGTAGTCGCTCAGACCGAGCCGGGCATGGCTGCCAGAACTGATCAGTTTGCCACCTATCACGTAGGTCGGATCGATATCGCCGCTGGCGAGCACGCTTGCTACCAGGCTGGTGGTGGTGGTTTTTCCATGGGTGCCTGCCACCGCGATACCGCGCCGGAAGCGCATCAACTCGGCCAGCATTTCGGCACGCCTGACCACCGGGATACGCATTTCGCGTGCGGCCTCGATTTCCGGATTGTCTTCATCAATCGCGCTAGAAACCACCACGACATGGGCTTCAGCGACGTTTTCGCTGTTATGCCCGATAGTGATATCGATACCGAGGTCACGCAAATGTCTGACCATCGCGTTGTCGACGATATCCGAGCCACTGATGTGATAATTCAGGTTATGAAACACCTCGGCAATGCCACTCATTCCGGCACCACCGATACCAATGAAATGAATGTTGCGAATACGTCGCATGAAGTGCTTTGAACTCACTGTCACGATATCGCTCCCGCCAGTATCCCCGCAGCCAGGCGATCGGTAGCGTCGGCTTTGAACTGGGCACGGGCATTGATCGCCATCTCCACCAGTGCGAGTCGATTCTGCTGAAAGAACTGCAACTTAAGCGCCAGGTTTTCTGCTCCTAAATCCGCTTCCTCGAGAATTTGCGCGGCTCCGTTTTGTTCCAGGAAAAGCGCGTTGTGGTACTGGTGGTTATCGACCGCATAAGGGAACGGAATCAACAGGGATGCCAAACCGACCGCGGTTAATTCTGCTATGGTGAGGGCTCCGGCCCGACACACTACCAGGTCTGCCCAACTGTAGGCCTGCTGCATATCTTCGATAAAACTGATTATTTCAGCATCGACACCGGCATCGGCATAGTTTTGCTGGCAGCGCTGTAAATGTTTGTCACCAGATTGATGTTTGACCTGCGGACGCTGGTCACGATCGAGGCAGGCAATCGCCTGTGGCAGGATGCGGTTCAATGCGACTGCGCCCAGGCTACCGCCGATGACCAGCAACTGCATTGGCGTGTCGATTCTCGACTGCAAACGTGCACCCGGTTCCTCCAGCTCGGCAAGGCCGGGGCGCACCGGGTTACCGATACACTCGCAGCGCGGAACCGAGCCGGCAACATTCGGAAAAGCGGCGTAGTTACGAGTTGCAAAACGGCTCAGAATCCGATTGGTTAATCCGACAATCGAATTCTGTTCATGCAGGAACAGCGGAATGTCAAGAAACCATGCCACCAAACCACCCGGCCCGGAAACGAATCCACCCATACCCAGCACTGCCTTCGGTCGAATACGGCGCAACAAGCGCAACGCCTGCCAGCAGGCACGTAACAATCGAAATGGTGCCAGAACGATCGTCATCACTCCCTTGCCACGCAATCCCTGCACGTTCAGCCACTCAATCGCGAAATCTGCGGCTGGCACGACCTGCGCCTCGATGCCGGAGCGGGTACCCAGCCAGATAATACTTTCTCCGCGTTGGCGTAGATTTTCAGCGACCGCAAGCGCCGGGAAAACATGACCCCCGGTACCACCCGCCATGACCAGGATCGGTTTTTGCAAACCCTGGTTCATGGGCGGTCCATTGCTCGCCGGCGCAGCTTCTTGCCACTGTCACCAACCCGGCATTCATAGTAGACACGTAACACCAGTCCGACCGCAAACGACATGCTCAGAATGGAGTTACCACCGTAACTGATAAAAGGTAAGGTTAAACCCTTGGTCGGCAAGGCTCCCATATTGACACCGATATTTATCGCCGCCTGCAGCGTGATCAGCAGCCCGACCCCGTAGGCCAGGTAGGCGCCAAATGCCTTATCTTTATGCAACGCCATTTTAGCAATCGAAAAACAACGCAGGGCGAGCAGGGCAAACAAGCTGATCAAAAAGACCTGCCCGACAACGCCGAATTCTTCGGCAAAAATTGCAAACATAAAATCGGTATGCGCCTCGGGCAGGTAAAACAGCTTCTGGATACTGCCGCCGAGACCTGTTCCGAACCAGCCCCCGCTGCCGATGGCGATTAGAGATTGCGTCAATTGAAAACCGCTGTTGAAGGGGTCGGCCCAGGGATCGATAAACGATGTGATACGTGCGAGCCGATAGGGCGAGGAAACCGCCAGCAGACCCATGATACAAAGCGTACCAATGACGAACAGGATGAATTGAAAAAATCGCACCCCCCCGAGAAACATCAATCCGAGTCCGGTCATCAGCAGCACCGCGGCTGCGCCAAAATCGGGCTCCAATACCAGTAAGCCACTGGCCACCGCGAGAATTAGCATCGGCTTGATAAATCCCATGGTATTGGTCTGCACTTCTTCGCTGCGTCGAACCAGGTAACCGCTGAGGTAAATAATGAGAAACAGCTTGGCGACTTCCGAGACCTGGAAGGTAAACACACCAAAATTGAGCCAGCGTGTACTGCCATTAACGGTATGGCCGACTCCGGGAATCAATACGCAGGCAAGCAGGACGATCGAGCCCAGCATCAGAATCATGCCATTTTTCTTCCATACTTCTAGCGGGATTTTGCAGGCAAACCACATCAGCGCGATGCTCAACAAAATTCGCAAGAACTGGCGCTTGGCAAAATAGAATGGATCGTGGTTTTGCTGATCGGCAATACCTATCGATGCCGAAGCCACCATCACCAGGCCGATACTGATCAGCGTCACGTAGAGCAAAATCGTGACACGATCATATTCCGGTGCCAGATCAAACCCGGGTTTTACAACTGCGTTGTTGCTTCTGATTGCCTGACTAGTCATCGCTCAACTCCTTTACACGTTGCATGAAATCGTCGCCGCGAGCTTCAAATTTCGGGTACATGTCAAAACTTGCACAGGCCGGTGCCAACAGCACACAGTCGCCGCTGCTGGCAACCTCGTGAGCACGCTGCACGGCTTCCTGCATGTTGCGAACCCGCTCGATTCGGGTCGCATCCTGCCAGGCGAGTTGCAGTCGGGACGCATCCTCGCCAAGCAATAATGCCAATTTGACTTTTTGTTTTATCGTCTCGGACATGAGCGCCATATCGGCACCCTTCGACTGGCCACCGGCGATCAATATAACCGGGCGTTCGCGTCCCTCGATCGAGGCCTGGGCAGCACCAATATTGGTTGCCTTGGAATCATTGATCCATTCGACGCCATCGATTTCAGCAACCCACTGACCGCGATGGGGAATGCCGGCAAACTCTTCCATTGCGGAAACTATGGCCTTCCTGGATATGCCAACGCTGTGCGCGATCGCCATCGCTGCCAGGCAGTTAGCCCAGTTATGGCGCCCGCTCAGCTTGATATCGTTAACCGCTATCCAGCACTCATCACCATGCGCCAGCCAGTGTCCATTTTTCTCGAGCAACCTGAAATCAGCATCCGAGTCAGAATTCAGGCTAAAACTGATATCCCCGGCGTCGTGGCGCGTTACTTCATCGTCAAGATTGCTGACACAGACACTGGCGTTATCATAAATTCTTAACTTGGTCTGGATATACTCGGCGTATCCCGCGTAACGATCGAGATGGTCTTCACAGAGATTAAGCAGGGCGGCAACCCGGGGTTGCAGCGAAGTTGTCGTTTCGAGTTGATAGCTCGACAGCTCCAGCACGTAGAAATCAGGATTCTGTTCAAGCAAATCCAGCGCAGCGGTACCGATGTTGCCACCGACCGCAACCGTCTTATCGTCGCGCCTGATCATTTCGCCGACCAGGGTCGTAACCGTGCTCTTGCCATTGGATCCGGTGATCGCAATAACAGGTTTATCTACTAAACCCGCGAACAATTCAATATCGCCGATCACGACCTTGCCGAGATCAAGGGCCTGCTGGATTGCGTCCTGCCGAATCGATATACCGGGACTGACCACCAACGCATCGGCCCATCCGATTAAATCGACATCGAGCGGCTGGGCTCTAAATTCAATTTCGCCGAACTCGGCACTGAGTTTACCCAGAAAAGGCGGCAGTTCACGCGTATCCTGCAGCCTGCATCGATACCCATGCGCAAGCAAATAGCGCGCAACCGAGTACCCGGTTACGCCGAGTCCGACTACCAGGTAGTTGATATCTTGCAACGCTGTTTTTTGTTGGTTCACGTTTAACATTACCGGATCTTTAAACTCGCCAGGCCAATCAGCACCAACACCACGGTAATAATCCAGAAACGCACGATAATGCGTGGCTCCGGCCAACCCTTGAGTTCGTAATGATGATGCAATGGCGCCATACGAAATATTCGACGCCCGGTTAATTTGAATGATGCGACTTGCAGCATCACTGAAACCGTCTCCACGACGAAAATGCCGCCCATAATAAAAAGCACGAGTTCCTGGCGCACGATTACCGCCAGTGTGCCCAGCGCGGCCCCTAGCGCGAGCGCGCCGACATCGCCCATGAAGACCTGGGCCGGGTAAGTATTAAACCAGAGGAATCCCAGCCCGGCCCCGACCAGGGCGCCACAAAAAACGACCATTTCCCCAACCCCCGGTACATAGGGAATGCCAAGATAATTGGAAAAGTTAAAGTTCCCCGTGAGGTAGGCAAAAACACCGAGGGCGCCTCCAACCAGCACGGTTGGCAGTATCGCAAGACCATCGAGTCCATCAGTCAGGTTGACCGCGTTACTGCTGCCAACGATCACAAAATAAGCCAGCACCACGTATAACCAGCCCAGATCAATCAGAATATTCTTGATAAAGGGGACGATCAATTGCGTCTCGATGGGAAACTGCGCGGTATGAAACAGCGCTAACGCGGCGCTCAGTCCGATTACCGATTGCCAGAGAATTTTAACTCTTGCCGACAAACCCCTGGAGTTGCCATACGCGATCTTTTTGTAATCATCGATCCAGCCGATTGCACCAAAGCCAATCGTGACAAACAGGATTATCCATACGAAACGCGAAGACAAATCACTCCACAACACGGTGCTGGTTACTATCGCAACCAGGATTAGCGCACCGCCCATGGTAGGCGTACCCGCCTTGGACAGGTGGCTCTCGGGGCCGTCATCACGCACACTCTGTCCTATCCTGGAGTTGCTCAGGTAACTGATCATTGCCGGCCCGACAATCAGGGAAATCACCAGCGCGGTGAGCACACCCAGAATGGTGCGCATCGTCAGGTACTGGAATACATTGAATCCGCTGTGAAACTGCGTGAGGTAGTCCGACAGGCTATACAGCATTGACGTCGCCCCCGTTCATGGACTGACCCAGCATGGCTATCAGTCGCTCCATTCCGGCGGCGCGCGAACCCTTGACCAGCAGGTTCACGCCCTGATGTATTTGCGACAGGATGGTTTCCGCCATTTCGTCAATGCGCTCACTGCAATAGCCACCATTACCAAACTCTTCACTGGCGATGCAGCTCATTTCGCCGACGCCAAAAAGTTTTTCTACGCCATTGCTGCGAGCAATCTGCGCGGCTTGGCGATGCAATGCCTCTGCTGCCGCTCCCAGTTCCCCCATGTCGCCAAGCGCCAACCAGGCAGAACCCTGTAATGAACACAGCACCTTGATACCCGCTTCCAGCGAATCGGGATTCGCATTGTAACTATCGTCTATCAGCCGACTACCGCAGGGACCGGGTAACATTTGCAACCGGCCTTTCACCCCGGAAAATCCAGCCAGGCTATCTACCGACGTAGCAAAATCCCTGCCACAGAGAATCGCCAGCGATACCGCCGCTAGCGCGTTGCGAACATTATGTTCACCGATGACCGCAAGCTCGCACCCACGGGTTTCATTCCGATAAGAAAATACAATTTTCAGGGCTTCTGTTTCAACCGACCAGGTGGCGCTGACATCGGCCTCATTTTGCACGCCGCAACTAAGTCGCGTCTGCGCAGCACAAAGGTCTTGCCAGTACTGGCTGGCTACTTCATCGGCATTAAACAACGCTTTCTGCTGATCGGAGCAATAAGCGTAGAGTTCTCCCTTGGCCTCGACTACGCCCTGCACATCGCCAAACCCTGACAGGTGTGCAGCTGCTACATTATTCACGTAGACGATATCGGGTTCGGCAATTTCGGCAAGATTTGCAATTTCGCCGCGATGGTTAGCACCCATCTCGATAATGGCAAAATCGTTATCCTGTTCAAGTTCAAATAACGTCAGTGGGACACCGATGTCATTATTGAAATTTCCGCGAGTGGCAAGTGTCGAGGCCTGTCTCGATAAAATCTGGTAGAGCATTTCCTTGACGGTGGTTTTACCGTTGCTGCCGGTAAGCGCAACCATGCAGGGATTGCATTGTCGACGCCAGTAATTTGCCAACCGCGCCATCGCCTGCTTGCAATCGGTTACTTCGATCTGTGCAATATCGCACTGCTGTCGTTGTTCGACCAATGCTACAACTGCACCACTCTGGTAGGCCTGGTCAACAAAGCTATGGCCATCGAAATTAATACCCTTAATGGCAACAAACAGTTTCCCGTCACAGGATTTGCGACTGTCGATCGTGACCCCGGAAAAAGTTATATCCGGCAGCCCCTCGGCACCGACCCCGAGGTTTTCAGCCAAAGCCGCTAAAGACATGCTAATCATGACTCACCTGCAGAATTCGGCTAACTACATGACGATCGCTAAACGGACGGCGTTCGTTACCGACTATTTGCTCCTGTTCGTGCCCCTTGCCAGCAATTACCACGAGATCTTCGGCAGCCGCCTGCGACAGGGCATATTCGATAGCCGCCTGGCGATTATGTACAACGCAGGCCTGCCCGGGCCGTTTCATACCGGCCAGAATTTCACTGACGATTTTTTCAGGTGATTCGTTACGCGGGTTATCATCGGTAACAATCACACGGTCGGCGAGTTCTTCCACGGCACGTCCCATGCCACTACGCTTGCCCTGGTCACGATCGCCACCGCATCCAAATACACACCAGAGTAATCCGCCGGTATGTTCTCGACAGGCACCGAGGCAGGCGCGCAAGGCTTGCTCGGTATGGGCAAAATCGATCACCGCTGCAGCGCCAGCAGGCTTGCCAGCGAATTTCTCCATGCGCCCGGGAATCGGCTTTAAGTCTTTAACCGCGAGTTCGAGTTGATTGTGATCGAGACCCAGTGCCACCAGCGTGGCTATACAGGCAAGCGTATTTTCGACATTGAAATGACCCAGTAAAGCAGTGACTGCTGTCACTTCTCCCAACGGGGTCGAAGCATGAATATTCTGTCCGTTTGCACTCAATTCGCTGGCAATTAACCTTATCTCGGCTTCGCACTCGCCCTCGGATGCGACCGAGTACCGTAGCAATGATTTTTGTTCAACCGACTCGCTTATCTGCTGTCCGAAACTATCGTCAATATTGACCACGCGCCCGGAGAGCTGGAAGTCATGAAACAGTCGCGCCTTGGCAGCCGCGTACCTGCCCTGGTCACCGTGATAATCGAGATGATCTCTTCCCAGGTTGGTCAGCACGGCTATATCAAAATCGCATCCGTTGACGCGGTACTGCTCCAGTGCGTGCGACGACACTTCCATGACCACGTATTCGCAGCGTTGCAACTGGAACTGGTGCAAGCGTGACTGCAGGCTTACTGCGTCTGGTGTGGTCAATGAGTCTGGCGTCAGGCTATTTCCTATGCCGTAACCGAGAGTACCAATACTGGCGCATGACTTACCGATTCGGGTCAAGGCCTGGGTAACGAGATGGGTGACACTTGACTTTCCATCGGTGCCGGTAATTCCAATGATAGTCATTGCCTGTCCCGGGTCACCGAAGAAACGGCTAACGATATGGCCGTTGGCACGTTCCAGCTGATCAACGCCAATCCAGTGGGTTTCGACCTGCTTGCTCAATAGCGGAATTCGTTGCAGGCTGTAATCGTCTGATGCGTCATAAATCACCGCCACTGCACCCGCCTTAACCGCATCTATGGCGTAATCTATTCCATTGGACTTGATACCCGGCAAGGCAATGAATGCTGAATTCACAGTTACATTGGCGCTGTTGCTGACGATATCGCTAATCTGGATCGACGGCACAGTATCCTGAAGTGCAAAACCTGATAACAGTTCCGACAATGCCATTCCCGGAATATTGGTATTTGCCATCATGCCCCCTGTCCCTTGCTGCGTGCCAGCGTCGGCAAATCGTCGGGTGGAATATCGAGAATACGCAGGGCATTTGACATCACTTCCTGGAATACAGGAGCTGCAACCAGGCCACCGTAATATCCGTTTTGCGTAGGCTCGTCGATCATGATCGCCATCACCAGGCGCGGATTGCTGGCTGGCGCGATACCCGCAAACACGGCAACATAATCGTCTTCCTGGTAGCCACCGGCTATGCTTTTCTTGGCGGTCCCGGTCTTGCCAGCAATCTGGTAACCGTCGACCGCGGCCGCCTGCGCAGTGCCTTTGGGTCCGACCACCTCGGTCAGCATCTTCATCATTTGCTGCGCGGTCGAGGCTTTCATGACATGTCGCGAGATCTCATTCATCGGCCTGCGAACCGGTTCCTTTCGAATCAGGCTGAGATCGACCAATCGTCCCCGGTTCGCAATCACCGCATAGGCGCGCGCGAGCTGGGTGATCGATAACGACATTCCGTATCCGAATCCCATGGTAGCGTGATCCAGCGACTGCCACTGGCTGTAGTGACGGAAATATCCGGACGATTCTCCCGGAAAAGACACACCGGATAACTCGCCAAACCCGTAAGATTTAAAACTCTCCCATAGCTGCTTTTTTTCCAACGACATGGCAATACGCGATGCGCCAACGTTACTCGATTTGCTCAGGATTTCGGAGAGGTCGAGTACGCCGTAGTTGCGAATATCTTTAACCGGATGTCCGCTGACCATCATGTAGCCTGGCGAGGTATCAATATTGCTGCCACGATGGTAATGACCGCGATCAATCGCAGCCGCCAGGGTAAAGGGTTTAATCGCGGAACCTGGTTCAAACACATCGGTGAGAGCCCGGTTACGCAGTTTCTGGGTTGCCGTCGTCCTGCGTCGATTCGGGTTATAAGACGGCTGGTTTACGATTGCCAGAATTTCGCCGTTGCGAGCGTCCAGCAATACTGCTGAACCTGCCTTGGCGGCGTGATACTGGATCGCTCGCGCGAGGCTACGATAAGCGATGTACTGCAAGCGCATATCGATACTGGTATAGATATCGTTGCCCGATTCGGCCGGCTTGACCTGCGCCAGTTCCTCAACAACTTCGCCACGACGGTTGCGGATTACGCGACGCACACCCGGCTCGGCACGCAACCAGTCCTGGTAGGCCAGTTCAAGTCCTTCCTGGCCCTTGTCATCGATATCGGTAAATCCCACGAGGTGCGATACCACCTCTCCGACAGGATAGTAGCGATGATACTCGCGCTGCAGGTACACGCCTTCTATTTCCGCTGCGAGAGCGCGCGCAAAATCTGGCTCAAGCTGACGCTTCAGGTAAACAAACTCACGACCCGCGCGTTGCTTTAGCATGGATACCGTATCGCGGTAATCGAGTTTCAGCTTACCCGTTACCTTTTTCAGGGCTGCGAGGTTTCCGAGAATTTCATCCGGATTGACCCAAACCGAATCGACCGGTGTACTAATTGCCAAAGGTGTACCAAAACGATCCAGGATAGCGCCTCGATAGGCCGGGGTTTCGATGGTACGGATTTGTCGCTGCACTCCCTGGTCGGTCAAAAAGTCCTGCTCAACGACCTGTAGATACAAAGCCCGTGTGACCAAACCGACGAGCAATGAAATCAATACCAGCAATACAAAGCTATGCCGCATACCCAGGAAAACCGCCCTGCCGTCACCCTTGTTAACGCGGTCGCTACGTTTCATTGCAAACGCACCAGTTCGACGTTTTCGGGTAAGCGCATTTTCAAGTCTTTGCGCGCCCTGGATTCAACATTGCTATGCGTCGCCAGGGTCGTGTTTTGCAACTGCAAACGCCCCCACTCGATAACCTGTTGGTCCTGTTGTTTCTGGATGTTACGTAAATCGGCGAATAGAACGCGGCTTTGATGCTTCACGTATACCACGGTCAGTGCACTGCCGAGAACCAGTGTTAGCAGCAGCGAAAACCAGGCTCTGTTCATCAGGCCGCTCGCTCTGCGATGCGCAGTACCGCACTACGGGCACGTGGATTTAAGGCCAGCTCCCCGGCTCCTGCCTTGATGCCTTTGGTCTTCAACTTGAGACGGATGTTGGATGGAATTTCGCTATCGCGCAGTGGCAGGCCGCGGGGGATTTTGCTGCGAGTACTCTGAGATTTAAAAAATCGTTTTACCAGGCGATCTTCGAGTGAGTGGAAACTGATAATCAACAGGCGCCCACCGATTTTCAATACATCCAGAACCGATTCAAGCAGGCGCTGGATCTGTTCGAGCTCCTGGTTGATATGAATCCTGACAGCCTGGAAGCTGCGGGTTGCCGGGTGCCGATTATTTTTGGGGCGCGGCACTATTTCGCTGATTATCGCGGCCAGGGTTGCGGTATCCTCGATTTTGCGGGACTGGCGCACTTCGACAATCTTTTTTGCGATCCTGCGTGAATGACGTTCCTCGCCGTATTCCCACAACACCCTCGCGATCTCCGCTTCATCAGCCTGCGCGAGCCAATCTGCCGCCGACTCGCCCTGTCCGGGATTCATACGCATATCGAGGGGTCCATTATGCTGAAAACTAAAACCGCGCCCGGCATCGTCGAGTTGAGGTGAGGAAACACCAAGGTCGAGCAGGATCCCGTCGATTTGCTCCAGCAGATCGAGTTCATCAATCCGGCTACGCATGTTGGCGTAGTCATCGTGGATTATGGTAACCCGGCAGTCGGAGCCAATTGTCTCATGGGCATCTGCAATTGCCTGCGGGTCCCGATCCATAACAATCAGGCGGCCGTGCTCGCCAAGCTCAGCCAGGATCGAATGCGCATGCCCGCCTCGACCATAGGTACCGTCGACATAACGACCATCCGGCTTGATTTCGATTGCTGCCATGACCTCGGCGTGCAGCACCGGTGCATGGTGCTGATTCACAACGTCAATTCCGCGAGCGCCGCCGGCATATCATCGCCGGTACCATCGCCCAACCAGGACTCCATACGCTCGGCCCAGAGTGCTTCATCCCAAAGCTCGAACTTCTTGCCCTGCCCGATGAGCACCACCTTTTTGCCGAGCTGGGCGTATTCTCGCAACGGGTTGGACAGCAGCATTCGACCACTGGTATCAACCTCGACCTCGGTAGCATGACCGATCAACAAACGCTGAATACGACGGGTGGTGGGATTGAAGCTTGGCAGGGCTTCGATTTTTTCTTCGATCAATTCCCATTCGGGAAGCGGGTAAATCAACAGGCAGGGTTGATCGGTATCAATAGTAACGATCAGCTGGCTTTGACAGATTTCGAGCAGCCGTTCGCGGTAACGCGCGGGTAGAACAATTCTGCCCTTCGCATCCAAAGATAAATTGGAAACCCCTCGAAATTTATGCACGCTTAACCCGTTGTTATGACACTTTGTGCCACTTTTTCCCACTTAGGGACACAATATGGCTTATTTTGACCACAAGTCAAGTAAATTTGGGCTTCAAATACTGGTTTTTTCTCAATGGCGTCAATAACTTAGCCTATTAACTTAAAGCTCAGGAAATAATAAGCAGCCAAAACCGATACTTAGATCTAATAGTTAAAGTGAAATATTAAGTTAGGGCGGATTTTGTGCAGTTTTGCACAATTTTCAGGGTTTCAAAACAAAGGGGCGCAATGGGATGCGCCCCCTCAAAGTTGATAGTCAGCCTGTAAGCCGGGTTCTGTCGAGGATAATCATTCATCTGGACTGAAAGTCGCCTCTCAGCCTCAAGCAACCAACCCGAAAACGACGCGGGCCGCGCCATTGTTTTCCTATTTGGTCTTGCTCCGAGTGGGGTTTACCTTGCCACTTCTGTTACCAGAAGCGCGGTGCGCTCTTACCGCACCCTTTCACCCTTACCAGCCGTAGCTGGCGGTTTGCTTTCTGTTGCACTGGCCGTGAGCTTACGCCCCCCAGACGTTATCTGGCACTCTGCCCTGTGGAGCCCGGACTTTCCTCCAGCTCGTAACACGAACCAGCGATTATCCAGCTGACTTGGCGACAATTTTACCATGCTAACAACAGGACGCCACCCGCATGACACTCAAAAAAACAGGTATTGCGTTGTTGCGACAGGTCAGACCACCGCGAAAACCCGCTACCGGGATGAACAAAAATCCGATTAGGGATACATTGTCAGGGGTTCTATTCCAGGCGATAGTGCACCGAAGTTCACTTGCTCCACTGGTCGCGGTGCATACTGAGCTGTTTTAGTAAGGTAAACTTTTCCTCCTTGGCTAAAAATGGCCGGATCGCATTTAACAACTCCTGCCGTTCACTGGATTGAAACCAGCGGTTCCAGGCCGCTTCGTCAGTCCATCGCGTTATCACCACGTATCGATTGGGACGATGTATTTCAACCGATGACTCTCCCGATACATATCCCTCGGCATTGGCCATTACACCCAGCAGGTTTGCAATCGCAGCTTCGTAAAATTCCTCGAGACCTTCCGCTATTTCGCGTTCGATGATTACCCTGATCATTAATATTCACCTGATTTATGACCGCTTTCCGGCCGCTGACATGTGTTAAAACAGATCAGCAGGATATACAATCGCGCCTATAACACAATAATTTCTCGGAGGAATCCAGATGGCCTGGCAACAAAAGATTTTGCGCGTAAACCTGGGCAAAGGCAGCTGCGACTTTGAACCCCTGAATATGGACTGGGCTAATGCCTATCTGGGTTCACGAGGACTCGGCAGCAAGTATCTTTACGAAGAGATGGATCCGGCGGTAGATGCCTTGTCGACGGAGAATAAAATCATCTTTGCCACCGGCCCGTTGACCGGAACCATGGCCTCGACCAGCGGCCGCTACACGGTAGTCACCAAGGGCGCGCTAACCGGCGCCATTGCCTGCTCCAACTCGGGCGGCAAATTCGGCGGGGAGCTGAAAAACGCGGGTTACGATATGCTAATCATCGAAGGTAAATCCGACAAACCGGTCTACCTGCATATCGAAGACGACAAGGTCGAAATCTGCGATGCCGGCGACATCTGGGGCAAAACCGTATGGGAGACCGAGGATATCCTCGCGGCGAAGTACAGCGATCCGCTGATGCGTTTTGCCGGCATCGGACAGGCCGGGGAAACCCTGTGCCGCTACGCCTGCGTGGTCAATGACAAGCATCGCGCCGCGGGGCGCTCCGGTGTGGGCGCGGTAATGGGCTCCAAGAACCTCAAAACCATCGCGGTGCGCGGCACCGTCGGTACCCCCGCGACCAGTAAAGAGGTTTACCAGAAAATCAACGAAATCAATGCGCGCTTGAACGACCGCGAAGGCATGGCGCGTGACGGCACGCTGGCGATGATGGATGTGACCAATGGCTTCGGCAGCCTGCCGACGCGCAACAATCGCAGCGTGCGCTTCGAGGGCGCCAACAAACTCAATCCCGAGGCCATGCATACACCTAATCCCAACGGCCACACCAATATCGTTACCAACGGCGCCTGCTTCGGCTGCACCATCGGCTGCGGGCGCATCTGTAAAATAGATCCGACACATTTTTCGGTCAAGGACCGCCCCGAGTACCAGGGCGCCTCCGGTGGTCTGGAGTACGAAACCGCCTATGCGCTTGGCTCCGCCTGCGGCGTAGACGATATCGACGCGGCAACTTTCGCTGGCTTTATCTGTAATGAATACGGCATGGATCCGATCTCGCTCGGTGGCTCCATTGCCGCCGCAATGGAGCTGTTCGACATCGGCGCTATCGATGAAAACACCACCGGCGGTATCAAGCTCGAATTCGGCAATGCCGAAGCTCTGTGCCAGATTTCGGAGCTCGCCGGCAAGGGCGAAGGATTTGGCGCCGACATCGCGATGGGCTCGAAACGCCTGTGCGAGAAATACGGCCATCCGGATTTGTCGATGACGGTCAAGGGCCAGGAATTTGCTGCCTACGACGGCCGCTCCATGCAGGGCATGGGATTGGCTTATGCA
>Ga0265309_10000358_pt1 | contig 17739 bp, 22 predicted proteins | sample Helome_FD_192492 | JGI IMG/M metagenome (GOLD analysis project Ga0265309, IMG submission 192492) | Marine sediment microbial communities from subtidal zone of North Sea - Hel_20160524 (Illumina Assembly) | ecosystem: Environmental > Aquatic > Marine > Subtidal zone > Sediment ...
CCCTGGGCCTAGGGCAAGCCTGCCTGTTGCAGATCAGGCTGTCAGGTTTTCATAAAACCGGCCTTCCTCACAGCGGCCCTCGCGGGCCGCTTGTTTATGCCACACCGCTGCTGCACGTCACACCGGTACCGCCGAGACCACAATAACCGCGGGGATTCTTCGCCAGGTACTGCTGATGGTAGTCCTCGGCATAATAGAAGTCAGGCGCATCGATCACTTCAGTGGTGATTGCAGCGTAGCCGTGGTCCGCCAGCGCCTGCCGGTAGTCCTTCAGCGAAGCCAGGGCGGCAGCACGTTGCTCCTCGTCGAAGACATAGATACCGGATCGATACTGGGTACCCCGGTCATTACCCTGGCGCATGCCCTGCGTCGGATCATGCGACTCCCAGAAGACAGCCAACAGCTGCGGGTAGCCAATCACTGAGGGATCGAACACCACCCGCACGACCTCGTTATGCCCGGTCATACCGGTGCAGACCTCTTCGTAGGTCGGGTTAGGCGTGAGGCCGCCGGCATACCCCACGGCCGTGGTATAGACACCCGCGAGCTCCCAGAACTTCCGTTCCGCCCCCCAGAAGCAGCCCATGCCGAACATGGCCTGCTCGAATCCGTCAGGAAACGGCGCTACGAGCGGGTGCCCGTTGACGAAGTGCTTTGCCGGTACGGGCATCTTCCCGGCACGCCCCGGCAGGGCCTCATGCGGGCCCGGCATGGTGGTCATTCCGGCCATGTAATCGCTCCTGTGCAATCTGTATTTAAGGCAAATCATAGCACCGGGAGTTCCGGTCAGTGCGGCACAAGCTGTATAATTATTGTATGCGTAGACAGAAACAACCCTATGTGGGCATCGACAAGGATACCGACGGCGGCATGACTGTAGCCGGGCGCATCATCCGCGATGCCTGGGCCTTTGGCATCATCCCCGAGAGCGAGACTTGTGCCGGCTGGAACACGCAGCGGTTCGAGGATCTGTGGACCAAAACCCTTGAGGAATGGGAGAAGTACGGTCACCAGGTCAATCAGCTACCGGACGACATCCGCGAGCGTTATCTGCGTATCCAGCGCGAGGCCTTTGACAATGCGCGCCAGGCAGGCTGGGATGCCAGTCTGAAGGATGACGACTGATCTGCCGGGTGATACCGCCGCTTGAAGGCGCGCGACCTGACAAGACCGCATACCCGATCATGACCACACTACCCGAGATCCACGTCGCCGTGGGTGTCATCACCCGTCCCGACGGCAGCGTACTGCTGGCCGAACGGCCGACCGGCAAGGCCATGGCGGGTTACTGGGAATTTCCCGGCGGCAAGGTCGAGCCCGGCGAGTCACCCCGGGACGCGCTGGCGCGCGAACTGCACGAGGAACTGTCCATCGACATCGGTAATGCACAGCCGTGGCTCACGCGTACCTTTCATTACCCGCATGCGACCGCTCACCTGCAGCTGTTTCGTGTCACCGAATGGGAGGGCGAGCCGCACGGGCGCGAGGACCAGCAACTGAGCTGGCAGGATCCGCACTACATCGGTGTCGAGCCGCTGCTACCCGCAAATCATGACATCATGAATGCCCTGCGTCTGCCACCGGTATACGCCATCACGCAGGCAGGCAAGCTCGGCGTCGATGTCTTCATGGAGCGCCTGAAGGCTGCGTTGCTGGGCGGTATACGCCTGGTGCAGGTACGCGAGAAGGACATGGATGCGGCGAGCCTGCGGCGGTTTGCAGAAGATGTCATTGCCCTGTGCCACGCGCATGATGCACGGGTGCTGGTGAACGGCGATAGCGGGCTTGCACGTGACACGGGCGCGGATGGCGTGCATCTGCAGACCGCCCGGTTCACAGCCCGCGATACCCCGCCCGTGACGGACATGCCGTGGGCGGCCTCCTGCCATAACCGCGAGGAACTGCTGCAGGCGGTCCGACTGGGCGCGGATTTTGCCGTGCTCTCGCCGGTCCTGCCGACGCCGTCTCACCCGGGTGCGCCGGTACTGGGCTGGGAGGGTTTTGCCGCGGCCTGCAGAGAGCTGCCGATGCCGGTATATGCCCTGGGCGGTATGCAGACCGGCCTGCTGGACACCGCAATGGCCCACAATGCACACGGGATCGCCATGCTGAGTGGCATCTGGGATCCGGGGTCAGAGCAGAATTCTTCCTGATATTCCCGTACTGCGAGAATCCGGAAACCACTCCGGATTTTAATATGGAATATAAGGAAAAATTGTGCGCTGACCCCTATACATTTTGCTGCTCTGACCCCTGTGCATCTTTCTTTTCGCCTTCCATGTCTGCATTGGCCGTACCGGCCGGACCGAACACGGCAAGCTGCAGGGCATTGGCCCTGGTATCCTGGAAGTGCTTGGACGGAATGTATTCCAGCAGGCCGAGGTTTTCCATGCGCTTGCGCGGCTGTTCACCGGCGCCGGCCACGTACACGGCCTTGCCCGCCCGCGCCATGTCGAGGATGGCCTGTTCCAGCGCCAGGGCGGACGATACGCCAAGATGCTTCATTTCGGTCATGTCGATGACGAGCGCCTCGCGCCCCTCGACCTCCGAGTTCTTGCGGCTGATGGCGCGCGAGGCGCCGAAGATGATCGATCCGCGCATGTACAGCAGCAGCACCTTGTTGCCGGCCTCCTGGAGCATGTCTTTCTCGTAGGGCGTCAACTCGATATCGGGACTGTCAGGATCGGTCACCGCCTTCACATCGGCCGCCTGCAGCTCCGACAGGCGCATGACCGTCATCACGTTGGCGACGAACAGGCCGATACCGACGGCGACGATGAGATCGACGAACACGGTGAGCAGGATAACGCCGTAGGTGATCACGCTGCCCTTGGGCGAGATCCGGTGCGCCCGTTTCAAAAAGCCCCAGTCGATGATGTTGATGCCGACCTTCAGTGCGATACCCGCCAGCACGGCGAGCGGGATGACGGCTGTCAGACCCGCGGCCCACAGTACGACCACGATGAGTATCGCCACCCTGACCAGCCCGGCCAGGGCACTGCGGGCACCGGCCTGGATAGCCACCACCGTGCCCATGGTCGCACCCGCGCCCGGCAGGCCACCGAACAGGCCCGACATGACGTTACCGATACCCTGCCCGACCAGTTCCTTGTCCGAATTGTGTTCCTGCCGCGTCAGGCTGTCGGCCACCACCGAGGTCAGCAGCGCATCGATACAGCCGAGCACGCCGAGCACGATCGCGTCGACAAAAATGATCTGCCACTGCCCGATACTGAAAACGGGCAGCCTGAACTCCGGCAGCCCGGTCGGTATTTCGCCAATCCGGCGCACACCGTCAAGATCGAGCAGCACCAGGGAAGCCAGGGTGACGACGACCAGTGCAGCCAGCTGCGCCGGAACGTAACGGCTCAGCCTGGCAGGCATCAGGAACAGGATGGCAAGCGTGGCACCGGCCAGCAGGGTTTCCTGCGGCTGAATGCCGGCCACCAGTGCAGGCAGATTTTGCAGAACGCCGATAACCCCGCCGGCCGGCACGGGCTCGCCCAGCGAGGGTGCAAGCTGCAGAATGATCAGGATGATGCCGATGCCGGACATGAAACCCGACACGACGGTGTACGGCATCAGCGTGACGTACTTGCCGAGACGCAAGACGCCCAGCAGGATCTGGAACAGTCCGGCGAGGATAACGACGGTAAAGGCCATCGCCATGCCATTGGCCGGGTCGGAAGCGATCAGCTTGGTGATGACGGCCGTGAATACGACCGTCATCGGACCCGTCGGCTCGGACATCAAACAGGGCGAGCCGCCGAACAGCGCGGCAAACAGACCGACCATTATCGCACCGTAGAGCCCGGCCTCCGCGCCGGCACCCGAGGCAACACCAAAGGCCAGCGCCATCGGCAAGGCAATCACTGCCGCTGCGATGCCACCGAAAACATCGCCGCGAATGTTGCGCAGGTTTATTTCGTTGAACACTTGCATGTTATTGGCAGCAGCCGCCTGTACACACGGTCCGGCCAGTCCTCACCTTGCCTTTTTACGGGCTTTCTTTCTTGGGGATGATTTTTTCTTCCTGCCTGCGGCGGACTTCTTCGATGCGCTCACGTACTGCTTCATGCCCGGCCACAGCGCCTCCAGACGTTCGTGGATCATGTCCTCGCTGGCGATGGCAAAGTCCAGGAAGGTACGCGCCACCAGCGACAGCTCCTTGCCCCTGGGATAGACAATGAACCACTGACGCATGATCGGGAAGTCCTTGACATTGATGATGGCGACGGGGCCCTCGGTACCCTCCATTAGCAGGGTGTGCAGCGACAGCACCGACAGACCCAGACCGCCCACCACGGCATGCTTGATGGCCTCGTTACTGCCCAGCTCCATGCGTACCCGCGGACGGCAGCCATGCGCTTTGAACAGGCGCAGCGTGGCGTCGCGGGTACCGGAGCCGGGTTCACGCATGATGAACGGCTCCCGGCTGACCTCCTCGAGCGAGACGTTTTTCCTGCCGACCAGCGGATGCTCGCGCGGCGCGATCACCACCAGCGGGTTCGGTGCGAAGGGGAACACCTCGATATCCAGATCCTCGTCGGGCAAACCGGTGATGTAGAGGTTATCCTCGTTGGCATGCAGGCGCTCGATGATGCGGTCGCGGTTGGTTACCTTCAGCGACAGTTCGATACCGGGATAGAGCCGGCTGAACTGTCCCAGCATCTCCGGCGCCAGGTACTTGGCCGTTGTGATCACCCCGATGCGCAGGTGGCCCCGCTTCAGTCCCTTCAGGTCGGCAACCTTCATTTCCAGATTGGCCAGCGACTCGAACACCTGCCGACAGGCTGAATACAGCTCCATGCCGGCCTCGGTCGGCGTGATATTGCGACCGACATGTTCGAACAGCTCCATACCCATGGCATCCGCAAGTTTCTTGGTCTGCATGGAAACGGTCGGCTGGGTCAGAAACAGCTCTTCGGCCGCCCGCGTGAAGCTGCCCAGCCGGACAATCGCCTCGAATACCTGTAATTGCCGCAGCGTGGCATGCCGGATCAGGTAGTCCGGCATGGTCATGGGCGGCGTGTAGCTGGCGTCATCCGGGACAGACATGGAATCACCCTGTCAGCGAGTTGCTTTGATCCGGTGCGTGGGGTTCCCGGGCTTTGCCGGCTCTGCCGGCTATGCCGGCTCCGCCTAAAAAAGTCTCAGGCCATCACCAGGCCGGGGACACGCACCGTCGTTACATATACAATTATATATGACTTCCAGTTGATGTATAGGTTTTAGATGATCTTTATCGAGCGCTCAGTCGGGCCAGATCCGGCCATCGCTCTGGTAGGGATCGTCGCTGGCCTGCCAGGTGACAGCCGTCATGGCGGCAGCGGTAGACTGGCGCTGTTGCGGCGCGGCCGGTTTGGCCGGCGCCCGTCGGGCAGGTGCTTTTTTCCTGGCTGTCGTGGCACGGCTGGCGCCTGCCGGTTTGCTGGCAGCGCCTGTCTTGCTCTTGCGCATGGAATCAACCAGCTTCTGCCTGGTCTTGTCTGCAGTCGCCATTTATGCGGTTACCTCCTGAATGAGTTGTTCAAGTTCTTCAGCCGCCGCGGCGCCGCGGGCGCCCATTTCGAACACGGTTTTGCCTTCCAGTGCGCTGTTGCGGTAGACCGCGCGGCGGCGCAGTGCCGTTTTGGCGACCGGCAGGGAAATCTCCGTGAGCGCCTCGCGCACCACGCGGGACAGCGTCGTGCGTACCTCCAGCTGGTTTATGACCAGCATGGACTTGAGTTCGGGATTGACGACACGGGCATTGCTGATGGCGTTCTCGATGTGCACGGTTGCCCAAAGATCAACCGGTGACGGTTGCACCGGGATCAGCGCCAGATCGGCGGCCTTGAGGACTTCGATCGTCTGCGGTGCCTGCACCGAAGGCGGACAATCAACAATCAGGTATCCAAATGATTCGGCCAGCTCGCGCACCAGCCCCTGAAGTGCTGCCGTGGAGGCAAACACTGAAACCGAGTCGCTCATCTCAGCGACATCATGCCACTGCAATGACGAGCCCTGCGGGTCGGCATCAATGATGGCGACGCGACCCTGCTGGGACAGTCCGGCGGCCAGGTTGACGCAGAGCGTGGTCTTCCCGGCGCCACCCTTGTTGCCGACTACGGCAATGACGGGCATACGGGGCTACACTCAGTGCGCGGTTTCACTGGCCAGCTGATCGAGGGCGTGGGCAAATTGATGCTGCTCATCGCCCAGCGCCTCGTCGCCCTCTTCCACGTGAATCGTGATGTTCACGTAGTCGCGACCAAAACCCATGTCAGGGTACAGGCCTTCCAGTTCTGACAACTCGGCAGCCCGATCCAGGAAGTCCCGCAAGGTACTGTAGTCGCTGAACTCGTAGCGCCGCTCGAGGCGTACGGGCCGGGCGCGTTCCTGCCACTCATGATTCATCACCAATCTCCGCAATAGCTGACTGGACTATTCAACACTGATTACCCGTCTATTGCAATTGCTGCAGCCAATCCTTCAGGGTTACGGCATGCGCCTGTTCTTCTGCCAGCAAACCTTCGAAAAACAAACGGTTATCCTGATCGCCGATGCGCACACAGTGATTGGTCGCCTCCGCATAGAGCTTCACCAGCTCTTCCTCGAAGGCGTAATCATGTTCCAGCAGTGTTCGCAGGTCGCTGCCCAGAGTGACCGGACGCAATTGCGACGCATTCGGCGCCACGCCCAGGGCCAGCATCCGGCTGATGATGCGTTCGGCATGTTCCAGCTCCTCGCTGGCTTCAGCGCTCAGCTTCCCGGCCACCTCGGCCAGCCCCCAGGTATTCACCAGTCTTGCCTGGGTGGTGTAGAGCTGTACCGCGGAGAGCTCGAGGCTCAGACCGCGGCCGAGGTAGCCGAGAACACGCTGATCAGCATTGGCAATTGACATGACGACAGATCAGTCAGTCGTTAAGCAACCAGGGATATCAGCTGCGCGCCGGACGATTGCCACCCGACTCGCTCAGCATGGGCTCGACCTCGGCATGCGGGCGGGCAATGATGTGCGCGGCAACCAGACCGTCACCTACGCGCTCACAGGCATCCGCACCGGCACGCACGGCGGCGTTGACAGCACCGGTTTCACCTCGCACCAGCACGGTGACGTAACCGCCACCGACGAAGTCACGCCCGATCAGGTGAACCTCGGCGGCCTTGGTCATGGCATCCGCCGCCTCGATGGCGGGCACCAGCCCGCGCGTCTCAATCATACCCAGGGCAATGCCAAAGTTATCGTTGGCCATGGTCGATCTCTCCTATTTAATCTGTGTTGGTAAAAAAAACTCTACCATCAGGCCGCAGCAGCGCTGGCCACATTACCGCCAGTCGGCAGGACCGGCTCGACCTCGCGGTGCGGACGGGCAATGATGTGGGCGGCAACCAGGCCGTCACCAACACGCTCACAGGCGTCGGCACCGGCACGAACCGCTGCGTTAACGGCGCCGGTCTCACCACGGACCAGTACGGTCACGTAACCACCACCGACAAACTCACGACCGATCAGGCGAACTTCTGCAGCCTTGGTCATGGCATCAGCTGCTTCGATTGCCGGAACCAGTCCGCGGGTTTCGATCATACCCAGTGCAATGCCGTAATTGTCATTTGCCATTTTACTATCTCCTAGATTGTTGACTTGATTAACTTACTCTAAAAAAACATCTACAACGTCTAACCCGTTGCTACTGTATTACCAGTCGGCTGATCATTCTCAGCCTCCCAGAAATCGATAATGCCGCCGATCGTCAGGTCGGTCAGGACCTCGAAATTCCCCGTGGCATGGCGCGCAGCGGAACCACTCATGGTAAACACCCAGTTGCCCGGACGTACGCCAACCGGGTCGACCGCAACCTGCGGTTTGCCGTACCGGTCACGCAGCACCCGCAGGCTCATATGCTGCAAACCGGGTGAACGGTTCGTGCAAACCAGCGTATCTTCCGCCCGCATGATCTCCATTACTGCTCTGCCTCTTCCGGCACCCAGTTGTCGATGATGCCGACAATGGTGAAATCACTCGGATATTTCGGGCTGCCGGCGGCTTCGCGCGCGGCGGAACTGCCGACGCAGATCACCCAATCGCCCGGCTTGGCGCCGACCACGTCGACGGCCACCATTTGCGCACTGCCGTCGCGCACGACCTTCATGTGCTTGTGCTCCAGCCCCGGAATGCGGTTGGTTGCGACCAGCGGCTTTTCTACCTGACAGATCTTCATCAATGCGCTCCCGCGGCTGCCGTTGTCTTCACGGAACAATCCAGTATCTCGATTTGGCCAGCCGCGCTGATATCACGCACCACCTGCAGGGTATGCAGCAGACCGCGATCACTCAGTTCCCGATAGCGGGTGTGCAGCGCATCCGAAACACGCCTGCAATGCTGCTCTGCGCGCTCCCGTGCGCCCGGCACATTGCCGTGATAGTCAAAGCGGACCACGATCGGTACCGGCAGACCGTGTGAAACGTTCAATCCGGTAAAAATCTTGATGCCGACATCCAGGTCCGCCGCCGCTTCCTCGACCGTATTCATGTAGGCGAAGAACGTCAGGTTACGCAGCTGAACTTCCTCGAAACCGATTCCGGCGCCGATAAAACGTTCGGCGTGGCCGATATCGCTGTAATGACCACCATAGTAATTACGCACATAATCAACCTGAGAAAGGTTATTGGTCAGCAGGTAAGCAATGAACCGCGCCATCCCGTCACCCAGGAACTCGCCACCCTGCTCACGGATATGCCCGATCAACCACTGCCCGGCCGCACCGGCGTTCATGTGTAATGTATTTTCATAAACGACCTGGCTGTCGATATATTTTTCCAGGTCAATTCCACCATCTGCAGCCGGCATATGAATGCGGATGGCATCGGTATCCGTGTCCATGCCAATCAGCAAACAGTCAATCGACGCGCCACAGCAGTGCATGTTCTCAACTGCCTGCCGAAATCCGATCAAACGCTCGAGACCGCCCTGTGCCGCTTTTTGTGTATCCGAACCATGTGCCGCACAACCCTCATGTTCCGGGTCGACAGAGCTGTGGTGGTAGACAACAGCTTTCAGATAGCGCGTCGGCTCATCAGCCGTATTTGGCTGGCCCTCTCGAAAGCGCACCAGCTCCGTCCTGACCCACTTCTCGAGGCTGTCCTCGATATCGAACATCGCTCCCGCGTAGGAGCGGCGGCGCACCGCCTTGTAGGGCAGACGAAGGACATAGCGTATGACGTGTGCCAGCCGCCCATCCGCACAGGGCGACACATCCAGCAGATGGAAACCGCAGTCCTGCAGCAGCGCCTGGAACTGCGCCTCGCACTTGTCTGCCAGCGGATCGCTGCTGAACACCTCGTCACAGAAGCGGTGATAGGTTTCGAACACACACCAGGCGAACAGGCTGCGCATATCCAGTTGATCCACCCAGGCATCATCAAGCAGAGTTGCCGGCAGCTCAAAACCCAGGTGCTGACGCGCAATTTTCTGCGACTGTGAGTCAAAATCAGATTCATGCTGCAGTGCAGAAATCTTTTTCAGCGTCGGTACGATCGAATCAAATGCTTCCTTGATACTGCGCTCATAGTCAAAAAGATGCGCATTCTCGTCACCCCGCGTCAGTGCATGTCTTCCTGTCGCGCTCGCACGCACCGGTACAACACCCACACCAGCAGGCACTCCCGCCCGATCACCGGGACGACCACGCGGTGCCGCAGCCCGACCCGGTGACACGTTGCGTTTGTTTCTGTGACGTGCGCTCAACATCAGGATCTGACCCAGGCGTTAGCCGCGAGCACCTCCTGAATAGGTGATAAGCGAACCTTTTTCCGTGTTTCCACTACCACCGGTCACCTTGCTGTTCGGCTTCGGAAGCTCTTCGTTACGCTTTTGGGTGACAGCCATTGCATGGGAGGGGCCCATACGCTCAGTCGGATTACGGACTGTGGCAGAAACGCCTTCCGTCCCGGTCGTTCTGCCTCCAAGTTCCCAGTCATCTCCGGTAATCTTCAGACCTGCATCCTGACCTTCACCGGTAATCCTCGACTTGACGCGCCCTTCGAGCTCCTCGGCAACAACAGGCCGAATATCGCCAGCCTGAACCGTGTCCTGGCCAAACCGCGCCTCCTCGGTACCGGTTACCTTGCCGGGAGCCATGCCGAACGGACCGGTAATATGGCCCTGCTCGTACTGGTTACCGGTCACACCGGTCGAGCCCAGCGCCTGCTGTGCACCGCCCGACGGAGAGGCCACACTGAACTGCTGCCAGGGCGTACCACCCGCTGCCTGCGGAAAATCCGGGCTGGCGGTATCGGCGGGCGTGGCGGGACAGGCGTCGGCAAACTGGTCGGCGCCGACATACGGCGTACCGGAAACCGGCTCGCAGGCGCCCTTGCGGTCGCCGGTCATCTTGCCACCCGTACCGGGTTGCAGACCGGTCATGACGGAACCGGGCGTGCTGCGCAACGGTCGTGTACGGGCTGCGGACACCGCCGCCTCATCGGTGGCGCAAAAGGCATCGTACTGCTCGGCACCTGCATAGGGTGTACCGGTCACGGCCTTGCAACTGCCCGGCTCATCGCCGGTCACGCTGGCGGAACGGCCGGTCATGGTGCCACTCACCGCCTTGCCCTTGAACGTTGCAGAAACGCCGACCTTGCGGTCCTGGGGTTGCGGCGCGGTATTACAGAAGCCGCTGTACTGCTCCTGGCCGATGTAATCATCGCCGGTGACATCACGGCAGCTGCCGGCCTCGTCACCCGTCATGCGTTCACGCCGGCCCACCATGGTGCCGGTCACGCTGCCGCCCCGCAGCGTACCGCTGGTGCCGACCTTGTGCGGTGCCGTGCCGATGTCCTCGGGCTGCGTGTACTGGGTACCGGTCAGCATGCGGCTCATGCCAGGCTCATCACCCGTGACCTTGTCGGAGCGGCCCACATTGGTCCCGGTCATTGGTTTGCCCTTGCGGGTTTCACTCTGCAAGACCTTGCCTGGCGATTTGGCGAGGAACTCGCCGCAATATGACTGTGACTGCTCGGCGCTGACATACTCGTCGCCGGTCACCAGCTTGCAGGTCCCCGGTTCGTTGCCGGTTACCTTGGCATCCCGACCGAGCCGGTTACCGCTCACGGGATTGCCATGCGAGGTCTGCGTAACAGATACCTTGCGCGGGCTGCTGGACGGATCGGACTGGCAAAAGTCGCGGAAGATATCCGCACCCAGGTACTCGGTGCCGGTAATGCCGCGGCAGGTACTTGGCTCATCGCCGGTGACACTGCTGCTGCGGCCCACCATGGTGCCGGTGACGGTCTGGCCCTGCACGGTCTCGCTGGCGCCGACCTTCCAGGGCTGATCCTCCGCGGCTCCCGTTGACGCGGACGCCTTTTTGCGCACCCGGCCACAGGGGGCGGATTTCTTCTGCCCGCTGGCGCCGTTACGGCTGCGATCCTCACGCAGCGTCATCGCCAGTTCGCGGCTGCTCATTTTGGGATTGGCGGCGCGTGCCGTCTGCGCGGCCGACATGCCGTTCTTGTTGATACCGGCCTTGCCGCGCGATGATGTCGCCTGACGACGCGCCAGCGAGGAGGCACGACCGGCGGAACGTTTCACGGCCACCGGCCGGGGCATGTTGACCATTGGCTTGACGACCGGCGCGGGCACCGGTGATACCGCCGGAGCAGACGCTGCCGGCGCTTCAGCCGGTGCACTGCTGACCGCCTGCTGCGATGCAGAAGTTTGCGGAGGCTGCTTGCCACCCGTGCTGATCGTACGGATGCGGTCCTCGCTCTGGATTCCAGACTTGCCGCTGCTCGACATCGCCTTGCGCCGTGCCATAGAGGCCACACGCCCGTTAGCGGCCGGCGCTGCAGCAGTGCGCATGCGTGATGCTGCAGGCGCTGCCGTGGCTTGCGTATTCGCCGCTGGCGACACCGCAGCCAGTGCGCCCTTGCCGCCGCTACTCATGGCGCGGCGCCTGGCCATTACCAGCTCACGTGTACTCTGGTTGGTCGCTGTTTGTGCCATTATTAACCCCGTTGAATCAACGTTTTCCTGTCACGCTTGCCCGGCTTGCGCCGGGCACCCTTGCGGTGTTTCAGCCACGGCCTTCGAATACGACAAAGGCAGCACCCTGGCTCTGGGTGTAGTTGTCGTAGCCGGTCAGGCGCACGTGATGATCCGGGAAGGCACGGTGACAGGCCTCGAGCTCGGTAAGCACGGTATTGATGTTTTGCTCGCCGAAGAACGGCAGCTTCCACATGGTCCAGTAGTGATCAAATGCACGGCCTGGGTGCTCGTGCTCGATGGCCGGCGACCAGCCGTTGCCGAGAATATAGGCGATCTGCGCCTGAATCTCGTTCATGTCCATCTTGGGCAGGAAACCGAAGGTCTCCAGCGTGCTGGTGGTTTCGAAATTTCCAATATCTGTCGCAGCTGACATGGTTCTATCCTCTTAAAAGTGTTTTCAGATCGAAACGGTTTGTCTATTGAATGCCTGCTTAGCCAACATCCAGCTTGTCAACGGTCTCGAACTCGAACTTGATTTCTTTCCAGGTCTCCATGGCGATGGCCAGCTCGGGGCTGGTACGTGCCGCCTCGGTAAGGATGTCGCGCGACTCCTTCTCGATCTCGCGCCCTTCATTGCGGGCCTTGACGCTGGCTTCCAGCGCGACGCGGTTGGCGGCGGCGCCGGCAGCATTGCCCCACGGATGACCCTGGGTACCGCCACCGAACTGCAGCATGGAGTCATCACCGAAGATGGTGACCAGCGCCGGCATGTGCCAGACGTGGATACCACCGGAAGCGACAGCGAACACGCCCGGCAGGGAGCCCCAGTCCTGGTCGAAGAACACACCACGTGCACGATCTTCCGGTATGAAGGATTCGCGCAGTTGATCCACGAAGCCCAGGGTCGACTGACGGTCGCCCTCGAGCTTGCCGACCACGGTTCCGGTATGCAGGTGGTCACCACCGGACAGACGCAGGCACTTGGCCAGCACGCGGAAGTGAATACCGTGTTTCGGGTGGCGGTCGATCACGGCGTGCATGGCGCGGTGGATGTGCAGCAGCATGCCGTTTTCGCGACACCAGTTGGCCAGGCCGGTATTGGCGGTGAAACCACCGGTCAGGAAGTCGTGCATCATGATGGGTGAACCCACTTCCTTGGCGAACTCGGCGCGCTTGTACATCTCTTCCGGCGTGGCAGCGGTTACGTTCAGGTAGTGACCCTTGCGCTCACCGGTTTCCTGCTCGGCCTTCTGCAGGGCCTCGCCGACGAACTCGAAACGGTCACGCCAGCGCATGAACGGCTGCGAGTTAACGTTCTCGTCGTCCTTGGTCATGTCCAGGCCGCCGCGCAGACATTCGTAGACGGCACGGCCGTAGTTCTTGGCAGAGAGGCCCAGCTTGGGCTTGATGGTTGCACCCAGCATCGGACGGCCATACTTGTTCAGGCGGTCGCGCTCAACCTGGATGCCGGCAGGCGGTCCACCACAGGTCTTGATGTAGGCGATCGGGAAACGGATGTCCTCGAGACGCAGGTGCTTCAGCGCCTTGAAGCCGAATACGTTACCGACCAGCGAGGTCAGCACGTTGACGACGGAACCCTCTTCAAACAGGTCGATCGGGTAAGCCACGAACGCATAGAAAGACTCGCTGTCGCCCGGCACATCCTCGATGCGATAGGCACGGCCCTTGTAGTATTCAAGGTCGGTCAGCAGCTCGGACCACACCGTGGACCACGTACCCGTGGAACTCTCGGCGGCGACCGCGGCGGCAACCTCTTCGCGCGGCACTTCAGGCTGACCGGTGACCTTGAAGCAGGCCAGCAGGTCGGTGTCGAGCGGCACATAGTCCGGGGTCCAGTACTTTTCGCGGTATTCTTTCACACCCGCTTTATAGGATGTATCTGCCATTATCGTCTCCTGTTTCGTTGACTGCCTGGTGAATTGACTGAAATTTGTGATCTGGACAGATCATCGTCAAATCATCTGATTAGTTCCAATCAATATTTTATTAATAAATCATAGATAAATATCTATATGTTAAATTTCCCCGCCGGTTACGTACCCGGCCGGGTCATGAAAGGCCATGCGACATTTTTCCGTCACATGACACCCTCGGCACGCCGTGCCGCCCAGAAGTTCTTGCTGTCGACCGGCTCGCCGTGCATGAGGGCGCTGCGCAACCGGCGGGTTTTCTCAACCATCCGCCAGGTCGAGCGATTGTTGTTGTAGGCAGAAACGTCGCGCAAATCGACCCACAGCACCTCGTGCGACTCGTCGTTACCGGGCACCGGCAGCCGGTTGTCGATCTGGACCAGGAACCGCAAATCGATATGCTCGTGCCAGGTATCGTGCTGACTGGCCGGTATGGTGTGTATGTCGACATCGAAAACCTCATCGGACAATAATTTGACCTGGTCCGGGTCCAGGCCGGTTTCTTCAGAGGTTTCGCGCAGCGCCACCCGCAGGATATCGGCATCGCCGTCGGCATGCCCGCCGGGCTGGAACCACTGGTCCTGCTTGACGTGATGCATGATCAGCGCCTGGCTGAAATCCGGACTCACCACCCAGGCCGAGCCGGTAACATGCGCCGGCAGGTGTTCGCGGTCGAACACATCAGTGTTGGCCTCGACGAAGGCACGCGCACGCGCCACAAAGCTGGCCTCATCCATGAAACGCGTATCATGCCGGGTGAGCAGTCTGAGCAGTTCCTGTCGATGCATGATCAGGTTGCGGACGGGTTGTAAATAGCGTTGATGGCTGCCGCCGCAGCCTCTTCCACGTCGGCCTCGCGACCGGAAATGGTGAGGCGGCCATGAGCACCAACGGCCCGCACATCGATCAGTGTGATATTCGCAGCCTTCTCCGCCTGGTTGGCGGCATAGATGATGTAACCAGCCGGCGCACACTCCAGGATAAACATGCTCTCGCCCGGCAGGATCATGGAACCACCGCGGTGCTGGCGGTTGATAAGCACACAATGGTCGGCCGTCATGCCGCGAATGATCTCCTGCCACTCAATCTTGCACTCCTGCCGGTCCGACACCTCGGCGCCCAGGTTGAACAGCAGGATTCGCCCCGCCTCGCGCACATCGCTCTGGTCGCGGTGATTGACGACCATGGAACCGAAGGCACGCTCAACCACCTGTTGCGTAAGACTGACACGGGTCGCCTTGAGCGCGATGTCGGTGAACATGTGGATGGCCATACCCGGGGAGACCTCCATCCACAGGCAGGCATCGCCGGGTACCGGCGGAAATCCCTGCGATACCGAGGCCATGTACTCGGCCAGCTGGGGTTGCAGGGAATCGATGTAGACGTAGGTTCTGAGTTTGACCTGGGTATCCACAGTATCATTTGGCCTTGACTGTATGCGTTGTCGAGCATGCGCCGGTCACCATTTCATTCGGGCGCCACGAAACCTCGTCGATACCGGGATCGGGTAAGGTTCCGCCGCTAGAAGCTTAGGCAAAGCAATACTTCGATACAAATAAATAAAATCATATTGAAAGATAGATAAATATCTATATGTGACGACAAGGGGTCCGCCCGGATCGTGGCGGCGGATGCCGCACGAGGAATGCTCAGCTATGGTGGAATGGCACGATCTCGGCCTGGCCCTGCTGCCCCGGCTCGGCACGTGCGTGCTTTTCGAAGGTGTCCAGCGCCGGTGGGAATTCGCTCATCAGGCGGGCGTGCAGGTCGCGGATGTTTTCATGAAAATAAATGATCTCCACCGGTATCGGGGCGGTGAGGGAGTCGCGCTGCCCGCCTTTGGACAGATCCCACGCCAGCATGATCAGGCGTCCTCCTCGCCCGTCACGCACGGCGTAGTTCAGGCTGTCCACGAACACGACCTCGTCCCGGGTGATGACGGCCAGCAGCTGCATGCTGCGCACCGGGACGAAGGTGCAATCGGTCACGCTGCAGGCCAGTGCCCGCCGGCAACGATTGAACAGATCAGCCCTGATGCTGCTGGCCTCGCGTTCGATCTCTTCAGGACGGAAAAAGACCTCGGTGTCTATTCTCATAATGACCCGGCCGTCTGGTGTCGTGTCCCGAGTATAGGCGATCGATCAGGATCAGCCATAGCATTAGCGGGTATCATAGCGTCAGGCCAACCGGAGACCGGTAAATGTCCAAGCAGATGCACTCCCCTGACGTGTTGCTGTTGACGGGAACCCACTGCCCCTGGTGCCCGAAGGTGCTGGCGTCGCTGCAGGCCTTGCTCGCCGAAGGCGCCATTGCCTCGCTGAAAGCCGTCAATATCGAGGAGAACCCGGTACTTGCCGCCGAACTCAATATCAGGACAGTGCCCTGGGTGCGTATCGGGCCGTTCGAACTGGAAGGCATGCGTTCCACCACTGAACTGCGCGAATGGGCCAGGCGGGCGGGCTCCGGGGACGGCATGGCGGAGTGGCTGGACGAACTGTTGTCGAATGGCAATATCGGCAGGGTCGAAAAACAGCTGCAACAGGAGCCAGCGACCCTGGGTATCCTGCTCACACTGTTCAGTAAATCAGGGACAGGCCTGAATACGCGCATCGGCATCAGCGCCATCATCGAGGACCTGGAAAGAACGGAACTGCTGCAATCGCAGTCTGACCGACTGGCGGAATTGCTATATCACCAGGACGCCCATATACGCGGCGACGCCTGCCATTTCCTGTCGCTCACCGGCCTGCCGCAGGCAAAGGCGTTGATCGAGCCCTTGCTCAATGACCCCGAGCCGGATGTTCGCCGCATTGCGATGGAAAGCCTGCAAGACTTCCAGCAATCAATACTGCATTGATAGCCCGGTGCAGCCAATCGCGCAGAAACCCGGTATCCGTGACTGTTCCAGGCTAGTTCAGCCCGCACATACCGCCACCGCAGGGGCCGCCGCCACAGGGTGGAACGGTATCCTTCATGCTGCCGCTGCTGACGACCTGACCGCCGGTCGCCAGCCGCTCGACCGTGGCCTCCGGTGCCGTCGCCCCGGTATCGATACCTGCCAGTTCACACAGTTCGCCCCAGCTGGTCACGATGTCGTTCATGCGGTGATTCACTTCGACAACCCGGTCATTGGCCGGACAACGGTAGTCATAGGTTGGCATTAAAGTTCTCCAATGGATTTACATATATGTATGTAAATTTAATACAAATAAATACCATTCCACACTGCCCCAAACAACGCGCAGAGCAAGAAAAAACCCCTGCAGTCGAATTGACTACAGGGGTTTGGATTAAAAGCCTGGCAGTGACCTACTTTCACATGGGAACTCCCACACTATCATCGGCGCTAAGCAGTTTCACTTCCGAGTTCGGGATGGGATCGGGTGGTTCCCACTTGCTAATGCCGCCAGGCAAAACGTACCCGCCCTCAGGCGGGAGATACAAGAATAAAGATACAAGATACAAGAAATAAACTGCAGGGCAGGTTTTGTATCTTTTTACTTTTATCTTGAATCTGCTTTTGTTCGGAAAGTCGTAATAAGAAGTATGTTGCCTGTAACCAGTTACAACACCAACTGCTTTGGTGTTATATGGTCAAGCCTCACGGGCAATTAGTACTGGTTAGCTTCACGCATTGCTGCGCTTCCACATCCAGCCTATCAACGTCGTAGTCTTCAACGGCCCTTCAGGGGACTCGAAGTCCCGGTGAGATCTCATCTTGAGGGGGGCTTCCCGCTTAGATGCTTTCAGCGGTTATCCCGTCCGATCATAGCTACCCGGCAATGCCACTGGCGTGACAACCGGAACACCAGAGGATCGTCCACTCCGGTCCTCTCG